>Ga0307503_10000066_pt1 | contig 66041 bp, 66 predicted proteins | sample 17_S_MG_FD_194514 | JGI IMG/M metagenome (GOLD analysis project Ga0307503, IMG submission 194514) | Soil microbial communities from Populus trichocarpa stands in riparian zone in the Pacific Northwest, United States - 17_S | ecosystem: Environmental > Terrestrial > Soil > Riparian zone > Trees... | reverse complement strand
GTTCAACGTGGTGCATTTTGCTTCCGAGCCTGTGACCGTTAAGACGTGGGTGGTCGTCTGGACGGCGTGGACCTTGTTCGGGTATTTGGAGTGGAGGAAGCCGGGGCTTTCGGCTGCCGCAATGGTGGGGGCGATTAGCAGCGTGACCATCGCGGCCCACCCATACGTGATCTGCCTGAGGGCCATGCCCCACTTCTAGCCGCAAACAAGTCGGTACTCAAATTATTTTTATAATTAATTCAGCGACATCGTCATGATCGGCTTGCCGGTCGGGGCTTCGCTGCCGCCCGGCGGCTCTTCGGTGACCATCACGGTGTCGACGCCGGTCATGTCGGCGATCGTCGTTTCGGCGTGGCCGTGGCGGTCGGGGACGAAGAGGGCCGGGACGGCTTCCACCTGGCCGTCGCGTTCGACCCAGGCCTCGAGCACCTTTTGGGAGGGAAGCTGTCCGACGCCTTCCAGCTGCAGGGTGCCGCTCTCGCCTTCCTGGACCATCTTCACGGTCAGCCCGTCCACCTGCCGGACGATGGTGCTGCCACCGCCGCCTTCGTCGGAGCCGTCTTTGCCGACCTCGTAGCCGACGACGCCGGCGACCAGGAGGGCGACTACGGCGAAGCCGATCGCGGGTCTCAGAAACCACTTCCGCCTCGGTCGCGCCGGCGCGGAGCGGCTCTCCGCCTCGCGCACGTCCGCCCGCACCTCGGCCATCAGGCTCTCGCGCAGCTGCTTCGTCGGCTCGGCCCGCTCGACTGACTCCGGCAGCGTCTGCACCGCCGGCTCCAGCCAGCGCATCTCCTCCTGGCAGCGCTCGCAGCCTTCGAGGTGGCGCTCGTATGCGGTCGCCTCGTCACCCTCCAGCGCGCCCAGCATGTAGGCGGCGAGGTCCTCACTCCAGCGGTTGTGATCGGAAGCGTTCATGCCAGGCCCTCCGCGAGCTCTCCCCGAATCTTCTCCAACCCGAGCCGCATCCGTCCCTTCACGGTCCCCATCGGCAGCCCCAGGATCCGGGATATCTCCGAGTGGCTGAAGCCGCCGAAGTAGGCGAGCTCGATCACCTTCGACTGCTCTCCCGGCAGCTTGCCGATCGCCCCGCGCAGCTCGGCGGCGGTCTCGTGCCGCAGGGCTTCCTCCTCCGTCCGCTCCTCCGCCGGCCGCTGCTCCAGCACCGAGTCGTCGTCGAAGGTCAGCTTCGGCGCCTTGCCGGCGCGGCTGCGGAGGAAGTCGATCGCCCGGTTGCGGACGACGCTGAGGAGCCAGGAGCGGACGCTGCCGCGGGCGGCGTCGAAGCGGGCGCCGCTGCGCCAGACCGAGATGAACGCCTCCTGGGTCACTTCTTCGGCGGCGGCGCGGTCGCCGACGACGCGGTAGGCGAGCGAGTAGGCGGCGCCGCCGTGGCGGTCGTAGAGGACCTCGAACGCCTCCGGGTCCTTGCGGCCGACGAGGGGCATCAGCTCCTCGTCGGCCAGTCGCTCCGCCTTCTCTCGCCGTACCGCCATCGCCTACACGATGAACGGTTCGACGGCCTTCAAAACCTGCTTTTCGTCGAGCGGGGGGTCGAACGCGACCGGGGCCGGTTCTTCCTTGTTCTGCAGCCGAATCGCCGCCGCGTGGCGCGCCTCGACCTGGACGATGCCGCCCGCCGCCGCCAGCACTTCTTTCGACTTGATCATCGGCGCGGCGCCGTTGTAGGCGCTGACGCCGGTGTCCTCGAGGGTCTGCGCCAGTTTCAGGAAGCCGGCGGTGCCGCTGTAGTCGAACTTGAACTGCGGCTCCATCACCGGCTTGCCGCCGAGCTGCTTGACCGTCGCCGCCAGCGCTTCGACGTGCTGCTGCTCGTCGGAGGCGATCAGGTCGAGGAGGCGCTTCAGTTCGCCGCTCGGCTTGGCGCGGCTCTTCGCTTCTTCGTAGAACTTCGCCTCCAGGTACTCGAGGGTGAGGGCGAAGTTGAGGATGCCGACGTCGCCGCCGCCGCTCATCGCCAGCGCCCGGCTTACGTACGGGCCGACCATCGCCGCCCCGTAGAGGGACCCCACTGCCAGGGCTCCTTTGGCGAGGACTTCGCTGCGAGTCTGCTGTTGCTCTGCGTGTTGCTGCTGCTCTGCGCTCATGCTCGTGCTCCTTTCGTCTCGCGGCGGCCTCAGCCGACCAGGAAGGGTTCGACCGACTTGAGGACGGTTTTGACGTCGGCCGGCTTGGCGAAGGCGCCGTCCGGCGTGATCGACTCGCCCAGCAGGGTGTTGAGGACGGCGGCGTGCCGGCCCTCGACGCTGTGGATCGCCAGCGCGCTCGCCAGCACTTCCGGGCTCTTGATGTTCCCCGCCTGCCCGAGGTAGGCGGCGGCGCCGAGGTTCTCGACCGTCCCCGCCAGTTCCAGAACGGACTTCGCGCTTTCGAGCGGGAACTCCGCTTTCGGTTCCGCTGCCGGCTTGCCCCCCAGCTGCTTCACGGCAGCGGTCAGGGCCTGCACGTGTTCGGCCTCCTCGCGGCCGAACTTGCGGATCGTCTCCAGCTCGGCGCCTTTGAAGAGCCCGCTCTTGACGACGTCGGCGTAGAAGGCGGTCTCCAGGTACTCGAGGGTGAGCGCGTAGTTGAGGATGCCGACGTCGCCCTTGCCGAATTCGGCGGTTTCGCTCGCGCCGCCTCCGCCCATCGAAGCGCTGGTACTGGACGTCGTGCCGCTGTCGTCGCCGCAGGCGGCGAGAACCGCCGCCAGCGCGGTCGAGCCACCGCCCACGGCGAGGAACCTGCGCCGCGATACGGGGTCTTTGAGCTGCTTGATCTCAGCCATCTGGAAGCTCGCCTCCTGGTCGTTTGCCTGCCCACCCCTACGGGGGACGAGCGGCGGGTGGATCAAAATCCCCGCATGACCGGAGAGACGGAGAGGGCCAGGGGCGCGGCGCTGCTGGTGCTGGGGTCGATCGTCTCGGTGCAGTGCGGCGCCGCCCTCGCGACGAGCCTCTTCGACTCGATCGGGCCTGCCGGGGCGGTCTTCCTGCGGGCGGCCTTCGGGGCGCTGGCGCTGCTGGCCCTGACGCGGGCCGAGCCGCTGCGCGCGGCCGTGTGGCGCCACCGCGACGTCTTCTTCCTGGGAGTCGCGGTGGCCGCGGTCAACCTCTTCTTCTACGCCGCGCTGGACCGGCTGCCGCTCGGGATCACGGTCACGCTCGAGTTCGTCGGCCCCCTCGGGGTCGCCCTCTTCGGCTCGCGGCGGCGCCAGGACGTGCTCTGGGCGCTGCTCGCGGCCGCCGGCATCCTCCTTCTCTCCGACGGCAGCGGCGGCGAGAGCATCGACCCGGTGGGCGTGGCGCTGGCCCTCACCGCCGGCCTCTTCTGGGCCGCCTACATCGTCCAGAGCGCCCGGGTCGGGTCGCTCGCGCCGGGGCTCGGCGGGGCGACGATGGCGGCGGTTATCTCGGCCGTGCTGGTGGCGCCGTTCGGGATCGCCCAGGGGGCCGGGGACATCCTCGACCCCGCCGTCCTCGCCGCCGGAGCGGCGGTCGGCGTCCTCAGCACCGCGATCCCCTACGCCTTCGAGATCGAGGCGCTGCGGACGCTGCCGCAGTCGGTGTTCGGGGTGCTGATGAGCCTCGAGCCGGCGGTCGCGGCGGCGATCGGCTTCCTCGCGCTCTCGCAGGGGCTGGCCGCGCTCGAAATCGTGGCGATCGGGCTGGTGGTGCTCGCCTCCGCCGGCGCCCTGCGCTCGGCGACGGCGCCGGTCCTGCAGGATCGATAGCTGAGAGCTCAGTCGCCTGCGTATTAAAAGAAGGAGCTTGCTCATATTGGCCGAGGTGACTAGAGTCGCCTCCGTGCCAGTCGAGGGGGCAGGGAAACCTCTCTATTGCCGCGTGCTCGCCGCGGTATTAGTAGCCCTTGCCTGCGCCCTGGCGGGCCCGTCGCTCGCGGCCGCGGAACAGTTCTCCGTCGACACCACCGCCGACGAAGTGGACGCCGTCCTCGGCAACGAAATCTGCCTCACCGCCGCCGGCAAATGCAGCCTGCGGGCGGCGATCGCAGAGTCGAACGCGACCGCCGGGGGATTCGACGAAGTCCGCTTCGAAGAAGGAGTCTTCGAAGGCGACGCCGGCAGCGTCATCGAGCTGAACTCGGCGCTGCCGACGATCGTCGCCCCGCTCGGCCTGATCGGGCGCGAATGCGAAACCCAAGCGGGGGCGATCGGCCCCTGCGCGGAGATCGCCGGCGACCCGGGCGAACCGGCGCTTGCCGTGGAAGGCACCGAAGAAGTCCAGATCGAACTGGTGGCGGTGACCGGCGCGGAGACCGGCCTCGAAGTCGAGGACGTCGAACGGCTGATCGTCCGCGGCAACTGGTTCGGGACCAGCCTCGACGGCAGCGCCGCCGGCAACGACACCGGGGTCAGCGTCGGCCCCGGCTCCGACAAAGCTCGGATCGGCGGCGAAGGGCCGGGCACCGGCAACCTGATCGCGAACAGCGGCACGGTCGGGCTCGAGATCGTCGGCTCCGGCAACGTCAGGGTTCTCGGCAACCGCTTCGGCGTCACCCCGGCGGGAACCGCGGCGGCCGCCAACGCATCGAACCTCGCGATCGCCTCCAGCCCCGGCTCGCCCGCGATGGACAACACGATCGGCACCCGGGTCAGCGCCGACGCGGCCGCGAGCGCCGCCTGCGACGGCGGCTGCAACCTGATCTCCGGCTCGAACGGCAGCGGGATCGACCTGACCGGCAGCGCCGGCTCCGGCCCGCCGGTCGGCACCACGATCGCGGGCAACCAGGTCGGCCTCGACGCCACCGGCGCCGCGAGCGTGCCCAACGCCGGCACCGGCATCCTCGTCGGCGCGGCGCCGCGGACCGTGATCGGCGGCCCGCGCTCGGGCGACGAGAACCGGATCGTCGGCGGCACCGCCGCGGTCGAAGCCGGGCCAGGCGCTCCGTCGCTGGTCGTGCGGCGAAACCTGATCGGCAGCAGCGCCGGGGCCGACTTCCTTCCCCCCTCGGTGGGCGGCATCCTCGTCGACTCCACGTCCCTCCTCTTCCCCGCCGAAGAAGCCGCGATCCTCGAAAACGATGTCGGCCTCGACGGCGGCACCGGCATCTCCCAGCAGGGCTTCGCGGCGACGATCGCGGGCAACCACGTCGAGGGCGCCGGGACCGGGATCAGGGTCCACAACGAAGCCCACGGCAGCCTGGTCGAGGAAAACGCCGTCAGCGGCACCCAGGGCGCCGCGATCCTGCTCGAAACCAACGGCAACGAGGTCCTCGGCAACCACGTCGCCGACGCCGGAGCCGCCGGCATCCGGATCGCCGGGGCGCCGCCCTTCGGGGTCAACGCCAACGTCATCGGCGGCGATTCGGGAGCAGCGGAAAACACGATCGACGGCAGCGACGGCGCCGCGATCGAAATCCAAAGCATCGAGGAAAGCTGGAACGAAGTCGCCCGCAACCGCGGCGCGGGCAACGCCGGGGCCTTCATCGACCTGGTCCCGGCCGAGACCGGCGAGCCCGATCCCAACGCGGCGATCCAGGCCCCGCCGATCGCGTCCATCTCGGAGACGGGGGCGGCGGGGTTCGCCGAGCCCGGGGCCCGGGTGAGGGTCTTCCGCAAGAGCTCCGCCTCTCCGGGCGAGCTCGAGTCCTTCCTCGGCGAGACGACCGCGGACGGAGACGGGAACTGGAGCCTCGCCTTCCCCGGGTCGCTTCCGGCCGGAACCGGCGTCGCCGCGGCGCAGACGCTGAACGGCGGCACCTCCGAGCTCGCGATCAGCGCCGTCCCCCTGGCGGACGCGCTCACGCCGCCGCCGCCCGGATCAGACAACGCCACCGATCGGAAGCCGCCGCGGACGCGGATGCTGAAACAGCCGCGGCGGGTGCGGGCGGGCCAGGTCGCGAGGTTCTCCTTCACCGCCAACGAGCCGGGGGCCGGCTTCCAGTGCAGTCTCGACGGCGCCAAGTTCCGACCCTGCGAGTCGCCCAAGAAATATCGGCTGTCGCGTCCCGGCAAGCACCTTTTCCGGGTGCGGGCAATCGACCCGGCGGGCAACGTCGATCCCACCCCGGTGAGGAGGAGGTTCGAGGTCGTTGACTAAGTGGATGCTGCTGATCGCGCTGGCGCTGGCGGCGCTGGCGCCGGTGGGAGCTGGGGCGGCGGAGATCGTCAACGGCGGCTTCGAGTCGGGTGACTTCAGCGGCTGGAAGCTGCGGCAGGAGACCGGCGCCGGCAAGTGGTACGCGTGGAAAGGGACCGAGCCGCCGATCCCGCACGAGCGCGGCGCCGTCTCGGTCCAGCCGCCGCCCCAGGGCGCCTTCGCGGCGCTCGCCGACCAGGCGAACCCGGAGTCGGCGCTGCTCTACCAGGACCTCCAGCTCGAGCCGGGCTCCAGGTACAGGCTCAGCCTCCTCGCCTACTACGACTCCTACTCGGCGCTGACGATCCCGTCCCCGGACACCCTCTCGGTCGGTGAAGAAACGCTTGGGCCGAAGCAGAACCAGCAGTTCCGGATCGACGTGATGAAGCCGGACGCCCCGGTCGACTCGGTCGACCCCGCCGACGTCCTCCTCAACCTCTTCCAGACCAGGAGCGGCGGCGCCCGCAGGATGGGCGCGACCCAGGTCGTCGGCGACCTCGCGCCCTTCGCCGGCCAGACGGTGCGCCTGCGGATCGCCGTCGCCGCGACGGAGGAAGTGCTGAGCGCCGGCGTCGACGCGGTTGCCCTCTCGGCGCCGGACGGAAGCTTCCCCCGCTCCCCGGCCAGGCGCATCCGCCCGCGGAAGGCGAAGGCGAACCTCGTCAAGGGGACGGTGGTGCTGCCGGTTCAGGTGCCCGAGGCCGGTCGCCTGGCCGCGACGAGCCGCAGCGGAAAGACCAGGGCGACCTCGTTGAAGACGAACCGGGGAGGCGTGGTGAAGCTCCGCCTGCGGCCGAGCGCCAAGGGCCGCGCGATCCTCGAGCGCCGGCGGAAGCTACGCGTCGGCGTGACCCTGACCTGGCGGCCGCTGACCGGGGGACGGCAGAAGCTCAGGGTCCCGGTGGTCTTCAAACTCAGAAGTTCTTGAATATAGTCGCTCTTTTCCAGTCAAAGCCGCCTCGGCGGCGATAGAAAGGGAGAGAGATGAACAACCAGAGGAGGTCGGCGATCGCGATCGCCGCCATCGCCTGCTTCGCGCTCGCGTTCCCGGTCCTTGCACAGGCCGCAGTCTGGAAACACAACGGCGTCAACCTGGCGAAATTCATCGAATTGAGCCTGCCGGGCGGCGAAAACTTCGAAACCGAAGTCAGCGGCGAATGGAGTGGCATGAACTGCGAAGTCAAAGCCACGATGACCACCGAAGGCGGCAGCACGGCGAAAATCACCAAATACGAAATCAAAAGCTGCTCCAAAGCCTTCGGGAAAATGTCCGCCTGCACGGTGGTCGCCAAGGAAGCGAAAGGCCTGCCGTGGACCGTCGACGTGAAAACCACCGACCTGGTTGTCACAAACATGCGGGTCCGGCGGACCTTCAACGCCGGCTGTCCGGTGACCGAACTGGACAAAACCTTTCCTGAAATGCATCTGACGCTGAACACTCCTTCGAAAATCACCGAAATGGAATTCAGCGGTGCGCTGGCCGGCTACAAAGCGTTCGGCTCCTGGAAAGTCGAAGGGGTCAACTCCGGTACATACGGAATCGGCTGATCTGAACTAAGACCGCAGGCGGTCGAGGGCGCTCGCGATCCGCGAGACGCCCTCGGCGGCGCGGTCGGCGGGGACCGGCGCGAAGGAGAGGCGGAGGCTGTTCTCGCCCCCCGCGATCATGAAATCGGGGCCGGCGACGAAGGAGACGCCGTCCTCTTTTGCCGCCGCCAGCAGGGCGGCGGTGTCGGTGCCCTCGGCGAGGTCGAGCCAGAGGAAGTAGCCGCCGTCGGGGACGACGAACTCGGCCTCGGGGACCTGCTCGCGCAGGGCCGCGACCAGCGCGTCGCAGCGCGCCTTCAGCTCGCCTTTGACGAAATCGATGTTGCGGTCGAGCTCGCCGCTGCGGCAGAGCTCGAGCACGATCGCCTCGGCCAGCATGTTCGGCGAAATGTAGGTCTCGTTCGCCTTTTTTGCCAGCTTCTTGATCTCCTCCGCGGGGCCGGCCAGGTAGCCGACGCGGACGCCGGGGCTGACCGTCTTCGAGAAGGAAGAGGCGTGGACGACTTTGCCCCCCTGGTCCAGCGAGAGCATCGTCTCCAGCGGCTCGCCCTCGAAGGGAAGCTCGCGGTAGGGGTCGTCCTCGAAGATCCAGAAGTCGTGCTCGGCGGCAAGCTCGACCAGGCGCCGGCGCTTCTCGACCGAGAGCGTGCAGCCGGCGGGGTTGTGGGCGTTGGGGATGACATGGGCGAACTTGATCGGCCCCTCGGCGAGCGCCGCTTCGAGCTGGCCGACGTCGAGGCCGTCGGCCTCCAGCCGCACCGGCACCAGCTCGACGCCGAGCTGCTGCAGGAGGAGCAGGGTGCGGTCGTAGGTCGGCTGCTCGACGACGACCCGGTCGCCGGGGCCGAGCAGATGCTGGAAGAGCATCGCCCCCGCCTCGAGCGAGCCGTTGGCGATCATCACCTGCGAGGGATCGAGGTGCCCGTGCCGCTCGGCGACCCACCGGCAGAGGCCGGGATGGCCGATGCCGACGCCGTAGGAGAGGGCGGTTTCCCAATCGGAAGCAAGCGCCCGCGCCGCCGCCTCCCGCACCTGCTCGTGGGGGAGGATGTCGGCGCTGGGAGCGCCGCGCGCGAATGAGATCGTGTCGCCGGCCATATGGCCCCGACCCTAGCAACGCCACCCGGCCCGCGAACCCCCGCCTATACTCGCGCCGCATGGCGGTCTCGTCCGGTTTCCGCATCGGCGCCATCGCACTCGTCGCGGTGCTCGCGGTCGCGCTCGGCGTCGTGCTGCTAGGTGGCTCCTCGAGCGACGCGGCCGGTGGCTACCGCCCGCCGAAGGTGGACCAGTCGCAGCTGGTGCTGCGGCTGGCCGACCTGCCGCCCGGCTTCGGCAACGGCTACCTCGGGGAGGGGCGAGGAGACGACGGACTGCTCTGCGAAGCCTTCAGCGACCCATCCGCCCAACACGGCGCGATGATCGAGTTCGTGCGCAGGTACCGCCCCCGGGGGTGCATCGCCGCTTACGACAGCCGCTATGAGCTCCCCGCGGCGCAGCCCGTCGCGCCGGTCGTTTTCAGCGGCGTGCTGGCGCTCGGCAACGCCACCGCCGCGGCCGATGCCTGGGACCTGGTCCCCAGCATGCTCGGGCGCCTGATGCCCGGCGCTCCGCGGAAAGTGGAGACGAGCACCCGGGTCGGCACCCGGACGCGGCTCTTCCACTCGGCACAGGCCTGGTTCCCGTACCTGATCCGCGGCAAGAAGAAGGCCTCGTTCCTCGCCTGGCGCAGCGGCAACACGATCGCCGTGGTCGTGGCCATGGGCGACTCCGTCGCCACCAACGACCGCGTCGTCGCCGAACTGGCGCCGCGCCAGCAGGCCCACATCCTCGAGCCGACCCCGTACACCGCCGCCGAACGCTCCGACGCCGAAGTCGGGCTCGACGATCCGGCGATCGACATTCCGGTCTACTGGCTCGGGCGCACGTTCAGGCCGGGCGGCGACCTGCCGGACAACCGCCTCTACGCCTCGGGCTACAGCCAGGCGATCCCGGAAACCCACGACGGATTCGCGGAAGGGCCATACGCGCCCCTGAATGTCCTCTACGCGAACATCCGGCTGGGGATCTGGACGCCCGAGACCTGGGGCGTCTTCACCGCTTCGAAGACCAGCCGCTCGATCACCGCCTGGAAGTGCACGCGGACCAGGACGATCGCCCTCGCCGAAGGCAGCGCGACGATCTACGGCGGCTACAAGAAGAACTTCAGGCGCTGCCCCAAAGAGGCACCGAAAGCGTTCACCGCCTGGGTCGACGTCGGCGGCGTCAAGGTCGTCGTCAACGCTCCCCCGGCCCCGGACTTCATCGAAACGGTCAACCCCTACGGGTCCTTCGAGGGGATGGAAGCGATCGTCCGCGGCCTGCGGCTGCGACCCAAACCCGTCTACTGAGCCGCCACTAGAGCGAGCGCAGCATCTCGGCGGCGATCGCCGCCGTCTCGGTCGGGCTTTCGCCGACCCGCACGCCCTTCGCTTCGAGCGCGTCTTTCTTCGCCTGGGCGGTGCCCGAGGAGCCGGAGATGATCGCCCCGGCGTGGCCCATCTGCTTGCCGGGGGGAGCGGTGAAGCCGGCGATGTAGGCGACGACCGGCTTGGAGACCTCAGCGGCGATGAACTCGGCCGCCCGCTCCTCGGCGTCGCCGCCGATCTCGCCGACCATCACGATCAGCTCGGTCTCGGGGTCGGCCTCATAGAGCTTGAGGATGTCGATGAAGTCGGAGCCGACGATCGGGTCGCCGCCGATGCCGACGATCGAGGAGTTGCCGGTCCCGGCCTGCTTCAGCTCGTTGCCGATCTGGTAGGTCAGGGTGCCGCTCTTGGAGACGACGCCGATCGGGCCGGGGTCGAAGAACTGGGCCGGGATGATGCCGACGTTGGCCTTGCCGGGCGAGAGCACGCCGGGGCAGTTGGGGCCGATCAGCCGTACGCCCGCCTCCTTCGCCTTCCAGTAGGTGGAGAGCATGTCGAGGACGGGGATCCCCTCGGTGATCGCGATCACCGTCTCGACGCCGGACTCGATCGCCTCGTCTATCGCCGGGGCGGCGAAGCGGGCGGGGACGAAGATCATCGAGGTGTTGGCGCCGGCCTCGGTGACGGCCTCTTTGATCGTGTCGAAGACCGGCACGCCCTCGACGTCCTGGCCGCCCTTGCCCGGCGTGACGCCGGCGACGAGGTCGGTCCCGTAGGCCTTGTTGCGGAGGCCGTGGAAGGAGCCCTCGCGGCCGGTCAGGCCGGAGACAGCCAGCTTCGTGTTCTCGCCGACGATGATGCTCATGCGGCGCTCCCGGCGAGCTCGACGACGCGGCGGGCGGCGTCCAGCATCGTCTTCTCCTGGTGCAGGTTCGGCAGGTCCGCCGCGGCGAGGATCTCCAGGCCCTCCTCGGAGTTGGTGCCGTCGAGGCGCACCACCAGCGGCAGTTCGAGGCCGATCTGCTGCGAGGCGGTGACGATCCCGTTGGCGATCTCGTCGCAGCGGGTGATGCCGCCGAAGATGTTGAAGAGGATCGCGCTCACCTTCGCGTCGGACTTGATGACTTCGAGCGCGTTGACGATCGCCTCGGCTTTGGAGCCGCCGCCGGCGTCGAGGAAGTTGGCCGGAGCGCCGCCGGCCTGGGCGACGACGTCGAGCGTCGACATGCAGAGGCCGGCGCCGTTGGCGAGGATGCCGACGTTGCCGTCGAGTTTGACGTAGGTGAGGCCCTTTTCCTTCGCCATCTGCTCCTGCGGGTCGTCGACGGTGTCGGCGATCTCGGCCAGGTCCTGGTGGCGGAAGAGGGCGTTGCCGTCGATCGTCACCTTCGAGTCCAGGGCGACGACGTCGCGGCCGGCGGTGACGATCAGCGGGTTGACCTCGATCAGGGTCGCGTCCTCCTCGCGCGCCACCTCCTCGAGCTTGACCAGCGCCTCGGCCGCCTGGTCGAGGGCGTCCTCGGCGAGGCCGGCGTCGGCGACGATCGCGCGCGCCGCGGTGGTGTCGAAGGGCTTGGTCGGGTCGACGTGGCGTTTGACCAGCGCGTCGGGGTCCTCGGCGGCGACCGCCTCGATGTCCATCCCGCCCTTGGCGGAGACCATCGCCAGCAGCTTCTTCTCGCCGCGGTCGAGGATGACCGAGGCGTAGTACTCCTCGGCGATGTCGGAGCCGCCCTCGATCCAGACCTGGTCGACACGGAAGGGGCCCTCGCCGTGGGGGCCGACGATGTCCATGCCGAGGATCGCATCAGCGTGCTCGCGCGCCTCCTCGGCGTTCTGGGCGATCTTGATCCCGCCCGCCTTGCCGCGGCCGCCGATCAGGACCTGGGCCTTGATCGCGCAGGGGTAGCCGATCTTCTCCGCCGCGGCGACGGCGTCGTTGACCGTGGTCGCGACCTCGCCGCTCGGCACGGGGATGCCGTGCTTGGCGAACAGCTGCTTGCCCTGGTACTCGAGGAGGTCCATTAGGAAGGGGGTCGCGCGAGGGGCGCGGCGGCGCAGACTACCGAATGGCATAATGCCGCGGCTCGCCGGAGCGCAAGCGAGTCTCTCCTATGCCCCTTCCCAGTCTCAAAAACATCAAATGGGTGACCACCGACTGCTACGGCACCCTGATCGACTGGGAGAAAGGCATCATCGAGGCCTGCAAGAAAGAGGCTTCGAAAGACGGATTCAGCTTCGAAGAGGAGCCGTTCCTCGCCCGCTTCATGGAAGTTCAGGCGGAAATCATGGCCGGCTCGTATGAGCTCTACGCCGAGGTGCTGCGGCGGACGATCGTCAAAGTCGCCGGGGAGATCGGCTGGGAAGTGGAGCCCTCGCGGGCCCAGTTCCTGCCCAACAGCGTCGCCTACTGGCTGCCCTTCCGCGAGGCCAACGCGGCGATGGACCGGCTCGGGAAGAAGTACGAGATCGGGATCATCTCCAACGTCGACGACAAACTGCTGGGGATCAGCCGCCGCCACCTGCGGACCGAACTCGACCTCGTCGTCACCGCCCAGCAGGTGCGCAGCTACAAGCCCGACCCCGTCCACTTCAAAGAGTGCGCGCGGCGGATCGGCGGCAAGAAAGGCTGGCTCCACATCGGCTGCAACTACGCGACCGACGTCGCCCCGGTGCTGAAAATGAACGTGCCGGTGATCTGGGTCAACCGCCACGGCGAGAAACTGGAAGGGCGCAAAGCGCCCAGCGCGACGGTTAAAAACTTTCGCGAAGCAGTGAAAAAGCTCGGCGCGTCCTGAGCGTCTTCTAGCTTTCAGGCCGCAACTCAGGCGTCAGGCGCCGGTTCAGGGGGTACAGCGCCCCGAGCTATCCGATGCAGATTCTCGCTCCAAAACCCAGTCCTTCGCGTGCCCTCGAGAGGGCGCGGCTGCTCGCCGCCGCGGGGCTGGCGGCGCTCCTGGCAATCCTGGTCCTCGTCACCCTCCCCCGCGCCGACGCGGCGCCGCACCAGGCGCGGCAGTCGGCTCTGCAGAAGCCGAGCTTCGTCGTCATCCAGACCGACGACGAGACCCTGGACCAGCTCTACGCCAGCCTCAACGTCGGCGGCATCGAAGTCCAGGCGATGCCCTACACGCAGGCCCTGATCGCCGGCCGCGGGATCACCTTCAACCGCTACTACGTCCCCTACCCCCTCTGCTGCCCCTCCCGGGTCAGCCTCCTCACCGGCCGCTACTCCCACAACAACAACGTCCGCGGCAACGTGCCGCCGAACGGCGGCTTCACCGGCTTCAAAGCGCGCCAGGCCTACAGCCACAACCTCGCCACCTGGCTGCAGGGGGCCGGCTACCGGACGATCCACATCGGCAAGTTCCTCAACGGCTACGGCGACGAACCGTTCGACGAAGGCAAGGACGTGCCGCCCGGCTGGAGCTCCTGGCACAGCGTCCTGCGGGCCGACACCAACCACTACTTCTACGGCTACACGCTGAACAACAACGGCATCCTCGACGGCCCCTACGGAGACCCGGGCAGCTGGGAGACCCGCGAGTACGGCGAACGCGACGACTTCGGCTGCCCGAGCGCGCCACTGAACGGCAAACCCTGCTTCTACGAGACCGACACCTTCAACACGATCGCCTACCAGGAGCTGACCCAGACCTCACCGGAACAGCCCTTCTACCTGCAGATGGACTACACCGCCCCCCACGGCGACTTCCGCCGCCCCGCCGGGCCCGAGCCGGCGCTGCGCCACTACAACACCTTCGCCGGCGCCCCCTACCCGCACGGCCGCGCGGAAGGGTTCAACGAGGGCAACGTCAACGACAAGCCCCGCTTCATCCGCGAAGCCCCCTACCTCTCGCTGAACGAGATCCACACCTACCGCGTCTACTACCAGAAGGCGCTGGAGTCGCTGCGCTCGATCGACGAAGGGGTGAAGATGATCGTCGACACGCTCGGGGGGATGCAGCGGCTGCGCAACACCTACATCGTCTTCACCTCCGACAACGGCTTCTTTTACGGCGAGCACCGCCTCACCGGCGGCAAGTTCCTCGCCTACGAGCCGGCCACCCACCTGCCGCTGCTGATCCGCGGCCCGGGGATCAAACCGGGAACCTCTACCGGCGAGTTGGCCGCCAACATCGACATCGCCCCGACGATCCTCAACCTCGCCGAAGTCGAAGCGGACAAAAGCATCGACGGCCGCTCGCTGCAGCCGTTCATGCGCGACCCGAGCCTGCGCTCGCGGCGGCCGATCCTCTTCGAGTCCTTCGTCGAGACCGCCGACGTCGAAGCGAACGGCGAACCGACCGCGCAGCGAGCCCGCCACAACCCCGGCGGCGGCCCCAAGGCGAGCGCCTCGATCGTGGCGCCGCCGAAGGACTACCTCGGGATTCGCCTCGGCCCCTACAAGTACATCGAGTGGCCGAGCGGCGAGAAAGAGCTCTACGACATCACCAAGGACCCGAACGAGCTCAACAACCTCGTCCGCGTCGCCAACCTCTCGCCGATCCGTGCCTTCCTCCACGCGCAGCTGATCCGCCTGGAGAGCTGCGTCGGCCTCTCCTGCCAGGAAGTCGCGCCGAAATTCCCGCTCACCCGCGAGCAGCAGCGCAAGGTCGACAAGCAGCGGCGGGAAGAAGAACGGCAGAAGGAAAAGGAACGCGAAGAAAAACGGCATCACAAACGCGGTAAGTGAGCGGCGGAGAGGGAGGGCCTCTCCAAACCCGCTCGCTTCGCTCGCTTTTGGGAGTGTTTGGAGAGGCCCTCCCTCTCCGCCCTCGACAGCGGTTTTTGCCTCGGGGCTAGGACGCGAGCTGCTTGAGGTCGGCTCTCCGAGGTTTTCCTCGTTGTGGCGAGGAGAAGTTCGGAGGGGCTACTTGATTACGGCGAGGGTGTCGCCTGCGCCGACTGCGGCTCCCTCGGAGATGGGGAGCTCCTCGACCTTGCCGCTGCGGTGGGCGGTGATCTCGTTCTCCATCTTCATCGCCTCGATTACGCAGATCAGGTCGCCCTCGGAGACCTCGGCGCCCTGCTCGACGGCGACTTTGAGGATGGTGCCCTGGAGCGGCGCGGGCAGGGCCTCGCTCGAGGCGCTGGGGCCGCTGGCCTTGCGCTCGCGTTTCGGCGGTTTCTTACCGCCGCCGGCCGGTGCGACGCCGCCGCCCGCGGGGGCCTCGCCGATCACCTTGACGTCGAAGAGCTTGCCGGAGACCTCGACCTTGTAGTCGCGGCTGACGACCTCGCCGCCCTCCTCGGAGGGCTCGGGCGGTGAGGCGTCGGCGGGCGCCGTCGATTTCAGCCACTCCCGGTCCTCCATCAGGTCGCGGCAGGTCTCACCCTTGGCCCACTGCTCGGTGGCGAGAATCGCTTCGTGGAAGGGGATCAGGGTGGTGAGGCCGCCGGAGTCGTATTCGCCGAGCGCCCGCAGCATGCGCCGGGTCGCCTTCTCGCGGTCGACGTCCCAGACGATCAGCTTGGCCACCATCGGGTCGTACATCGGCGTCACCTCGGAGCCGCCCTCGACGCCGGAGTCGACGCGGACGCCGGGGCCGGAGGGCTCGCGGTAGGAGTCGCCGATCGGACCGGGGGCGGGGGCGAATTTCTTGTGGGCGGCCTCGGCGTTGATCCGGCACTCGATCGACCAGCCGTTCAGCGCGACGTCCTCTTGGGCGATCGAGAGCGGCTCGCCGGCGGCGACCAGGATCTGCTCGCGGACGATGTCGATGCCGGTGACCATCTCGGTCACGCAGTGCTCGACCTGGACGCGGGTGTTCATCTCGAGGAAGAAGTACTCGTCGCCGACCTGCATGCCCTCGATCGTGCCGGCACCGCGGTAGCCGACGGCGGCGGCCGCGTCGGTGGCGATCTTGCCGATCCGCTCGCGCATCTCCTCGTCGACGTGGGGCCCGGGGGCCTCCTCGATCACCTTCTGGTGGCGGCGCTGGATCGAGCAGTCGCGCTCGCCGAGGTGGATCACGTTGCCGTGCCCGTCGGCCAGCACCTGGACCTCGACGTGGCGCGGGTCCTCGAGGTAGCGCTCGATGTAGACGCGGTCGTCGGAGAAGAACTTCTCGCCTTCGCGGGCCGAGCCCTCGAAGGCCTCCTGCAGGTCGTCGGGCGTCATCGCCACCCGGAAGCCCTTGCCGCCACCGCCGCCCGCCGCCTTGCAGGCGACCGGGTAGCCGGCTTCGTCGGCCTGCTTGCGGGCCTCGTCGAGGTCCTCGGCGACCTCGGTCGAGCCGGGGACGATCGGCACCCCGGCCTGCTCCATGATCTCGCGCGCTCGGGTCTTCGAGCCCATCGCTTCGATCGCCTCCGGCGGCGGGCCGATCCAGGTGACCCCCGCCTCGTCGCAGGCACGCGCCATCTCGGCGTTCTCGGCGAGGAAGCCGTAGCCGGGGTGGATGCCTTCGGCACCGGCCTCCTTGGCGGTTTCGATGATCTTGGCGATGTTCAGGTAACTCTCGGCCGGCACCGCGGGGCCGATCAGGAAGGCCTCGTCGGCCTCGCGCACGTGGGGGGCGTCGCGGTCGATCTCCGAGTAGACGGCGACCGAGGTGATGCCCATCTCCTTCAGCGTGCGGGCGACGCGGATGGCGATCTCGCCGCGGTTGGCAATGAGGACCTTCTGGAACACGGCGGCGCAGTCTATTTAGGTCGGCGGCAGAGGCGCATGCCGCCCGGTTTGGTGGCCTACCCCCGCTTGTAACGGCTCGCTTCGTACTCCTCCACCCAGGCGGTGGAGCTGCGCCAGGTGCCGTCGGCGGCCTTCGCCGCCTTCAGCCTTCCGCGCGTCGCCGCCACCCGGAGAGCGTTCGCCGAGAGCTTCTCGGTCGCCAGCGCCGGCAGCGGCACCAGCCTGGCGGGCCCCGCGATCGCCGGGACGACGAACTTGTGGAGGTTGTCGAGGATCGCCCGCGCGAGGAACTCCCCGAGAGGGCCGAAGTCCCCCTGATCGCCTCGCCGAAGGGCAGCCAGATAGCGAGCCCGGTTGCCTTTGTAGATGATCGCCGGCGGGTACCCGAGGCGGATCAGAAGCAAGTTGAGGATGAGCCTCCCGGTGCGTCCGTTCCCGTCGAGAAACGGGTGGACCTGCTCGAACCTGGCGTGCAGGCGGGCCAGCGCCTCCGGAATCTCGTCCTCCTCGACCTTTCGCAGCGCCTGCGCATCTCCGACCCAGTCGCGGATCAGGACAGGGACCTGCGTCCAGTCGGGCGGCCGCATCCCCCCTGGGAATGGCTCGATGTCGTGCTCGCGGAAGGAGCCGGGGCGCTCTTTCGCCGTTGCCTGAGGGTGCGGCGCCACCTCCCAGACGGGAGTCATCGCAAGGGAATGGACCTCCCGGACCTCGGCCAAGGTGAGCAGCTTGCCGCCGCTCCAACCCTCGGGGTCGATCCCCTGTCCGTAGACCCAGCCTGCCGCGTCGGCGTAGCCGCGCACCTCCAGGTACTCGCTCAACTCCTTGTTTCCGACCGCCCTGCCCTCCTCGAGGAGCTTCTCGACCTGCTTGAGCACGAGGGTGTTGCCCTCGATCGCCGTGGAGTGATGTGCCTCCTCGAGCCAGATTCCGCGCCAGATTCCCTCCGCCTCGTCCGGAGACGGGAGCCCGCCCAAGCGCTCGCGAAGCTCACCGATCTGGACGCGAAGACGCTCGTAGACAGCCTCGCGCGGGGGTCGCCCGCGACGGGGTTGAAGAGAGTTGTTTGGTTGAGACACAAAGTAACTGTACAGAACAACTTTGATATTTGTGCGTCTGGGGCCAGAATAATTGTTCCGAACAAACTCTCAGGCCCCCTCCGCCAGCTAGGCTGCCCGGCCGATGCTGATTGAGCTGCAGAGTCATTCGACCGTCTCAGACGGTCAATTGCCTCCCGCCGAGGTGGTCGAGAAGGCTGCCGAGGCGGGGGTTACGACCCTGGCTCTCACGGACCACGACGCGATTGCGGGAGTGGTCGAAGCCGGCGAAGCGGCCGAGCGCCTGGGGATCGAGCTGGTTCCCGCGATCGAGATGTCCTGCGTGCACGAGTACGCGGAAGACCTACACATCTGTGGCTACTGGGTCGACGTCGGCAAGATCGCCGGAGCCTGCGAGCGGGCCCAGCACGAGCGGGTGACGCGGGCCGGGGAGATTGTCGCGAAGCTGCGCGAGCATGGGTTCGACCTGCACCTCGAGGACGCGGTGCGGGAGGCCGGCGACGCGCTCTCGATCGGCCGGCCGCACATCGCCCGCGCCGCCGGCGCGACCGGCGATCTCGGGCCCTTCTTCGAGGAGTACCTGGTGCCGGGCGCCAAGGCCTTCGTCTCCCGCCGCTGGCCGACCGCCGAGCAGGCGATCCAGCTGATCCGCGACGCCGGCGGCATCGCCGTCATCGCCCACCCCTACTGGGACATCTCCGAGCCCTCCGAGGTCGACGACCTGATCCGCTCGCTCAAGGCCGACGGGGTCGAGACCTACTACCCGACCCACAGCAAGGAGCAGACCGAACACCTCCTCGAGCTCTGCCAGGAGCTGGACCTCGTCCCCACCGCCAGCTCCGACTACCACGGCCCCACCCACAAGACCTTCGCCGAGTTCGGCGCCTACGACACCTACGGCCTGGGTGAGCCGCAAGTGCCGCCTAAGCCGTAACCCGCTCGCAGGCGAACCCAGTTCACGAACCTCGGGACGCTGGTCGTCCCGAGGCGCGAAGCCATTCCATTGAGGCTGTATTGAGATATCAGCGCAACTAAGACTTAGCGCATACGAAATCGGGACTTGCGCGGCTTGTTGCCATATGTTAGGGTTTTAATGCATTAACATCCGCCACCGATGGCGACCAAAGTGACGACCCTTCGACTTCCCGACTTCATGGCAGCAGAACTCGCCGCCGTCGCCCAGACCGACGACATGTCGGTGTCGGAGGCGGTGCGCGAAGCGATCGAAAAGCACATCGACGAACGCCGCGCGGACAAGGGTTTCCAGCAGCGCCTGAAAAAGCGCCTCGAAGAGGACCAAGAAATCCTCAAACGCCTCGCGTCAAGCAGTTAGCTCTGACCCCCACGGGCCGCAACAAAAAGAGGGGCCGGGAGGCCCTTCCCGGGGACTGCAGCACGGCCGCCAGGCCGGTGCCCCCGGGAAGGGCCTCCCGGCCCCTCGCAACTAAACAGCTAGCCGAAGCTAAGCCGCCGCGGCCTCCTTGGCGGGAATGAAGCCCCGCTCCTCGAGGTAGGCCAGCAGCTTCTCGGCTGACTCCTCGGGGGTCTCGCTTTCCGTGTGGCAGACGAACTCCGGATTCTCGGGAGCCTCGTAGGGGTCGGAGACGCCGGTGAATTCCTTGATCTCGCCGGAGAAGGCTTTCGCGTAGAGGCCCTTGACGTCGCGCTCGGCGCAGGTGTCGACCGAAGCCTCGACGTAGACCTCGACGAAGCGGTCGCCCATCAGCTGGCGCGCCTCGTTGCGGATCTCGGCGTAGGGGGAGATCGCCGCGGTGATCACCGGCACGCCGTTGCGGCTGAGCAGGTCGGCGACGAAGGCGATGCGGCGGATGTTGGTGTCGCGGTCCTCCTTCGAGAAGCCGAGGCCCTTCGAGAGGTTTTCGCGGACGACGTCGCCGTCGAGGATCTCCAGCTTCGAGCCGCGCTCGCGCAGGTGCCCCTCCAACACTCGGGAAATCGTCGTCTTGCCGGCTCCGGAGAGTCCGGTGAACCAGAGGGTGAAGCCCTTCTCACCAGCCATGCGTCGTCAGTCCTCCTTGTAAGCGTCGATCAGAATGTCGGCGACCTCGTCGCGGGAGAACTCGTGCGGCGGCCTTTCGCCGTTGCCGAGCATCTCGCGGACCTTGGTCCCGGAAAGGAACAGGTGCGCCTCGTTGTCGTGGGGGCACGTCTTGCCGGAGGCGAGCCCCTCGCACTCGTTGCACCAGAAGGTGTGCTCGAACATCAGCGGCTCGATCCCGAGCTCGTCGATGTCGATCTCGTCGAAGATCTTCTGCGCGTCGTAGGTGCCGTAGTAGTCACCGGCGCCCGCGTGGTCGCGGCCGACGATGAAATGCGTGGCGCCGTAGTTGCGGCGGACGATCGCGTGCAGAACCGCCTCGCGCGGGCCGGCGTAGTGCATCTTCGCCGGCTTGACGCCGAGGACGACGCGGTCGTTCGGGTAGTAGTTCTCCATCAGCACCTCGTAGCAGCGCATCCGCACGTCGGCGGGGATGTCGCCCGCCTTGGTCTTGCCGATCAGCGGGTGGATGAAGAGGCCGTCGCAGGTCTCCAGCGCGGCCTTGGTCAGGTACTCGTGGGCGCGGTGGATCGGGTTGCGGGTCTGGAAGGCGACGATCTTCTTCCAGCCACGCGCCTCGAAGTCGGCCTTGTGCTCGGCCGGCGTCTTGTAGCGGCGCATGAAGGCCTCGTCGTGGTCGGGCAGGGCGTCGACCTCGATCGGGCCGGCGATGGCGCGGCTGCCCTCCTCGTAGATCGCGGCGACGCCGGGGTGCGCCTCGTCGGTCGTGCCGTAGACCTCGCGCGCCTCGCGCTCGAGGTCGCGCTCGAAGATCTCCTCGACGGTGATCCGGCCGAGCTTCTTGCCTTCGTCGGAGGAGAGCTCGACGACATCGCCGACCTCGCACTCGAGGTCGGTCGGGAGGGTGATCGGGATCGGCCAGTAATCGCCGTCGGCGGTCCGCATCTCGCTGCAGACGCGCTCCCAGTCGGCGGATCCTTGGAAGCCGGTCAGCGGCGAGAAGCCGCCGTTTCCGATCATCTCGAAGTCCGCGGTTGCACGCTCGGAAAGGGTCAGGGACAGCTCAGCCATGGTCTCGCTCATCTCACCTGTGGGGTCGGGGGAAGGGTCTAAAGGGTCTGGGACGGCGTGCCGGCGCCGCTAGTTGATCCCGCACTCGGTCTTTGCCAGGCCCGTCCAGCGGCCTGCGCGCAGATCCCCACCCGGTTCGACCGGCTGGGTGCAGTGGGTGCATCCGATCGACGGGTAGCCGCGATCGTGAAGCGGGTTGTACGGGAGGTGGTGCTCACGGATGTAGTTCCAAACGTCGCGCTCGGTCCAATCCGCAAGAGGGTTCAGCTTCCAGAGGTTGAAGCGCTTGTCCCAGCCGAACTTCGGCGTCTTGGAACGGCTGCTGGAGTCTGCCCGGCGGACACCGGCGACCCAGCAGTCTACGGAAGACAGCGCCTGGCGCATCGGCTCGACCTTGCGGATGCCACAGCAGGCGTCCGGGTTGGTGTTCCAGAGCTCCGGCCCGTGCTCGGCCTCCTGCTCCTCCAGCGTCAGGTTGTGGAAGCGGTCGAACTCGATTCCCAGCGCCGCGGCGAGGCGGTCGCGGGTCTCGTAGGTCTCCTCGAAGAGGACCTCGGTGTCGAGGTAGAAGAAGCGCGCCTCGGGGTTGACCGTGCTCGCCAGGTGGGCCGTCACCGAGCTCGTTTTCTGGAACGAGCAGGCGATGTAGTGGCGACTGCCGAAGTTCTCGAACATCCACTCCAGTGCTTCCTGGGCGCTGGCGTCCTCGAGCCTGGCGGCAATTTCCTCATGGTCGAGGTCTGCCGGTGTGGGCACGGTGCCGGAGAGCGTCACGGGAGGCGGCTTCATCGCGAAGTGGCGCGATTCAGATCGCGCACTCCCCCTCTCCGCGGACGACCTCGTAGGGGCTGGAGCGGTTCCAGTCGATGAACTCCTGCATCGTCTCGAGGCTGAACTCGGCCGGCAAGGTGAGGTCCTTGGCGGCGGCTTCGAAGGGCTCGGCGCCGACCCGCTCGGCGAAGGCGTTGAACTCCTCGCCCTCGTCGCGATCGGACTCGTAGAGCTTGATCCAACGCTCGACAGCCTCGGGGACCCGTTTCGCCGGCAGGCGAGATTTGAGCCGCTTGCCGAAGGCGACCTCGCCGCCCTCGAAGTTGCCGCCGATGTGGGGGATGTAGGCCGGCATCTGGCGGCCGTTGACTTTCAGCGAGGCGCCGTAGAAGCCGATGTTGGCGATGTGGTGCTGGCTGCAGCCGTTGGGGCAGCCACTCATTTTGATGTGGATGCGCTTGGTCAGCTCGTCGCTGATCTGCATCGCGGTGACCCGCTCCTTGATCGCCCGGTTGAGGCCCATCGAGGAGGTGATCCCGAGTTTGCAGCTGTCGGTGCCGGGGCAGGAGACGACGTCGGTGATCTCGCGGGCGCCGGCCTCGCCGAGGCCGAGGCCCTCGAGCCGCTCCCAGACGTCGTAAAGGGCCTCGTCGCGGACCCAGCGGAGGACGAAGTTCTGCTGCACGGTGCTGCGGGCGGCGCCGCCGGTGTACTCGCGCATGATCTGGGCGAGGCCGCGGAACTGCTCCGGGCTGAGGTCGCCGCGGGTGACCTTGACCTCGACGGTCGAGAAGCCCTCCTGGCGCTGCGGCTCGACGTTGCCGGCGAGGAAGCGCTCGAACTCGGTGCGGTCGCCGTTGGGCGAGGAAGGCTGCAGCGGCGGCTCGGGGGCGTTGGCCTCCTCGTCGACGCTGAAGCTGAGGCGCTCGACCAGCTCGGGGCCGAATTCGCGCTCCTCGACCCACTCGCCTTCGAGCTCCTCGTCGACGAGCTCGCGGAAGGCGTCCATGCCGATCTTGTCGACGAGGACCTTGATCCGGGCGCGGGCGCGGTTGACGCGCAGCCAGTCCTGGCGGTCGAAGATGCGGAAGACGGCCTCGGCGACCTTGAGGTAGTCGCCGTTGTCGGCCTCGACGAACTCGTAGAGGGTTGGGGCGACGCGGGCCATGATCGAGGTGCCGCCGCCGACCAGGACCTTGAAGCCTTTGACGCCGTCCCTTTCGCGGGAGATGAAGGCGATGTCGTGGATGCCGCTGATCGCCCGGTCCTCGTCGGAGCCGGTGAAGGAGGTCTTGATCTTGCGCGGCATCAGCTGCGTCGTCGGGTGGCGGACGAAGTAGCGGACGTAGGCGGTGCCGTGGGCGGTCGGGTCGAAGACCTCGTCGGCGGCGACGCCGGCCCAGGGATCGCCGGTGACGTTGCGGACCGTGTTGCCGCAGCCCTCGCGGGAGGAGAGGCCGGCTTCGGCGATCTCCCGCAGCAGCAGCTCGGTGTCGCGCAGCGGCACGTGGTGGATCTGGATGTTCTGGCGGGTCGTGATGTGGCCCTTGTTCAGCGGCGCGTACTTCTCGACGACGCTGGCGAAGGTGTCCATCTGCTCAGGAGTGACCCCGCCGAACGGGAGCTTGATCCGGATCATCTGGACGTCGGGCTGGCGCTGCCCGTAGACGCCCTGTTTGAGGCGGAAGCCGATGAACTGGTTCTCTTCCAGCTCGCCGGAGAGGAACTGCTCGGCTTCGTTGTCGAAGTCGTCGAACTCGTGCTCGATGATCGGGATGACGTAGCCGGGGACGTTCTCGTAGGTCTCGGGGTTCGTCAGGGTCCCGACCCGGCCCTTGCCCCGCTGCTCCTTGTTCTCTGCGACGGCTACCTCCATGGAGAGAAAGGTAGCAAACCCGATTGGGATTCAGGTATTTAATTTCTTGAGCGGTCGTCCAGGCACGAAATCCGCCTCGGCGCCGGCCGGCGTAAAGACCGGCTCCTCGACCCGGTTCAGCTGTGGGACGGTTTTTTCTGCGCCTGGAGGATCGCCGCGGCCTCGCCGGAATCGGCGACGTAGCCGCCCTCTGGCTCGAGCGGCAGCCCCTCCTCGCTCCAGCCGACGATGCCCTCGCTGAGCTTGGCCGCCTCGAAGCCGGCCTCGCCGAGGGCGGCGGCGGCCATCGAGGAGCGGTTGCCGCCACGGCAGTAGACGACGACAGGACGGTCCTTGTCGAGCTCGTCGATGTGCTGGGGCAGCTCCGGGAGCGGGACGTGGGTGGCGCCGGAGATGCGACCGGCGTCCCACTCGTGGTCGGCGCGGACGTCGATCAACTGCGCACCGTCCTCGACCAGCTTGCGAGCCTCCTCGCGCCCGACCTCGCGCGGCTCGTTCTGGGGTGAGTCGGCCATCAGTCGACCTCCGTCCCCTCGATCAGGAAGGCGACGCGGACGTGGGCCCGGTACTCGTCGAGGTTCTCACCGCGGATGCCGGTGGAGACGATGTCGACGGCGCGGATGTTGCGCAGCGACCCCTGGGCCTGCTGCAGCGCCTGTTTGGCGGCGTCATCGGTGGACGTCTTCGAGCTGCCGACGAGCTCGATGATTTTCACGACAGCCATGCGGATCCTCCTCGTAGGTCCTCGATCGTCTCCTTGGCGCTGACTCCCTCGAGCAGAGCGGCGCGCTGCCAGGCGGGCGCCTGCGGCTGCTCGGGCGCCGGGCCTGCGGCGAACTCCGCCTCGAACTGGGCGATCGCGGCGGCGACGGCCGCGGCCTCGTCCCCTTTTGCGGTCTTCTGCGCCACGCACCTAGCCTAGATCAAGCGACCTGAAGCTGGTGGAGGCGGCGCTCGAGCAGGGTCGCAAGGTTGCGGATGACGGCGTCGGGCTCACGATCGAGTCGCGGCCGGGTGATCCGGATCATCTCGATCCCGAGCAGCTTCAGCTCCTCCTCGCGCAGGCGATCGCGCTCGAAGGCGGCGCGGGTGCCATGGGTCTCGAAGAGGTCGAGTTCGACGGCGAAGCGGTGCTGCGGCCAGTACGCGTCGAGCTCGTAGCCGGCGACGTTGTAGTTCATCGAGGGAGCGGGCAGGCCGGCGGCCAGGACGAGCCGACGGAAGCGCTTCTCGAAGCGGGAGCGCGTGAAGGACAGGTCAGGCTGGTAGAGGGCAAGCGCGCGCCGCAGCTTGCCTCGGCCGCGGTGCCCGCCGGCGCGGCCGAGCACGTCTTCGACGGCGAGTAGGTCGAGGAGTTCGAGTTCTTCCGCCCGCTCGAGCAAGCGGTCCAGCTGCTCCGCCCTGGCGCGGATCGAGAGGTCGAGCAGCGTCCGGGCGACCGAGGTGACAGGAATCCCTTCCCGCTCCCCCCGATCCTCGACGGCGAGGATCGAAGAGAAGTGGACGACGAAAGCACGCTTCGCCCTGCGCCGGATCGGCGCCGTGACATCGATCCGTTCCGGCGCATAGCGATAGAGCCCCCACAGGTAGGCAGCCGAGCCATGACTGGCCACCACCGGCCAAACCACCTCGTCGGTCTCATTGGCTTCCGCCCCCAGCACCGCAGCCCAGCACCGGCTGTGCCAAGTCAGCCGCCGATGTCCAACGGCATATACGCCGCGGTGAATCTGGTGCAGTCGCGTTGAGGCAACCCACTCAACCACGGTGCTCTTGGCGTATCCCAGATCTCTTAGCTGCTTCATCGAGACGACGCCGTGCTGGCACGTCGCAACCTCGGATAGCAGCCCATACGAAGGTGGCGTTCGTCCTTGGACCGGCATATCCGTCCCAAGGACGAACGCCACCCGGGTTCTCCCCCCGGCCCGTCCCTCGGACGCCGCGCTTTGGGGCTATTGCGGCTCTAGCCGTGGAGGCCGGGGACGGGGGTGCCGTATTTGACGAATTCGCAGTTGTACGGCTCGGGGTCGAAGGAGTCGGTGATGGCGCGACCGGCGGGTTTGCCGGTGCCGGGGATTTTCTTCGTTTCGGTTTTGCCGCCTTTGCGCCTGACGGTTTTCTTCTCCGGGGGGCGGCCGGCGCCGCACTGGATCGAGAAGTCGCGGACGCCGTCGCGGGCGTCGATTATGTCGTCGCCGCCGTTGCCGTAGAAGCGGTCCTCGCCGGGCTGGCCGAGCATCGCGTTGGGGCCGCCGTCGCCGATCAGGACGTCCCAGTCGAATGAGCCCTCCATGTCCTCGTTGGTCGGCGAGAGATGGACCGAGTCGCAGTTCTTGAGGGTGGTGACCCAGGCCTCGTGTTTGAGGAAGGAGATGATCAGCAGGCCGGGATGCTCCTGGGTCTCGGCGAAGGAGGCGTCGTCGCGGCCGGGCCCGCCGACCAGCGCCCCGCCGGCGCAGCCGCCGCCGGCCGCCAAAAGGTCGCCGCTCTCTTCCCCGTACAGGTAGGTCGGCCCGGGCAGGCCGCCGACGAGGCCGTCGGCGCCGTCGCCTCCGTAGAGCTTGTCCGCGCCGGGGCCGGCCTCGACCAGGTCGTCCTCGGGGCCCGCTTTGATCGTGTCGTTGCCGAAGCCGCCGGCGAAGCGGACGCTGCCGATCGACTCCAGCGTGCCTTCGACCCGGAGGCTGTCGTTGCCGGGGCCGAGGTCCGCCATCAGCCAGCGGCCGGGCCCGTTGGCGGGGCAGGCGATCGTCAGCGGGTTGGCCGCGGGACGCGAGCAGCCGGGGCCGATCGCCACGCCCTTTTTCGCCGTGACGCTGAAGATGTCAGCCGCTTCGTCGTAGGCGACGACGAATTGGTCACGGCCGCCACCGCCGATGATCTGCAGCCCCGCCCCGCCCCCGGGCGTCGGGTTCAGCTGGACGTAAGCGGATGCTTTCGGCGGCGCTTCCTTGCCGCACGAGTTGGTCCGCCCTTTGGCGCCCTCGCAGCCGTCGCTTCCCTGGCCGCCGTCGAGGACGTCGCGGCCGCCGCCGCCGACGAGGTGGTCGTCGCCGGTGCCGCCGGCGATCACGTTCGCCTGGGGGCTGCCGATCAGGGTGTCGCGGAAGGCCGAGCCTTCGATGCTCTCAAAGCCGAAGAGCTTGTCGTGGCCGTCGCCGTAGGCCCGGTGTGCCTTCAGCGAGACCCAGACGCCACTGCCCTTGCCGCCGGCGCGCGCGGTCGCGAACGAGGCGATGTCCCCCGGCCCGGCGCCGCCGGACATGCGGTCGTAGCCGTAGTCGCCGTGGACCAGGTCTTCGCTGCCGGGGCCGCCGTTGACGATGTCGATGCCGAGGTCACCGGCGACCTCGTCGCGGTCGCCCTTGCCGCCGAGGATCTTGTCGTCGCCGAGGTTGCCGTTGACCTGGTCCTCGTCACCGGCGTCGCCGAAGACCTCGTCGTTGCCGCGGCCGCCGTGCATCTCGTCGGTCCCGGGCCCGCCGCAGATCAGGTCGTTGCCGAGGCTGCCGAAGACGACGTCGTCGCCCTTGCCGCCCCAGATCACGTCGCGCTCCGGCGTCCCCCGCAGGTCGTCGTCGCCGTCCGTGCCGACGATCTCCGCCTGCCGGCCGTGGCAACGCGGCACGTCGTCGCCCTCGTTGTCGGCCGCGCGGGCGATCGCCGCGAATGCGGCAGACGCCAGCAGCAATAGAACGATGACCCCCCTGAGACGACTCACGAGAGCCGGATCGTAAACGTCACGCCCGACTAACCCGGAACCTCAGGCGCTGCGGATCAGCTTCTTGTTGACGAACTCGTCGGCCCCGTAGCGGCCGAGCTCCCGCCCGAAGCCGGAGCGCTTGAAGCCGCCGAAGGGCAGCTCGGGGCTGTCGGCCCCGACCAGGTTGACGTAGACCATCCCGGCTTCGATCCGGTCGGCGACCCGGTCGGCCTGCTCCTTGTCGGTGGTCATCACGTAGGACCCGAGCCCGAACGGGGTCTGGTTGGCAAGCTCGACCGCCTCCTCCTCGGAGCCGACCCGGTAGACCTGCGCCACCGGCCCGAAGAACTCTTCCTGGGAGGCCTCGTTGCCGGGCTCGATCCCGGTAAGGATCGTCGGTTCGAAGTAGTTGCCGTCGCGCTTGCCGCCGACGACCACCTCGGCGCCGTTCGCGACCGCCCGCTTCACCTGATCCTCGAGCCGGTCCGCCGCCGTCTCCGAGGAGAGCGGGCCGACCGCGGTGTCCTCGGCCGTCGGATCGCCCGGCTTCGCCTCGCCCAACTGCTCCTTGAACTTCGCGAGGAAGTCGTCGTAGAGATCGTCGACGACGATGAAGCGCTTGGCGGCGTTGCAGGACTGGCCGGTGTTGTCCAGCCGCGCTTCGGCGGCGGCCGTCACCGCTTCGTCGAGGTCGTCGGTGCCAAGCAGGATGAAGGGGTCGGAGCCGCCGAGCTCGAGCACGACCTTCTTCAGGTTGCGGCCGGCGATTTCGGCGACGGCGGCACCGGCGCGCTCGGAGCCGGTGACCGAGACGCCGTGCAGGCGCGGGTCGGCGATCACCCACTCGATCTGCTCGTTGGTCGCGTAGACGTTCTCGTAGGCGCCCTCGGGGACCCCGGCGTCGTCGAACATCTTCTGCATCGCCTCCGCCGATTCGGGGCACTGCGGCGCATGCTTGAGCAGGATCGTGTTGCCGATCACCAGGTTCGGTCCGGCGAAGCGGGCCACCTGGTAGTAGGGGAAGTTCCAGGGCATGATCCCGAGCAGGACCCCGAAGGGGCTGCGGCGGATCACCGCCGTGCCCTCGCCTTCGGAGAGCTCGATCGGCTCGTCGGCCATCAGGCTCTCGGCGTTATCGGCGTAGAAGCCGTAGATCATCCCGGCGAAGTCGACCTCCATCAGCGCCTGCTCGATCGGCTTGCCCATCTCGCGGACGACGATCTCGGCCAGCTCCTGGCGGCGCTCGGAATGCAGCTCGCCGACCTTGCGAACCATCGCGGCGCGATCGGCGACGCTGGTCGAGCCCGGGTAGGTCCGGGAGGCCTGGTCGGCCCGGTCGATCGCGGCGCGGAGCTCGGCATCGGAGATCTCCGGGTACTCCTTCACCGTCTCGCCGGTGGCTGGGTTGACTACCGCGTACGTGCTCATCTCAGCTCCCTGTGGATGTTCGTTTCCAAGTTCGTCCTACCCCTTCACGGACCGCTCTAGGCCGAGCGCGTCCTCGACCGGGATGTAATCCATCCCCACCCCCTCGGCGACGGCCGGGTGGGTGACCTTGCCGCCGGCGACGTTGACGCCGAGCCGCAGGCCGGGATCGCGCCGGATCGCCTCCTCGACGCCGTGGTCGGCGAGGGAGAGCGCGTAGGGCAGCGTCGCGTTGGTGAGGGCGTGGGTCGAGGTGATCGGGACCGCGCCGGGCATGTTGGCGACGCAGTAGTGGGTGATCCCGTCGACCTCGAAGGTCGGCTCGCGATGGGTGGTCGGGCGCGAGGTCTCGAAGCAGCCGCCCTGGTCGATCGCGACGTCGACCAGGACCGCGCCGGGCTTCATCAGCGCCAGCTGCTCGCGGCGGATCACGTAGGGCGCCCGCGCGCCGTGAACGAGGACGGCGCCGATCACGAGGTCGGCGTTCGGCAGCATCTCCTCGATCGCCAGCGTCGTCGAGTAGACGGTCGAGCAGCGGCCGCCGAAGTCGACTTCGAGCTCGCGCAGGCGGTCGATCGAGCGGTCGTAGACGAAGACGTCGGCTTCCATCCCGATCGCGATGAAGGCGGCGTTCATCCCGACCACGCCGCCGCCGATCACCATCACGTTGGCGGCGGCGACTCCGGGCACCCCTCCCAGCAGGATCCCCCGGCCGCCCATCGGCTTCTCGAGCATGAAGGCGCCGGCCTGGGTGGCGATCTTCCCCGCCACCTCGCTCATCGGCGCCAGCAGCGGCAGCCGCCCGTGCGGGTCCTCGACGGTCTCGTAGGCGATCGCGGTCACCTCGGCGTCGCAGAGCCCGCGCGTCTGCTCGGGGTCGGGGGCCAGGTGCAGGTAGGTGAAGAGGAGCTGACCCGGGCGCAGCATCTCGATCTCGCTCGGCTGCAGCTCCTTGACGTGGAGGATCATCTCCGCCGCCTCGAAGACCGCGGCGGCGTCGGCGACGATCGTCGCCCCCTGGGCCTCGTAGAGAGCGTCCGTGATCGCGCTCCCCTCTCCCGCCCCCGCCTGGACCAGGACCTCGTGGCCGTGCTCGGAGAGTTCGCGGACCCCGGCCGGGGTGACAGCGACCCGGTACTCGTCGGACTTGATCTCGGTCGGGACTCCGATCTTCACGCGACCAGCTCTCTCGCTCGCAGGGCCAGCCAGAACTCGATCCGGTCATGGGCACGCGAGAGATCGCGCCCGGTCAGCTCTTCCACCTTGCGCATCCGGTAGCGCAGCGTGTGGCGGTGGCAGTAGACCTGGCGGGCCGCCCGCTCCCACTGGCCGTTCTGCTCGATGAAGGCCTCCAGCGAGCGCAGCAGCTCGCCGCCGTACTCCTCGTCGCCGCGCTCGATCGGGCCGAGGACGCTGTCGCAGTAGAGGTCGAGGGCGTCGTCGTCCTGGATCGAGAGCAGCAGGGTGAAGGCGCCGAGGTCGCGCCAGGAAGCGACCTCCGGGGCCGAGCCGTTGTCGAAGGCGGTTGCCTCGAGCGCGCAGCGCGCCTCGTGGAAGGAGTGACGGAGGCGCTCCGGCGGTGCCGGCCGGCTGGCGGCGGCGCGGACCCCGCCTCCCTTCCTCGCCAGCTCCTGGCGCACCGCGGTGGCGACGTCGATCGGGTCGCGGTCGGCGCAGTCGACGACGGCGCAGAGGAGCTCGCGGCCGCCGCTGCTGTGCGGAGCGACGACGCCGGCGCAGGCATCGGCGGCGAGGGCCGCTTCGACGGTGGCTGCCGCGCCGCCGGGGTCGTCGAGGGAGAAGACGAGGACCGCGGCCTCCTCGCCGATCCCGAAGGGCTCGAGCCGGCGCCGCAGCTCGGTCGCCTCCATCCGCCCGCCGAGCGCCGCCGCGACGACGTCGCCGGCCAGCCGCCGCTCGGTCTCCTGGGCGACCCGACGGCGCATCAGCTCCAGCGCCACCACCGCGACAGCCTGCTGCAGGATCAGCCGCTCGAAGTCGCCGAGCCCGCCCGAGTCGCGGACGATCACCACCCATGCCTGCGGCGGCCCGCCGCCGGGGGAGATGACCGGGTGCGCCAGCGCCCGGCCGGTGACACTGGGGTGCGAAGGGACGAAGGGGTGGCCGTCGCCGACGTGGCTGAGCGCTTCCTTGCGGATCGCGCCGATCGCCTCGGCCGAGAGCTGGCGGCGGAAGCCCTTGCCGGCGAGCCGCTCGCCACGCCCGTCCAGCACCGCGACGGTGCCGCCGACCGCAGAGGCAACGGTGGCGGCGATTTCCTCCAGCCCGCGCTCCTCCAGGACCAGCCGCTCCAGCCGCCGCTGCACGGCGATCCCCCGCTGCAGCACCTCGTACTGCTCGTTGACGAGACGAGCGAAGGCTTTCTCGGTGATCGCGATGAACGGAACCGAGTAGGGGACCTCGAAGAGCGGGAAGTCCCGCTTCTCGGCCTCGTCGACCAGTGCCTTGGGCAGCGATTTGTGGTTGAAGCCGGTGCCGAAACCAAGCCCGGCGAGATTGCGGTCGGCGAGCAGGCGGATGAAGGCGCGCTGCTTGGCCGCGGTCTCGAGCGGAATGCCGGTGGTCAGCATCAGCTCGCCACCGGAGAGCCACGGGGTCGGGTCCTCGAGCTCGGAGATGTGGACCCAGCGCACCGGGGCCGCGGCCGCGTCGGCGCCGGCCGCCAGCCCGAGGTCGAGTTCGTCGAGCAGGCTCTGGACGGTGAGCACCGTTCCCCCTAGCGAACTACCTGGTCCCAGGCCTCTGAGAGGACGGCGTGGAGGACGTCATGGATCTCTTCGAACTGCTCGGTGTCGGCGATCAGCGGCGGCGCCAGCTGCACGACGGGGTCGCCGCGGTCATCGGCGCGGCAGATCAGACCCCGCTTGTAGAGCTCCCCGGAGAGGAAGCCGCGCAGCAGCCGCTCCGACTCCTCCTCGTTGAAGCTCTCTTTCGTCTCCTTGTCTTTGACCAGCTCGACCGCGTGGAAGTAGCCGGCGCCGCGGACGTCGCCGACGATCGGCAGGTCGTGCAGCGTCTCCAGCATCTGGCGGAACTCGCCCTCCTTGGCCAGCACGTGGCCACAGAGGTCCTCGCGCTCGTAGACGTCGAGATTGGCCATCGCGATCGCGGCGGCGATCGGGTGGCCGGCGAAGGTGAAGCCGTGGGCGAAGGAGGCGTCGCCCTCCATGAACGGCTCGGCGACCTTGTCGGAGACGACGACGCCGCCCATCGGCGCGTAGGCCGAGGTCAGCGCCTTGGCGATGGTGATCATGTCCGGGACGTAGTCGAAGCGTTCGCAGCCGAAGTAGTGGCCGAGGCGGCCCCAGGCGCAGATCACCTCGTCGGAGATCATCAGCACGTCGTACTGGTCGCAGATCTCCCGCACCCGCTGGAAGTAGCCGTCGGGCGGGACGAAGCAGCCGCCGGCGTTCTGGACCGGCTCGAGGATCACCGCGGCGACGGTCTCCGGACCCTCGAAGACGATCCGCTCCTCGATCGCGTCGGCCACCCAGAGCGGGTCTTTGTTGTCGGGCCAGCGGTAGATGTTGGTGTTGGGGACATGGCAGCCGCCCGGCGTCAGCGGCTCGAACTGGCTGCGCAGCTCGGTGATCCCGGTCGCCGAGAGCGCCCCGAAGGAGGTGCCGTGGTAGGCGACCTCGCGGGCGATCACCTTGTGCTTCTGGCCTTTGCCGTGCATGCGGTGGTAGTTGCGGGCGAGCTTCAGCGCCGACTCGACCGCCTCCGAGCCGCCGGAGGTGAAGAAGACCCGGTTGAGGTCGCCCGGCGCCATCGCGGCGATCCGCGAGGCGAGTTCGATCGCCCGCGGGTGGGCATAGCTCCAGAGCGTGTAGAAGTCGAGCTCTTCGACCTGGCGGGCGGCCGCCTCGCCGTACTCGGTGCGGCCGTGGCCGGCGTTGACGCAGAAGAGGCCGGAAAGCCCGTCGAGGTAGCGGTTGCCGTGTTCGTCGTAGACGTAGCAGCCGTCGGCGCGGGTGATGATCGGGATCTCGTGGTCGGGGCCGTAGCCCCCCATGCGCGAGAAGTGCATCCAGAGGTGGCGGCGGGCCATCTGCTGGAGATCGGTACCTGCTGGGGCCTGTGACGCGGTGGCCATCGCGCGCTCCTCTCCGGATTACGACGTTATGGACAAAGCTAGAGACCCAGGACAACAATCGCAAGTGGTCTTTGGGTCAAGGACTGGCGATTGACTTGTACGCCACGTACAAGCCGCAACTGTGCTTTTAGGACATTCGCCACTTGCGCGACCCTCCACCGGGGCTTACCGTCGCAGATAGACAGCCGCACATTCGGGTAGTGGCTCCCCACCTACAGGAGGCCCGGGAAGGACCGATGGACGCCCATGGAGAGACCGCCAGTGTCGAGCTGCGGAGTGTGACCAAACGCTTCGACGACTTTGTCGCGGTCGATGACCTCAGCCTCGAGCTGGGACAGGGAGAGTTCTTCACCCTGCTCGGGCCGAGCGGCTGCGGCAAGACGACGACGCTGCGGATGATCGCCGGGTTCGAGCGGCCGACCGAGGGGGAGATCCGGATCGAGGGCGACGACGTTGCCCAGCTGCCGCCGCACAAGCGCCCGACCAACACCGTCTTCCAGAGCTACGCGCTCTTTCCCCACCTCAGCGTCGAGGCCAACGTCGGCTTCGGCCTCAAGCGCAAGAGGGTCGCCAAGGACGAGATCGCCGAGCGCGTCAAGGCCGAGCTCGAGCGGGTCGGCCTCGCCTCCGAGGCCAACCGCCGACCCGCGCAGCTCTCGGGAGGGATGCAGCAGCGGGTGGCGCTGGCGCGGGCGCTGGTCAACCTGCCGAAGGTGCTGCTGCTCGACGAGCCGCTCGGCGCCCTCGACCTGAAGCTGCGCAAGGAACTGCAGGTGGAGCTGAAGCGGATCCAGCGCGACGTCGGCATCACCTTCGTCTACGTGACCCACGACCAGGAGGAGGCGCTGACGATGAGCGACCGGATCGCGGTGATGAACCGCGGCCGGGTCGAACAGGTCGCCACGCCGGAGGAGGTCTACGACCGTCCCGCCACTACTTTCGTCGCCGGCTTCATCGGCGTCTCCAACCTGATGCCGGCTACCGTGACGGGCAGCCAGGAAGTGAAGCTCGACGAGGGCACGACGATCGCGGCGGCGACCGACGGGTTCTCGTCCGGCGACCGCTGCCACGCGGTGGTGCGGCCGGAGAAGCTGCGGGTCGAGATGGACGAAGACGGGGACGGGGCGGTCGACCATCCCCGCGTCGAAGGGGTCGTCACCAGCTCGCTCTACCTCGGCACCGCGACCCAGATAGCGGTCGACCTCGGGGAGGGCGTGCGGATGACCGTCCTCGTCCCCAACGCCGACGAGGCCGAGCGCCAGCGGTTGCCGGGCGGCGGCGCCCGCGTCGCGCTCAGCTGGGAGCCCGAGCACATGCACCTTGTCCGCGAGTCGCCGAACGGCGCACCCGCGGGAAGCACCGACGGCGCCAGCGTCGACGGCCAGTCGCAGAAACTGGAAACGAGCCAGGGAGGTTGACCCGCAGATGTTGAGCAGCAAGAAGGACCTACGCAAGACCCCGGCAATACTCGCCGTCCTGATTGCGATCGCAGCGCTCGCCCTCGGGCTCGCCGCCTGCGGAGGCGGCAGCGACATCAACGGCGGCGACACCGAATCCGAAGAAGTGAAGCTCGAAAAGAAGGCCTCGGGCGACGTGACGATCTCCAACTGGCCGCTCTACATCGACGAAAAGACCGTGCCCGACTTCGAAGACGAAACCGGGGTCTCGGTCAAATACATCGAAGACGTCAACGCCAACGAAGAGTTCTTCGCGAAGATGGACCCGCTCCTCAAACAGGGGGAATCCGGCGGCCGCAGCCTGTTCGTCGTCACCGACTGGATGGCGAACAAAATGCACGAACTCGGCTACCTGCAGAACTTCGACAAGTCAGCGCTGCCGAACTTCGAAGAAAACCTCGTGGAGAACCTGCGGGAACCTTCCTACGACCCGAAGCGGGAATTCAGCGCTCCCTGGCAGAGCGGGATGACCGGGATCATCGTCCGCAAGGACCTCGCGCCCGACGTGAAATCGATCTGTGACCTCTTCGACACCAAGTACAAGGGCAAAGTCGAGATGCTGAACGAATTGCGCGACACGGTGCCGCTGGTGATGAAGTGCCTCGGCATCGATCCGAGCGAAGCCAGCGAAGACGACTGGATGAAGGCAATCGACAAAATCCAGGGCGCCGCGAGCTCGGGGCAGATCCGCCGCTTCACCGGCAACGACTACGGCGGCGACCTGACCAGCGGCAACGCGGTCGCCGTGATCGGCTGGTCAGGCGACGCGGTCCAGTTGCAGGCCGACAACCCCAACATCGAATGGCGGATGCCGACCGAGGGCTGCATCCTCTGGTCGGACAACATGGTGATCCCGGTCGGGGCCCCCAATCCGACCGCGGCCGAGGAGTTCATCGACTACGTCTACGACCCGAAAAACCAGGCGCAGATCGAGGCCTACGTGAACTACGTCAGCCCGGTTGAAAACGTGAAACCGATTCTGCTCAAAGAAGAACCGGAAATCGCGAAGAACCAGCTGATCTTCCCCAGCAAGTCGTTCACGAAGAACTGCACGATCCAGCCCTCGCCGACGGGTGAAGAAGAACAGAACCTGAACCGCGCCTTCAACGCGGTCCTCAACGGCTGAGCCGATGAGACGCCGGGTCGCTCCCTACTTCCTGCTCGGGCCGGGAGCGGCCTGGCTGTTTCTGTTCTTCGTCGTTCCCCTCTACTACCTGGGGGAACTGTCGCTCAACTCGGGCGTCTTCGGCTCCTACGAATTCACCTGGCACTGGGAGAACTACTCCGACGCGCTGCAGCTCTACGACAGCCAGTTCGTGCGCTCGTTCCTCTACGCCGGCCTGGCGACGCTGTTCGCCCTACTTCTCGCCTACCCGCTTGCCTACACGATCGCCTTCAAGGCCGGGCGCTGGCGCAACCTGCTGCTCTTCGCCGTGGTCGCCCCGTTCTTCACCACCTACCTGATCCGGACCCTGGCCTGGGAGACGATCCTCTCCGACCAGAGCCCGGTGGTCAGCGTCCTCGACTTCCTCGGGCTGGCGCCGGAAGGGCACGTGCTGGCGACGGCCGGCGCTGTGATCGCCGGCCTCACCTACAACTTTCTCCCCTTCATGGTCCTGCCGATCTACGCCAGCCTCGAGCGACTCGACGTGCGGCTGATCGAGGCGGGCAAAGACCTTTACGCCTCGGCGACGCAGACCTTTTTCCGGGTCACCCTGCCGCTCTCGGCGCCGGGGGTGGTGGCCGGGACCCTGCTCACTTTCATCCCCGCCTCCGGCGACTACGTCAACGCCCAGTTCCTCGGCAGCGCCAACAACCAGATGATCGGCAACGTGATCCAGTCGCTCTACCTCAAACAGTCCGACTACCCCGCGGCGGCGGCGCTCTCCTTCGTGCTGATGGCGTTGATCCTGATCCTCGTCCTGGTCTACATCCGCTTCGCCGGCTCCGAGGCGCTGATGGGCGAGGAGGCGGCCGGATGAGCGGAGGCGGGAGCAACGTCTGGCGCTGGCTGCGTGAGCACGCCGTCTCGATCGTCGGCGTCCTCGTCGTCCTCTACATGCTGATCCCGATCGTCGTCATCTTTGCCTTCTCCTTCAACGACCCGGCCGGCCGCTACAACTTCACCTGGGTCGGCTTCACCTTCAGCCACTGGAGCAACGCGTTCGGAATCCCGGAGCTGAACGAAGCGCTGGTGACGAGCCTCAAATTGGCGGTCCTGGCGACGGTGATCTCGACCGTGGTCGGGACCCTGATGGCACTGGCACTGGTCCGCCACGAGTTCTTCGGCCGCCGCGCCGCCAACTTCCTGATCGTGATCCCGATGGCGACGCCCGAGGTGGTGATGGGCTCGGCGCTGCTCTCCTTCTTCCTGCTCATCGGCACCTTCTCGCTCGGCTTCCAAACGCTGCTGATCGCCCACGTGATGTTCTGCATCAGCTTCGTCGTCGTCGTCGTCCGCTCACGCCTGATCGGGTTCGACCGCAACCTCGAGGAGGCGGCGAAGGACCTGGGGGCGAGCGGCTTCGAAACCTTCCGCCTCGTCACCCTGCCGCTGATCATGCCCGGCATCTTCGGCGCCGCGATGCTTGCCTTCGCCCTCTCGATCGACGACTTCGTCATCTCCAACTTCAACTCGGGGACGACCGTCACGTTCCCGCTCTACATCTTCGGCGCCGCCCAGCGCGGTATCCCCGTAGAGGTCAACGTGATCGCGATGATCCTCTTCTTCTTTACCGTCGCCACCATGGGCTTCGCGACCTGGCAGCAGAGGCGGGCGGAAAAGATGGCCTCGGTCAGGCCTGATCAGGAGGCCGGGGTGGGGATGCCGGCGGGGACTCCCGCCGCGACCTAGGTCAGCGGCCGATGTGGAAGCCGATCAGCTCGGGGACCTTCGCCACGGCCGAGGCGACACGTCCCGGCCTCCGTTCCGCCATCTCCGCCTCCTCTTTCTTGAGGATGCCGAGGCGGATCGCCTCGCCGCCGATCCAGTGGAAGGGCTCGGGGGGCACACGGGGGGTCTTGGCGTCGACGAAGGCGAGGCGCGTGTGCTCGTCTTCGCGGTCGAGGGCGAGGGCGGCGAGGGTGCGGCCGACCATGTTGCTCGGGCCGACGCCGTTGCCGGTGTAGCCGGCGGCGACCCAGGCACGGCCGCCCTTCAGCGTCTGCACAGCCGGGAGGTGGGTCGGGGAGGCGTCGATCGGGCCGCCCCAGGCGTGGGTGACGCGGCGGCCGCGGAGGGCGGGGAAGTAGTCGTGGAGGTGCTCGGTCGCGGCGGCGACGACGTCGGGGTCGACCTCGGAGCGTCCCTTCGTCCGCGCTCCCATCGCGATCCGGCCGCCGCCCCAGCCGAAGGCGATGCGGCCGTCGCGAGTGGTGCGGAAGTAGTGGAGCAGCGCACATGAATCAGTGATGCAGTCGCCGTTCGTCCAGCCGATCTCCTCCAGCAGCTCGGGCACCGGCTCGGTGAGGACGATGTGGGAGGAGGCGACGGTGATGCGGCTGCGGAGGGGACCGTGGCGGGCCTTGGCGGCGCTGCCGATCGCGAGCACGCCGCGGGCGGCGCGGACCGACCCGCCGGCCGTCTTCGCCTCGACCCCCTCGGCGCTCTCGCGGAACGAGAGGACCGGCGAGGCCTCGAAGACCTCGACCCCCGCCGCCGGCAGCTGCGCCCGCAGCCCCAGCGCCAGCCGCGCCGGCTGCACCGTCGCCGAGGTCGGCGAGACGGCGCCGCCGCGGAAGGCGGGTGAGTGGCAGCGCTCGGCGACCTCGGCCGCACTCAACGGCTCCAGCATCTCCGGCACTCCGAGCTCCCGGCAGGCCTGCAGCGCCCGCCCCCAGGCGCCGTCGTGCGCCGGCGCGGTCGAGACCTGGACGTAGCCGGCGGGCCGGAACCAGGCGTCGACGCCGTGCTCCTCGCAGAAGGCGCCGATCCGCGCCACCGCCTGCTCGGCCGCCTGCGCCACCCGCAGAGCCGGCACGTCCCCCCAGCGCTCGCGCATCGAGGCGAGCGAGAACCACATCGCGTTGCAGAAGCCGCCGTTGCGGCCGCTCGGGCCGTGGCCGCAGACCGGTTCGGACTCGAGCAGGACGACCCGCGCCGCGGGCTGCAGCTGCTTCGCGTACCAGGCGGTCCACATCCCCGTGTAGCCGCCGCCGACGACGAGGACGTCCGCCTCGACGTCGCCGCTCAGCGGCGGTCGCGGCTCGACCTCGCCGGCCTCCTCGATCCAATAGCCCAGGCGCGTGTGCTGCATCCCGGGATTCTCCAGCAACCCGATCGTCGGCTCTGTCTAAAGATCGGCCGCGGGATTGTCCAGTCGTCCCGAACCCGATGCGTAGACTCGGATCGATGCCAGGAGATGGTCAGGAGTCCACTCCTTACGTCGACGCGATGCTCGCCTACGCGAAGCGCGATCCGGCCCGCTTCCAGGTGCCCGGGCACAAGGGCGGGATCGGCGCCGACCCGGCGATGCTCGACCTGGTCGGCGAAGCCGGGTTGCGAAACGACATCCCCTCGGTCACCGAAGGGGTGGACATCGGCCCCGAACCGACCCCCTTCCAACAGGCGCAGCAGCTCGCCGCCGAGGCCTGGGGCGCCGGCCGCACCTGGTTCCTCGGCAACGGCGCCTCGCAGGGAAACCACGCCGCCTGCATGGCGCTCGCCCACGGCGGCAACCGGGTCGTCGTTCAGCGCAACGTCCACTCCTCGGTGATCGACGGCCTCGTCCTCAGCGGCATGCGGCCGACCTTCGTCGCCCCCGAGCTCGACCCCGAGCTGGGGATCGCCCACGGGCTGACGCCGGACTCGCTGGCGGCGGCGCTGGACGAGACGCCGGAGGCGGTGGCGGCGATGGTCGTCTCCCCCACCTACTTCGGCGCCTGCGCCGACGTCGCCGGGATGGCGGAGGTCGCGCACTCGCGCGGGGTGCCGCTGATCGCCGACGAGGCCTGGGGGGCGCACCTCCACTTCCATCCCGACCTGCCCGCCGACGCGCTTGCCTGCGGCGCCGACCTCGTCACCTCCTCGACCCACAAGATCATCGGCAGCCTCACCCAGTCGGCGATGCTGCACCTCGGCCGCGGCAGTCGCCTCGACGGCGCCGTCGTCGACCGCTGCGTCAGCCTCGGCGAGACGACCAGCCCGAGCGGGCTGCTCGCCGGCTCGCTCGACGCGGCCCGGCGCCACATGTACGTCCACGGCGAGGAGATGCTGAGCGAGGCGCTCGAGGGCCTGACGAAGACGCGCGAGAAGATCAGGGAGATCCCCGGCCTGGACGTGCTCGACGAGCGGATGGTCGGGCAGCCCGGCGTCGCCGGCTGGGACCCGCTGCGGCTCGGGATCGACGTGCGCGGGACCGGTTCCAGCGCCCAGCGACTCTGGAAAGCCGCCTTCCACGTCAGCGGCATCGACCTCGAGCTGTACTCCGGCAACGTCGTCGTCGCCATCTTCGGCGTCGCCGAGGAGGCCGAGCGCAGCGGCGAGCGGCTGGTCGAGGGTCTGCGCAAAGCGGTGGCGGAGCTGGAGGAGACGCCGGGGGCGCCGGACGAGAAGCTGGCGCCGGCGCCGCCCTGGGGCGAGCTGGTGCTGACCCCGCGCGAAGCGTTTCTGGGGCCACAGGAGGTGGTCCCCTTCGACGCCGCCGCCGGTCGGGTGGCCGCCGAGGGGCTGGCGGCCTATCCGCCGGGGATTCCGAACGTGCTTCCCGGCGAGCGGTTGACGCCGGAGACGCTGGACTTCATCCGCGAAAGCGTGGCGCATGGCGGCTATGTCCGCGGGGGTTCGGACAGGGAGTTGAAGACGCTTCGGGTGGCGCTGTAGGGAGGAGTCGGGGGAGGGGGTCTCCGGACAACCGCGGGGAGGGTCCGGAGACCCCCTCCCCCGACTCCTCTACGCTCCGAGGCGTGTCCAGCTTCGATGCGATTGCGGACTTGCCGCTTCAGATTGATGGTTGTGAGTTCGAGGGACTGAGCTTGGATGCCGGCGCTTTTGAACGGCTGACGACGATCGTGAAACTGCGCGGCGGTGGCGAGGAGGGGATCGGCGAGGACGTCGTCTATGACGCTGTCGATCACATCGGTCAGCAGGACCATGGGCCGCCGGAGGGGCTGGAGGGGGAGTTCACCTTTGCCGAGTTCTCCGAGCGGCTGGATGGGATCGATCTCTTCCCCGCCGGAGCGCCGGAGCGAGGGGAGGTCTCGGTGGACTACCGTCGCTGGGCTTTCGAGTCGGCGGCGCTGGACCTGGCGCTGCGGCAGGCCGGGACCAACCTGGCCGAAGCGCTCGGCCGTGATCCGAAGCCCGTCAACTTCGTCAACTCGATGCGGCTCGCCGGCTGGGAGGAGGGCGCCCGCTCCTCGATCGAGCCGCTGCGCGAACGACTCGCCGTCTACCCGACCCTGCGCTTCAAGCTCGACCCGGCCAACGACTGGGACGACGAGCTGATCGCGGCGCTGGCCGAGACCGGCGCGGTCGACTCGCTCGACCTCAAGGGCTTCTATAAAGGGACGCCGGTCGACGTCGAGACCGACCCCGAGCTCTACGCGAAGCTGATCGCGACCTTCCCCGAGGCCTGGCTCGAGGACCCTGACGTCACCGAGGAGACCAGGCCGCTGCTCGACCCGGTCTCCGAGCGGGTCACCTGGGACGCGCCGATCCACTCGATCGCCGACATCGAGGCGATGCCCTGGTCGCCGCCGAAGACCGTCAACGTCAAGCCTTCACGCTTCGGCCCGATCAAAAGGCTCTTCGCCGCCTACGACTACTGCTCCGAGCGCGGCATCGGCGCTTACGGCGGCGGCCAGACCGAGCTCGGCCAGGGGCGGGGCCAAATCCAGTACCTCGCCTCGATCTTCCATCCCGACACCCCCAACGACGTCGCCCCGGGCGGCTACAACGACCCCGGGCAGGCGACGAAGCCGGGGCTGCCGAGCAGCCCGCTGGAGCCGGCCATCGAGGAGGTCGGCTTTCGCTGGAGGCTGTGACCGCGGGCTCGGTTAGGTTGGGGTTCCGCCAGTCAGAGAAGGAGCCGAGATGTCCGACCGATTCGCCGACGCCCTCAATGAGCAGATCGCCAACGAGTTCGCCGCCTCGCAGCAGTACGTAGCGGCGGCGGTCTACTACGACACGGCCACCCTGCCCCGCCTCGCCGCCTTCTTCTACCGCCAGGCGCTGGAGGAGCGCGAGCACGCGATGATGATGATCCGGTACCTGCTCGACGTCGGCGAGGAGGTACGGATCCCGGACATCAAGGCGCAGCAGACCAACTTCGCCGACGGCAGCGCTCCGGTGCGGATGGCGCTGGAGCAGGAGAAGCGGGTCAGCGACGAGATCTTCGCCCTCTTCGAGCTCGCCCGCGAGATCAAGGACTACCGGGCCGAGCACTTCCTGCAGTGGTTCGTCAAGGAGCAGGTCGAGGAGGTGGCGCTGATGGGCGACCTCCTCAACGTGGTCGAGCGCTCGAAGGACAACCTCCTGCTGGCCGAGGACTTCATCGCCCGTGAGAAACTCGGCGAAGAGGGCGCGGACGCGACCGCGCCGCCGGCTGCGGGGGAGTAGACGCTCAGCCGAAGGCCGCCGTGAGGAGCACGCTCGCGACCAGGCCGATCGATCCCGTGATCAACACCAGGTAGAGCCGCTCGAAGCGTTCATCCATCCGCGCGAAGCCTGCCCGCATCTCCTTGAACCCGTCGTCCATGCGCCGGCTCAGTTCGTCGAGCCGCTCGTCGTTCCAGCTGTCCATCGGCCTCTCCATCTCCAGACTCTCCATGATGGCACAAGCGTAGACAGAAAGTTTCTACGTGTTGCGCGCAGAAAGTGGAATCTCGGAGCCGGCCCTGTGCCGGCTTCGTGACTTCAGCCGAGCCAGCCGGCGCGCTTGCGCATCGTCTTGATGCGGCGGAACTCGGCGATGTCCTCGCGCAGGGCGGCCGGGGCGGGGGCGGGGAGGAAGCGGGCCGGCAGCGGCGACTCGGCGACCTCTCCTTCGCGCTTGCTGACGCGGTAGGCACGGGCGCCGCGGCGGGCGGTCACCGCCGAGGGGCTGCCTTCCCCCTCCCAGAGGAGGCCGGCGTAGTCGTCAAGGCCGTAGCCGCTCGGCATCCCGTCGCCGACCGCGTCGAGGTAGGCGGCGCGGCGCTCGGGTTCGTTGTTGTAGTGGACGCAGAGGCTGCCGCCGAGGAGGCCGAGGCCGGCGGCCTCCAGCGGCCTGCCGGAGGACTTGGTGATGCCGGCTTCGAACCAGCACATCGCGCCGGCGCTCTGGCCGGCGAGGACGATCCCCCGGCGCCAGGCGAGGCTGAGGATCGAAGCGATGTCGTGCGCCTCCCAGACCGCGAGCAGGTTGAGCAGGCTGCCGCCGCCGACGTAGATCAGGTCCTGGCCGAGGAGGTGGTCGTGCAGCTCCATCGGCCGCCGGCCGAGACGAAAGAGGGAGACGTCCGAGGGCTCGCAGGAGCGCTCGCCGAAGGCGGAGTAGAAGCCGGCGATCTGGTCGGAGGTGTCGCCGCTGGCGGTCGGGAGGATGCAGATCCGCGGCCGCTCGCCGCCGCGTTCGGAGGCCAGCCGCAGCAACAGCTCGCAGACCGCCCGGTCCGGCGGCCGGAAGCTGAACTCGTGGCCGCCGAGAGCGAGGATCCGCCGCACCGGCGTCGTCGTCGTGGCGCGGACCCCGTCGACGGCCATCAGGCGACGGGGGCGGTCGAGAGCGCCTCCGGCAGCGGAGCCGCGGGAACCGCCTCCCGGTCGCCCAGGTAGGTGGTCGCGATCCGCATCTCCACCACCCGGGAGCCGGCAACGTCGAGGCGGTAGCCGCGCGCCTGCGGGCGCGACGCGACCACGCGGCTCAGTTCCGCGCCGGAGAAGTGGAGGGCGGCGCCGTCCTCGGCCGCGTACCCGCCCCGCATCCCCTCGCGCAGGAAGCGGTGGTAGGCCTCACCCCGCTTGGCGCCGCGCTCGTAGTGGACGCAGTTGCTGAAGGGCAGCAGGCCGAGGCCGCGGACCCGTTTCGCCTCGCCGTGGAAGCCGGTCACCGCTTCCTCGAACCAGCAGAGCGATCCGGCCGAGAGGCCGCAGAGGATCACACCCGCTTCCCAGGCCTCGCGCAGGATCGAGTCGATCCCGTGCGCGCGCCAGACCCCGAGCAGGCTGACGACGCTGCCGCCGCCGACGTAGATCAGGTCCTGCGAGAGGAGGTGGCGGCGGAGGTCGCTCGGCCCCTGCTCGCGGCGGAAGAGCGAGATGTGGCTGGGCTCGCAGCGGTGGGCGGAGAAGGCCCGGTAGAAGCGGACGATGTAGTGGTCGGCGTCGCCGCTGGCCGAGGGCAGGAAGCAGACCCGCGGCCGCTCCGCCCTCGTCAGCCCGAGCACGTAGTCGTCGAGGAGGGGGTTTCCCGACTCCATCGAGAAGCCACCGCCACCGAAGGCGACGATCTGACGCGCTGCCATTTCCATGCAGAAATGTTCGCCGCGCCCGGCCGCACGGTCGTTGTACAGCGGTCCGAAGTTCAGCCCGCCGTGCTCGCCCCCGCGTACAGCAGCCGCAGCTTGTTGCGGGCGCGGTGCAACCTCACCTTGACCGTCCCCTCCGGAATCCCGAGGCGGCGGGCGATCGTCGCCTGGGTCAGGTCCTCGTCGTATTTCATCTCCAGCAGCCGCCGGTCGCGTTCGTTCAGTCCCGCCAGCGCCGCGTGCAGGTCGGCGAGCTCGACCGCGGCGACGACCCCCTCGTCCTCGGCCCCCTCCCGCAACTCGATCCTCTCTGTGAGGTCGGGCCGGACCCGCGCGTGCTGGCGGAAAGCCTCGTTGCGGACGATCGCCGCCAGCCACTGGTTACGGCTGCCGGAATCGCGCAGGGTCGAGCGACGACGCCAGGCCCGGAGCAAGGCATCCTGAGCTATGTCTTCGGCGTCGCCCGGATTGCTCGCGTAGCGATACGCCATACGAAGACAGACTCTCTGTGCCTCTCCCCATTCCCAGGCATCGTCGTTCCCGCGACGATGCACCCTTGGAGTACTGATTGAACGAACCTACATAAGTGGTGCACCAAATTGCCACCTCTGTTTTAGAAACTGTTCAGAGCTTGCGCAGGTCTCTAATTCGTGGCCAGGGAGCAGGGGGAAAAGCGACCGCGGTGGGCGGAGATCGCCTATGAGGCGATCGCTCCGGTTTACGACGACTTCACCGCCCACCACGACTACGACCTCTGGCTCGGCGAACTGATGCCGAAGCTGGAGCAACACGGGATTCCCGGCCGCCGGCTGCTCGACGTCGCCTGCGGAACCGGCAAGAGCTTCATCCCGATGCTGGACGAGGGCTGGGAGGTGACCGCCTGCGACGTCTCCCCCAAGATGGTCGCGATCGCCCGCGAGAAGGTGGGCGAGAGAGCCGCGCTCTCGGTCGCCGACATGCGCGACCTGCCCGTCTTCGGCGAGTTCGACCTCGTCTTCTGCCTCGACGACGCGGTCAACTACCTGCTCGGCACCGAGGAACTCGAGCAGGCGCTGACCGGGATGCGCCGCAACCTCGGCCCCGCCGGGCTGCTGATGTTCGACGTCAACACGCTCGAGGCCTACCGCGGGTTCTTCGCCGAAGAGGTCGTGGTCGAGCGCGACGGCAAGCGGATGATCTGGAAGGGCCTGAGCAGCCCTGACGCCGAACCCGGGACGATCGCCGAAGCTAGCTTCGAGGTCGAGTCGCTGGAACCCGCGGCCGGGCCGACGATACCGCCCGAGCTACACCGCGAGCGCCACTTCCCCGAAGCCGAGGTGCTGGCCGCCTTGGAGCGGGCGGGCCTCGAGTGCCTCGCCGTCTACGGCCACCACCACGACGCGGTCCCCAAGCAGCCGCTCGACGAGATCGAGCACACCAAGGGCGTCTACATCGCCCGCGCCGCCGGCGGCGCGGGCGACCGAGACTAGGACTCGTCCGGGCGCTTCACTTCGCCGCGCCAACCCTCGTCGCTGCCGCCGGCCTCGACCAGCTCCTTGAAGCGCTCGAGATCGCCGTGGACGCGGCGGTCCGCCGCCCCAAGCGCCTCGCCGATCCGCTCCTTGATCCCCTCGGGGACGAAGTCCATCTGGACCATCACCCGGGTGGTGGCGTCGTCGATCCGGTGGAAGGTGACGACGCCGGCGTTCTCCTTGCCGTCGACGTTGCGCCAGGCGACGCGCTCGTCCGGCTTCTGCTCGGTGATCTCGGCATCCCATTCGTGGCGCGAGCCGCCGAACTCGGCGACCCAGTGCAGGTGGGTGTCGTCGATCTGGCGAATCTCTTCGACCCCGTCCATGAAGCGGGGGAACTGCTCGAACTGCGTCCACTGGTCGTAGACGTTGCGCAGCGGCGCGTTTACCTCGATCGACTCCTCGATGGTGGACATCGCTTCCTCCCTCGTTGACTTTTCTCTCCCTTCCCGGGTGCCCATCCGGCGCGGAGGTAAAACGCCCGCGCCGCGGTCCAGCCGCTCCAGTCACCCGGCGAGAGGCTTGAAGCGGGGACGAACCGGGGACAACACGACAATGACCGTGGCGGGAATCTGCGAGCTGGTGCTCGAGGCCGATGACGTCGAGGGCCTGGTGCGCTTCTACCGGGACCTCGGGCTGAAGCTGCTCGTAGAGGAAGAGGATCGGGCCTGGCTGGCGGCCGGCGAGCGCTGCCGGCTCGGGATCTGGCCCCCCGGCGAGAAGGAGCACTCCGACCGCGGTGGCCGCCACGTCCACTTCGCGCTCTCCGTCGACCACGAACGCCTGAACGACCTCAGCGAAGGGCTGCGCGAGCGCGGCGTCGAGGTCGACGGCCCGGTCGAGCACGACGGGGGCGACCGCTCCGCCTACTTCTTCGACCCCGCCGGCAACCGGGTCGAGCTCTGGGACTTCTTCCGCGACGGCGACGGCGCCGAGGACGGTGTGATGGCGCTGGCCGAGGACGGCGATGGCGCGTAACCGGGTTCACATCCACGCTTCGCCGCCGGAGGTCTTCGCGGTCCTCAGCGACCCGGACTGCTACCCGAGGTGGGTGGTAGGGGCGGCGGGAATTCGCGACCACGACGAGGACTTCCCGGCGGTCGGCTCCCGCTTCCACCACAAAGTGGGCTCCTGGCCGGTGGGGCTGAAGGATCACACCGAGGTGACCGAGATCGACCCCCCGCGGCGGATCGTGCTGAAGGCGAAGGCGCGGCCGCTGGGGACGGCGACGATCGCGATCGACCTGGCGGAGAGCGCCGGCGGGACCGAGCTGACGATGGAGGAGGTCCCGGGCGACCGGTTGACTTCCCTCCTCGCCGACAACCCGCTCGCCGACACCGTCCTGCGGATACGCAACGCCGAGGCGCTCGCCCGGCTGAAGCGGCTGGTGGAAGGGGTTCCCGAGGGGGACCCGATCGCCGAGCGCTCTCTCGCCGGCCAGCGGGTTCTGATCACCGGCGGCAGCAGCGGCATCGGGCTCGCCGTCGCCGAGGGCCTGGCAGCCGAGGGCGCGGAGGTCGCCCTGCTCGCCCGCAACGAGCTCGGCCTCGCCGCCGCGAAGCGGAAGCTCGCCGAGCACGGGGCCGAAGCCGTCACCGTCGCGGCCGACGTCACCGACCACGAGGCCCTCGCTGCCGCGGTGGAGGAGGCGGTGGCGCAGCTGGGCGGGCTCGACGTCCTCGTCACCTCGGCGGCCAGCCTCTCCTTCGGCCGCTTCACCGAGACCGATACCGCGGATTTCGAAGCGACGATCGAGACCGTGCTCGGGGGGACGATCGCCACGATCCGCGAGGCGCTGCCCCACCTCGAGAGCTCGCGCGGCGCGGTGGTGGCCATCGGCTCGATCGCCGGCCGGATGCCGCTGCCGGGGATGGCCGCCTATACCGCCTCCAAGCACGGCCTGGCCGGCTTCCTCGAGACCGTTCGCATCGAGCTGGAGGAGAGCGGCTCCTCGGTGACGCTCTCCCTGGTCAACCCCGGCGCCGTCGACACCCCGCTCTGGAACACCCTGGAAAGCTCGACCGGGCTGCTGCCGCCCGAGCCCCCGCATCCCGCCGTCTACTCGGCGGAGTCTGTCGCCGAGGCGGTGCTGAACACGATCCGCCATCCCCGCGACGAGCTGACCGCGGGTGGGCTCGCCCGCGTCCAAGTCCTCTCCCACTCGCTCTTCGGCGGCGCCGGGAAGCGGGCGATGCAGGCCCTGGCCCGGCTCGAGCACACGGCCGGCGACCGGCCCGCGGGTGCTGGCGGCCTGCGGGGCGGCAAGGGCGCGGGTGAGACCAGCGGCGGCTTCGGCGGGCGGCCGAGCGCCACCGTCAAGGCGCTCGGCGCCTGGGACGGGATGCTGCGGGCGATCGGACGGGGCTGAACGTGACGGCCGACGCGGTCGTCATCGGCGCCGGCCCCAACGGCCTGATCGCGGCCAACCACCTCGCCGACCGCGGCTGGGAGGTGGTCGTCTGCGAGGAGCAGCCGGAACCGGGCGGCGCCGTCCGCAGCGGCGAAGTCACCGAGCCCGGCTTCGTCCACGACCTCTACAGCGCCTTCTACCCGCTCACCCTCGCCTCCCGCCACATCGCCCCGCTGGAGCTCGAGCGCTACGGGGTCAACTGGCTCAGCTCCCGCGCCGTCGTCGCCCACCCCCACCCCGACGGCCGCTGCGCCCTGCTCTCGATGGACCTCGAGGAGACCTGCGCCTCCCTCGACGCTTTCGCCCCCGGCGACGGTGAGGCCTGGCGGAAGCTCTTCGACCTCTGGCGCCGGGCCGGCCCCCACCTCGTCGGCGCCCTGCTGACGCCGCTGCCGCCGATCCGCCCCGCGGCGGGCATGCTGAGCGCGCTCGGCCCCCGCGGCCTCGCCGATTTCGCCCGCTTCTCGCTGCTGCCGGCGCGGCGGATGGCCGAGGAGAGCTTCAAAGGGGACGGCGGCGGCTGGCTGATCGCCGGCAACGCCCTGCACGCCGACCTGACGCCGGAGAGCTCGGGCGGCGGCATGTTCGGCTGGGTCCTCTGCGGGCTCGGCCAGCAGCACGGCTACCCGGTCCCGGAGGGCGGCGCCGGCGAAATCACCAGGGCGCTGGTGGAGCGCCTGCGCGAGCGCGGCGGCGAAGTGATCTGCGGCACCCCGATCGAGCGAATAGAGGTGCGGGGCCGGCGTGCGCAAGCCGCGGTCGCTGCCGACGGGCGATCGTTCAAGGCGCGGCGCGCCATCCTCGCCGACTGCGGCGCGCCGGCCCTGTTCCTGAAGATGCTGCCGAAGGACGTCGTCTCCGAGCGGATTCGAAACGACCTGCGCAACTACCAGTACGACAACTCGACCTTCAAGGTGAACTGGGCGCTGCGCGAGCCGATCCCCTGGAGCGCCGCCGACGCTCGCCGCGCCTCGACGGTCCACGTCGCCGAGGGGATGGACGGGCTCACCAAGGCGACGACCCAGCTCGCCGCCGGGGAGATTCCTGAGCGGCCCTTCCTCGTCCTCGGCCAGTACTCGATGGTCGACCCCTCGCGCTCGCCGGAGGGGACCGAGACCGCCTGGGCCTACACCCACGTCCCCCAGAGCCCGCGCAAGGACGCGGCCGGGGAGATCGCGGGCGACTGGGACGGCGAGGACGGCGAGCGCTTCGCCGACCGGATGGAGGAGGAGGTCGAGCGCTTGGCGCCGGGCTTCCGCCGGCTCATCATCAAGCGCCACGTGCAGACGCCCCTCTACCTCGAGCGCCACAACCGCAACCTGGTCGGCGGCGCGATCAACGGCGGCACCGCCCAGCTCTACCAGCAGGCGATCTTCCGCCCCTTCCCCGGCCTCGGCCGGCCCACCACCCCCGTCCGCGGCCTCTACCTCGCCTCCTCATCCGCCCACCCCGGCGGCGGCCTCCACGGCGGCCCCGGCGGCAACGCCGCGCGGACCGCTCTCTGGCAGGACCGGCTAAGGCTGCGGCGCTAGCCGGGCGAAGTAGCCGAACCAGTTGCCGGAGCGCTCGACCAGCTGCAGTCCCGCCTCCGCCCCCATCCGCTCGAGGCTGGCGCGGGTGGTGAAGTGGGGGTCGCCGAAGAGCTCGCCGACGACGAGGCGGCCGTCCGGGCGCAGGACGCGGCGGATCTCCCGCAGGGCGGCGGCGGAGTCCGGGATCTCGCCGAGGACGGCGGTGAGGATCACGGCGTCGACCGAGCCGTCCTCGTAGGGAAGCTTCGTCGCGTCTCCCTGCGTCGGAGCCAGGTTCCCCAGCCCGCGCTCGGTCGCTCCCCGCATCACGTGGTCGAGGAACTCCTGCTGCAGGTCGAACAGCTCCAGCGTTCCCTCGGGCGCCACCCATTCGGCGAGATCGAGGCTGTAGTAGCCGGTGCCGACGCCGATCTCGAGCAGGCGCTCCCCCGGTTGCGGCCGCAGCACCGTCCGCAGCCGGTCGCGGCTGATGATCGGGTGCGGCGCTTCGACCCAGAAGCGCTGCCCGTAGGGGCAGGCGGAGGGGTTCTGGCGCCACCAGAGCGCCGCCGCCAGGGTCGCCGCGGCCGCTGCTCCGAGCAGGTGCCGCGCTCTCATCGGGCCCTCCTAGCCGCCGAAGCCGACCCGGTGCTCACCGGACTCGACGCGGAGGAACTGGACCTTGCCGAGGTAGAGGGCGACCGTCCCGTCCTCGGTGTGGAGGTCGTGCCAGCCGCCCTGCTCGAGCCGCGAGCGCAGGTCCTTCAGGTCCGCCTCGGTGAGGCGGGTGGAGATCACCTGGCCGCCCTCGAAGCCGATCTCGACTCGTTGCGCATCCGCCATCAGTGACCTCCCGCGGGTTCGACGATCTCGGTCAGGACCCCGCCGGTGGAGCGGGGGTGAAGGAAGGCGACGCGGCTGTCGCGGATGCCGGTCCGCGGCTCGGCGTCGATCAGCTGGATGCCGGCGGCGGCGATGTTCTTCAGGGCCGCGTCGATGTCGTCGACCGCGTAGGCGACGTGGTGCAGGCCGGCTCCGTTCTTGGCCATGTACTTGCCGACGGGCGTGTCGGGGCCGAGCGGCGCCAGCAGCTCGACGTGCCCGTCGCCGACGTCGAGCAGGACCGCCTCGACCCCCTGCGAGGAGACCGTCTCGCGGTGGGCGAGCTCCATCTCGAAGCTGTCGCGGTAGAGCTCGATCGCGGCGTCGATGTCCTCGACGGCGACTCCGATGTGGTCGATCCTTCCGAACAAGGGCGCGAAGTCTATGCGGCCTCGGCCCTGAGGATCTCCTCCAGGGCGGCGATTCCGACCTCGAGCTGCTCGGCCGTCGGCTCCTTGGTCGCGAGCCGCCGCTGGATCTCCCGCCCGGGGGTGTGGAAGGCCTCGGCCAGGGGCTCACCGTGGTGGCGGTCGCTCCAGGCGAACATCTCCACCGCCAGCGAGGCGCCGCCGAGGCCGACCCCGGCGCGGGCGGCCGAGCTGGGGTCGGCGACCAGGCGCTCGAGCAGGAGGGTGCCGCCGGCCGAGAGCAGCATCATCGGCACGATCAGGTTGGAGCCGCAGCGGTCGTGCTCCTTCGGCACCGCGGCGACCTCCTCGGTGGCGGGAGTGCCGGTGCCCTGCTCGTAGGCGGCGATCGCCTTGTGCTCGACCCCGTGGTAGGCGGCGAGATCGCGGTCGCTCAGCGCCACCAGCGCCGGGACGGCGCCGATCGCCTGCACGATCCCCTCGCGCACGGCGGTGGCCGGGGCCCGCCTGCGCAGCAGCGAGGTCGCGGCGAGGGTCGCGGCGGCGGCGGCCAGCACGCGGGCGTCCTCGAAGGGCAGGCGCGCCGAGGGCAGGCGGCGGCGGGCCAGCGGCAGCACCGCCAGCGCCTCGGCCAGTTTCAGCGGGCCGCGCAGCCCGGGCAGCTTCGCCACCAGGCCGGAAGCCAGCTCCGGCTTGCGCTCCGAGCCCACTTCGATGCCGCCGTCGCGCTTGCGGACCGCGGCCGCCCAGTGGGTCGGGCCGTGGATCAGCAGCCCGTTGCGGAGGGCCATCCCGCCGAGGCGGAGCTTCTCGTCCCGATCAGAGGCCATGGGCCCAAGATACGTGATGGCCCGATCGGCAAGTGAGAGGGCGCCGAGCCCAGTCCACTCGACGCCCTCGTCCCCCCTATTTCAACCACCCGGCCGGAGCCCCAGTCCGGTCTCCAGCCGGGTTGTCGGCTCTCCCTGGCTTTAGCTCGGTGAGCCGTATATGAGAACCCCACGGGGACCGAAAGTTGCGCGTGGTTCTACAGGCTGTCTAATTTTTTCCTTAAGGCCGCGAGGCGCCGGCCGAGCTCCTCCTCGAAGCCCCGGTCGGTCGGCTCGTAGAAGCGGCGCCCGCGCAGCTCCTGCGGCAGCAGCGGCTGGTCGCTGACGGCGCCCGGCTCGTCGTGCGCGTAGCGGTAACCCTCGCCGCGGCCGAGCGAGGCGGCGCCGGGGTAGTGGGCGTCGCGCAGGTAGTCGGGAGGCGTCTTGGCGCCGTTGGCGCGGACTTCGGCGCGGGCGGAGGAGAGGCCCTTGTGGGAGGCGTTCGACTTCGGCGCCAGGGCGAGGTAGACGGCGGCCTGAGCGAGGTTCAGCGCGCACTCGGGGAGGCCGACCCGGTCGACCGCCCGCGCCGCCGCGTCGGCGACGAGCAGCGCCTGCGGGTCGGCGTTGCCGACGTCCTCTGAGGCGAGGATGACCATCCGGCGGGCGATGAAGCGCGGGTCCTCGCCCCCCTCCAGCATCACCGCCAAGTAGTAGAGCGAGGCGTCGACGTCGGAGCCGCGGGTGGCCTTGATCCAGGCCGAGACGAAGTCGTAATGGCGGTCGCCCGCCCGGTCGTAGTCGATCGCCTTGCGCTGCAGCGCGTCTTCGATCTCGGTGACGCCGACCGTAGCCGACTTTGACCCCACCCCACTGTGGTCAATGTCGGCTACGCGTTCGACCGCCCGCTCCAGGGCCGAGAGCGCAACCCGGGCGTCGCCGCCGCTGCGCAGCGCCAGCATCTCCAGCGCCTCGTCGCTGACCGCCGGCGGCTCGGCGATCCCCCGCTCCGGGTCGCTCAGCGCCCGCCGCAGCAGCGCTTCCACCTGCGCCGGCTCCAGCGGGCGCAGCTCGTAGACCTGCGCTCGCGAGAGCAGCGCCGAGTTGACCTCGAAGTAGGGGTTCTCGGTCGTCGCCCCGATCAGGGTCAGCGTCCCGTCCTCGACCGCCGGCAGCAACGCGTCCTGCTGGGCCTTGTTGAAGCGGTGGATCTCGTCGAGGAAGAGGATCGTCGGCCGCCCGCTCCCGCGCCGCCGCTCCCGCGCCCGCTCGATCACGCCGCGGATCTCCGCTTTGCCCGCGTTCACCGCCGACTCCTCCTCGAAGGCCCCCTGCGCCCCCGCCGCCGCGATCCGCGCCAGCGTCGTCTTCCCCGCCCCGGGCGGCCCGTAGAGGATCGCGCTGTGGGGCTTGCCCGATTCGATCGCGCTCCGCAGCCCCGACCCGGGGCCGAGCACGTGCTCCTGCCCGATCATCTCCTCAAGCGAGCGAGGGCGCATACGGACGGCGAGTGGCGCGTCCCTCGCCAGCTTTTCCTCCCCCGTGGGCGCTTCCCCGCCCGTGTCGAACAGCTGGCCGTCCATCACTGCGGAGTATGAGGGGATAGGGGGAGGGGTCGCCGGACCCTCCCCGCAGTTGTCCGCCGACCCCTCCCCCTATCCCCTCCCACAAACCCGCCGTACAATCGACCGATGGCAACCATCGAGCAAAAACCCGCAGCCCTATCCACCTCCACCCTCGAGTCGTTCAACCCGGCGACCGGTGAGCTGGTCGGCTCGGTGCCGACGATCGTGCCGGAGGAAGTGCAGGGCGTGGTCGACGACGTAGCGCGGATCCAGCCGGCCTGGGCGGACCTGCCGGTGAAGACGCGCGCCGCCTACATGAAGCGCGCCGCCGACGCCCTCCTCGACGACATCGACGAGATCGCCGAGCTGCTGACGACGGAGCAGGGGAAGCCGCGTGCCGAGTCCTACACGATGGAGCTGCTGCCGACCGTCGACGCGCTGCACTGGTGCGCGAAGGAGGGCCCGAAGATCCTCGCCGACGAGAAGGTGCCGATGACCCAGGCCTTCACGCTCTCCAAGAAAGGCCGCTTCAGCTACGAGCCGATCGGCGTCGTCGGCGTGATCGCGCCCTGGAACTACCCGTGGTCAATCCCCTTCGGCGAGGTCGCGATCGCGCTGATGGCGGGCAACGGGGTCGTCCTCAAGCCGGCGAGCCTGACGCCGCTGCTGGGCGAGCGGATCGCAAAGGTCTTCGAGAAGGGCGGCCTGCCGGAGGGCCTCGTCCGCGTCGTCCACGGCGGCGGCCGGATCGGCGACGCGCTCTGCCGCTCCAGCGTCGGCAAGGTCTTCTTCACCGGCTCGGTCGACGTCGGCCGCAAGGTCGGCGAGGTCTGCGCCGCCGACCTCAAGGGCAGCGTCCTGGAGCTCGGCGGCAAGGACCCGATGATCGTCTGCTCCGACGCCGACCTCGACAACGCCATCTCCGGCGCCGTCTGGGGCGGCTTCGCCAACGCCGGGCAGACCTGCTCGGGGATCGAGCGCGTCTACGTGATGCGCGACGTCGCCGACCGCTTCATCGAGGGCGTCGTCCGCGAGGCCGAGAAGCTGCGGCTCGGCGACCCGCTCGAGTGGGACACGGAGATCGGCCCGATGACCTCCGAGGACCAGTACGGGATCGTCGTCGAGCTGATCGAGGACGCCGTCGCCTCTGGCGCGACCAAGCGCTGCGGCGGCCCGGTCGACCCGCCCGGCCTCTCCTCCGGCCGCTACATCGCCCCGACCGTCCTCACCGGCATCACCCACGAGACCCGGATCATGCGCGAGGAGATCTTCGGCCCGGTGCTGCCGATCATGGTCGTCGACTCCGAGCAGGAGGCGATCGACCTTGCCAACGACTCCGAGTTCGGCCTCGGCGCCTCGGTCTGGACCAAGGACCGCCAGCGCGGCGCCCGGATCGCGCGACGGATCGAGTCCGGCATGGTCTGGGTCAACGACCACTCCTTCAGCCACGGCGCCTGCCAGTGCGCCTGGGGCGGGGTCAAGGACTCCGGCCTCGGCCGCTCGCACTCCAAATTCGGCTTCTACGAGTGCGTCAACATCAAGATGAACGCCTGGGAGCCGGGCCTCACCCGGGACTTCTGGTGGCATCCCTACGACCAGACCCTCGGCGACGCGGTCCGCGCCTCGGCCCGGATCCTCTACGGCAAGGGCGAGGTCCGCGCCAAGGCGCTGCGTGAAGGTGCGGCGCCGCTGATGAAGATCGGGCGCCGCACCCTGAAGAAGCGCCGCTGATTCGCCGAGTCCGCAAGAACCCTTATAGAGCGCGGGTTTTCGCGGACTCGATGAAGGCGGTTCAGCCGCCGGCGATTTCGACCGTCTTCGAGACGGCGCCGAGGCACTTGTAGATCGGGCCTGCCGTCGCCTGGGTGATCGGCTTCACTTCGGCGAAGACCATTGCCGGGATCTTGATGTTCTCGTTCAGTTCTTCGAGGTCGGCACGCCAGTTGCCGTTCGGCTTCGAGACGCCTCGGCTGATCACGCCCTTGCCCTTCTGCTTGAGGACGACGGTCCGTTCGCCGACGCAGTTCGGGTTCTTGGCCTTGACCTTGCCCTGGTAGCCGGACGCGCCGAGCGTGACTTCGGACTTGACCTTGACGGTCTCCCCCGGGCCGGCGGCGATCACCGCGGTGACCCCGAGCGCGAGCACGGCTGCGGCGAGGGCGCCGAGCGCCATGGCCTGACTGGTTCTTCTCATCGATCCTCCTTGTCGAGGCGCCCTGCGCGCCTGGCGAAATTGCCGCGGCAGCCTACGCGAAGAAACCGCGATCGGCGAGCGACGGTTCAGAATCCCGTCGATGCCCCCCGCCCAGGAGAAGCCCGGGCCCGCGATCGCCGTCGCGGGCCTGCGGCGCGATTACGGCGACCGGCCGGCGCTCGAGGGCGTCGGCTTCGAGCTGCCCGCGGGCGCCTCGCTCCTCGTCCTCGGGCCCAACGGCGCCGGCAAGACGACGCTGCTGCGGATTCTCGCGACCCTGCTGCGCCCGAGCGGCGGCGAGGTCGCCGTGCTCGGCTGCGCTCTGCCGGACGAGGCGTGGAAGCTGCGCGGCCGGATCGGCTACCTCGGCCACGAGCCGCTCCTCTACCGCGACCTCAGCGGCCGCGAGAACCTGCGCTTCCAGGCCAGGCTCTACGGGATCGAGCGCGGGGCGGCCGAGGCCCGGATCGAGGACCTGCTGCGCGCGGTCGCAATGGACCGACGCGCCGACGAGCGGGTCGCCGAGCTCTCCGCCGGGATGCGCCAGCGCCTCTCGATCTGCCGCTGCGTGCTGCACGAGCCGGCGTTGCTGCTACTCGACGAGCCCGACTCCAACCTCGACGTCGAGGGCCGCGAACTGGCGCACGGGCTGATCGGGCCCGGCGCCGACCGCACCCGCGTCGTCGTCACCCACGACCCCGAGCGCCACCTGCCCGACGCCGACCAGGTGCTGCGGCTGGGGATCGGCGAGAGGGCGGTGGTCTCGTGACGCCGTCGCGCGCCGCCTTCGCGGCGATCCTCGCCAAGGACCTGCGCTCGGAGCTGCGGACCCTGCAGTCGCTGCCGGCGATGGCGCTCTTCGCCGTCACCACCTTCGTCGTCTTCCGCTTCGGCCTCGACCGCACCAGCCTCTCCGGCAGCCTCGCCTCCGGCGTCCTTTGGGCGACCCTTCTCTTCGCCGCCGTGCTCGGCATCAACCGCCTCTTCGTCTCCGAGCGCGAGGAGGGCGGCTTCGACGCGATCCGCCTGGCCCCGATCGACCGCAGCGTCCTCTTCGCCGCCAAGGCAACCGCCCTGCTCGTCTACCTGGCGGCGCTGGAGCTGGTGACCGTGCCGATCTTCGCGATCTTCTTCCTCGACGACGCCGCCGGCCTCGGTCCGCTGGTCGCCGTCCTCCTCCTCGCCGACCTCGGGCTAGCCGTCACCGGCACCCTGATCTCCTCGATGGCGGTCAACTCGCGGGCCCGCGACCTGCTGGTGCCGCTGGTCCTGCTGCCGCTGGCGGTGCCGCTGATGATCGCCGCCACGGGGGCGACGGAGCCGCTGCTCTCCCTGGGCGGCCCTTCCTACGACCGCTTCGGCACCTGGCTGATGGTCCTCGGTCTATACGATCTGATCTTCGGCCTGGTCGGCTACGCCGTTTTCGACTTCCTCCTCGAGGACTGACCGGGCGTCGCCCTTCCCCACCTTTCTGGCATGTACGGCAAAGGACTGAGACCCCTCTCGATCGCCACCGTGGCGATGCTCGCCCTGTCGCTCTCGCTGGTCTTCTTCTACGCGCCGCTCGACGCCGACCAGGGCTTCATCCAGAAGATCTTCTACATCCACGTGCCGCTGGCGATGGTGGCGCTCGCCGGCTTCGTCATCGGCGGCGTCTTCGCGGTGCTGCACCTGCGCTCGAATGACCGCAAGTGGGACGCCTACTCCTACGTCGCGATCCACATCTCGGTGATCTTCGGCGTCGCCGTGCTCATCACCGGGGCGATCTGGGCCAAGGCCTCCTGGGGCCACTGGTGGGTCTGGGACGAGCCGACCCTGGTCAGCTTCCTGATCGTCTTCCTGCTCTACGCGACCTACTACCCCTTCCGCTACGCGATCGAGGACCGCGACCGCCAGGCCCGCTACGCCTCGGTCTTCGCGGTCACCGCCGGCGCCTTCGTGCCGCTCAATTTCATGGCCGTGCGGATGGCGGAGAGCCTCGTCCACCCCCGCACCTTCGCCACCGCCGACGGCGGCCTGCCCGGCGAGATGATGCTGACCTTCCTCTGCATGCTGGTCGCGATCGGGCTGCTCTGGACGACCCTGGTCAAATTCGAGCTGACGGCGAAGAGCGCCTCCGGCCAGGTCAAGCGCCTGCGCCGCGCCCTCGACGCGCCGGTCGCCGGCGGCAGCTCCCGGATCGCCCCTGAGGTGAGCTGATGGAGGTCCTGCTCGCGGCCCCCGCCCTGCCGCTGGACGAGGCCGGCAAGTACGTCGCCGGCGCCTACGTCGTCTTCGTCGTGCTGCTCGTCGTCTACGTCGCGATCATGGCGGCGAAAGTGCAGCGGATCGAGCGCGACCTGCGCGAGGTCGCCGCGATCGCCGAGGACCGACAGGCCGAGCAGCGCGAGGAGGTCAGCGCCTGATGGCGGAGCTCCTGGCCCTCGGCGTCTCCCACAAAACCGCGCCGCTCGACCTGCGCGAGCGCCTCTCGCTGACCGAGGGCCGGGCGGTCGGCGCCCTCGCCGAGCTGACCGCGGCCGCCGGCATCCACGAGGCGGCGGCGATCTCGACCTGCAACCGCACCGAGCTCTACCTGATCGTCTCCGACCCGGTCGAGGCCGAGTCGACCGCGCTCAGCGTCCTCACCCGCCAGGCGGAGATCCGCCCGACCGAGCTGCTCGGCCACCTCTACTCGCTGCGCGCGAGCGAGGCCGCCCGCCACCTCCTGCAGGTGACCGCCGGGCTCGACTCGATGATCCTCGGCGAGGCCGAGATCCAGGGCCAGGTCAAACGCGCCTACGAGCTGGCCCTGGTCGAGGGGGCGACGGGACCGATCCTCAACCGCCTCTTCCGCGGGGCGCTGACCGCCGGCGGCCGCGCCCGTGAGGAGACCGGGATCAGCCAGAAGGGCGTCTCAATCCCCTCCGTCGCCGTCGAGCTGGCGCGGCGCGCGCTCGGCGACCTCTCCGAAAAGCGCGTCCTGGTCGTCGGCGCCGGCGAGACCGCCGAGCTCGTCGCCAAGGCGCTGGTCGCCCGCGGCGTCGCCACCGTCTTCGTCGCCAACCGCCATTACGACCGCGCGATCGGCCTCGCCCAGCGCTTCGACGGCACCGCCGTCCGCTTCGACGAGCTTCCCGAGCAGCTGACAAGCGCCGACATCGTCGTCTCGGCGACCAACTCGCCCCACCACATCGTCGAGCGCGACGGCCTCGAGCACGTGATGGAGCAGCGCCCGGAGCGGCCGTTGCTGGCGATCGACCTGGCGGTGCCGCGCGACATCGAGCCCGCCTGCCGCGAGATCCCGGGCGTCAGCGTCCACGACATCGACGACGTCCAGCAGATCGTCGAACGCAACCAGGGCGGCCGCGAGGCCGAGTCGGCCCGGGCCGAGCGGATCGTCGAGGCCGAGCTCGACCGCTTCGAGCGCTGGCTTGGCTCGCTCGAGGTGGTGCCGACGATCAGCGCCCTGCGCGAGCACGGCGACGAGATCGTGCGCCGGGTCCTGGCCGAGAACGAGGGCCGCTGGGAGAGCGTCAGCGATGCCGACCGCGAGCGGCTGGAGAAGATGGCGAAGGCGATCTCCTCGCGGCTGCTGCACGAGCCGACCCTGCGGATCCGCCGCTCGGCCGGGTCCGACGACGCCTACCACTACGTCAGCGCCCTGCGCGAGCTCTTCGGTCTCGACGTCGAGACCGAGCCCGAGGGCGAGGGCCGCGACAACGTCACCGAGCTGCGCCGCCGTAAGGACTGAGCGTGCGGATCGCGACCCGCGGCAGTGCGCTGGCGCTGACGCAAGCGCGCTGGGTCGCGGACCGTCTCGGCGGTGCCGAGCTGGTCGAGGCGAGCTCCGACGGCGAGCCGGGCGACAAGTCCCGCTTCGTCCGCGGGGTCGAGCGGGTGCTGCTGGAGGGCGGGGCTGAGATCGGCGTCCATTCGGCCAAGGACCTGCCGGGGGAGATGCCCGAGGGGCTCGAGATCGCCGCGGTGCCCGAGCGCGAGGACCCGGCCGACGTCTGGATCGGCGCCGGGAGCTCACTCGACGACGCACCCGAGGGGGCGCGGGTCGGAACCGCCAGCCTGCGCCGCCGTGCCCAGCTGCTGGCGGCGCGGCCGGACCTGCGGGTGGAGGAGCTGCACGGCAACGTCGACACCCGTCTCCGCAAGCTGGAGGAGGGCGATCTGGACGCGATCGTCCTCGCCGCCGCCGGCCTGCGCCGGCTCGGCCGCGAGGGGGAGATCGGGTTCGCGATCCCGGTCGAGCGGATGGTGCCGGCGGCCGGCCAGGGAGCGCTGGCACTGCAGGCACGGGTAGGCGACGAGGCAACGGACGCGGCAGGCGCGATCGGGAACCTGCGGGCGATGCGCGAGCTGACCGCGGAGCGCACCATCGTCGCCCTCCTGGAGGCGACCTGCGCCAGCCCGCTCGGCGCCCACGCCCGCGTCGCGGGCGAGCGGATCGCGATCGAGGCCTTCGTCGGCCTCCCCGACGGCAGCGAGTGGCTGCGCGACCGCCTTGAGGGAGGGGCCGAGGAGCCCGCGCTCGCCGGGGCCGAACTGGTCCAGCGCCTGCTCGGAGCCGGCGCCCGCGAGATTCTCGACCGCGCCGAGGAGATGGCGTGACCATTCTTCTGTTCCTTTTTGTTGTCCTGCGCCCAAAAGGAACAGGCGAATGAGTGTGCGCGCCGGAGTCGTCTACCTGGTCGGCGCGGGGCCCGGCGACCCAGGCCTGATGACCGCCCGCTCGCTGGAGCTGATCGCCGCCGCCGACGCCGTCTTCTACGACCGCCTGATCCCGCCGGGCGCGCTCGACGGCGCCCGCGAGGATGCCGAGCTGGTCTACGTCGGCAAGCAGCCGGGGGTGCCCTCGGTGCCGCAGGGGGAGATCGGCGAGCGCCTGATCGAGGCGGCGCGGGCGGGCAAGAGCGTCGTCCGCCTCAAGGGCGGCGACCCGTTCGTCTTCGGCCGCGGCGGCGAGGAGGGCGAAGCGCTGCGCGAGGCGAATGTCGAGTTCGAGGTGGTGCCCGGGGTGACCGCGGGCGTCGCCGCCACCGCCTACGCCGGCATCCCCGTCACCCACCGCGACGACGCTTCCGCGGTCGCCTTCGTCACCGGCCACGAGGACCCGGAGAAGGAGGAGAGCGCGCTCGACTGGGAGGCGCTGGCGCGCTTCCCCGGCACCCTCGTCTTCTACATGGGTGTCAAACGGCTGGCCCGGAACGCCGCGGCGCTGATCGAGGCCGGCCGCGACCCGGACGAGCCCGCCGCCGCGATCGAGCGCGGAACCTGGCCGGGGCAGCGTACCGTCGCGGCGACGCTGGGGACGATCGCCGACGCGGTCGCGCGCGAGCAGGTAAAGGCGCCGGCGCTGATCGTCGTCGGCGAGGTCGCGCGCCGCCGCGAGGAGCTCGCCTGGCTCGAGCGCCGGCCGCTGCACGGCCGCCGCGTCGTCGTCACCCGCGCCCGCGCCCAGGCCAGCGGCCTCGCCGCGACCCTGCGCGGCCTCGGCGCCGAGGTGGTCGAGCTGCCGGCGATCCGGATCGAGCCGCGGATCGAGAGCGAGGAGGTGCAGACGGCCGCCGGTGCAATCGGCGTCTACGAGCTGGTCTGCCTCACCAGCCCCAACGGCGTCCGCCTGCTCTTCGAGGCGATGGAGAACGCCGGCCTCGACGGCCGCGCGCTGGCCGGCGTCACTGTCGCGGCGATCGGCCCGGGGACGGCGCGGGCACTGGCGGAGCGGGGCGTCCTCGCCGATGTGGTCCCGGAGCGCTTCGTCGCCGAGGGCCTGATCGAGGCGCTGGAGGAGGAGGAGGAGGTCGCGGGGGCACGAGTCCTCGTCGCCCGCGCCGCCGAGGCGCGCGACGTCCTCCCCGACGCCCTCCGCGAGCGCGGCGCCGAGGTCGACGTCGTCGCCCTCTACGAGACCGTCCGCGAGCAACCGGGCGAGGAGGAGATCGAGGCCGCCCAGAGCGCCGACTACGTGACCTTCACCTCGTCTTCGACCGTCACCAACCTGACCGAGGCGCTCGGCGACCGCTTCCCGACTGATGCCCGGATCGTCTCGATCGGCCCGATCACCAGCGAGACGGCCCGCGCCGCCGGCCTCGAGGTCGACGTCGAGGCCGACCGCCACGACATCGACGGCCTCCTCGCCGCTCTCCTCGCCGATGCCAAGGCGCAAAAGTCAACCGATGGTTGACTAAGTCGCCTTGCGCTTCGGCTTTCCCCACCATCATTTCGCCAAGACCGACTCGACCAACACGCGAGCGCGTGAGCTCGCGGCGGCGGGCGCGTCCCACGGCACCGTCGTAACCGCCGGCGAGCAAACCGCCGGCCGCGGCCGGCAAGGCCGCACCTGGACCGCCCCACCCGACAAAGCCCTCCTCTACTCGGCCATCGTCCGTCCCCTCGAGGACCACCACACGATGCTCCCCCTGGCCGTCCCCCTCGCGGTCTGCGAAGCAGCCGAACAACTCAACCCCGACCTCGACTGCAAGGTCAAGTGGCCCAACGACATCCACGTCGAGGGCCGCAAGCTAGCCGGCGTCCTGATCGAGGCAAGGCCACAAGACGGCTGGGCCGTAATCGGAATCGGCTTGAACCTCTACATCGAGGAGAAGGAGTTCCCGAGCGACATCCGCGACCGAGCAACGTCGCTCTACACCCACGATCAACGGACCCAGGAGAGGGGGTCCGCCGGACCCTCCCCGCTGTTGTCCGCCGGACCCCCTCTCCTGGGTCCTCTCAATAAGCGCCTGGACAACTGGGTTAACGCAGCGCCCGACAAGGTCCTCAGCGAGTGGCGCAAACGCGACGCGCTCCGAGGCCGCGAAGTCGCCTGGGAGGGCGGCTCAGGAGTCGCCGACGGCGTCGACGACAGGGGATACCTGCTCGTCGTCACCCCCGCCGGCGACCGCGTCGCCGTCGGCGCCGGCGAGGTCCACCTCACCCGCTTCTGAGGCCGGCTTCCTCGAGCGACCCCTCTTCCTGCCGTTCTGCCCCGCCTCCGGCGCGCCGCCATTGCCGTCCTGCCCCTGTTTCCGTTTGCGCTTGCGCCGCCGCTTGCCGCCTTTGGGGAAGTTCTTCAGCAGCTCCCGCGCCACCGCCGAAGGTTTCCGCGCCATCCGCATCCGCGCCCCGCGCAACACCTCCTCGCCCTCGGGCGTGTGGGAGACCGCGGCCGCCAGCAGCGCCACCGCCAGGCGGCGATCCTGTTTGCGCGCCGCGTGGACGAGGCGGCGGGCGTTGCGCCCGTGCGCCCGCCCGGAGGAGTTGACCAGCAGCCCGAGCAGGCGCTTGGTCTCCGGCCAGCGCTGCACCGCGTACTCCTCGTGCAGTTCGCGGGTGTAGGAGGCGAGCCGCCAGACCCACGCCTGCGCCTGGTCGCGACGGCCGATCCGTTTGTCGACCAGAGCCTGCAGCAGCGTCTTCGTCCCCGCCCGTTTGTCCTCGCGGCTCCAGGTGCCGACGATGTCGATCGCGTCATCGAAGGCGTCAGGGTCGCCGAGGTCGGCGATCTCCCCCAGCGCTTTCAGCCGCAGCTGCGAGTTGCGGTTGCGTTGCACGCAGGTGAGCAGGAAGCGGCGGCGCAGCTCCTTGGTGCGGTCGTTCTGCAACATCGCCCGCGCCCGCCGCCAGCCCTGGGTGTTGACCCGGGCGCCGGCCAAAGCCGCCCAGGCGTGCTGCTCGGGGTAGTCAAGGTTCTCGACCGCGATCCGCCAGATCTCCCGTTCCAGCACCTCCATCCGCTTCTCCTCGACGTCGGAGACGGGGACGATCCGCCGCTCGACCCGGACTTTGCGCCCGCGCCCGCGCCGCACCGGCCCGACGACGATCGCGCCGCCGCGGTAGACGTCGCGGTCGAGCAGGCTGTGGAGGGTGACGATCGTCTCGTCGTGGGTCGTCGCCGGGTGGACGAAGTCGAGCACGATGCCCGCCTCCTTGCCCGGCGCCCGCCGGGTCACGCGGCCGACCCGCTGCTGGTATATCCGCCGCGAGGCGGTCGGCGCCAGGTGCATGCAGATCGTCGCCCGAGGGCTGTTCCAGCCCTCGGCGAGCAGCATCGCGTTGCAGAGCACGTCGACGGTGCCGCGCTCGAAGCCGGCGAGGATCTCGGCCAGCTCGCGCTTCGGCGTTTCGCCCGAGACCGCCTGGGCGTTGATGCCGGCGTCGCGGAAGGCTTTGGCGACGTTCTTCGCGTGCTGGACGCCGGCGGTGTAGACGACGCCCGGGATCTTGCGGAAGCGGGAACGGTAAAGGTCGGCGATCGCGACGTTGAAGGGCTCCTGGTCAAGCAGCGCGGCCAGCTCCTCCTGGTCGAAGTCCTGGTCGACCTCGCCTTTGCGCAGCGGCACCTTGGCGATCGTCCGCACCCCCGGGCCAGGCGGTATCCGCAGGCACCGCAGCGGCGCGATGACGCCACGGCGCGCCGCCTGGGCGAGGTCGAAGCGCGAGGTCTGGGTCGGGAAGAGGTCGGCGACGTGGCGCGCGATCAGCGCCCCGGTCGCGGTCATGCCGATGTAGACGGGGCCGGGCAGCTCGCGGATGCAGGCGCTGGTTTTCTCGCCCAGCGCGGTGTGCGCCTCGTCGCAGATCACGATCGAGTAGGCGTCAGAGATCTTCTTGTGGTTGCGGACGAACCACTGATAGGTCTCGACCGTGACCGGCCCGTCGGGGTCGTCGCGGTCGCCCAGCAGCGGCGGCCGCAGCCGCTCCTTGTAGCCACGGTCGGAGATCTCGCCGATGAACTGGTCGACGAGGTTGCGGCGGTGGGTGAGGATCAGGACGCCGCCGGTCCGGGTCGCCTCGACGAAGCCGACGGCGGCGACGGTCTTGCCGGCGCCGGTCGCGTGCTCGAACCAGAAGCGTCGCTCCGCCCCCGGGTCTTCGGGCGCCTCCTCGACGACCTCCTCGTCCTCGTCGGCCGGCTGTTCTTCCCAGTCCTGGGGCTCCTCGTCGACGGCCAGCTCCTCGTCGTCGTCGACGGCGAGCTCCTCGTCCTCGCCGGCCTCAACCTCGTCGGCTGCGTCGAGCTCGGTGTCGGTGTCGGCGGCCGCGGTGCCATTGCCGTTGCCGTTCTCGGCCGGCTCTTCGACGGCGCCGGTCTGCTGCTGGCCCATCAGCTCGGCCAGGGTGCCCGAGAGCGCGTCCACCTGGTGCGGGTTCAGTTCGGCGCCGTCGAGCAGCTTCGGCGGCTCGTCGGCGAGGAAGCGCTCCAGCCCCAGCAGCAGCGAGAAGTCGCGCCGCCACTGGATCGAGGGGTGCTCGGCCCCTTCGTCCAGCTCCTTCAGCGCCCTGTCCAGGGCCCGCCGCCGTGCGGTCCCCGGCGCCAGCGCCTCCGGCCCCTCGCCGTCGAGCAGGAAGGGCTCACGCGCGAAAGCCGCCGCGCGCTCGATGTCGGCGCCTGAGGGAACTGCCGCCTGCGCGGCAACGTCGCTGGTCTTGGCCATAGAAGGCTTTCCGGGCTTCCGTCCCGACCGCTAGGGAAGTACGGCTGGGACAAGTGAACGAGGCTGCGGGGGCTCGACTGGCGTCTCCCCCCGAGTACTCAACGCGATCCGCGAGCCGCGAACCGAACGTACGTATTGTACCCATGCAGCGGATGAGTGCGCGACTTAGACCCCTGGCGGCGCTTGCCCTGCTGGCACTGGCGATTCTCCTCGCAAGCGGTTGCGGGGGCTCCGAGGGCGGGGACTACGGAGGCTCGCACCCGAACTACGCCAAGGCCCTGGCGGGAGCCCCCGCGCCCCTCGCCGCCCTCTACGACCAGGGCGACGAGCTCCTCGACGGCGGCCGCGACGCCTACGAGAAGCGGATCGCCGAGCTGCGGGGCTTTCCGGTCGTCGTCAACCTCTGGGCCTCCTGGTGCGTCCCCTGCCGGCAGGAGTTCCCCTACCTGCAGAACCTCTCCGCCCGCTACGGGAAAGAGGTCGCCTTCCTCGGCGTCAACTCCGAAGACTCCAGCGACGCCGCGGCGACCTTCCTCCGCGAGGCGCCGCTGCCCTATCCCAGCTACAGCGATCCGGACAAAGACATCTACGACTCGGTCGACGGCTACGGCTTCCCCAACACCGCCTTCTACGACCGCGCCGGGGAACTGGTCTATCTCCACGTCGGGCAGTACGGCGACGAATCCGACCTCGAAGCCGACCTCCGCAACTACGCGCTGAAGAGCGGATAATCGGAGGCGATGGAAGCCTTCGTCGTCATCGCGCTCGTCGGCACCGGCCTGCTGCTCGCCGAGCTGCTGCTTCCCACCGGCGGCGTCCTCGCGGTGCTCGGTGTCGCCGGGCTCACCGTCGCCGGGATCGTCGCCTTCGGCTCCGACAGCGACGTCGCCGACTACGCCGGCGGCGCCCTGATCGCCCTCGGCATCCTCTCCGGCGTCACCTTCTACTTCGTCACCCGCAAAGTCTGGGCGGCGCACCGCGACGAGCCGGTGCGCACCGGCACCGAGGAGCTGGTCGGCTCCGAGGCCGAGGCGCGCGGCTCGATCGATCCGACCGGCCGCGCCTGGCTGGCGGGGACGATCTGGAGCGCCCGGCTGGCCGATGGCGCGAGCCCGGCGCGGGCGGGGGATAGAGTCAAGGTCGAGGCGGTCGACGGGCTGACCCTGGTAGTGCGCCCGGAGCCGCAGACGGCGGTCCACACGAGTGAAGGAGCCGGTTGATGGAGGCTGTGGCAGGGATTCTCATCGTCCTCGTGTTCTTCGCCCTGATCGGGCTCGGCACCTCGGTCCGGATCCTGCGCGAGTACGAGCGCGGGGTGATCTTCCGGCTCGGCCGCCTGATCGCCCAGAAGGGGCCGGGCTTGATCCTCCTGATCCCGCTCGTCGACCGGATGGTCAAGGTCGACCTGCGGACGGTGACCCTCAACATCCCGCCGCAGGAGGTGATCACCCGCGACAACGTCCCCTGCCGCGTCAACGCCGTCGCCTACTTCCGCGTCGTCGACTCCAACCGCGCCGTGGTCGAGGTCGAGAACTACCTGATCGCCACCTCGCAGATTTCGCAGACGGCGTTGCGCTCGGTCCTCGGCAAGGCCGAGCTCGACCAGCTGCTGGCCGACCGCGAGCGCCTCAACGAAGAGCTGCAGAAGATCATCGACGAGTCGACCGAGCCCTGGGGCGTCAAGGTCACCGCGGTCGAGATCAAGGACGTCGAGATCCCCGAGCAGA
>Ga0307503_10000065_pt1 | contig 66243 bp, 73 predicted proteins | sample 17_S_MG_FD_194514 | JGI IMG/M metagenome (GOLD analysis project Ga0307503, IMG submission 194514) | Soil microbial communities from Populus trichocarpa stands in riparian zone in the Pacific Northwest, United States - 17_S | ecosystem: Environmental > Terrestrial > Soil > Riparian zone > Trees... | reverse complement strand
ACGGCAGCAGCGGGCGGAACAGGAGTCGGAGTCGGAGTCGGAGTCGAAGTCGGCAACGCAGCGTAGTACGCTCTGACCTCCGGCGACAACTGGCTCCACTCATAGATTCTTTCGGGTTCGTTCCCATGCGCTCCGAACAGCGCTATGTACTGGGCATACCCAGGGTCGGTAGGCACAGGGAGATTCGCGGCCCCCGCGTCGGCTTGCAGTCCCCAACTCGCGTACAGCGCGTTGGCAGCCTGTTCAGGCGTAACACCAGGCTGCGACGAGAACCAGGCGCGACGTTCCGCGTCGGTCATCGCCCCCCAGCGTTCCGACAACTCGTTCTGCGAGATCCAGGGTTGACCCGTCCCCGGACCCTGGTTCAACCAGCGAGTATAGGGCTCCCCCAGCGAGCCATAATTCGGCGCCGGAGCCGTATACGGGGCGGACGCTCCACTCGTTGTCGACGCGTAGCCCTGTTGCGAGCCGTCAGCGATAAACCCTGGATGGGCCGCGTTCCAGGCCGCGACTGCTGCCCGCGTCGCATCGTTCCACTGATCAGGCGTGAAGCCTCGCCCAGGGATCACCTCGCCAGCTGCAGGGGGCGTAATCCCAGCGGGTCCGGTGTACGTCGGGATCGTCATCTGATGCGCTACCGGCAGCGGTCCCCCGCCTGGAGGCACGTACGCGCCTCCACCCCCTGGAGCCTGGCCGTACGGCGACCACTGTCCGGGCATCCCTGGCGGACCCGTGTTCGGAGCATAGGGCTGCGACCCTGGCATCCCGGCCCCAAGCCAGAGATCGGAGATCTGGGCCTGGCCAGGCGCACCAGAACTCCCGAACCCGGGCATGTTATAGGTCCCGGCCCACCCCGAGACCAGGTTCTGGAGGTTCGGATCAGTGGCCCCCAGGACTCGCATCTGCTTGAAGGCGTTGCCCGGCCCCTGCAAACTCGACAACAGGTTCAGATAATTCTGGGTCTGGTCGGCCCCGAACTTCTCCCGTTCAAGCGTGGATCTCCCGTTGAAGTACCCCGAGAGATTGGCTTCCATCTGCTGGCGAGCCATCGTGGCCTGATCGCCAATGTAGCCCGTCTGGCCGGTCTGCCACTGCTCGCGCTCGAAGGTCGGCCGGCCGTCCAGATACCCGGTGGTCTGAACGAGGAACTGCTGGTTGGCCAGCCGCATCTGCTCGTTCATCTGGGTGATCTGGGCGTCGGTCAGCTTCCCCTGGAGCGTCTGCTGGCCGTTCAAGACCCCTGTTAGCTGGGCCTGCTGGGTCAGCCACTCCATCGTCGGCTGACCGTTATAGGTCCCGGTCAGCGTGGCCTCCTGCATGGCCCGCTTCCAGGTGTCCTGGGCCTTCTCAAAGGCCAGCCGATCGATCTCCAGCTGGCTCTTGCCCTGCATCTCGGGCAGTTCGAGCAGCCGAAATCTCTCTTTTGCAAAATCAAGTTGCGCTGCCCAATTAGCCACCTGAGCAGCCAACTGCTGGGCCTGAAGGTTAATAAGTTGATCGGTTTGATTCGGCATTACCCGTGCAAACCTTCCGCCCAGTGCTTGACATCGTCCCAGATATCAAAACTCAGATCGTCCAACATCTCGTCCGTCGGATGATAGGTATGCACCCGGTCGGCATGAATGTGGAGGATCGTGACCACCGTCGACTGCGTCACCACGACCATGTCGCACCCCAGCTCCCGGCAATGACCGGCGAGCGCTTTTCGCGGCGCAGCCTTCATCATGGCCCGATCCCTGGCGGCGGCATCGGCATCGGCGGCGCACCGCTAGGACCGCCGCCTGAGGCAGGAGGACCACCAAGCGCCGGCTCAGGCAGTGGTGGCTGCATGAGCCCATCTGGCGGACCCTCAGGCGGCGGACCTAGCGGCGTCGGCCCCGCATAGGGCGGCGGGACTTCCAGGGGCGGCAGCGCCGACTTCGGAGGTTCTATGAGCTGGTCCAGCGGTCGAACCCCGGTCTTGGGCCGCACGCTCATAACGTACTTGGCCGCGTCCAGATAGTTCTTGATCCCACCGGACGACATCAGCTTGGCGCGCTGATCTTCGTTCGGCGCGTCCCAATCGATAGAACCGTCCGGCCGCTGTTTGAAAAACGTCCGCACGTACACGTCGCCCAGCTGTTTCTGACTGACCGGCGCAGCAAACGGCGACCGCGATCCGCCCCGCATGGCCTCGGCGTACCAGTCGGCTTCGTCGTCCAGGCCATTGGCGACCGTATCAGCCAGGTCGTCTAAGTAGTGGGGCGGTTCAGGCACGACATCCCGCTTTCTGCTTCGGCCAGCATACCACCCCCGGCCAGTCGCGTCATCGCTTCTTGCGCCGCCGACTCACCGCCAGGGCAATCGCGATGATCTGCTTATTCGGGCGCTTCTTCTTGCGCCCAGCATTGTCCCGATGCAGCTGTCGGATGTTCCGGCTGACGTTTTTCTTCCCCCTGAAGAGCGGCACTAGCTCTGTCCTGGCAACGGCACGTGCTGCGGCGGGGCGTTCCTGGTCGGGCCTGGCTGGCCCGTCGCCGTCCCCGGCGGCAAGTTCGTGATCGGCATACCGCCGCCCTCTGGCGGCGGGGCGTTCGGCACGGCGCCCTGGGGTGGGACAAAGCCCGTAACCGGCAAGCCCTGCGAAACGCCAGGGGTCGCACCCGCTGGCTGCTGGAACCCTGGGGGCGGCGCGGCGTTGGGCATCATCGCCGCTGGGACCTTGGACATCTCTTCCTGTTCCAGCGACCCGAGTCGGGAGAAGATCCGTTGCTTGAGGTTCTTGCGGATCTCGGGATCCTGCTTGATCTCGTAGAGCATCCAGGCCCGCTCGACTTCGACGGGGTTCCCGCCGATCTCGCGCACGGCATCGGCCGGCGAGATCAACCGCATGTCGAGTTTCTGCTTGATCACGCGGAGCTTGATCTCCTGGTTGTCCAGGATCGCCGGCTCCAACTTGACCTCGTAGTTGTGATACCCCTTGAGGTCTTTGGGGGCCATCCCCATCCAGCCGTCTTTGTACTGTCGAGGCTGGCCGGGTTGCTTGCGGGGCTGCGGGACCGCGCCCCAGACGTAGACCGTCTCGCCGATGGTCGTCTCGATCAGCTCGGATTCCCAGCTGGTCCGATCAGACAGCGTCTCCTGGACATTGGCGACGATCGGCGTCCACTGCAAGCTTGCGAGATGCGCAGACTGATTCAAGGCGTAGCCAGCCGTCTCGCCGGTAATCACGCCCTGGATCGAATCGGGGAGCGCCATATCGATCATCGAACGCACGAAGCCAATCGCCTTGTCCAAATCGATCGAGGTCCGGGGCTGGTCCATCGGGGCGATATCGTAGGGGAAGATTGCGCCAGGGACGAGCTTCTCGCGGGACTGATTGATCTCCACGGCGTCGAAGCCGAACGGTGTCTCGGGCATACCGACCAGTGGCGCGGTGGTGCGCCGGTACGCCGGATACGACGTGGAAAAGGCGGCTTGTGACTGCATCGTCAGCAGGCTGTTGAGCAGGGGAAACAAGTGGAGATAGGCGAACAAGACGCTCAAGCTCGCGCGGTGCGGTTCGCGGCTGCTCGTCATGATGCCGGATGCATGAAAGTATGGCCCTTTGAGCGTCCCAAGCTCGGTGCTGCCGTAGTTGTGCGAGAAGCGTTCGACAAGCAGGCCCGAGCCGCGATGGCCACTCCCCGATGACGACAGGTCGCCCGGTCCCCGCAGGACGATCTGACATTCTCTGGCGTCCCACATCTCCACCATCTGGATCGTGCGGCGCGTGCTGTCGCCCGTGAACGCCTGCCCCCACTCGGTGGCCGGGACACCCAGACCGGTCACGTCGTCCCATATCACTTTCCCCTCGGGATTCAGCGAGCAGTTGTAGCGCAGCAAGGTCTCGTAGTACGGGACGTTCTTGATCTCGGCGACGCGGGTAAACCCGTCTTCGCCGCGCTGATAATAGAACGTCTCCGGCGGAATATCGGTCGTCTCGATCGGATACGGCGCCCCGCGCTTGTACTCCTCGGTCTTCGCGTCCCAGACCCGCACGGCCGAATTTCTATCCAGGTCGCCCCGCTCGACGGCCGCGTCCATCTCTTCGAGGGCTTTCAGCGAGAAGTCTTTGTACTTGGCCCAGGCGCGGTTCTTTCGGGGGATCGTCTTGAGAATCCCCTCGCCTTTCGTCACGACGCTGTGCATGAACAGGCGGTGCAACGGGCGCTTCTTCTCGCGTTGCTGTCTGAGCCACGACCCCTCGAAGAACCTGGCCCGATAGGCCGCTTCTTCCTCACCGGGATCCCCAAATTCGATCGGGCGAAAGATCACCCTCGGAGCGTTGACCGACATGGCCGCCGTGATGTTGTTAGCAATATGCGCCGGCAGCGGTGTTCTGACCTCGACGGCCGTGTTCCTGAAGTTCTCGGGGATCTGCACGGCCTGCTGCAGGAAGATCACGTCGTCGATCAGGGCAAACTGCTGGTTGCGGCGAGCGAAATCCTGGGTCAGATCCAGGGCGAAGTCCAGCACCAGGGCGGCCCGATCGGCATCGGTGATGGTCGGCTCGCCCGACACCAGCGAGACGGGCTTATCCCAGAGAGCTATGCTCATGCCGACATCGCCGTTTCTACCTGCCGCACTGCCCGTCGTTCCCGCTGGTCCTCGCCCAGGTTCTGCACCAGCAACGTCAGCAACGATAGCGCATCGACCTGATCTTTGTAACGGGTGTTCGGAAAGCCCAGGCACTCCGAGATAAACGTCCGGTACCAGGCTCGGCGTTTGTCGACAAAGATCTTGCCATGCTGAGCGCGACCGGCCGGCAATCGGGCGCGGGTGATCTTGTCTTTATCAGGCCGAGGCAGCTGGATGTTGCATATCACCCGCCCGAGGATGCGCTGGACCAGGGACCGCGTGACCGTCAGGTGAAAGGTCGACTCTTCGATGCCGACCACGACGGGCTTCGCCAGTCGGATCGCCCGCACCATCTCGTCTTCGAGCGCCAGGTCGGTCAGCCGCTGGCGAGTCACATGCAGGATGTACATGTTCAGGTGCTGATCGACGGCACAGGTCATCCCGACCGTGTAGCAGGTCCGGTCTTTCTCGGACCAGGCCAGGTCCCAGGCCTGCACCGTCTGGGTCTTCGGCTCGATCTCCGTCCAGAAGCCCGGCGGCAGATCCTGAAACCAGCTTTCGGACTCGAAGATATCGCCGCCCATGCCCGTCGGGTCGCCCTGGTAGACCAGGTTGAACTCGGCGATCGACATCCCGGCCTGGGTCTGCTGGATGTAGGCCTGAGGATATTGCTCCGGCCAGAGGCTCTCGCCAGGGGAGCGACCCAGCAGATCGCCCTGATCTTCGGCGACCAGCGGGGTTCGCAGGACCAGCCACTCGCCGGACTGCTCGGCCAGCTCGATGAAATAACTCGCCAGGTCGTGCTCGTGAAAGCGGGTCATGATGGCCACGAGCCAACCTTCCGAGGTGTGCAGTCGGGACCGGATGGTCTGGGTGTAGTAGTTCTTGGCCTTGGCCTGCTCGATCTCGGAGACGGCGTCCTTCTGATCGAGCGGGTCGTCCAGGATCACCCCGTGGGCTCTGGCCCCCATGATCGTGGCGTTGAACCCGACGGCCTTGTAGGCCGGATCTTTGGCAGCCGGGGGCGTCCCCTGCAGATACAGGCCGTCGCTGGACCACCCGCGCTTCTTATCGGGCCGGGTCGCGAAATCGGGGAAGACGGCCTTGTGCTTCTCGTTCTGATCCAGGGCCAGCCGCACCGTCGACCCGAAAGTCTTGGACATCTCGTCGGAGCTGGTGAAGAACAGCAGGTGGTGATCGGGATGGTTGCCCAGATAGTGCGTCGGCCGAATGATGCTGGCATAGGTGCTCTTGGCCGAGTTCGGCGGCGCGATGATCAGCAGCTTGTTCTGCCGGCATCTGCGCTCGATGATGTCGTCCATGGCGTTGTTCCACAGGCGATGGACCCGGGCCGGCTCCAGGCCGTAGACGTACTTCGCATACGGCCCGACCCTGGTCCGCATCTCCGACAGCGCCCGCTGGACGTCTTCCGGGGTTTCGCCCAGGGCGGGATCGACCTGCTGGCGGCCCAGCGTTTTCTGGACGGCGTAGCGGATCTGGACTTCCTGGAGAACGGGATCGGCATCGGCCGCCGGGACATCGTAGAGCGGGCTGCGCGGCAGCCTAGGCATCCGGGGCGGTCCGCTTGGTCAGGTGCCAGTGGTGCTCACCCGTCGGACAGAGGTACGGCACCAGGTCCGCCGTGCGCGCCGACGGGGCCTGTTCGGCCTGCGCCTGGCTGGCGTACAGGACCTTGCGCCCACAGGCACTCCAGAGGCGCTCCCAGACCACGCGGTCGACGGTCGCCGGCCGAACCTGGGCGCGCTTCGGCAGGGGCCGCGTCTCCCTAGGACGGTACATAGCGAAACCCCTGATTCGGCCCGAGGAGCCAGACGTAGCGCGTGCCATTGACGGCATAGGCCTCTTCGATCGACGCGGGGTGCTGGCCCAGGGGCAGCCAGGTCGAGATCGCCTGCGCCGGATAGGTGCTATCCCGCGCCATCATCGCTAAGAGCCCCGAGCCGATCCGCCCGTCCCAGTCACCAGGATTGGGCTGCTCCGGCGGGGCTGGCGGCGGTGACGGCGGCCGCGTATCTTCGGCCTCAGGATGGGTCAGCCGAACCAGCGAGAAGCTTCCCAGAGCCGCGAACTGCGATCGGGTCAGCTCCTGATAGACGCCCCGGTATCCAGGGGCTGGGTTGGCCAGGACCAGGATGTCCTGGCCGGGATCGTAGCCTCTGAGGCCGACCCAGTGATAGAACGCCCGCCCGCCGATCATCAACGGATGCTGGAGACTGCCCGCTTCGCTGGCCAGCTCGTCGAACGACACCGGATTATCGTTCGAGGCCAGGTAGCCGAAGTCCCCATACTGATCGTTGAGCCAGGCGGCCATGCCGAACCCAGAAGCGTCCATCAAGCCATACGCAGGCGTCACTGTCCCGGTTTCTATCAGAGACGCTTCCATCCAGGACTCGCTCGGGTCGCGGCCGTAGGCACAGAGCATCCAGTGGGCGCTCTCCTCCGAACAATCCCAGTCATGCTGCTGCGTAATCGCCGGCGCGTCAGCGTCATAGCGGGGCAGCCAGCGACTAGGGTCGACCGTCATCGTCCATCCAGACCAGCCGCGTCGTGCCCTGGTGGCCGTGAATCTGCAGGACGTGCTCGACGTTCGGATAGATCACGGCGCTGAAGTAGGCCCCGAGCCAGATCATCGCGCACCAGCCGGTACTGAACTGGACGCCTTCGGCGACCAGCCCCGTGCCCGAGATCCCCGTGGCGTCGACGTCACGTTCCAGCACAAACCGCCGCATTAGCGTGGCGGCTCCGCCGTCTTGATGCAGGTCATCTCCGAGGCCGCCCGATAGCAGCGGACGCCGTCAGCATCGAAGCCGGTGGCTTTCGGTTGGGAGACGATGATCCACAGCAGGTACACCGCCAGCATGACGGCGATGACCACGGCCGCCAGACTGGCCAGCAGGGCCGCCAGGGCCAGGCGGGTATGCGCCTTTTCGTGGGCGACCGGGCTGACGACGGCGGCTTCGCGTACCGGTTCATGCATGAGGGGGCTACTCCGTTCGCCGGCCAGCTCTGGACGGAGTATAGCCCTTGAGCACGTCGTTCGCGATCGCCCGCAGCTCATCGACGTCGGCGTTCAGCTCCTCGGCCATGACAACCAGGCGGGCGTCGATGTCGATCTTCGTCGGCGCGTTCAGGCCCAGCAGTTTGGCCTTGGCATCGAGGAGCTTGACCATCCGATCGATGGCGTCCAGGCTGACCAGCTGCGGCGTGCCATCCAGATCGGTGCCGGTTGCCGGCGTATAGATGGCAGCGATCATCGCTTCCAGCTGTTCTACTTGGAGCTGGCGGGCCAGGTCCAGCTCTTCGACGGTGGCCCGCTTGATCGCCCGCAGGGCCTGCCGACCCAGGTCGGTGGCCTCGTCTTCGGTGATCCCGAGCATCTCGGCGATGACGTCATAGGGCAGGGCACGCTTGCGCAGATCCAATACCTGCCGGGCTCGGGGATCGAGCGCCTCGGGTCCGAAGACCGTACCCGACACCCGGCGCACGGTCGGGACGAGGGCTCTGCCGGTACCAGGCGGCTCGGGCCTGGGCTCGCTGCTCATCGCGTCGGGCCTTGCGCCATCGCTGCGTCTCCAGGGCTTTCGCGCGCCAGGTCAGAATCTTCGTGTACCGGGCGATGGTCTGCTGGTGCTCCCAACGGACCTGACCCGGGGTGAGTTGGAGTTCGTCGGCGATCTCGTCGATGGTGAACCCGTCGGTGAGCCGTCTCGCAATATGCAGCCGGACCTCCAGATGATAGATCCTGGAGGCGTCCCGGTCGGCCTGCTGCTGCTCACGAGTGCGCGGCGATCGGGGCACCGTAGACCCGCTCCCGATCCTGACTGGCCTGATCGCGCAGGATCGCGGCCTGCGCTTTGAGCTGCGCCAGCCGTTCGTCGTCCGTAAACGGGGTGGGGGTGGGTGAAGCTGAGGCCTGGGGGATGTCGGGGAGGGTGGGGGATGCTGCGCTGGCCGCCTTCGGGTGCATGGGCTGGCCGATCTCATTATCGAGATGCGGCCGGTAGTCCAGATCCTGCGAGGACCAGATCTCCAGGGGCGACGCGCAGCTTGCGCAGACCACGAGATCGCTGGAGACGGGAGCGCGGAACGGTTCGGTGATCCAGATCCCCGTCGCGGGATCCCGAAGGCGCGGCAGGATCCGTACGAAATTCGGGCCGGCTTTGTGCACGCCAGAGACTCGCTGGGTCAGAAAGAGCCCGGGTCGTCCGCAGGCTGTCGACCCGTTCGCATGGACGACAGGCAGCCACGCCGGGTGCGGCTCCGGATGTACGAACTGCGAGGCGTCCTGCGTGAGCAGGGGCGCCGAGGGCGAGACAGGCGGAGGAGGTTCTATGCGCTCCCAGGTCAGCAGAGAGGAAGAACGCGGGGGCGGGTCGGAGGCCTCCGGCTGGTGAGGGGCGGGCAGGTCCAGAAACCGCTCGCGGAGCAGTCGTGCGACCAGGGCTTCCAGAATTTCCAACCGGCTTTCGAGATCAACCATGCGGGACGGCCTGCTCCTGCATCGTTGCGACCTCCGCGTCGAGGGCATCCACGCTGCCCTGCAGGGTGTCGATCTGACTCCGGAGCAGACTGATCTGGCCGGTCAGCTCGGCGTACTTCTGGACCAGGTCCATGGTCCCGGCGACCATGTGCTGGACCTCGTCCCGTCTGACGAGATCGTCGCCCTGGATCGGAGCCTGCGCTGGAATCAGGTTCTGGGTGGGCAGCGGCGGCGTCACGGGTGGGAGGGGCGGCGTTGCGGGTGGGGGCAGCGGCGATGGTTCTGGGGGCGGCAAACTCATCCGGTTATTCTCCCTGGTGCCACCAGCCGACGAAGACGGAGTCTCCGGCTTCGATCGGGACGAGTGGCGCCATGTGCGGCTGATTCGGGTGCGGCCCCTGCAGGGTGCAGTCCAACAGCATTCTGTGCTGCTGGACCCGGATAAAGACCCCCTCGGTGCAGGGTCCAGACAGCGGAGCCAGGGGGGTTGGGGTTGGCGAGACCGACGCTGGGGGCGCTGGGATCGACAGCGTCGGTGTCCCCGTGGTCACCGTCGGCTGCGGATCCGGGGAAGGCGCATACCGCAGGACCGCGTCGACGTTCATGGCTGGTGGGAGGATCGGAGCCGGTTCGCCGGGAACCAGATCCTGCTCGATCACCCGCTCCGCTGTCAGGGTCGGCGCGGTGCTGTTCTGGCCGTTCCCGTTTCTGGCGTGCATCTGGCGCGCTTTTCTGGAGAGTCCGCCCGGCGGCAGGAACCGTCCATCGGGCTGGGCGTGCTGGTTCTGCTGCTGATTCGCGTTCGCCGTGTGGGGTCGCTCGCGTCGCAAGCGGTCGACCTCATCCTGGACCGGGTCATTGCCCTGATGTGGCGGGAGCAAATAGCCGTACCCCATAGCCCGATTCTAGCCCCTGCCTGACCTCGGAGTCACGTCTGGGGGCTTCGCGGGCTGTACGGGGCCTTCAGCGGCCATTTCTGGCCTCATGACGGGCGAGCGCCGCCGCTACGTCAGGATACTCCTCGGCATAACTCCTGGCTGCGACGTGCTCCGGGTCCGGAAACCTCCGTCGAAACGCCTGCACGATCATCACGTCACCCTCTCGGAGACGTTCATCTTCCGATTCTTCTTGCGTCGGGGACGCTTCCTCCTCCGAGGAGGCCTCGGTAGGCGCGCTCGCTGTCAACCGGAGTTCTATGCCTAGCGCATGCGCTAAGCGATTGAGGGTGCGTAGATTCGGCAGCTGCGTCTCCTGTTCAACACCCTGGACGACGGTCAAACTGACCCCGGAAGCAGCCGATAGCTGCACCTGATTCCATTTTCTCCGAGCCCGCCACGTTTTCACGATCTCCGACAGTTGCTGGGAGAGGTCTTCCATCGCTTTTCTCCTCCCTCAGGAGTTTAGCGGGTGCGCTGCAAACGTGTCAATAGTCTTTATGAGGCTCTTTTCGAGCGTTTCCAGCGTATATATCTCAAAATAGACCCTGGGGTGCTCCTACTACCACAAAATTTGAGCCGGTGTACCCATACGCCACGCGCCAGCGCCGCCCGCGGATGATCGCGACTAGCAGTCACAACGATGCTAGACCAGTGCAACGCAGCCAGGCGGGGCTGACTCGAAGGGAAACCGGTGCGTTTGTGTGTTGTCAGTGTCGAAAGTTCGCCGCGTTGCCGTGGTTTCTCCCTGTTTTGAGATGCCAGCGTCGAATGGTGACGCAGTGTCGGGGCTTTGACGACGAGTGAGCGTGGAACGTGGGTATTTGGGATTCTGAGACGGTTGCTTTAAAGCTTCCACGCAGAATCACGGGGTAATCGGCATCTCAGCATCCCATGCCGTTTCTTCGTGTTTAAACCTGAGTACCCAAAAGACCCCAGCCATGGCCGAGCCGTCCTCGCCGTCCAGGCGACGAAGGAGCCTGGACGGCGAGGACGGCGAGGGGGGCCGTAGGCCCCCGGCGCAGGCGGGCGTAGCCGCGCGCGCGAGCGCGTCATGAAGGGGACGCGGGTTATTTTTCTCGGAAGTGTTCGCAGGCACCCATAAGGATAAAAGAAAAGCGATCGCACGGCGCGACTGGCAGTGTCAGAGACGCGAAACGGTGAGTGATCCTGAACCGGTTTAGCTGTCGCGAAAAAGCGCGAACCTAAACATGCGACAGAAAACTCTTCGCATAACGTGGAAACCCGTCACAGACTCGCGACAGGTTGAAAAAGACTACTCCATAGGGATCACTTAGGTAGCACTCAGGGAGTGCTTTATCGTGCCTGCTATTCCCGACCTATACCTAGAGACTACAGGGAAAAGTAGATAGACAGACTGGTCTGTCTATCTAGAAAAGAGGGTAGCTTCTTCGAGTGTTGCGGATCTGCAAAAGCGTCGCATTGAGCAACGATGCTTTCTCTAAGGATGCGAATTATCTCCAGGATTTAGCGCTATCTCTTCCCCTCTGAACAATGATGCAACGAATTCTTTGCGTCACCCTTCACATTTGCAAGTCTGGCGCGACACGCTGTCGTCCTAATGCTCCATACCGTACGGCATCGCCGTACTGTCTCATGTGCGCGATGAAACCTGGCATTCTCAGAGCGCTTGCCAGGTACCCAAAAAGCCGTCCCGCAAGCCGCGTCTTGATGAGACTCCGTCCCGATAAGAGCCGTTTCTATCGTTACGCCTATCGTTACGCGACGGGAAAAACGGAGCATCTTCGATTGCCCAAAAGACCCCAAAACGAGCGGTTGCTGGGACTGCCCTGAATTCGTTCCGTCCCTTCGAGTCAGACCCGCAAAGCCCGCCTGCTAAACCGATGCAGCACGCCCCTTGACAGACAAAACATCATTTGCACCCCTACCAGGAGAACCGTCAAGGTATCGCTGCCCGCTCCTCTTCCCTCCGAACGACGAGCGGCGCAGCACCTTGACACCTGAACACTCGAAGGATCGGACCGCCGTACGCTGGCGAGCGATCCTGACGGGGTGACGGATCATAGTTTTCTGGTACGTCCCCTGTGAGTAGGTGACGGATCGCAGATTGTCCTGATCTCTTCTCGTCGGGCGGGCACATTGGACGTGTCCACTGCCCGCCCGACTCGCAGGCACCCACCCCCTAGGAAACGGGGGTATCAGGATGACCATGCGTACTAGTGGTTCTGGTCATTCCCAGAACCACCCGCGAGACGGTAGCGGCAGGAAGAATCGATCGGAACGGCAACGTTCAAATCCTGGTCGGTTCCCTCCCCTGTGTTTGCCCCGTTCGTGTCCCCCATGTAACTGATGGGCAGCGTAAGAAACGGCCAGATAACGAGTGAAACAGCAATCACGTTGTGTACGTGAATAGGTCGCCATTGGTGACTGGCGTAGCGACCAACGGGATTGCGCCTTCTTAGGACGTGAATTCAGTTACATGGGGTGCAATTCCCTGTGACCAGATTCAATTGTCTGGCACGTCCGCCGATCCATCATCCTCAGGAGCAACGATCCATGTCTGATTTTGTGACTGATGTCCTGGTCACTGCGCGCGGCAATCGTCGTGCGTCAAAGCGCCGTGAGAAACGGCTTACAGGCGAGATGCTGCCCCGCATGTCACAACGCTCGAAGTATCTGGCGACAACGCGATCAGCCTATGTGCTGCCCGATCCCTACCGACCAGCCAAGCGTCGCACGCCAACGTGCGAGAAACCCTCAGAAGTTGTCACGACCAGTGCGCCAGTGATCCTACCAGGATGTCAGGAGTGTCTAGGTCGGTACTGTGAGCCACGCTTGCACGACGTTAGCTCGCGGTCACTGCCCAAAACTCGCGAAGATCCTGATCCCAAAACGTTGCAGCATCGCGAGAAAGAAACGGGCCGCGTGTTGTCGCATCGAGAGAAAATCACGGCGCGATTGTTGAAATCCCGCGCGGATTACGCAGCACTCTAAGCGTGCGATAGCCTGCTAGCACGCTAGCAGGCTGTGCCCGATGCAACGGGATAGGCTAAGTTTGCGATAGCCTATGGCGTAGGAATTCGTACACCAGTTGCAAAACTGAGAAAGACAGAACCGGTATGACCGCCCAGACTGTTGCTCCGATGTCCTTTGACCAGGAAATGGCCGCGCTCCAGGCGAAGTATGGCGTCGCCCCTGTCGCCCCTGTGACCGTCAAGACCGCTCCCGTCAAGACCGCTCCCGTCAAGACCGCTCCCGTCAAGACCGCTCCCGTCAAGACCGCTCCCGTCAAGACCGCTCCCGTCAAGACCGCTCCCGTCAAGGGTGTCGCCAGTTTCACCAGTCCTGACGGGTTCGTCGTCGAGACGGAAAAGATTGACGAGGTGCTCTTCAAGGCATTGGCACTGCGCGCCACGACGAACGACTGGTACCCCGTGCTGGAGTGGCTCGACACGCAGCCGTCGTGCATGCTGCGCATTCGCCGCTCCGAGAACAGCGCGGCCAAGTCGCCGACGACGAAAATCTGGGCTGCGATCACCCGCTCGTTGAAGCTTCGCCTGGCGAGCGCCGGCAAGTTTGATTGCCGCGCCCATGCCACCGAAAAGGGTGTCTGGTTCCTCATCAAGCGCGTCTAGTCCAGCCGCGAGCCTAGCGTGCCTTTTGACCCCCGTAGCGGCGCGCTACGGGGGTCTACGTTCACCCTGGCCATGCCAGGAGAAAGACCAACGCATGGAAACCCTGATCGTCTGGTACTGGAAGCTGCGCGCAGAAGTTGATTGGTTCCGCTATCGGTATCCGGCGTACGTGCGCCGCTCCATCTAGCCAGCGCGAGCCATTCGTGCGACCCTGTCTACTCCAGAATGGAGTAGACACGGACCCTGTCTGAACAGGGATAGGTCAAATCTGCGATGACCTATGGCGTCGGCTCATCCGTACACCAGGCAGTTTTGCCTGCGAGAAAGACACGATTGTGGCCTACACTGACACCGTGACACCTGTGCAGAAGTACAACATTTTCACGCCCTTTTTCCAGAGCACTCGCGCCAGTGGCGAAAGCAGGACGACCAACTATGATTGCCTGTTCTGCAACGTGAGCGTGCCTTCTGGCGCGATCGCCGCCCGTTCCTTCACGGGGACGGCGATTGTCTGGACGCACATCGAGTGCTTGCGCCAGGTGCCTGGTGCCACGCTGAGCACCGACGGCGCGGCCAAGTTCAAGGCGATGAAAGCCTACGAGACCCGCCGCGATGCCGCGCGTGAGGCGGCCAGAGCGGAGAAGCGCACAGCGGCGATCAGCCTGCCCACCCCTGCGGGTTTGGGTGCGGATGTCCAAACCAGCACCCCTGCCCCGACGATCGACGAAGCCCAGCTTCGCGCCACCATCGAGGCTGAGTACCTGACCAAGCTCGCCGCGATCAGGCCGATCCTGGAGATGCAGCGCCAGCGCATCCAGGAGCTAGAGCAGGAATTGGCAGCCGCGAAAGCGGCTGCCATCTATGCGCCGTACGACGAGCAGACCAGGAACGCGCGCCAGAACGACAGCGCGCTGACGCCAGCTGAACAGGCCCAGGACAAGCCGGGTGTCACACGGTGCGGTCTGCCCAAGAAGGACGGCACACCGTGCCAGTGGAACACGGCCAAGAGCCCCTGTCGGCACCACGGCACCAGTGCCGTGGTCAAGGCCATGAGCAATCCGCAGAACGAAACCACGCTGGACGTGGTCACGGAGGAGGCACGCACGCCGGCACCCGCGCCACAGGAGAAGCCGTTCGGGACCGAACGGCCGACCAGCGGGACGCACTACGCCATTCTCGATGGCTGCAATAAGTACAAGACGATCTTCCGGCTCAGCGGCGATCTGTTCCAGAACGGCCAGACGGGCGGCGGCTATAGCTACTTCGCCAGCGATGAGATCCAGCCGAAGCTGCTGGACATGTTGACCGCGCACGGCAACAGCACGCCGATCCTGGCGACCGTCCGCGACAAGACGATCACGGGCGCCGTCGTGCCCAATGACACCGCCAAGGCGGCTCGTAAGGCCCAGGCCAAGGCCCAGCGCACCAGCGCCAGCTAGACACCCTCACCATCGCGACTGGAGGCCCTCACAGGGCCTCCAGCGCGCCACGCACCGTCTCCTACCAGGAGACGAGAAAGGCCCGATCATGCGACTCCCAACCCTCTGGGGCCAGCTGCAGGAAGCCGACAAGCATCTCTGCGAGGCGCTCGCAACAGCGCGACGAATGTCCACCGATAGCACCTGGCAGGGCTGCGCGGAGACGAGCGAAGTAGAAGCGCTCCGGTACCTGGCCGATCTGCTGACCCTGCGTCAGGATCTGCTGGCACTCCAGCGCCGCGCGAACATCTCCGACACCCCAGAAAGGATCTGACCATGCCATCGCTCTCTGAGCTGGTCCGCACCCCCGAGCGCCGACCTGACGATATTGGTTTCGTCTACCACGATTGGGTTGATCGGGGCGACGACGAGCACGACACCCCAATCCGCGCGATGGTCGTGGAAAGTACGGCCTCGCTCACGGCCTACGTCGGCCTGCCGCTCGACCATCCACTGGCAGGCCAGAGCTACGACGACTTCCGGCTCGACGTCCATGGCGGACTGACCTATGCCAGCGCAGGCGGGACGCCATCGTTCCCAGCCGGGTGGTACTGGTACGGCTGGGACTATGCCCATTCCAGGGACCTGTCGAAACTCGACATCACATATGGGACAGGACATCCTGGTGCTCACGACTGGACGATCCCCGAGGTCTACGCCGAAACCCAGGACGCCGTACACCAGCTCCGCGTACTAACCCGAGCCGCCCGCTGACATGCGCCGGAGTCCATGAGGTGTGTTCGTGGATTCCCGCGCCTGCCACGAGACAGGCGAAATTTCACCGGCTCCCGACATGGGGGACCGAGAGGAGTGATCAGCATGATCACCAAGCACGAGGCGCTGACGGCGAACCTGTTCCACGACGAGCAGTGCAGGCGATGGCGCCGGAACGGCATGACGCAGACCTGGAAGCGCGCACCAGCGCGGTTCCGGGTGCCCGTCAAGTTCGGAATGTACGACTACGATCAGATCACCGACATCACGGCCTATCAGGTCCACCTTCCTGGATCTGAAGGCTGCACCAGGCCGGAGGCGTACTGACATGCCCGTGTATCAGTTTGAGTTCGCGGGAGAGTATGCGGATATTGTCGTGGACAGTACCGCATCGTCACCAGAAGAAGCTGTCGCGCAGATGCGAGCATTCGCTGATCGTACGGTCGACGCGGAAGATCCGATCACGCTGCAGGATTCCGACCAGGGAATCTACGCGCGGGTGTGGTTGAAGATTCAGCCGGACACCATTAGCGAGCGAGACATCATCGACTCGTGGGAAGAGGGCGAATGACGCCCCCACATCCAAGGAGGAAGCCACGCATGGCGAAGACGATCGCGATCTGTACCGGGATTGACACGAACGGACGACAGAAAGAAGTGCATCGACTGGGTAGCTTTGCTGCCCAGTCCCAGGTCAATACCTGGCAGACGTTTGTGTCCTGCCAGGTCAACGCCGACGGCTCCGGCTACGTGCTGGTCCAGCGCAACGGCGTGACCCTGCATAGCTACGAGTTCGGCGCCGAGGAGTACGCCTGATGCAGATCCAACAACAGCGTGAGCCAGAGGCACCAGCGCATCCCCTGATGAAGCCGGTCTTCCCGCGCTTTACGCCGGTGGAAGCGGTGATCCTGAACCTGATCGCGTCGAACTCCCCGAATCCGGTGATGCTCGATGCCATCGTCAGGAAGCTGCGTTCGTCGATCGTGCCGAACCCGGCCTGGGGCGGGCCGACCAAGGACAGCGTCCGAACGGCCATTGGGAGTATTCGCGCCAAGCTTGGCGAACGACGCAACCATCCCAGCCGGTTGCTCTCGGTCTACGAACTCACCCCCCGAGGAACTCGGGGCCTGCTCGCAGGCTATGCCTGGAAAGGCTGAGCATGACCGCTGACACGCTCGACCAGGATGACGCCGCCTCACACTCCGTTGGGGATTACCTCCGCCAGATGGCAGAGGTCGTCCGCCTGATGCAGCAGCGTCATCTACGCGCGAACGATCCACGCACCGCCTGCTACGCCTCCTATTACGAGGCGCTGCTCGATCTGGGGCAGCCGTTCGTGGCTGCACCCCGCCCGAAAGGCCTGCGCAAACAGCGCAATAAGTTGTGCTACCGCAACAGTACCCGGGCCATGTTTCAGTATGGCTATGCCTATGTCGAAGGCTATGCCATGTCCGAGTACGGCATCGTCGTCGAGCATGCCTGGAACGTCGAAGACGGCGTCGTTGTCGACCTGACCTGGAAGCACCCGGAAAAGGCGTCGTACTGGGGGATCATCATTCCGCAGGATATCCTGGGCCGGTTGATTACTCACCATGGGATGTACGGCGTGCTCTACAACGACTGGCTGCTCGAATCGCCGTTGCTCCAGGAGGGCACGTTGATCCCGAGTACGGGACTGCCAGCGAGGCGGCGATGAACGAGTATCGGGATACCTGGTGGCAGTTCATCGCGCTGATCCTGCTGCTGGCCACGCTGGTCCTGCTGTACATCGTATTCGCACCATAAGGAGGGTGTATGTCGCACAACAGCGACGATAGTATCGACGACGATGTCCTGCTCGACGGCCTGCTGGCTGTCAACGACGACGACGTGTTGCCCTGCTGGCACTGTCGTCGCGGGATCGACATGGCGACGTTGCTGGTCATAGCCCGGGAGAAAGGGGGCGGCAGCTATCACCTGGCCTGTGCAGCATCGCTCGGCTGGGTGCCTACCGACCTGGCAGCGGCCTCGATAGCCGCTGCCCCACGGGGGCCGTATGTCATCTCCTGATTCCCCCGGATGGGGCCTGGTCTACAGTGGGCCGGGTCAGGTCGACGTCCTCTTGGACCGGCGCTACTCCAGGGAAGATGCGGCGGTCCGGATCGCGTTGCAGATCGCCCACCAGTACATCGTCCAGCACGAGCACGACCAGCCCTATCTGGTCGTCGCACGCTCGCACCAGAACGTCATTCGGGTCGTCAGTCGGGAGACCGGCCAGACCTGCCTGACCCTGCGGCCGATCGTCGCTGATCGCTGGCTGCAGTCTGGTCGAGCACCAGCATCGGAGCAGATCACCCGGTTTATCGATCAGCTTCTGGACGATGACGACTGGGAACCCACCGAACGGTAGCATGCTGGACAGAATTCTTTCTGTCTGCTACAGTCCCCATTCCGAGGAGGAATCTATGGATCGAGGCCCCTGAGATGACGCTGCCTGAAGATGGCATCCACTACCACGTCATGATCACCGAAGACGAGGAGATCAGGACGTATCACACGCCTGCTGAGGCGCGGGCTGAACGGAATGAACTCCATCGCCAGGGCTGGTCGGCCTACGTTGAAATCTGCGGGGCCGACTGTCCCTCGCTCTATCACCGACCCTTCGATCCACCGTCTGAGGGGTCGCGTAGCAAGGATGACACCTGAATTATGGCTGCCAGGAAACACGAAGAACCGCTTCCGATTGTCGTGGAGCGTGCCAGCTGGGACTACATCAAGAAGGCGCTCGCCGATCCGACCATCCAGGTCGGGCTGGCTGGCCCGCCAGGGGTCGGCAAGACCTACGGGGCGATGCTCTGTCGGACCCAGAGCCCGAACAAGAAGCTCCCCAAGGTGACCCACAAAACCCAGAGTCACAGCGAGGTCTCGCCCGCCGAGTGGCTTGGCATGTATGTCCCGGTCGAGAACGGGTTTCAGTGGATGCCGGGGCCGATCGACCTGTGCTATACGCAGGGCGGCCTGCTGGTGATCGACGAGATCATCGAAGCGTCGGGGCCGATGAAGACGTTCCTGTACGGGGCGTTGGATCGTGGGCCGGGTGGGACGATCTCGTATGCGGGACGGACGTTCGTCCAGCAGCCGGGCTATCAGGTCGTGGCCACGATGAACGGCTGGCCTGACCAGGGTGGGCTGTCACCAGCGCTGCTCGATCGCTTTGACGCCTGGTTTATCGTCACGCAACCGTCGGAGGAACAGCTCCAACTTCTGGAGCCGGATCTGCGTGACATCTGCCGTGATTACTACTCGGCGGAGGTCGTCGAGGACGAGATGGCTGGTCCCGAGACGACGTTTCGGATGCTGGTGGGCCTGCAGAAACTGCGCAAGATCATGCCATTGGAAATGGCCGTGCTCAGTGCCTGCAATGGCAACAAGGGCCTGGCCCAGAGCCTCTTCGAGGTCATCCAGCTGACCGATCCCATCGAAGAGGTCACGCCCCCCAGGAAAGCCAGAACCCATGCTCGGGGTACGTCAACGCCGCGCACGACCACGCGTCAGGCGACCCTGAACGATGCTGGCGCTCTTGAGGAAGACGAGATCCCTGGCCTGAACGACAACATCGACGACATCGACGACGACGAAAGCTGGGACGACGAGTAATGCCGAGTAGGACTAGCGGCCTGATCCTGCCAGAGCTGCTCGAACCAGAAGCTGGACGCTGGCAGAAGTACCAGTGCGATATTCGCGAGTCAGCCGTCGACACCCGCCATCGTATGATCCGGGTGCCGAAGCCGCACACCGAGGCCCAGATCCTGGCCCGGCTGCACGAGCTGATCCACGTCAAGCATAGCCCCCGGGATTGGCGGGCTGAGCTGGCCGACACCATGGCGCGGGCTATCGCCAACGGTGAATCGGTTCGACAAGACGTGAGCATGAAGATGCTCAAGATGCTGGAGGAAAACAGGGTCGACTGGCTCGGCTGGCACTGGTACAAGCGGGACATCCGTTCGGCCCGCGAAGTGCTGGACTGGGCGTCGATGAAGGTCCCCGACGAACCCTGGCGTGCGCTGGGCTGGGTCCTGCAGCTGGCCTGGACGGTCTGGGGATCGAAAGGGCTGGGCGCCATCCCCGATGCCCCACCACCACGACCTGTAGCTGAGGACGTGGAAGCGTTCTTCGACCAGTGCTGGGCCGTGGTCGAGGACTACAACGACGAGATCCTGCCGGCTCTGGTTCGTGGCTGCCAGCGCATGTACCTGGATCCGACCCACCAGATGCGGAATTCGGTGGCGGCTGAGCTGGCAGCCTACTTTCCCCCCAAAGAGGAAGAACCGGACGAGGAGTTACCGCCGCCGAAGCCGGAAGAACAGCAGAAACAGGACGAAGAGGAGCGCAAAGAGCAGGAACGCGACCAGCGCGAGGAGGAAGAAGAATCCGGCGCGGGCGGCGAGCCAGCCCTCGAAGGCAGCCATGAGATCCACGATCATACCGCCTCGATCAGGCGGCCCAGCATGCGGATCGCGCGCAAAGAGATCCCCGTGTTTGCCGGGGTCAAGTTTACGTTCGCCCATCGGTACATGCTGGACAAAGCCGTCTTTGCGCAGCGGGTCCTGACCGAAGGCGGTATCATGATCGACGGCTCCGGGTCCATGGCCTGGACCGACGAGGACATGGAAGCCGTCATCGCGCGGATGCCGGCGGTCTGGATCGGCAGGTACAACGGCGTCCACAAGTACACGAGTGCTGGTCCGGTGACGGGTCGGATCTGCATCCTGGCCAAGCACGGGCGGTTCGCCAAGCACGTCAGCAAGCAGGAGTCTGATGCCTCCCAGGGCAACGAGGTCGATCTCGAAGCCCTGAAGCTGCTCGCCACCTGGCCCAAGCCCAGGTTGTGGCTGTCTGACGGTCTGGTCTGCGGCGGACTGCACGACGGCGCCAGACCCGAGCATCACCGAATGCGAGGATGGATGAGCAGTCACGGGAAGCTGGTCGACGAGTGCAACCGGATGATGAAGCAGCATGAGATCTTGCGAGTGCCGACCTTGAAGGTCATGCACCTGTTGTTGAAGCGCCAGCGCGTGACGCTCTATGCGACGTGTGTCAGCAAGAACGCCTGGGACTTCAGCGTCCCGCACTGGGGACCCCTGGACCATACGTTGGTGTGGCCCGATCCGATCCGGGCGCAGCCGGTCAGCTACTGCCTCTAAGGTATCATGCCGGGGGACAAAAGTCCTCCGGCCAGGAGGAAAAACCAGAAAAATTTTCTGGCCGCTTTTTCCGTGTGCCGTACGAAATTCGACGGGAGCAAAAGGATTATGGTGACCACCGCAAAGGACGCCGACTCGGGCGAAGAGATCGAGCTACACGACCTGCTCTGCTCAGGGTGTGGGCAGACGATGGATGGACACAACTGCCCTGGGAGTAGCTTCACCGTCACCAAAGGGGCGGCGCCCGTTGTCTCTCGCTCAGGGGCAGGGATGCCGCGCGGCAAGAAGACCGAGAAGCCGCGCTGCCCGCACTGTAACGGCGTCGCCCACTACAACCTCGGCGGCGGGGCGGAGGACGAACTCTGCGCCTGGCGGCAGTACCTCATACACACCGGCGAGATGACCGACCCGCTGGCCGCCTTCACCAAGGGACTGAAGCTGGTGCCGGGTTCGGACAAGACGATCCTCATGCACATCTGGGTGCGGGACAACGCGATCACCTTCGGGTCGATGCCGACGGCCAGTGGCGGCGTCGGTGGAACCTGGGCCGCCATCACCCCGAAGCCGCCGAGCAAGCGCCAGCCCAAGAAGGGTCTGACCGAGACGGTCGCGGAGGCTGCACCCCCGGAACTCGACGACGATGATCTGGATACTGCTGAGATCGTCTACGATAGCGAGCCGGAAGAGGAGGACATCGACGACGACATCATCGACGACGAGGAAGAAGAGGAGGAGGAGGAAGCTCCGGCTCCGGCACCTGTCGCCCAGCCGTCGGCCGCTGAGAAGCGGAGCCAGGCCAGCAGCGAACGGCGCCGAGCTGCGATGCGCCAGCGCATGACCGCCGCCAAGTAAGCGCCTGAACGACCGACGACCCCCAGTCTGTGCGACCGGGGGTCGTCGGGTGCCCGCCGAAGGCGAATCCACCGTACCAGGAAAGTATAGAGCATGTCCGACCACACCGTCAGCACCACCGACACCCCGTTGTCCAGCGTGGAGATCAGTAGCCGAGCAAAAGGTCCTCCCGGTCTCGTGGTCAAGGTCTATCACGCTGACCCGGATACCGCAGCTCGCGAAGCCTTGCGTATCTACGTGGATCTCGAAGCTGAGCTAGAGATCGACACAACGCCCGAGTAATACCGAAGGAATACTGAAAGGACGTCACGTATGACGACCGCCATCGGTGCGGCCCTGCTCCTGACCAGCCTGTTCTCCCCTGCTGAAGCGCCCTGGTGTGGCTTGACCAAAAACACAGCCTATGTGCGAACGGAGGGTAACGCCCAGACCTACGACGGCACCTCGATATGGACCGGCGAAGCGATTGTGGCAGCAAGTTGGGATGTGAAGATGGGAAGCTGGGTCGACATCGATGGGCTTGGAACCTTCCGGGTAGCTGATCGTGGGATGCTCGGCCACGGCGAGCCTATGCCGTGGCTCGACATCGCAACATGGACCCGGCAAGAAGCGTACGCCTTGACAGGTACCAGGTGGGCCTGCTTCCGAAGACCGAGGTACTGACGATGTCAGTACAAAACGAAAGAATCCAGGCGGCCTTCGAGGACGAGTACAACCGGGTCAAGCATGAAGGCATGGACAAGATCCTCGAAGAGACCCTGGCCGAGATGCTCTACAAGATCTACCGGCGAGGGTATATCCGAGGGCATAGCGATCGGTCCCGCGAAGTTCAGCTGGACGAGGAACAGGCTCGCCGGGAAGGACGCTATCCGATGAACGTCGAGATCCGGCATGTCGGGGACAAGCTGATCCTGGACGGACGCGACGTGACCCCAAAGCGGGAGGAGCCCCAGACTCCTCCGCCCGAGTACCGTCCCACTCACTGAGACGGCCATGCCTGACGTCACCTCGACCCTCTGGTGGCTGCTCTTGCTGCTGTGCCTGGGCGTCGCCTTCTGGGTCGGGGTGATCCTCGTGTTGGTCGTCATCATTCTCAACCAGACCAAAGATTGGAGGTAAGCATGGAAAAGATCATCAGTCTGTTCCAGAGGAACTACGAGACGGACAGGCTCGTGCGAGACGAGATAGTACCCGGTGCTGAGTGGGTGCTCGAAGGTCAGGGCGTAGCGACGGTCAAGTACGACGGTACGTCATGCATGGTCCGAGAGGGGGTGCTGTACAGGCGCTACGACGCCAAGCCCGGGCGTCGACCTCCTCTTGGATTTGAGCAAAGCGGAGAACCAGACCCGGTGACTGGCCGGGTACAGGGATGGGTGCCAGTAGGCGGTGGACCCGAAGATCGCTGGCATCGTGAGGCGTTTCACGATGAGACGAATGGCACGTACGAGTTATGCGGTCCAAAAGTGCAGGGCAATCCACACGGCTTCACGACGCACGTCTTAGTCCCTCACGGCCGAGCGTTTCTGACGCTGCCGTCGAGAAGTTTCGACAGCATTCACGCCTACCTCGAAGCGAACGCCATCGAAGGCATCGTCTGGCACCACGAAGATGGAAGGATGGTGAAGATCAAGCGCCGAGACTTCGGACTCTCCTGGCCGCTACGAAAGGAGGAGACATGACTGTCACACCCACCATACCGGATGTTATGCCGCACCAGTGGCAGGCCATCGACGTGATCATCGAACGCGAGGCCCTGCTGGTGCGGCATGGCACCGGGTTAGGAAAGACTCGGGTAGCTATAGAAGCCATCGACATCCTGGTCGGAGCTGGCGACGTGCCGATCCTGCACGTCGTGCCGAACTCCCTGATCGAACAGACGGTCGAAGAGTACGAGCAGTGGCTCGGGAGAGCCTGGCGCCTCAAGCACGTGTTGGTGATGGACGGATCCACCAGTATCCAGAAGCGAGCAGAGTACCTCTCCAATACGGGTGGAGGTATCACCAAACACGAAACGGTCTACCTGCTCTCGACGGAGAGCCTGTCGTATCCGAAGATTCGCGAAGGGTTGCGCAAGCGGCAGTGGGCAGCGACGTTCATCGACGAGGGGTCCAGGTTCAGGAACTACTCGCAGCGCACGCGAACCCTGCAGGTCATCGGCCAGCGGTCGAAGTCCCGGTACGTCTTCTCGGGCAACATCATGCCCCGAAATCCCGCCGATGTCTGGTACATCATGAACTTCCTGGTCCCGGGGCTCTTCGGGACCAGGAACATCCAGACCTTCAAGACCGAATACTGTGTGCTCGGAGGCTACACCGGCACGGCAGCCATTGGGATTCGTCCCGATCGAATCCAGCAGCTCAAGCGGATCATCGATGCGCATGCGATTCACGCGGAGCTGTCCGACGTCAGGACCATGCCGCTGCGGACGCTGTCCGTCCGCCGGGTCAATCTCAAGAGCGGGCTCCAGACCGAGGTCTATAGCCAGATGCGGGAAGAACTCCGGGTCTGGATCCAGAGCCTGACCGAAGCGGAGTTCAAAGCCGAGGCCAGTACCTACTCTGTCAGGCTGACCAGGCTCCTAGAAATAGCCTCCGGCTTTGCGCGAAACGTCGAGGGTGAGATCAGGCTCTTCGGCTCCCAGAAAACCGACGAGATGATCGAGCTGCTTCTGGAAGATCCCGACAAACCGACCGTGCTCTGGTACTGGTGGACGCCAGAGCTGGCCATTATCGAAGGGAGCTTAGCCAAGGAAGGCATCCCGTTCATCACGTTCAAGAAGGCAGGAGATGGCTCGCGTGATCGCTTCATGCGGGGCGAGGCCAACGTCTACATCAGCCAGCTGGCGAAGGGAGCCTATGGATTGAACCTCACCCGGGCTACCCGGATGATCTATCACAGCCTGACCTGGGATTTGGACGCGCTCATGCAGTCGCAAGAACGGAACAACCGTCTCACCACGACCGCCGATCACCTGGAGATCGAGCACCTGGTCGTGCGCAACACAGTCGACGAATACGTCCGCCAGAAATTGGTAGGCAAAGCGGGTATGAGCAGGCAACTCACCCGGTCCGACGCCCTGGCGATGCTCAAATAAGGAGCGCAGATGGCCGCCATCAAGTTGCACTACCCCGAACGACGCAGTGTTCCAACCGGCATGTACGACCACTGCTGGGTGTGTCACGAACTGTTTCCAGACGACGCGTGGAATCGTGTTCCCGCCGTGCTCGACGGGACGATCTGGGCAAAGTACCACCTGTCGCCACGTCCGTGTGACGAGACCGTTGAAGGTCTGCGCAAAGACTACACCCGATCTCGTCGCGGACGAAAAGTTCCCGGAAAGATCCTGCGGAAAGTCACCTACGGATTTCTCTGCACGACCTGTCGACCAAGCCTGAAGAACCAGGAGTAGCCAGCATGGCCACGTTGCGCTCCTTCACGTCGCTCGCTGGGAAGTCCGTTCTTGTCAATCTGGATCACATCCAGATGGCCATACGCCTGGACGCCACACCGATCACGCCGACCAACACCTGGGATCGAGATCGAGGACTGCCCGAACGAACCCGACTCTACTTCGGAGAACACGGGATGACCTACATCGAATCGTTCAACGATTTCCTCGATATCCGGCAACATCTGGAGGACATCGAGTAATGCCGACGTTCAAACGCCTGACGCGCTGCGATGGAACCGAGGTCTACGTCAACCTGGATCGGGTCCAGACCATCAACCGTCTGGAGGCAGCAGGTCGCAAGCCGGAGAGAACCCTCGTGTATTTCCAGGCATTCGGAGCCGACGACCGCGACTTCGACAGCGAAGAGGTGCTCGAAGTGCCGTCCGCTATCGTCGGCTAATGGCACGCGCACCGTATGGCGAAACACGCCTGGCGCTCGCCTGGCAAGCCGGCTATGAGGAAGCCGTTCGTGACCTGACACCGCAGCTGGTCCAGACGGACCGGCTGTCCATCGATCTGCACTCGGCGGAGATCAGGATTGACAGCCAGATCGTGCGGTTCTCCGCCATCGAGACCCGGGTGCTTCAGGTTCTGGCCAGTCATCTGGGCCGGCTGGTCCACGAGAAAGATCTGAGCCGGGCCATCCTGAACCTGGACAACGTCGACCTGGTCCCGTATCAGAGCCGGCGGAAGAACCTGGACAACGTGATCCATAGAATACGCAAAAAATTTCAGGCCTATCACCTGAACAACCTCATCTATGCCGGGTCTCAAACGACCAGCAGTCGGATGCTGGCTCGCCGACCGTGCGTACCGTCGGGTGTACGCGACGAGGAGGAGGACAGGAATGCACTGCAGGAGGAGACGTCCGTGGGCTACTCACGTGTCGAAGTTCGCAGCACGGTCCAGACCGCCCTCAAGTTTTTAGAGGAGGGCGAGATCGAGCAGGCCGAGGCCGTCCTGCAAGACGCCGTCGAGCATATCCAGACCCGGATTTCTACGGGTCCGATCGGTCGGCCGAATCACGACCAGAAGTATCTGGATACGCTGCTCGAACTCGGGGCCAACGAACGGTACGTGTCGGTGGGAGAGATCGCGGACTATCTCGGCATCCCCCACGCCCGAGCCCTGAAACAATTGCGGCGGCTTCGAGCCCGGCGGCCCGAGGTCAAAGCGACCACGCGTCGAGGCTACTACCTGGAAGGCGCCGTCCTGCACAGTCAGCCTGACGTCGCGTGTCCCAACCCGGACTGGATTCCACGCACGAATATGGGGATTCCGGATCCGAAAATTCTCGCCGAGCGGGCGCGCCGTTTACGGCAGGCGAACACCCTGATCAAGGCGCGTATACGCGAGCGTGATAATCCCGATCGACAACGCCGTGCGTATCATGGGCGCGTCAGCAAGACGAGTACGGGCGCGTCTGTGCGTCAAAAGAAAGAGCCGAAACATGAGCAACAACGAGACAGCGGAACACAACCCTAACGAGCACGACAAAGTCTTGATCCTGGTGTGCCGAAACTGCGGCGACCATATGACGTTTCCGGTTCGGGAGCTGATGAAGCTCCCAGACCGGGAGATCTGGGCACCGAATCTCTGCCCCACATGCGGGAACTACAAGCCGGAGAAAGCTTGGAACTGGATCACGGTCGCCAGTCGCGGGCTGTCCGTGCGCCGGAGCGGATCGCACCAGTACGCCCACGGCTTCATGCGGATCTGCGATGTACTCCGGGTCAATACGGTGCCCCGCCATCGTCGGACGGCTTCGTCGTGAGCGCGGCGGGTCCGTGGCAAAACTTTACGTTTTGGTCAGCCCCTCCCAATTTTTCGGGGGCCATGCGGGCGGCTTGCCCTTTCAGCCCCCCAAACCAGCGGTGGCCCTTTAGGGCCACCGTTAAAAAGGGCCACCGCTGGTTTGGGGGGCTTCCATTGCGGGGCAAGCTCGGGCAAGCCGTCCTCTGGAGCCACCCCACCGAACCCTATCTCAGAATTCATGTGCCCGCACGGCGATGACGATCACCCTCCGCGACGGAGAAGATCTCTCGGCCCAGCAGACGATTGAGCCCCGCCGCAATCGTGCGCGCCGCCCAGTCGGGGAGTGGGCGGTTCCCGGTGAGATAGTTGGACAGCTGGTTCCTGTTCATGCCGATGGCGTCGGCCAGATCCTGCTGCTGGATCTGGTGGCGGGCGATCTCGGCGCGATAGTTCTCGGCCGTGCAGGCCAGGCCCATGACATCGCTTCCCTTCGAGTGCGACGGCCCGCTTGACGGGGCCACTCGGAGAAGTGTACTTTTACACCCTAGCCCGCCGAAAGGAGGTCAGTTCTCGGTCCTCAGCGGGAGGCGGACCGCTCCAGACGCTGGGAGCAGACACGGTCAGCCTCCCAAACACCGTGAAAATCGCCGCTGAAGGGGGTCAGGAGCCCCGAAAGGACCAGCACCCACCCGTGGGTACGGCTTCTGCGCAGAGCGACCCTCGCAGCCCGATCAACTGAGAGCCCCCGAAACCCCGAGCGTTCCTGCTCAGCCCATCTCTGGGAGCGCACCACACCCTGCGAGCGACGCCGCCACCGTGTCATCACGACGACCATCACATCTTTGCATCACCGACAGCACACCACCGCAGGAGAACACGACGATGTCAGACACACGACAAACCGAGAAAGACCGACTGATGGCCAAGCGACGGGCAGCGACGGCGGCTTCGGCACGTGCGAAGTCCGCTGTCGAAACTGCCTCGACCCCGACGTTTGCCGCCTCGACCCCCGCCGTCGAGGTCACCGAGCAGATGATCCAGCGCGCCGTTGCGATTGCCGCTCTCCCAAAGGACAACGGATCCCTGGTCTTGCCGCAGATCGACAAGTCGCGCGAGATCACATCGAGCGATGTCAAGATCCCGCAGCTGAAAGTTGCGCAGTCAATGTCCAAGGTCGTCCGTGAAGGCCGGGTACCACTTGGTAACTGGTATCACACCAGTCGCGATCGTGATCTCGGGACCGAGGTCCTGGTTATTCCGGTGGACATGCAGAAAACCAGGAGCTACTACGTCGGTGGTTCTGCAGGTCTGATGTGTCGCTCCTTCAACTTCACCGTGGGCGAAGGGACGCCGGGGGGCCTCTGCGAGGGGACCATTCAGGAGCAGAGCACCCAGGGAAAGACCGCCGGCTGCCCGCTCAAGAACTGGGGCGAGAAGACCACCACCAATCCGTCGGGGGCACCGCTCTGTGGCGAGAACTACAACTTCACCGTCATCATCATTCCTGAGCCGGATAACGAAGATAGTCCGCTGCTCCGTGGGGTGGTGACCTTCCGCAAGACGGGCATCAGTGCGGCGAAGGACATCATCGGGATGAAGATGGAGGACGACTGCGAGTGGTGGGATCTCGCGATCTCCATCCGGCTGGGAGATGCCAGCAGTCCGATGGGACCGTATAAGAAGCCGGAAGCTGAGTACGTCGGCGACTCGCGAGAGTATCCCACGGCGCGGGCGCGGGCGATGAAGCTGGCCAAGGTTGTGAACTCTGCGTCGATTCGAGCTACCCTAGAAGCCGATCCCGAGTAGCGCCTGCTTCGGGATAGGAAGAAGCGGGCGGGCCTTTCCTTCAGGAGAAGCCCGCCCGCTTTTTGATCTTCTACGGGAGTCTCTGCCTATGCCTACGCCTGGTCCTGTCGACGCGTGGGAACAGGCCGTCCCCCTGCGAGAGCGTCAGCTTTCTGACGCCCACCGGAAAGTGCTCGAAGACGACAGCGGTATCGACGGCGACATCGTGGTGGGGCGCGGCTACTACTCACCGACCACGCGCCAGATGGCAGCCCTGGTGGCTGCTGGACTGGTGCAAGATCGGATCCTGACGGCGGACTCCTGGCTGGCTATCCCGGTTCATCGACCCGACGGTGAGAAGCATTGTGAGGTCATGCGCGTCTTCGGTGGGAGCTTCCCGACGAAGTACGTCTGGCCGACGGGGACGCGGAACGCGCTGATGGTCCATCCGGGATTCTTTGCTGACCTGTACGACGAACAGGTCCCGTTGATCTTCGCGGAAGGAGTCAAGAAAGGCGATGCAATACTCAGCGCTGCCCGACGGGAGGGCATCCCCTGTGTCGTGGTCGCCCTCAATGGGAACTACGGCTGGCGCTGCAAGACCGAATCCGGGTCCAGTGTGGCGAGCTACGATTTCCTGGATCTTCCGCTCAAGCGTCGTCGGGTGTATACGACGCCAGATTCCGACTTTCGTACGAACGACGCAGTCCGTGCAGGGTGGTCAGATCTCGCGCAGTACGCTTCAGCGAAGACGGGTGCGCGTCACGTCTACGTCGCGGTCGTACCGTACGCCGGGCTGGAACGACAGGGGGCTGACGATTACCTGGCTGGGGGTGGGACGCTTGCGGATCTCCTGGGAGCGGCGACCACTCCGACGTTCGCACTGGCGGACGCCGCCCTCGATGAGGCCCCACCCCTCATCGTCAAGACCGCCTTTACCTTGATCGAAGAAGCCGTGCGTGACGTCCCGCACCTGATCAATCCGCTGCTCCCTGAAGAGGGGATCCTGGTGATCGGTGGGCATTCCGGGTCCTATAAGACCTGGCATGGCTTGCAGCTGTGTCTGGACGGCGCGCTCGGAATCCCCTGGTTGGACCACCCTGATCTCAAACATCCGGACGCCTTCTCCACCCTGTATGTCAACAAGGAGATGGGCTCCAAGATGCTGGGCCAACGGCTGCGAGCCATCGCCCGGAACGAACGGTACGCCAAGCACAGCGACTACGAGACGGTGATCCGGGAACGGATTCACTTTGCCGACGAGTCGGTGATTGATTTTACCGAAGAGATGCAGCGCCGCCGCATCGAGACGGCAATTCTGGATCTGGGTGTGCGGCTGGTGATCCTGGACAGTTTCTCGATGTGCTGGACCGGAGACGAGAACAGCTCGTCCGAAGTCGGGAGGTTTTACGCCTACTTGCGGGGCATCACGGAACGAACCGGCGTAGCCTGGGGGTTGATCCACCATCTTTTGAAACCCTCAGGGACCCGCAAGAAAGATCACGTGCAGTTTTCGATTCGGGGGTCGGGGCAGATCATGCAGCAAGCGGACGCTGCCCTGATCCTGGCCGAGTACGACCAGGAGGAGCGGGCCACGGATACCCGACAGCTGTCGGTGATCCACGCCAAAGCCCGCACCAGCCTGGAACTCCCTGGCTTCTTGAGTGAGTTCGACACCCACGCTGGAGCGTACGTGTCGATGAAGTTCACCGGCAAGATCAGTGACGCGCAGTCACGGGTCGCGTCGGTGGCCAAGAATGATCCCAAAAAGCTTATTGCCTGGCTGACAACCAGCATGATCGCGATGTCAGCCATGAACCCCAGGAGTGCGGGTATGCGGGTCAAGCAGCTGGTCAACGTGCTGCCGATGTCCTGGTCGGGGCCGACCGACCCGCCCAGTGAAGCCCTGCTGAAGGAACGCTTGAACGACATGGAGACGGAGGGCACGCTGGTCGTCCTGGATGAGAGCAAAGCCGCTGGTGGCAAGCTCTACCGTTTCCGCGCAGGTCCCGGCTACGACTCGGCCCTGACGTTGGCCGCGAACAGGGTTGGCGATCTGCTCGGGGACGACACCGACGACCAGACACGAGGTGATGACTAGGTGAAAGGCCAATGGGAGGACCGGGTCAAGCTGCTCTTAGCGGGCCTGGAGATCGTCTGGTACTTCAAGGCCCCCGATAGCCCTGGCTACGGGGGCAAACCGAGGATCGACTTTATCGCGTGCGACATTCTGGGTCGCTGCATCGTCATCGAAGTCAAGAGCCTGCCCGCAAACCGGAAGTCGTTCACCCCGAACACGCTGGTGCCACCGGTGCAGCAAGACATCCTGAACAGGGTCGGTGAGAGCGCCAACGGCTGTGCGATCCTGGCCGTTGGCGTGGGCACCGACTCCTTGTTTCTCTACAACTGGAGGACGATATGCCAACAGGGAAAGGTCGGGCTCGACGCAACCGGGCCAGCCTTTCAGACGCTGGAGTGGACGGGTCCCAAGAAGTGGGCCACCCAGAACCTCTATCAGATGCTGATAAAATCCTGGCGATACGAGCCGAGCTTCTGGGCCGGGTTACCGTTGCCGAACAGCCCAGCCGGGCTGACCCTTCCGCCACTCGTCCTGTACGCCAAGAGCCGGGAGGAAGTTCTGGCGACGCCCTCGACGCCGAGCGTGCCGCCTCCGAAGGAGAAGCCGCCAGCGATCCTGCTCACACCGGCGAACTCCAAACCGATCAAGCGTCTGGAGGAAACGCTCACGTCGGCGGTACAGCGCGCCGAAGCCGCACGCGCCGCACGCTCCGCTACAACGACGACGAACGCGCCCTCCGAACAGCCATCGCCCGACACGGCACCGTCGCCGTCGACCTTGAAACAACCGGGCTCGCTTTCCACGCGTCGGAAAGCGCTGCTATTGGCGCAGCGATCTTCGCGGTCGGGCAAGACACCTTCATCCTGAGGACGCTGCCCGCCTGGTGGCGTGAGATCCTGGCCGACGACGAGACCCGCGTCATCGGCCACAACCTGTCGTTCGACCTGGCATGGATGCTCAGTCACTACCAGGGCGACGACATGGCGTACATCCGGAACACGACCGACACGCTGATCCAGTCCTTGCTCCTGCATGAGTATCGTACCAGAACCGGAGCCGCAAAGGCTGGTCGACCCACGTCCTGGAAGCCGAACGATCTGCAATCGGTGCTGGCAGAACGGCTCGGGGTCGCGATCGCCAAGGAGATCGATCATGAAACAACAGATTGGACGGGTCCGTGGACGCAAGACATGGTGGCGTACATGCTGGAGGATATCGTCCATCTTGAACGGCTCGCAGACCGCCAGGATGGTCTCCTTATGGCGCAAGGGCAGGAGCGGGCCAACTGGATCGAGCAACGGGCCGTCCCAGCCACGGCCTGGATGACCTACAACGGGCTCAAGCCCGACGTCGCTCTCTGGGAAGCGTCCATCCCCACCTGGGAGCAGGATCGGGACCACATGCTCTGGCACCTGATTCGATCCTGGCCAGGGGTCAAGAACTTTCGGTCGCCGGTGCAACTCAAGGCTACGTCGAACGACGTCCTGGGCTTTCCACTGGCGGACACCAGAAAGGCGACGCTGAAATCTCTGGCACGGGCCGGGTATCGGCCGGTCCAACAACTGTTGGACTTTCGGTTGTCGCAGAAACGCATCGAGAACTGGGGGTACGCCAAGAAAGGGCGGTTTCTGGACCTGCACGTCTGCACTGTCTGTCGCCGGTTTCATCCGTCCTGGCGGCAGATTGGGACGGAGACGTCCCGGTACTCGTGTGCGTACCCCAATCTTCAGCAGATCCCCCGGGCGCCAGAGTTTCGACGGATGTTTGTGGCCGAAGAAGGGATGCGCTTAGCGTCGCTGGACTATTCCAGCATCGAAGTCGTCACAGCGGCCGTCTTCGCCAACGACACGGCGCTGCTCGAAGCCTGTCGGACTGGTGATCCCCACGCGGCTGTGGCTGCCGCGCTGCTCAACATCCCGCAGGAGGAGGTCACCAGCAGCCAGCGACAGGACGCCAAGATCGCCAACTTCGGCCTGCTGTTCGGGGGTGGCGTCAACGGCTACGTCAAGCAGGCCCGTGACCTGTTCGACGTCGAGATCTCGATGGAGCAGGCGGCTGAGACCATCCGAAAATATTTTCGGACCTATCTCGGCATGGCCATCAAACGCCAGCAAGCCTATCGGACGATGGAGCAGTCCGAACCCCGGATTGACGTCGTCAACCAGGTCGGGTTTCGGAGAATTCTGGAAGGTCACAACCGGAAGCCGACGTCCTGGTTGAACTCCTGGATCCAGAGTACTGCCGGGTACGGATTGAAGAACAGCTTCCCTGGTCTCATGGAGGCTGGCTTACTGCCGTTCTTGTGTGGCCAGATCCACGATGAGATCCTGCTGGAGTTTCCCGAAGAAGACGCGCGCGACCTGGCCGAGGTCGCCAAGGGCTGTCTGCACCGGGGTATGCAGGACGTGCTGGGTCCGACGGCCCCGATCAAGATCGATAGCCGCGTCGCCCTGACCTGGTGAAGATATTCAGCCTTAGTTTCGGCACTACCCGAGTGGAGGAGGCGTATGACGACAGGGAATATGCCGCACGGATACCGATTCGCCACGTATCAGGATGGGCGCGACGAGAGGGCATCAGAGGTTGAGCGGCTGGAGGCCGAGATCGAACGCCTGACGGCCGCCGGCATTGAACCCTCGGCTGAGCGGGCGCTAAAGACGTCGGCGGAGGCGTACCGACTCGTCGAGGAAGCCCGGCAGATGCGGGCTGAGCGCGACATGGCACGCGCCGAGGTCGAGGGACTCCGAGAGCAACTGCGTCAGGCTCTGGCGAGGTTGTCCGCGCTCTCACGGATAGACCCCCGAGTGACACACGCGCCCGAGTGACGAACATATGCAGGATTAGCGGAACCATGACCTACAAGAGCGCCGTGCGCAGCGATGGCTGCCTGCCGTTGGGGGAGGCAGCCTGGCGAGCAGGGTTCACCCCGGGAACTCTGGTCTCGATCAGCCGTCTGATCACCGGGAATCTGCTGATCGTCATCGACGACGAGCAGCCTCTCGATCTTCCACCCCTGAAGGGACGCACGACGCGGCAACCCTGCGCCTTGTCAGGCCCGCAGGAATAGTGTAAAAGTACACGCACCCAAAGGAGAGACCATCATGGTCGACGTGCAAGATCCGCCCATCAACGGCACCGCGTTGGAGCCGCTCGAACGTGCGAAGAAGGATCTTCGACAGGCAGCCGCGACCCTCTCGGTCGCGGAAATTCGGTTTCTGGTGGACACCTATTACACCGTGCAAGGGTATCGGATTACGGCGTCGAACCAGGTTCGCGCCCTCGAAGACGGCATCGAGCCGACGTCGCTGTTGGAATGGACCAGTGCAGCGTTCGTGCGCATCGAGGACGAAATCCGTAAAGGCCTCGATGTCTACTCGAAGAACGAGCCGACGGGGGTCGGGCAATGGGCTCGCTCGATCGTCGGCATCGGGCCGGTCCTCGCTGCTGGATTCCTGGCCCACATCGACATCGAACGCGCCCCGACGGTGGGACACATCTGGAGTTTCGCGGGGTTGAACCCGACCGCCGTCTGGGACAAGGGCCAGAAGCGCCCCTGGAACGCGCGGCTGAAAGTGCTCTGCTGGAAACTCGGGCAGTCGTTCGTGAAGGTCAGCAACAACCCCAGAGATACCTACGGCAAGCTGTACCAGACCCGAAAACTGTACGAGCAGACCCGCAATGAGGGTGGTGAGCTGGCCGACCAGGCGGCGGGCATCCTGGAACGCAAGCGAATCGGCAAAGACACCGACGCCTATAAAGCGTACTCGATCGGTAAGCTGCCTCCGGCGCACATTCAGGCGCGCGCCGAGCGATTTGCGGTGAAGCAGTTCCTGGCCGATTTGCACCATGTGATGTACGAGCAGCACTACGGGAAACTCCCGCCATTCCCGTACCCGATCGCGCATCTCCATCATACACATTTGCGAGGAATACCCAATCATGCGTGTATCGAGCCGGTTTCCTAGCCAAAGCCTCCGAGTGAACCCTGGTCCGAGAGCGAGCCATAGTTCATGAGAGCACCAAAGAATCGGAGCGAGCCTTGATCCAAGCGTGAACCCTGGTCCGAGAGCGAGCCACCATTCAAGTGCGTTCCACAGAGAGCGAGCGAGCCATCATGCACGAGAGCACCGTCGATCCGGAGCGAGCCCTACAGCGGAAGAGCACCACCTTCGCGAAGCGAGCCAGCGTTCTGGAGTGATCCAAATTCTCTGAGCGAGCCACACGATACCGGGAGTACCAGGTAAGGCGAGCGAGCCGTGAGTTCGGAGTCCCCCAGAAGAGGGAGCGAGCCCTAGTAAGAGAGCGTTCCAAAATGGCAGAGCGAGCCCTATCCAGGGAGAGCACCATACCTTTGCAGCGAGTCACACAGTTCGAGAACACCACAGTTTGAGAGCGAGTCACACTGGAGGAGAGCACCCCAGTCCCTGAACGAGCCCCTCAGCAGAAGAGCACCAAGCCATTGGAGCGAGCCCAAAGATGGGAGAGCACCCGAACGATTGAGTGAGTCAACCCTGGCGAGGTGGACCAAAGTAGCTGATCGAGTCAATCCATGTGAGCCGGCCCAAAGCACCTGAGCGATCCAACCAGTGAGAGGGTGCCCTGCCAATGGAGTGAGCCCTCCGCCCTGAGAGCACCTATCAGGCAGAGCGAGCCCCATGTCAGTGAGACCCATAGCGGTGGAGCGAGCCCAGCCTGCTGAGCGGTCCAGATAGCGCGAGCGAACCACGCTGGAGGAGTGAACCAGTCTCGTAGTGTGAGCCACACCGCTCGAACGTCCCAAATGTATGGAGCGAGCCAGTTCGCGCATGAGCACCATGTCTTGAGAGCGAGCCGTATCCGACGAGCGTACCGTGGAAGGGGAGCGAGCCCCGAAGACTGTGTGTTCCCTGGCAGAAGAGCGAGCCATGTCAGCAGAGCACCCCATCTCGATGAGCGAGCCATAACTCCCGAACATCCCAGGAATAGTGAGCGAGCCACACGCTGCGACAGCCCCATATACGAAGAGCGCGCCATCGATCCGAAGAGCACCCTGCTGTTGGAGCGAGCCATGATGTAGGGAGTGTTCCAGACAAGCGGAGCGAGCCCTAATGGATGTGCGCACCAAGCCAGTCGAGCGAGCCGGGCATGAGGAGTAGCACCAATCACCGTGAGCGAGCCCTTCTACCTGCGAGCACCCAAGGATCGGAGCGAGCCCAGCTTCTTGAATACCCCAAGCCCCGTGAGCGAGCCATGAGATACGACCATCCCATCCATCAGGAGCGCCCCAAGGGGGAGTCATGAGCGATGATCTTCTGACCGGTGCCGATATCAAAGCGGCGGGCCGTCAAGCCTTGAAGCGCCGCCGCAGGCTGCGGGAGCTGCAGCGGTCAGAGGTCATCGCCCCCCAGCCGCTGCTCCCGGAGCATTACCATCTCGTGTATTGTCATCCGAAAAGCGGCACGATCAGCACGGACTGGGACACCCGCTACGACAGTCAGCTAGGGGCCTTCCGGTCCTTGAAAGCGCTAGCTGAGCGGGCGGAGCCCAACGTCGAATACTACGAAGACGGCCAGGTCGGCTTCGAGACCCGGGTGCATGGCATGCTGGGCCAGCACTGGATGATCGCGGCTGTCGGACTCTGCACCCGTCAGACGTGTCGGGGTCCTCGACCTCTGATCGAGATTATCACCCCCACCTAAAAGCAGGAGGAGAAGCTATGCCGGGCCTGTCGTTCAGGACCGATACGCAAGGATTTACAGTGCTTGTAGACCCGGAGTGGCTCCCAGAGATCGACGTCTCTGACCAGCTGCTGGCGCAGCTTGGAACCGAAGACGAGGCGTTCGGGATGATGTTTGACCGCAAAGAATTTCTGCGGTTCAAGCTCGTCAATGGCTGGGCCTGGTACCAGATGCTGCCTGACCAAACCTGGAAGGAACCACGCGACCACGTCGTCGAGATGTACACCTTTTTTCTCCGAGACAGCGAACGGTGGGAGAAAGCGCTGTGAGCATCTTGAGCGATGACGAGATCATCGAGGCGATCTGGGAGGAGCGTATCCAGATAGAACCAGATCTCGCCGATTGGCGATCCCCGGGTGGTCTACGCGTCCCACCATCAGCGCGTATTCAGCCCTGTACGATCGACCTCCATCTGGGTCCAACGATGGGGGCGCTCCTCCCGACGCGTATCGATCGCTACGGTCCTGAACCGACGGGACCGGACGTTACGTATCGCACCTATGCGCATGATGAGATGCTCGTGCTGGGTCCTCGCGAATTCGTGCTCTGCGCCACGGCGGAGTCGATCACCCTGCACGATCCACGGCTGGTGGCGATCCTGTGTGGGAAGAGCACGCTCGCCCGCGACGGCCTGCACGTCGAAGCAGCAGGGTTGGCCGATCCAGGCTGGTCAGGCGCGCTGACCCTGGAAGTCTTCAACGCTGGTCCGGCAACGATTATTCTGCGGCCGGGTCAGCCGATCTGCCAGGTGTATTTTGTCCGAATGGAAAAGCCGGCCCAGCGGCTGTATGGCCATGCGGATCTGGGGTCCCATTATCAGGGGGCGACGCAGGCTGAAGCGGGGTTTGATCCGGCTGTTCGGTCTGCGCGTGCTGCGCCTGCCAGGTCTGCTTCGAGATGATCTCGCCGTTCGGATCGATCAGTTCCTCGTCGCTGAAGAGATACTTGGTCTTCATGCTCTGCCCGAAGCGTTCCAGCATGCGAGCTGCGCTGCGATACAGGAGCTGCCGCTCTTCGAGCTGCAGCTGCAGCCGGTGGTACTCCCAGAGATCGTGACCCTCAAGTCGGGTCATGGACCTGGCCATTCGTGCGCAGGGCCGTTGTCAGGGCCAGCCGCTGCTGATGCAGGGCCTCCCGAATCTTTGAGCTGCCAGCATAGTTCGCGTCGTGGCGTGAGAAGGCCTCGTCGATGGCCCCGAGCATGCCTTCCAGATGACTCAGGGCCTGGGTGGCTTCGATCATCTGGCCCATCAAACGGATGATCGCTCCGGCGTGATACTCTTCGAGCGTGATCGGGGTGTTTTCCGTGATCAACCGCTCTTTCCACTGAGCCGGGGTGAGCTTCTTCTCGAAGGGCATCGAGCGTGCCTCCTAGTTCTTGAAGCAGAGGACCATGGCATAGATGGGAAGGCTCCGCGCCGGGGTATCCGTGAAGTTGCTATCAGGCGTCCCCGACAAAGCTGTGTAGTGGGCGCCAGCGTTTCCACTGCTGCCAACAGCTCCGGTTCCACCGATCGTCCCGTCGTGGGTGTGATCGGCTCCACCATGATGGTGATTCCGCAAATCATGGGTGTGGACCCAGCTGCTGCCGGACAGTTCGTTCTCCCCGAGGGTCTGCGAGAACGCTGTTCCGGATATACCCAGGAGATAGCCCTGACCAGATGTCGCACGAGTCCAGCCCGTCGGCATCAAGGCTGCCGTGGCGAAGAAGGCGTGCATCCCGCTGGGAACAGCCCCGCCTGACGCGCTCTTGACGAAGTCGGTGTCCCGAAAGCCGTTCAAGAAGTTGGCGTTCAGGTTGGGGCAGATCGTCGTGCTGCCAACGGCGATCGGGGCCGTGCCCTGGGCGACACCCGACCCGATCGGGATATTGAACGAGGCAGCGCCGTGACTCCACAGGATTTCCCAGCCACTGGCCGCTTCGTTGAGCACGCCGAGTGAATATCCGGGACCAACGTGGTCCGCGTTGCTATTGTGGATATTCAGCACGGTGCTGCCACCGGTTACTCCTCTGAAGTCGGCGGCGGTTCCGGCCACCGTCCGCGCGACCACCACGCTGCCGTTCCCACTGATGGCGCCCTGGCCGAACTGGATGCCGCTGTTCCCGAGCAGCGTGAGGGTCGTGGCCACGGCGGGTGGGCCGACCTTGCCGAACGTCAGGGGGCCGATATCGATGTCGCCGGCCTTGTTGATCGGGGTGTAGCCGAGTCGATCGACGATCGCGGTCGGCTCCATGTCGACGCCCTTGATCGTCCCGTCCAGGATCTTGGCCGTGGTCACCGCGTTGTCGGCCAGCTCAGTGGTCCCGACAGCACCATCAGCGATAGCCGAACTCCCGACGCTGTTCGGTCCGAGGGCTGCTGCCGTGATAGCGCTGGCATCGATCCGACCGACCGAGAGCCCCCGGCCATCGCGGTGATCGTGTCGTTCGAGGGCCAGGGCGAGATAGTACAGGTCCTGCTCGCGACTGAACGGATCGCTATCGTTGTCCGCATAGGCAAACCAGGTACTGTCGGTGACGGATCCTCCGGAAACCGGGGGAGGACCATCGGCCTGATAGTTCGTCGTCACCGTACGGGCCATCAGGTAATTCCTCCCGAGATCAACGAGTTCATCTCCAGCTGGCCGAGCGTGTACTGCTCCAGGGTTGCATAGGTCAGGCCGGTGAAGCCGGGCTCCAGGCGGGACAGGGTTCGCAGTTGGATCCCGGTGATCTGCGCCAGCCACTCGTGATCGCGGCGCTTGGTCCAGGTGCCTGCGGACTCTCGGTAGTCGGTCAGCGTCATCAGTTCGGTCTCGCCCGTCGGCAAGACGATGACCGTATTGCCGGTGTAGGCACAGGCGTCCAGAATTTCGCGGCGCAGTTCGCTGCCCCGGCGTCTATCGGTCGTTCCGTTGTGCTTGGCCAGGTGACTGGCCAGCTTGACCGAGAACACCCACTCCAGGGCCAACGAGGGACGGAGGGCCTGGTGGACGGCGATGCCGTCGATGATCGGCGTACGGGCGCCAGGGGCCATCAGTTTGATCCGGAGCTTGACCGACCGTCCGTAGGTGTTGTTCGGGAATTCTTTGCGATCGTTCGGGAGGGTATATCTGGGGTTGGTCGGTTCAATCAGGGTCCAGGCCGCGAACGGATCGACCGTGTCGAACTTGTACTCGATCTCGACCCACTCGCTGTTGGTCAGGTGCGGGCCGACGACCGAGATCCCCCGGTAGAGCTTATTGTCGGCCTGATACCCCATATGGTGGACCGGCAGGTAGATCCAGCTGGTGTTGGTCGTGAATTCGCAGGCCTGGTCAAGCGTAGGATTCGGCCCCGTCTGGGGCAGGACGCACCAGCTGATCGTCGCGGCCGTTGGCGCTGCCTGGGTCGTCATCCCGACGAAGAACCGATCGTTGCTGCCGGGAAAGAGCGTCTCGGGCAGGATATTCGCGGCCGTAACCTCGGCGTTGTTCCAGATGAAGAGCGCGCCGTGATGGGCGTCCGCGAACTGGGCCAGGCCCGGGACCGTCTGACCCGATTCGTTCGCCTCGATCCAGGTGCCGTGCTTGATCAGGTACGAATCGGCCGTCAGCGGGTTGTAGTAGATCTCGTACATGAACCAGGTGTTGTGCGATGCGCCGGCTGCCCAGCGGCCTCTGACGTCGGACTGGTTCTCCAGCACCTGTTCGATGCCGTCGGGCCGGACGTTGCCCTGGGCGTCGAGCGTGAAGGTCTGGTCCCCATACGGCACCCACATCTTGTCCAGCCAGATGGTCGCGTTGACCCCGTTCTGGCGGTTGTTGGCTCCCCGCAGGGTCGGCAGGATCTCCTGGTCTTCGCCGGTGTCGGAGAGGGTGTAGATCCCGTCTTCTTTGAAGATGTAGAGGGTGTTGTCGATCTGGCGCAGGAACGTGATCTTCGCGGTCAGGTCGCCGATCCAAATCACCGCCGCGTAGCGAGAGCGCACCATCGGATCGTCTTCGGTTTTGACAATCCAGTAGTCGCCGGCGACCCAGAACTCGTTGCCGACCTGTTCCAGATACCGAGCCTCACCCGAGCCCGTCGCGCCGATGCCCGGCCCATCAGGCGCTGCCGCTTCGCTCCACCCTCCCACCACGCCGGTGTAGCGCAGCAGGTTGCCCGAGGAACAGGCCACGTACAGGTAATCGACACCGTAGATCGGCAGCTTTGTGGTCGCCGCATTGGTCGTGATGTCATTCGACCGAAACCGTAGGGCTGACTGCGGGTTCTTGCCCCCTGGGAGCGGTGGCGTGGTCGACGTAGTGAGCGAGGCGATCCAGGCTCCCGAATCCGACGGATCGCGCCGCCAGACGCCGTTCGAACAGATCACAAACAGGGTTTCGACGCCCCCGTGCAGGGCCAGAATAAACTGGCGGACGGTTCCAGCTCCGGCGATCGTTTCGACGTGCGTTTCAAACCTGGGACCCTTGAAGATCAGCCCGTTGATCGAGCTATCGACGTACTCGCCGTGCTCGAAGCGTCGGGGCTGGGCGGTGCCCTCGATCTCCTGGCCATAGCCGCCGTACAGCTTGGTCCACTCGAACGTCCGCTCTTTGAACGGGTTGGCCGACGAGTAGGTGTAGTCCACCGGCGCCGTCGCGTCCAGGGTCTTGGTCTTCTGGGCGACCAGGTTCCCATCAGCACCCGGTTCGAGGATGACTTTGGTGTTGGCGATGTACATGTCGTACGGGTAGGGCCGCCGTTTGGAGTTCGATCGCTGGACGACGGGGTGGGCCATCTACCGTACTCCCAGCCGCCAGAGCACGTACGTAACCCCCGTGGCGAGCACGTAGAGACCGACATACCAGGCAAGGTCGCGCTCGTTCCTGGTCATCAGACGACGGCCTCAGGCGCGTTCCCGAGAACGACGTCACCAGCATACAGTCCAAACCTGATCTGAGGGAATTCGGGCTGGAAGTTGACCAGGGCCAGGGACCGAATCGAGAAGGCCTGCGCACACATCGAGAGCGGGATGCCCATCCCGAGGGCCGCGACGGGCGTCAAGCGCTCGGGATGGCGCATCCAGGCCGCGACGTGCGCGGCTCGCACAGCATACTCCAGTTCGACGGGCAGGACATCCCAGTCGTCGTTCGGTCCCGCGAGCGACGCCGTGTCGTTGACCAGGGTCGACACCGGCCGGAGCACCGTCAGGGCCAGCGTGCCCGGCATCGTGTTCTCGGTGTCGAGATAGATGCCCGCGCCCCTCCTGTACGCTCTGGACCAGGGGATTCTTCGAGATGGCCAGCGGCTGTTCGTCAGCTGGCCCGCGACCCCGAAGATCTGGCGTGGATCGGCCAGCCACGGGACCAGATCGGACACTGCGACCGTCCCATAGGGCGCCGTGCTGGCGATGTTCACCGTGTCCCAGAAGTAACACCGGGTCAACCCATCCAGGACCGACGGCCGTAGCTCGAACTCGGGATCAAAATAGTGCAGCTCGACGATCTCGGTGCTCTGCGGGGCGGTGGTGTAGGGGTCGTCGACGACCAGCCGGCCGTCAGCATGGTCATAGGTCTCGACCATCCGAATCCGGTCAGCCTCGTCGAAGTTATTGACCCTCGACCCATCGCGCAGGACCCCCCGACGCAGCACGTAGAGGTCTTCGTAGTCGCCGATGTCGATCGTCGATCGGAGCCGGCCGGCTTTGATGACCGTGATCGTGCTGCCCGTCGTTGCGACGAGCCTCCGATAGCTGCCGCCTAATCTCCCGGCCAGGGCCTGTTCAATCGCCATCAGGGTCGTGCCGGCAGTTACGGTCGACGGCGCATCGATCACAAAGGCGCGGGCGACGACAGCCGTCGGCTCGCCTGTGACCTGGAAGGTCCAGTTGGCCGTGTAGTTCCCAGGCCCAAGCGCCGTCACATCGTAGACGTAGGTCCCGATCGAGACAGGCGGAACAAGGACGGGTCCCGAGACGACCACGCCGTTGGTGTTCTCGATAGTCAGCGTCGTCATCTCGGCCGAGGCCAGCTCGCCGTTGACGTAGCGCAGGATCGAGATCACGCTCATGGCACCCTCATTCTACCGTTTCACGACATAGGTCACGCGTCCGCTATGCGGAACCGTAGCCGCAACGATGCGGCCCTGATAGGTCACGTCGGGATCGCTATACAGCACGGTCGGGTCAGCATAGGTCACAAGCTCGTAGCCTGAGGCCGGTGGACCCGAGGCGATCGGATCGTAGCCGTAGTCGTAAACCGTTCCGAAGACCTGGCCGGGGACGTACTCGTCGGGCGACGTCCCCTGGCCGTGCTCGGGGACAACGTACATCCGCCACTGATGGAAGGCCGTGAGCGCGCCTTTTGGCGCAGGCTGCACGCCCTGGCAGGTGCGATGATAGACGCCGGTGACGCTCGTCAGCTGTCCACTGGGAGCGTCCTGGGCGCCAGCGAGGGCACGCCCGCTCACGAGCGTCGTGGTGAGCGTACTCGTCCCAGACGGCTGACTGCCCGTCAGCGCGCGCGCGACGGTCGTAAATCGGACCAGGATCCCCGTTGCCGACGGCTGTGCCCCTGTGATCATTCGTCGGAGTGCGATGCGAGCGGTGAGCGTCGCTGTCGAGAACGGCTGGGCGCCCGTCACCGCACGAGCAAATCCCGACGTGCGCGTCAGGAGGCCTGTCGCGGCAGGCTGCGCTCCCGTCAGCGGCCGAAGCGCCTGGGCGATGCGGGAAACGATCCCGGTCGGAGACGGCTGGCTTCCTGTGAGGGATCGTCCCGCAGCGAGGCGCCGCGTCACCGTCCCTGTTGCGGCAGACGGCGCCCCCGCCAGCAACCGGAGCGCCGCCAGAATGCGGGTGACCAGGCCTGTCGAAGACGGCGGGCTTCCGAGAACGGTCCGGGCTTTGATCGCCAGCCCGACCAGCGTTCCCGTCGCGGCGGGTTGGCTGCCAAGCAGCGTCCTCGGTGCCGCCAGTCGGCGCGTGAGAATCCCGGCTCCTGAGGGTTGCGCGCCCGTCAGCGTCCGCAGAGCCGTCTTGAATCGGGTCAGCGTTCCTGTTGCAGCCGGTTGTGCTCCGACAAGCTGCGCGGCTTTGACCGCACGCGAGAACCGCCGCCAGAACGGTTCCTCAAAGAGGGTGTGCGAATCCGGGGTCAGTGAGGCAATCTCGCCCGCCGAGAGCGTGCGATTCCAGATCAAGACCTGGGACGAGATCGACCCGTTCGGCGCAAAGGCGCTCGTACTGGACCCACCGATGTTGATCCGCTTGGTGACGTTGAACGTTCCAGACGACGTGCCACCGCCGATGTCCTGGCCGTTCAGGTAGTAGCGATAGGTGTTGTCGACGGCGTGCGCAACGGCAATATCGACCCAGCCGACCGGCACGGTGCTTGCGCTCGACGTGAACCCCGCTTCTTCGGCACGGACGAGTTGGAGTGCGTTCGAGGTATCGACGCCGAACTGAAACCCGCCGTTCGCGGGATGTTCGGTCCGAATCCGACAGTCGTTCGCCCCGAGCCCTGCGCGGTAGTACCGCACCCAGAACGTAAACGCCTGCCCACGTGGGGCACAGGCGTTCGGGTAGGTGATCGAGCCCGAGTCGGTGAACCCGGTCGCCGAGTTGTCGTGCTTGACCGCCATGCCCTGCGGGCTCGGGACCCACGACATGCCGATGCCACTGGCGATCGTCGTCTCGCCGGTGATGCCGCTGATCAGATCCTGGGGACGGCCTGCCCCTTCGTTGAAGGGCACGAACAGGATCAGATCCCGAGCAAGCGGATGCTCACGCTGCAGTCGCGTTCCGGCGGGAGGTTTGGAGCGCCAGAACGAGGGCATCGATTAGAGCCCGCTGACGAAGCCGCCCTGGACCTCAAAGATCACGGCCTGGCCCGTGGCTCGACCGTCGATGACCACCCGCAGTTTATTGAGGGCGGTCAGATCGAGCGAGCACAGATACTGCTCGGCTTGATCTCGGGCCGTGGCCCCGGTCTGGGCGAAGACGAGCCCTTCTTCCAGAATCAGGTCGTTCGTGGAGATCGAGACAACCCGGGACCACTCGCTGTTGGCCAGGGTCGTGTTGTGGAAGAAGACGTAATCCCCCGAGCCGAAGTTTGTCGCCGCTGCGAGTGTGACGGTTGTCTGGCCGGCCGCTTCCGTTCCAGAGACGGCCTGCGACGCCAGCGTCGCTCCGACCGCTGGCTGGAACTGCGCCAGCACCGTCCACTGATTGGCGGTGGCCGCGCTTTGCTCGGCCGTGCCTTCGATCCGGCAGATGGGCGCCGTCGTAAAGGCTGATCCCGTGGCTCTCCCCATCTTGATGCGCAGCAGACAGCCGTAATACGTCGAGACATCCAGGGCCGTTCCAACGCTGACCGAGTTCGACGCGATCGAAGCGATGGCGTAGACCGTTGTCTCATCGGTTTTGGTCAGCGGCATGGCTAGGTCCTTGTATGGCCGAACATGCGGAGCTGCGCAGGAATGGCGGTTTGGACGTCAGCACGGGCCGCGTCGTAGTGCGCATCGATGAACGCATTCGCTTCGGCCGGCGTCATCGTCGGCTGGAGCAGGAGCGTCGCATCCGTTTCATACACGGTACCGGCTTCGATGCTGGCTTTCTCGGCGGCGGAGATACTGCCGCCATCGCCGTTCCCGTCGGGCAACACTGTCGTTCCGCCAAGACCGCTGTTGACAAGTGCAGTGGACCAGGGGATGCCTACGACGTTATTCCCACTCGGAACCGGAATGTGATAGACCACGTGGGTCTTCTCACCCGACGTCGTCAGCACGTGGGCTTTGCCCATTACGCCAGTCCTTCCGGGGCGAAGATCACCACCTCGCCAGCCAAACTCCAGTCGATGGTCTTCCCAGCAGCCCCGCGAACCCCGAACACCAGATCCTGGCCCTGCACCTGGGCCTGAATCGCCCAGGCCGTGGTCCCCGCGTCTGGGGCCGACCAGAGGACGGTCGTCGTCCCGACTTGCACCACAGAACTTGCCAGCCCCTTGAAGACCAGGACGGCCTGCTGGGCTTTGGTCGTCCCGTCGGTCGCGTCCGTGGCGCGCATTTCTAAGCTGGCTCGGTAGATGTGCTTGAAGGTCGTCGACAGGCGCCAGATCTCTCGGAACACCCCGTCCGTGGTCCGGGTTACAGCGCTGACGGTCCTGGTTTCAACATGTTCAATGACAGACGGCGGAGCTACGTGGGCGTTGACCACGGGCACAGCGTCAGGGGGCAACTCGGCCGGGTACCCGTCGGCCCCGTAGGTATGCAGATCCTGCGCCCCGGGATCCTCTGGGGATTCCCCGGACATGCCCAGCCCGAGGGGAACGGTCACGGACGCCGTGGCAAGCTCACGGATCAGGAGCTGGAGATCGATCGGCTTCGTGACCCGCATGCGTATCCCTCGCTAGCGCTTGAATTCGATGGCGATCAATTCTCGACTTACCCCGCTCGATGTAGCTACCCCGGAATCGACGTGCCAACGAAGATCATAGGTATAGGTCCCAGCTCCAAGTCCCGTGAAGAGATGCATCATCACGACATTGATCGTTTCGTTCCCATTGGCGCCGTTATAGATGCGCTGAACGCTCGAATTTACTCCGTTGATGTAGAAGGTGTACGAGGTTTGACCGCCAGCGGTGTTGTTGCTGCCCATCGCCGACGCGATGACCAGCACGGGACCCCCTACTGTGGTCAGGGTGACGGTCATCTGCGGCATGACGGCGTCGGTCGCCGAGGCCTGGGTCGGATTTCCGGTTGATCCAACAGCGAGTACCGACTGCGTCACGGCGTTGGCAGCGAGTTTGTCCGTCGTCACGGACCCGTCATAGAGCTTCTGAGAGCCGACGATCTGGTTATCTTGAACATTGACATTCCAGACCGCGCCCAACCCGAGCTTTGCGACGCCGACGGCTTGATCAGCAAGCTTCGCAGTGGTCACATGCCCATCGACAATAGTGGCCGTCGTGACGGCGTCAGATGCAAGCTTGCCCTGGACGACCTGGCCGGCCCCGATATCGGCGGCGACGATCATACGGTAGGCCAGGATCCCGCTCGCGTCCACCGCCAGCACCGTATTGTTCGCGCCCTTCGCCAGACGACCAGGCACGCCACTGGCCCCGCCCGCGATCAGGTCGTACTGGGTTGTCATCGGGTTGCCGAAGGCCACCCCGGCTGCCAGGTCGGCAGCCTGAATCTGACCGAAGGCCGTTGTTCCGGCGCCGGTTCCACGCAGGACGGTATTCGCCGTCGCTGCTCCGGCCCCGGTCCCGAGCTTGGTCATGACCTGTTCGAGATCGTCCTGGACGTCGCCGTGCAACTGATCGTGGGTGCGCCCACCGATCACCGTGGCTGTCGTGTCGGTAGGACCAGGATTGGTGTAGGTGGTGACACCTGTGGGGAAACTACCAGCCATACCGGCTAGGCCTCCGCACTTTTGGTTATCTCATACGTAAAGGTCACGGTGTCCGACGCGACCACGGCGACCGTCGGAGAGATCAGGCTCCGATCCATCATCGTTCCGGTGGTCAGGGCGTTGAAGATCCCGTGCTCCTGCCAGGTTTGCGAACCTGCTGCCGTAATCGTCGCGACGCTGCGATAGACGCCGGACCCGACGTTGACCTGGGTGCCCGCGACCCTGGCAACGCCCGATGGGGTGATCAGCGCCGTCTGGGTGTTAGCTTCGGCGGTCGCCGATGTCCCAGCTTCGTGATACATGAAGTCGCCGTACAGGGAGCTTTCCGCCACCAGCTGCGCCGTCTCGAAGTCTCGGAAAGCGGTGGTGACTTTGTCTTCCGAGACGAGTCCGACGTTTTCCAGCCAGCCCCGCTTGCCGGTGAACGGGTCGGGCTGCGTGGCGTGATAGTGCTGGACGAAGAGCCGAGCATAGGTGGCGATGTGCAGATCGTGGCCGAGTACAAGCCGGTACCATACACGGGGAAGTCGATGGTCGACGTGATCCCGCAGCCAGGCGAGCACCTGCTGTTGGCGCGGCGCTCTGACAGCCTGAGTATGCAGGAGCAAGCCGGCGCGACCATGGTGGTAGTGGCCGTTGATCTCGTCGCGGACGTAGCCCCGTCGCGCGGGATGGGCGAAGACCCGTTCGTGCTGGTAGGACAGCGTCCCGTGTGCGGAGGGCTGCGTGCCGACGCTCATGGTTTCCTCACAGAGCCACAGGAGAGGGACCAGGTGAGACAGCCTGGCCCCTCGTGAAACACGCCCCCGATTACGACGGGGGTGGAGTCGGAGCCGATGGAGGAGTCGGCGCTGGCGGTGCCGGCTTCTCTGAGTGCTGCGCCTGGGACCGTCGAGCGGCTGCCTGCTGCCGAATCGACGGCGACAAGGTCGTCGTGTCCTGCGATGCCGCCTGACCTTCCTGCTCGTTGGCGTAGGCCTCGGACTGCGCGTTGCGCTCGTTCTGGCGGATGATCCGTTCCTGCTGGCGCAGTTCTGGGTTCAGCGGCATCGGCATATCGTAGTGCGATCCGCCGCCGGAGGTACTGGCCCGCTCATGGCTGGTCAGTGGTGCCAGCAGTTCCGGATGCAGATTCTGCCGCGCTTCCAGAATCTCTTCGACTGACGCATCAGGATCGATCGGCAGACCCTCTGGCGTCCTGAGTCGGCCCAGGTTCACCAGCGGAACGCCAGCTTCCACCGCCGCGCGGAGGCCTGCTTCGGGCGCCGTCAGGGCATCACGGTGGGTGCTGACGTCCCAGAGCGCGGCCTTGTCATCGCGGTTCAGCTGGGCAAAGCGTCCTTCGCGGTCTTTGATGGTCTCGACACGGGCGTCCAGCTGCTGCTGGTAGGCACCCTCGTCGGAGGGCTCAGCCAGCCCAGCGGTGATCCAGCGATCAGCCCGATCCTGATCGACCCGCAATATTCGACCCGGCTGTAGCTTGCCGTAGCTGGCATCGGCCTGAGCCTGCGTCATCTGGATGTAGGCGACATCGTCGGCCATATCTCTTCTCCTAGCGGGCTACGCCGCGCACGACGACCTGCAACGCGGGATGAGTGGCTCCGGTGGACGCGATGGTCTCGACCACGGCCAGCACGTCGCCGACCGCGACGTTCGTGGCATTCGCGACGACCGACAGCGTCATCAGTTTTTCGTCGTTGGCGACAAACCCCCCACCGGCAACGTCGGTGGTGAAGGTTGCAATCGCCGTGGTCCCGACGCCGGTGGTCCCTCGATTCTGGAGGGTCAGGGTCCGGGTGGTCGAATCGGCGCCAGCCTGAGTGATCGCCGGAATGATGGCCACTTCGGTGACCGTGGCATTCATCTGAACTTCACCGACGACAAAGCTTTCTGTGGTCGCCGGCGTCGCCTGCGCGGGATGATCGGCCGTCGCCAGTTCCTGGCGAATGCCGGAAGGTCCTGCACTGCTCATCGAAACTCCTCGGACGGGGGCCGAAGCCCCCCATCGCCTGTCGTGTAATCTTTGCGACTACGCTATGTCTCTCAATACAGAAAACGGGTACCGGGTTCCTTCTACCATGTTCAGGCGGTTGAGGGGGTTCGGTACTTGGAACGCGACGCGCTGTACGACCCGGAGCGCCACCATATCCTGCTGGGGCAGGTTCCAGATGATGTTGCCATCCCCGTCGGTGATCACCGACTGGTCGAGCATCTTCCAGGTCAGGTCCTGCCGAATCCCCAGGATGCCCTGCGACCAATCGCCAGCGATCAGCTTGACCGAGTTGGCCGCGCGACCGTAGGTCCCGAGGTCTTCATCTTCGAAGATGCCGGACATCGACGAGACGGCCTTCTCGCCGTAGATCGTGCCCTTGTAGACCGTGTTGGTCAGACCCGAATCTGCCGGCGGGTTGAAAATGAACCCGTGCTGGTTGTCGCGCAGGCCGCGTAGCTCGGCCTTCATCGAGTTCCGAATGAAGAACCCGTTGACGTCGTAGCCGTCCAGTTCGACCGCCGCCATCACGTTGTTGATGTCGTCCGCCACGTCGTGGGTGGTCGTCTGGACCGTCTGGGTGACGGTATTCCCGGCCGCGATGGCCGCCGCAACGATGCTGGCAGGCCATGACGCCGGCTTGTTGTAGCCGAACAGGACCGCCGCATCGAGAGCGATGCCCAGCGCTTCTTCCAACTCCGGCTTGATCTCGCCCCAGAGGTCGTACCCGACGTCGTCCAGGAGCTTCTCGGGGATCGGAACGATCACCGCCAGCTCTTCGGCATCCAGGAACTTGTTCGTCCAGGACATCGAGGTCGTCTGCTTGAGGCCGGTGTCGCCGGTGACGAAATACGCCTGCGGCTTCGTGGCCAGCACCGGCATGCGCTGCTGGGCCGTGCTCATAGTCCGGGTCTTCAGCAGCTGACGGACGGCCGACTTCTGAATCGAGGCCTTGATGATCGTCTGGCTGACCTGTTCGGGGATCAGCGGATGGGTCCCCGGGGTGGACGAGTAGGTAGGACCCGTCCCTCGGGTGACGACCTGGGTATAGCTCATGGTCGAGGCTCCCTGCGTCTACCGCTTGCGCGAAGCAGCCGCCGCCGCGCGTAACCGGTCATTCATGTTGTCGCTCTCAGTGCCGGGCGACGTGGGCAGGGCGGAGATCGACGTCGGCTCGGGACTCTGGCCGCCGTACCTGGTCAGGATCTCCTTGATAAAGGTCGGATCCTGCATCAGACTCTGGCGGGCCGATTGGCGTCCTTTGTCGACGTACTGACGCTCCAACGCCTTCAGGGCAGCCTGGGCAGCTTTGCCTCGGCCTTCGAGTCCGGCCTCAATTTGAGACAGGATCTCGCGCCGATCGGATTCCGGGAGCGCCTTGAAAATCGGATCGAGCACGTGCCGATCGTAGGTCGTCACCTGCTCGGTCGCAAAACTCTGGATCTCCTGGAGCTTCCTGGAGGTTTCGGCCTGCTCGACCTCACGCTCACGAACCAGGCGAGCGTACTCGTGCGGGTCGTTGTCTCGCAGGTAGCGTTCCTGCTGGTGCTGGCGAACCTCAAGTTCGCGCTGCCGCCGAATCGCCTCTTCCCGGTTGAATTTATCGAGCCGTCGATCGACTTCCGATTGGACAGCCCTATTGAATTCTTCCTGGGGTGGGGGCGATGCCTGCTGTCGTCGTCGCTGAGACGACGGTGGTGTTCTCTCCGAAGGCTGACCCGACTCACGTCCCGGGGCAGGTCTATCACCGAACACGGTCGACTCAGGCGGCGTACTCGTGAAAGCAGGGGGAGCCTCGGTGGGATCCTCACGGGGGGCCGCTCCGTACTGCTGGCCACGCATGGTGGCGAAGGCAGCCCGGAACCAATCCGTGGTGTCCTCGGGGGCCTGCTCTGACGAGGGGTCCGAAGTCGGGGCGGTGGGCGGCGGAGGCGCAGCGAGGTTCGCGGCCCGAACACGCTGGTCCTCAGATGAGCCGTTCCCGGATGCAGGATTGAGCGGATCGGTCGGGGGGAGAGACATACGACACTCCGGCCTTAGCGTAGCACAGTACTCGCACGTGTGCTACGTCCAGGCATGATTAGCCCTTGGCATCGTCTTCCGGCCCTTGATAGGGCGCAACGCCGTTCTGGAGGTACTGATTCCAGAGCGTACTCAAGTCGATGCCGCCGCCCGTCGACGACGGGGCGCCCTGTCCAGACGGCATCGAGATCCCCGAGTAATCGCCCTGCGAGAACTTCCCTTCCGGCGTGTACTTCGTGATCCCTTTCAGGGCGTTCTTCGTCGCTTTCTGGGCGATCTTGTCAAAGTCTGGTCGGTCGAACTGAAAGGCTTCGGGCGTAAAGTTGATCCCCGCTCCGGCGTCGGGGCCGGCGATCTTGCCGCCCTGGCCGAGCGAGGTAATGGCCGAGGACATTTCCGCCGCTTCGGTCGGGCCGGCCCGATACGGCAGCAAACTGATCTCGTTCTTGACGGCGGCGTCCCCGGCATTGAACCCCAGAGTGTTCTGCCGCAGGCTGAAGTCCGAGGCGAATTGCTTCCGGCGGTCTTCAGCCGCCAGGGCTTCGCGCTGTTCGGTGGCGCGGGCGCGGACTTCCGCTGACTGCTTGAAGGGCAGTTCGACGTTGGTATCCCACCACTGCTTGTACTGCTGGGCAGCCTGCTGGGCCGTGATCTGGTTGAGGGCGATCCCCGTCGACAGCTGGTCTTTCAGCCTGGCGGCCTCGACTTTGGCCGCGTCGTACATCGGGTTCTCGACCGACCGCAAGGTCTGAGATGCCGGGTCCCAGACGCCGATGTTTCTGGTCGTATCGGTCGGCGTGCCGGCGAGCTGTGGGCGGAGATCTTTATCTTTATCAAAATCAAGCCGGTCGCGAGCAAGGCGGTTCTGTTCAGCTTGCTGCTCGGCCTGCAGGCGTTGGGCGTCGATAGCTCGCAACTCAGCCCGCCGCGCCGCTTCTCGTGTTTCCTGTTGCCCCGCCTGGTCCTGCGCTTCGAATTCACGCTTCGTCCGCTCAGCATGGGTTTCATCCAGTCCCGAACCCCGACCTGGTTCCCCGGTGACTGGATCAACCGTGCCTGGGCCATGTGTCCGGTTCCAGTCACGTTGATCTTTCTCGGCTTGAGCCTTCGCTTCCGCGAGGGCTCGCTGGGCAGGTCCGACGGACGACGTTGAAGAGATTGTCGGCTTGTCCTGAGACTCCTGCTGCACTTCCCAGGACCCGTCGTCGTTCTGATACGCCTCGATCAGCGTATCCACGCCCTGCCAACGTTGCGGGCTGACCATGATCGTATCCATCCCGGCTTCTTTTGCCAGGATGGCCTGCGCCGGGGTCATATTAGCTAGCGCGGGATTCGGAATCTTCTTCGGTGGCAAGGCCTTTGAGTGGCGAAGATCTTCTCCGCCCCGGATATGGCTCGCCAGAAGTTGATCGAATTCCTGTTGCGTCATCCGCGCCATGACTATCTCCTCGGGGCCGCCAGCTTCTGATCAATACTCCGCGTCAATCGGGCTTCTAGATCAGCAGCCGGAATCGTCGCCAGAATCTGCCCCCGCGCTGCTTTTCTTGCCGCCTCTCGCAAGCGGAGATACAGATCGGCACTATAGACCGGGCGTTGACCCGTCTTCTCCGTCGTCTCGACGCGAGATTTTTCGAGTTCATCGAGGATCTCACGGTACGTTTGCCCATAGACCGTATCGAATTCACGTTGTTCATGAATCGTCAGTGGAACGTCATACCCCTGAATCGTGAGAGCATCCGGTGCCGGAGGACGACCTACGCCAAGAGCCCCGAGATCCTGACTGATTCGTTCGTTTCCGCCTGGTGCCGGTCCGCGCCAGTACGGATCAAGCGCTAGAGGCCCCGCGGCTTGCAGACTTCGCTGATTGACCACGGGCTCACCGTATGCGCCGATGCGCGGATCGAGATTCCAACGAGCGACGGGAATCCGTGAGGCCACCCGTGCCCCAACGTTCTGGACGAACTCGCCGGCATCTTTCCCCGACGGTCGACCCGCGTCGCGTTCCATGCGATCGGTGATCGACGCCAGAAAGCCCGCCATACCCGTCAGAGTTGGGACTCCGGCGCTCAACCCGGCCGCGCCGCCGTACGTCAAGGCCAGATTGGCTCCGAGCTGAGCCGCGTTCCCTGCTGAGAAGTTGGGATTCGTCAGGACTTCCATCCCCTGCGAGAGGCCCTGCAAGAACGACTGCGACGCGATGCCGCGACCCGCTCCGGTTACGATCCCGAGCGCGCCGCCTGCGAGCTTCGACATCGGCTCGCCGCCCACAATCGGAGTGGATCCCGGCTTCTCCCAGCCCTCCCCAGCCCCAGCGACGATCGCGAACGGAATCGCCAGCGGTGTGCCTTGATAGGAATGCCAATTGCCGAGCGGATCTTTCCAGGAGAAGGGCTGATGCGTTCGGAGCCAGATCGCGCGATCCCCAGGATCATCGGGGCCAGCCCCCGTCAGCGCGTCGCCGTAATACAGCGCAGCCGCTGAGGTCATCGCCGCTGCGCCGATCGTCCCCTTTGCAAAGTCCTGAGCTGCTCCGACCCGATCTCCGGCCCGCAGCTTCTGCGCCCCAGAGTAGGCATAAAACGGCGCACCAAGCGATCGCTGCACGCCCTGTCTCGCGTAGTTCAGCGGGACGTTGAAGAACGGCAGCACGAAATCCATCACGGCAGCACGGGCGTAGTCTTTCATACCCGGTTTCAGACCTGGATCCCTCCAAGCTGCTACATGCTGCAGCGCCCGTTCCCAGCCCTGAGACCCGTGCTCGCGCAACAGCACCTGATCGCGGATCTTACGCGCTTCTTCGATAATCTCCGGGTGGTCCCAGATATCCGTCATGATCGACTTGCGCGCTTCAAGCGGCGTCATCCCCTGGACGCGCGCATCGCCCGCCTTCAAGAGGCGGTCGGCCTGACGCTGAGCCAGCTTGCCGATCTCGGACTGGTAGACCATATAGCCCAGCGACTGGTCTCCGGCTTCAAGAGGCCGCGTCGACAATCGGTGATACCACTCCGAAGCGCCCTGCTCGGTCGTGAACTCCCGCCGCAGACCCCCCATGTCACCCGACGCGAGTTGTTCCAGGTTCTGCTGCGACCGACCCGACTTCAGGACATCCCAGGCTCGCTGTCCGGCTTCTCCTCGTGCAGCTTTGAATTCTTCCCAGGCGGCACGAGATCCACCGGCTGCTTCGCCCCCGTACAGACGTTCAAGAGGGTTCTGCAAACCGAGATGCCCGCCCGCCGTCAGCACATTGGAACTGAAGTTCGTCAGCCAGGTCCAGGGGTTGGAGAGGCGCGCTTGATACAGTCGCTCACGAAACAGATCCCACTTCGTCGGGTTCTGCATGGCGTCCAGCACAGCCCGAATAGAACTCGGGTCCTGCAAGTCGATCGTCGCAAGCGCGTCCCGCAGCTGAGACTTATCAATACCCGGAATATCGTGAAGATTCTGGCGCATCAACCGCTCACGCTGACGATCGGCCGCGACTTTCCCAACGCCGCCGACATCCTGCATGTCCTGGAGAAGTTCTTTGACCCGCGCCTGGGCTCCCGGTGCGTCCTTGTTTTTGATGGCCTCGTCCAGCTGCTGTCGAATACCCCGAATCCTGGCCTGCAGCAGACCAACCTCGTCCTGAGCGCTCTGCGTAAAGGCTTTCTCGGCTGTTCGATCCGTGAACTGATCTTCAAGAATTTTGGCCAGTCGTTCGCCCGTCGTCTTACCGACACCGGGCTGCTGCCGAAGCTCGGCCACGCGATCCCGAAACTCCTGCAAAGCTGGAGCAAACGTCGGATCATCGATCGCTCGACTCATCATGTCTCGCGCCCTGGACATCTGGGCGCGCAGGGCGATCCTGACCTGTTCGTTCGACTCGGCCTTGAACGCTCGATCGATGCGGTTCTGGAACGCCCGCTGCAGCTTCTGAAGATCGCGCCACTGCTTCATCGACAGGTCGACGCCGCCAGGGCCTTCACGAACATCCTCGGCCGCAAGCGCGGCCTTGTTGAGCTTCTGGGCGACCTTATCCCCGACAGCTTTCTGGATGATCTTCATGCCTTCTTCGGGCGTCTTGGCGTCGGGGAGTTCCTGATCGAGGATCTTGATCGCTCGCTCATCAGCCTGCAGTTTCATCTCGTCGACAGTGTCGCCCATCATCGACCGAATCGCTTGTGCGGCGTCAGTGTCGCCCTCGGCGTTGTATTCGTCAAAGCGCCGAGCCAGCCGACCGTAGCGTTCCGCCAGCGTTTCAGGTGGCGCTTCTTTCGGTGCGCGACCTGCTCGCTTCTTTCCGGCTTGAACGTTCGCAATGCCTTCGCGCTCGATGTCACGAATCCGGCGCCCACTCACTTCGTCGAGTAGCTCGCCCGAACCGACCTTCTGACCCATCCGCTCTTGGAGCGACGTCAGCTTCTCCCAGTCAGCCTCAGACATCTGGTCGCCCTTGGCCAGAAGCTCGTTCGCCGTATTCTGCATGTCCTCATAGAAGGAGCGATTCGCCTTCAGCTGCCGATACGCGCGGCGCGCAGAGACCGGCTTCTGCCGCATCCGCAGTTCGAGCGCGGCAGACGATCCTCGCTTCAAGTCGCCCCGCTGCCAGGCTTCAAACCGATCCATCGACTCTGCTTGGGCCAGCACTGACGCTTCGACTTCATCGGCGAGATCGTTGAGAATAGGATCTTTGCCCGCCAGGGCATCACGACGGGCGGGCAGATCTGCCGGGTCAATGCCCCGCCGTCGAAGCTCATCATTCAGATCCTGTGTGGCCCGCATCCAGTCCTCAGTGACCAGCCGCGTCTCCTCACCCAGGGCTGCGCCCTCCTGTCGAAGAGCCGACCCAGCCGTCGCAGCTTCGTCGCCGCGCATGTTTTGCGCGCCTTCGAGAATCTCCTGAAGCTTTTCCGGTGTCGTTCGACGCAACTTCGCGGCCAGCGCCCAGATCTCTTTCTCGGTAAACCGTCGCCGTTCGTCCTGATAGCGCCCTCGCACTTCTTCCCGCATCTGATCGACCGTTGCTTCGGCCTGCTGCGCAGCACTGGGACGACGCGTTCTGGGCCGCATGCCAGGGAGATAGCCCTGTTCGAGATCCTCAGGGATCCGGTTCTCGGCAGCGGCCACGGAACTGGCGATTTCTTCACCGGCCCTGGGCGGCGGCTCCAACATCGTGGTCTCGGACGGAATACGAGCCAACGCCTGCTCAGCCTCTCCACCGACCTCGGTGATCACGTTCCCAAAATGTACGTCTTTATAGGCCGGCAGACCGTTGACCTTCTGCGGTCCCCAGACCTCCAACGGGTGCAGGCCGACCGCAGGTTCCGTCTCGTACGGCACGTTTCGAGAACTCGGCGCGATCCCCCAGCGTCCATTCGCATTCTGCGTTGCCACGGAGAGCGTCCCGTCGCCGTGATCAACGATCCGGCTAGGTCCTTCGGGCAGCCCGAGCTTCGGGTAGTTCTCGCTAGTCAGGAAGTACGTCGCATCGCTCTGGGGCTTAATCCCAAAGTCGCCTTCGTGCCCAGGATCAGACCGCGCGGCCTTGTTCCTGATCGTGGTTCCATCAGGGAGCAGTTCATAGGACGAGCCTTTAGCTGTCTTGAATTCGACGGGCACCTTGCGAGCGGCTTGGGCTGCACCTTCAGGAACAACCCCGGATCCAACCGCCTGCAACGCTCGCCCAGCAACGCGACGAGCGCCTCGGGAGCCTGCCAGCATCGCCAGTCCAGCCCCGATGCCCGCACTGCGCAGTCGTCTGGCAGGATCGGCGTCTCGACCCTCTTCACGGGCCTGTAACTCTTCGGATGACGCCCCGAGAAACGCGCCCTGGGCCGCGTTGAACAGCGGCCGACGCAAGTTCGGGATAACGCCAGAACCCCCGGCTTCTCCTGAGAACGCGTTGCGGATTTTATCCAGCGACTCGGGAAAGACGATCGTCACATCATGTTCGATGGGTTTCCCATCTGCATCCTGCAGTGGAACGCGCTTACCCCCGGTGTGAACCATTCCATCATAGCCAGCATCGCGCAGCAGGCGATTAGCTCCAGGCTTATCGCTGTACAGATCGGTATCGACCACTGTCTGGTAGTCTTCATTCAAGCGGTACGCTAACTCTTCATGGAGTTCCTGACCTGTGTCATATGCGATATTTGGATCACTCGTCGGTTGTCGGTAGGTCGATTCACGCCGAATAGCTTCGCGCTTCATATCGATATGCGCCTGCAATTCATCGGCTGAATCAGGAAACCCTGCCTTTCGAGTAGCGTCGATCACGCGCTGCGCTTGATCAGCAGTTACGGGCTTATCTAGATCCAATAAATTCAAATTCTTTGGAACATCGATCGCTCGAACATTCGGACCTGATCGTGGAGACGGCAATACCAGATCATCACGCGCTGCTTCCAGCAGATCCAGGTCATCCATAATGTCACGAGAAGTCCCAAAATCTAAACTAGGATCCTCTAACTCTTTATATGCTCGATCAATCCCAGCCTGAATCGCTTCCTTCGACCACGTTGTATACGGATTATCGACGGGTATTCGGCCGCCCCGCGTCTCTGCATAACTCCCTGCCACCCGAGGATCCGACGTCAGGTAATAACCCGGACCAAACAACCCATCCTCGTCGAACTTCCCAGGATCAGGGCGGCCGAATTCTCCAGCCGTCCCGTGGTAGAACCGACGTGATTCTTCAGGACTTACCCCTGAACCTAAACGCTGAACCCCCTCAGGAACGTCATCAGCGGAGCGAACAAGAGCTTCACCGGCACGGCCTGCTAGAGATCGCGTCCCGCGAATCCCCGCCCCGACGCCTCGTAGCGCCAGATCACCCAGAGGCTGGATCGCCGGCGTCGTCGGGTCGAACGCCGTCTGCGCGGCGATGTCTCCCGCGTACTCGGCGGCTTTGATCGCGCGATGACCGGCCCCCAGACCACGAGCCGCACTGCCCGCTGCGCCGCCGACGACATTGCCGAGCGCCCCACCCAGCACGGTATGGGTAATCCCTCGGGTGATCTCATACGCTGGCGAGGCTTTCGCATAGTCGTTGAGCTTGTCGGGATCGTCCTTGATCGACTGATAGATCCGATCGATCTTCTCCGACGTGTGCTGGATTTCGGCCGTCTCTTCAGGCGTCCAGGTTGTCTTCGTCCCCTGTGCAAGCCGGCGAGAACCTTGCAGTTCATTCCAGCGGTCGAACTCCCCAGGATCAAGCTCCGTTCGCGCAATACCGTCCCGCGCGAAGTACCACGTCTCCGGGTCCAGCCTCGCGGCGGTGTAATCATCGACGGCCTGCACAGGCTCCATCGCCGCACTGAACGACCCGACAGCCTGCTGGGCAAACCCCGGAACATGCACCTGCCGCCCTGTCGGTAGGGAGATATCTTCCTGTGGGGCCGCGTGGACTGCGTCCACCAGACCTTTCTTGACGACGCCGGCAGCTTGCCTGATCGGTTCGGGCAGCCAATCAGGACCGACAGCCGGTCCCATGCCTTCTGCTTCGCGCGCCGTCGGCGTCCAGTAGGGTCGTTCTGGCTCAGGCGGCGGTGAAAGGGTGTACGGACTGGGGACGCCGCGTCGTGGTGGCGGTGCCTCTTCCAGAGGAGGCGGTGCCTGCAAAGGTTCTTCAGGCGGCGTCAGACTGTACGGACTCGGCACGCCGCGTTTGACCGGCGGCGGGGCCTGCAGCCCTTCAGGCGTCTGACCCTGTTCGATCTGGTCAGCGAAGCTGTGAAAGTCCTGAACCGGCTGTGGAAGGTCGCCTGGCTGGATCTGCTGAAACGATGCAGCGGCCTGATCAGGAGAAGGAATGCCCAGATCCTGCGCTTGACCCTGCGCCTGGGTCAGCGCATCTTGCTGCTGTTGCTCCTGCTCGTAGCGCATCTTCTCGTTGAGATAGGCATCGAGCTGGCGTTGGTTCTCGTCGGCCTGCTGCTGGGCTTTACGACGCTCGTCTTCGTCCTGCTGACGCCGGTACTCTTCTTCTTGCTGCTGGCGCTGCGCGTCGGCCCACTGATCGGTGCCGCCAGGATGCGGATAGTCAGCCGGGACCTGCGACTCGATATCCGAGATCGCGTCCTTGAACTCGGTCGCTTCCGCCAGGCCCGAGATCGTGCGCTCAAACTGCTGCTGCTGATCCCGAATCCAGGAATCCAGCGAGATGTCGGGCAGTCTCGGCAGCGGCATCGCAGGATCCTCAGATCAAAGGATACGGGGACGGCGGACGCGACACGATGTTGTTGGTCCCAGCAGCGACTTCGAACGTGCCGATACTGGTCTCGCGAACCTCGTTGCCGCGTGCTTCGACCTCTTGCACCCACCGAGCATACGCGTTTTCGTCGTAGTTATCGTACCCGCCGGGACCGCCACTGTAGGGATCAACAGGGTTCGGTCGCATCGGCATGAATTCGTCGGGGCCGTACCGCGTCAGCGGATCTTCGGTCCCGTCGTTCGGTGGATACTCTTCCGGATACTCCCGGGCGGGAGCGGGAAGCACATCGATATCGGGGTTCCTGTAGCCGCCTTCGCTGGGATACGCCGGAGCATCGTCTGTCAGGGGCCGGGCTGTCGGGATCTCACCGCGCGCAGGCGGTTCTGCCGCCCCGCCGCGACGCTGAGCGATCAGCCGAATCAGCGCATTCATATCGACGCTCATCGTTGTCGGCCTTTCAAGCGACGATACATCGCCCGACCCTCGTTGATGCCTTGCTTCCATTCAGGAACAGAACTCTCGTTTGGATTGATGTACTTATCCTTGAGCAGTCCCTCGATCAACGAGTCTGCGTCCTTCCGAGACTGCGGCGTATTCTTGTACCCATTGTCGGGATGCATGTACATGCCCACAAAGCGCGCCAAACCTGACTTCACGTTCGGATACGCCGACCAGCGACCTTCAGGAATCGGTCCTGTAGACTGCGTATCCGACGGCATATACGTAGTCGACCAGAGATTATTCGCCTTGCCCGCGTAGCCCTTCTCCGATGTCCCGATCCGACTCTCGTTGTAGGCCATCCCTGCCAGAGCCTCAGCATTCCAGCCGTATTCTTTCTGAAGCCATTCCAGGGCCGGCATCATCTTCTGCATACGAGTCTCGACGTCATCCCCTGGATCAAACCGGATATCGGGAGCTTCGTCCAAGATTCGCTGACGCATCTCCGTGACATCTTGCTCCGTAAAGCGATCGTTGAGATTGGCTCGTTCGCTCGGTTCTTGATACGTCTCTCGGTTTTCTGCCTGAGAGAACATGTTCTCCATACGGCCATTCGAGCCCATCAGTGCCATGCGACGATCGTCCGATCGCTCCGGCCGACCAGCCATCGCTCGGATCGTCTGGTTCATGTCAGGATTCTCAAAGCCCTGCCGCCCACCGGTCGCTCGACGATACTGCTCCCGATAATCAGCCATCTCTTGCTGCCACTTTGCAGCCGGATGCCTTGCTTCATCGACGATATACTGGCCCTTCATAAGACCAGCCACGAATTTCTCAGGGTCCGCGCGGTTATCCCACGCTTCTTTGTACCGAGGCGTGGTGGAAACCAACGTCAAAAAGTGATTGATAGAATCGACCGGGTTTTTGTACGTTCCAAAGCGCTTCTCCGCCCCGTACGCACCGTTCTGATACGGCCCTTCTTGCTCGCTGACCTGAATCGAAAACAGGTTATTCCCCACCCGAGCCAGATCATTATCCTGAGAATCTCCCGCCCCATTCTCCGCGATAATAATCGCCGCTAAGGATTCGGCGGAAATACCACTGCGACGCGCCGCCGCCTCCAATGCCGGCTGGAGAGCCCGCAAGTTTTCAACACGATTTCTGGTTGGCAACTGATCAGGGAGCGACACGTCTGTCACTTGAGGCGCAGCTTCGCGTCCTGGAGCCGGTCCCGGTCCCTGTCGGGTTGCCCCTGTCGGCGGCGCCGCCGCAGAAGAAGAAGCAGCAGCAGCAGGCGCCGTCACCATCGTCGGCTGCGGGGTCTGTTGGACATTCGGCGGCGTCACGTTCAGGATCGGCGACTTCACCGCGCGCGAGTTCGGATCGATCGTGCCCGAATACGTGATCATCGTGGTCGGCGGATTATTCGCGAAGGTAATCTGATTAGGACGAGACCAAGCTGGATCACCGACGAACGTTCCGGTGGCCCCCGTGTAATACTGACCCTGATCATTTTTTGCCGCGATCGTCCAATAATGCCCCGTCGCACCAGGAGACGACAGCGTTACCAAACGACCTTCCGCCAATTCTTGATCGATGCGATTCCAATCTACAGGAGCTTGTTGCGCCTTCAAACCCAGTTCATTTTGCAGCATATTCACATAGGCTTGAGGCCCATTGAACATCTCTCCGCTGTGGTACCCATACTGCTTTGCAAACGTAAACGCATCAGCGGGAGCCGCGTTGTACCCCTGAGAACGCATGATGTTCGAGAAGGCGTTTGGACCGCAGTCGATCTGGGTGAACTGCCGCGAAATCAGCGTCGGACCGTTCGCTCCGAGACCTTCACCCGTCGGACCATACACCTTCTTCCAATCAAACGCGCCTCCTGGCGGAGTTGTTCGTGCCCCGAATTCAATCAGACGCTGATTGACTTCTTTGACCCCAGGAATCGAGTGATCAGCCGCCTGCAGCCCATTCGTCCAATCTCGCACATACGTCGCTGGGGCGTTCTCGGGGCCTCCTTCTCGACCACCGGATTCCTTGTACCACGCCAGTTGTGCCAGCTTCTCGACGTACGGCTTCGCCCAGGCCTCGCCCTTGGCGATCCCACCCGCCACACTGCGTCCGAAGCCCTGCAGATCCGTTGCGCCCTGCTGACGAGCAGCGTCTGCGACAACGGCCCTGAACGGATCCGACGAAGGAGGAGCAACGCCGCGCGAGACCAGGGCTTCCATCGCCTCCCGGACACCGACGACGTTGATGTTCCCTGCCCGGAAAGCACTCTTCCAGCGTTGGACATAGCCCCGATCGGCGTACTCCGGACCGCCTTCGAGTCCGCCAGACTCCTGATACCAGGCGCGCTCGGCCAGCTTATCGGCATACGGTTCGGCCCAGGCTTCACCCGCTGCCAGTCCCCCGGCGACGCTCCGTCGGAACGCTTCGACGTCGGGACTATTCTGCGCTTGCGCTGCATGCAGGGTGACCAGATCAAACGGGTCGGTCGGCACCCCACGTGGCGGCGCGCCTGCAGGACGCGGAACGGCCTGGAAATTTGCCGCATCTTCATCGTAGGAATACGCCGCGATCAGGGGCCTCACCGCCCCAGCCCCGACAGGAGCAGCAGTCGACTGGGGCGCAAAGGGACCTGATCGTCCTGGCACTCCTGGTCCTGGCAAGATCGGATTCGTGTCATAGCCTGGACCCGTCGAGCGCGGTGGCGCCGCTGTCGGCGGCGTCTCGTCATACGGCGAATTCCCCGTCGGTCCCGTCACCGACGCGCCGCGTGCATTGGTGACGTTCCACTCGTTCTGCGTGGCTTTGTCGGTCTGGTCCCAGTCGGCGCGGGTCGTCGTCATCGTGATCCGAGGATCGTGCTTGGCCTGCAGCGTCAGGGTATCGCCCGGTCGTTCCAGCTCTGACCCCTGAGCAACAGGCGGAGTTGCCGCCACAGGCGCTGACGCTGGGGCTGCTGCTGGCGCAGACGGCAGTGGACGCTCAGGCGGTACGTCCCCAGAAACGGCCGTATTTCTCCCACTCTCAGAGTCAGAAGGCTCCCACGGTTTCCAGACATTCGCACCAGGAGGCAAGATCGCATCACTGCCAGGGTCTAACCCTGAAGGCGTCGTCGCCGGAGGAAGACCCGACGGTTCTTCTGGATAGCGATCACGGCCTGCCGGAGTCGTCGCTACTGAAGGTGCCGTCGGTGCTCCTGGAGCTGGTCTACCCGGCAAGGCTCCCACGCCGAGCGCATTCCCCGTCGTAGCGGCTGTACCTGCCGTCGGAGAAACCGCCGCTGGTCCTGCCGGTTTCGGAATCGGAGCACTGGCAATGCCGCTATTGACCCCGAATCGCGCCTGCTGTCCTGGTCCTGGCGGGGGTGTCACGCCGATCCGTCGATCAGGGGCAGGACCAATACCAGCTACTCTCGATGGATCCCCTGGTCTTGGCTCACGCGAACCGTAGACCTGCTGGTTCCGCTGCAGCTCAGCGTTGTGTTCCCTGGCCCACTGGTTCGCTGCATCAGTCCCGTACCTGGCCTGGAACGCCATCTTCGTCCAGGCAGTCTGCTGCTGAAAGGTCTGACCGTCCAGCGTTCGTCCTGGAGCCGGAGCTATAGCTCCGACTGCTGCGTTGGCTGCCGCTTGCGCGACCTGTTCCGTCGGCGCTCCAGCAGCGGCTGTCGCATCAGCGGCTGCTTTGGCTGCCGCATCAGCTGCCGCCTGCTGTTGATGCTGTTCTATCGGCCAGGTATCGCGAACAGGAGGGCTGCTTACAGTCGCTGCCTGTTGATGCTGCTCTATCGGCCAGGTATCGCGAACGGGAGGGCTGCTTACCGCTGCCGCCTGCGGCGCAGCGGGCTGATTCGCCTGCGGCGTATATTCCCGATCTCCGACCCGTCGCAGATGCGCAACAGATCCTGCCGGGGCTGGACCCAGTGTTGGCGCCCGCTCGTCGATGGTCTGTTGTCGCGTCGGATCGAACTCGCTAACAGGAATCCAGCGATCGGTCTGACTATCCAGGTCACGAACCGCGACCCAGGCTGCCGGATCTTGCGTGTCCCACTCGATATCAGCCCGTGTTTCTCCTGGAGTCGGGACCTCCGCTTCGGGCGGCGCAGGCGCGTCTGGAACCTGCAGCATGCCAGGCAGCTGATAACCCGGCATAGCAGCTAGGCGCTGATCCTGCTGGGCCTGCTCGGCTTGCCGCTGTTGCTGCTCTTGGAGCGGATCTTCAGGAAGCTGATTCCGCTCTAGCTCGTCGAGATCCTGCTGCTGCTTCCGAAAGGCCTCGGCGACCCGCTGCTGATCGTCGTAGGCCTGCTGATCAGCAAGGCGCTTTCGTTCTCGACGACGCTGCTCGCGGTCGAAGAAGCCGTCCCCGTCGCCTTCGTCGGAGTTTCGGAAACGGCGATCGTCATCGTCGTCATCATCGTCACCGAAACGGGATTGATCAAAGCCCGAATCCTCACGATCGCGGCTGCCGTCGTCGCTCGAATCTCCGAAGTCGCTATCTGTGCGGCCCGGCTCCCACGAGATACCCCCGCCCTCGTCGTCTCCTCCCCCGCCGCCTTCGTCTCCTCCACCGCTTTCATCGCCGCCGCCTTCGTCTCCTCCACCGCCGCCTCCGCCCTCGTCGTCTCCTCCGCCCCCACCGTCGTCATCGCCGCCGCCGCCGTCATCGTCGTCGTCGTCGCCTTCTTCTTCCCATTCGTCTCTCAAGTCCCTATACGGCACGGCTTAGGACCCCATCACCCCGTCAGTGGGCGGGCCGAAACCGGGCGGGACAGGTGCCTGTGTGGACTGACGAAGCTGCTCGCGCCGCTGCATGTACGGCCCAAGCTCCTGCGCCATACGGGCGAGATCGGCGGTGCTGGCCGCTCTGGGCATACTCGCCTGATAGCCATGCGGCGGCGAAGCGACCCCTGGTGGGTACATCTTCCAGGTGCGATCGGACTGGGGTTCGTAAGCGTAATCGTTGGGATTCGCTGCCATGCCTGGCGGCAAGATCGTATGGCGAGGTGGCGGAACTTGCCCCGGCATAGGGAATGGCATCCCTGGCCGCATCTGCCCAGGAACCCTCGGCATCGGCTGGCCGGGCCGCTCGCTTCCTGGCGTCATCAACCCAGGCGGCGGCGTCCATGACTGGGGCGAAGCCCCCGATTCGCTTCCCGGCGTCCCACGCGACTCCTGGCCCCCACCCCCGAACGATGGCGGGGTCGGAAACGTCGGCATCTGGGGAGCTTCGTGTTGCACGGGCGGCTGCGGCGGCATGATGTTCGGCGTCTCCTGCTGAGCAGCCTGCGCCAACCGCGTGTCATTGCCCGTTGAATACGCCGGGGGCAAACCCTGACGGGGGTTGGCCCCCATCGCCGGCACCCGCAAACGAGTACGATCCGTGGCCTGTCGCATCATGGCGTTCATATCCTGTGAATCAGTAGCCACCGGTCCCCTCGCCTTCTGCCGCTTCCATCATCGGCGTGTCGTGCGTATCCAGTTCGTCGAGCGGCGGCAGCGATGCTCCGCCGCCAGCGTCGTCGAGCGCTTGCTGCATCTTCGGGAAGTCAGCGACGCCCGCCGGCGTCGCTCGGCTGATCCGCGCGATGCTGGTCTCGCACGGAACGCCAGGAGGATACACCGCCCAGGCCCCTGGTGTATCGGGCAACGGCTCGTAGACGAACTGGTCATCTGGAGCAGCAACGCCGGGCGCCTGAACGGTGAATTCGCGCGAGCCTGAAAAGCCTGATGGCGCGGGTTCAGCATCGAGTTCGGCCACCGAGATCCTCGGCTTCCCCGCCGCACTCCGAAACACGTCGTTCATGAAGTCGTTTTCAGCCGGCACAGGACCTCCCTAGAGTTGGATGCGACCCTGCGCCGGGCCGTTGTATTTCGGCAGCGACCGCAAGAACTCCGACTTCGCCGCCTGCGGATCCCACCCTTGATTCTCCATATACGCCCAGAGAAAAGACTGGGCGTAGGGATTCATCTTGTTGTAGTTCGCGGCGTTGATCTGGTTCGGCGACAGGCTCCCACCCGTCCCGGGCATCGGGGTGGCGAGGAGAGAATTCGCCGTCGAATTACTCACAGGCGCCTGGGTACTGACCTGCGCTTGATCGGACGGAGCAGCGACCCCTGGTGGGTAGACCTGGGTATGGCCCTGATCGGTGGCCGAGTAGTTATAGGCACCGGTCGGTGCCTGGGCGCCTTCGGGCGAATAGGTATAGCCAGGGACGTCCAGGTTGTTCGTCGCCGCCTGCGCGGCTGCCGCCGCAGGATCGGTGTTCATGCCACTGGGCGGCAGATGCGGATAGCCCCCACCGATAACGTCGTACCCACCACCGCCAGTATCAGGAACAAATCCCGTGTTCGACCCAGTGAATCCATTGGGCGGGAGGCGCGGATAGCCTCCACCGCTGACGGTTTCAGGAGGCACGGCAGCAGCGGGCGGAACAGGAGTCGGAGTCGGAGTCGAAGTCGGCAACGCAGCGTAGTACGCTCTGACCTCCGGCGACAACTGGCTCCACTCATAGATTCTTTCGGGTTCGTTCCCATGCGCTCCGAACAGCGCTATGTACTGG
>Ga0307503_10000064_pt1 | contig 66872 bp, 107 predicted proteins | sample 17_S_MG_FD_194514 | JGI IMG/M metagenome (GOLD analysis project Ga0307503, IMG submission 194514) | Soil microbial communities from Populus trichocarpa stands in riparian zone in the Pacific Northwest, United States - 17_S | ecosystem: Environmental > Terrestrial > Soil > Riparian zone > Trees... | reverse complement strand
GTTCAGCGTGAACTCCTGCCGATCATCCTCGGTCCGGCTCACACCAGACAGCGAGATCTGAGCCGGCTCCATGTCCGTCGCGGTTTCCCACTGGAACATAGTCTTGCCCATCGCGTTGGGAACGGGGATCACGAGACCCGCCGCGCGTACGTCGGCCGCGACCGCGAGGCGGATGATGCCCTCACGGATGACAGCCTCGTCGAGGTGCTCCCACTCATTCTTGCGAAGAGTGTCGAGGGTGCGCAGTGCCTGCGGGGACATGTGCTTCCCCGCCTTCAGCGCCTTCAGGAGCTGTTCGCCGGCCCATCGGCCGGTGTTCATGAACCCGCGACGGTTCAGACTCGTCGAAGCGCCGCGGGGAGTCGATCTTGCCATATCTTGTCTCCTCTCTTAGACCCGCGAGGGCCTCAGCAGATCTGGACGCGGATGCGGGTCCCAGCGACGGGAGCCGAACCCGAAGTGTCGACGGCCTCGAGAGCCTGCGCCAGGCGAACGCTAGCGGCAACGCTCGTCTTCGTCAGGAGGCCTGTCGTGTTCGACGTCAGGTAATCGCCGATCGCGGCGTTCACACCCGACGCCAGGAAAGCGTAGACGCGGTCGCCCGGCTTGAAGATGCCGACGCGGACCGTATCACCACTTTCGTAGTCCTCGTCGATGTCGTCTCCCAGCTCGTCGCGCTCGAGCGCAAACATCGGCGTCACGTTGGCGGCGTCGTCCGTCTGCTTCTTGACACCTCCCGTCGACGTCAGCTCGAGCAGATGACCAGGCGTTACCGCCTCGGTCGCAGCCCAGTCCTCGGTGATACGCGGATCACCGAGCAGTGCGATCACTCGCCGTGCCATATGATCTCCTCCAATTCCTTGTGGAAGCTCTTACTGAAGCTTCAGTTCTTCTGACGAGCCGCGAGGATTCGCGCCGTCATGTCGGGCGGCTTCGGAGCCTCGTCGTCCGAAGTGCCCTCGTCGCGCGCACCACCGCGACCGCTGTTGTCGATCTTGGGAGCCGAGGCACCCACGAGCTTGACCATCTTCTCGAGCTCGTCGTTGCCCTTGGTCGCGAGCTCGGCCTCGGTGAAGGCCGTCTGCTTGGAAGCCGAGAGAGCCGCGAGCAGACCGCCTCGGCGCTGGGCCTCAGCAGCCTTGTGAGCGTTCACGGACGAGGCCAGGTTCGGGAACATCTGGAGAACCTTCTCCTCCGTCAGTCCCGCCAGTGGATCCGCAACAGGCGGAGTCGCGGGAGCCGGGACCGGCGCCGGAACGGGCGGAACATCCGCCGGCTTCGGCTCGGGCAGAGCCTGCGCGCTCGCCTCGAGATTGGCGAACACGACTTCCGTGCAGGCCTCGAGATCCGCGACATGGGCCTCGAGGAACTGCGTGCTTCCCTTCGCCTTGTGAAGAGCGACGAGAGCCGCGACGCGCTTCTTGTCGATCATAGTCTTCTCCTTTTCGGTTGTGGGTGCATTCGTTGCACCGACCTTCGGTCCGCCGCACCCACAATTGGGAGCGGACGCATTCATCGGCTCGAACTTACGAACTTCTTTGACCTCTTCAGGGGTCCCTTCCAGAGAGGCCTTCCCGTCGGCGATGCTGAACCCGCGACGGAAGTTCTTCATCACACCGTCGGGAGCAACACAGTAGACCACCTGGTTCGACTCGGAGAACACTTCGATCACTCCGAGGAAAGCAGGTTCGGTCGAGTAGAGCGCTTGCTCGAGGAGGTACCGGACGTCCGTATCGCCGATCTCTTCCTCCTCGGCATGAGTACGAAACTTGGCTGCGAGAGCCTGGAACTTCTCCCTCAGTTCCTTGAGAGTCACGGCCTTTCCTCCTTTGGACGCAGCGCGAGGAGCGCCGCAACCCATCTCGACGCTGCAAGCGCCGATCGTTCCTTCAGGGAGCATGGCGAGATGATCGGGCACGATGTTTCGCCAGACCCCAGAATACTTGACTCCGTCCTTGAGGCCAGAGCCGGGCTCGGTCTCGACGAAACAACCAACACTGACCTCGACGAGATCGTTCGCGCGCACACGCTCGAGAGTACGAGCACCTTCGGGCATCTTGGTGCAACGAACGACATCGAGCCAGGCTTCCATCTTCAACTTGTCGCCGTCAACAAGAGTGTGGAAGATCTCGCCCATCTTCATGCGCTCGAGCACAAGGGGCTCGTTGCCCGAAACACGGATGCCGTTCAGAATGGGATGGTCCCAGAGTACAGGCCGTCCGTTCCATCCATCGGGGCACTTGCCGAACTCCTCGGCGAGTACCAGTTCGGGAGTGTTCGCGTTCGCTGCATGGATTGCACCTTCGCAGAGAGCCACGACAGGAACTACCAGATACTCCCGGCCATCGAACTGGGCCTGGCGGATCTGAGCCCCGACCAGTGCGCCTCGGAAGTGGACCGTCTTCCTCATCCTACCTCCACAATGCTCTGGCTGCATCGACAGTTAGTGTGAATTGGCGTGTCGACGGCGTCACCATCAGGCCCCTCAAAGTCCTCATCGAGGCCTACTTGCTGTCCGTCCATCTCATCGCACTCGTCGCAGCAATCACTCTGGGCGTCCCATTGTCTTTGAGCACTGACACTGAGCTTGCCTTCCTCCTGTGCCTGGAGCCACATCTCGCGCTTACCTTCGTTGACGGCCGCGCTCAACTGTGTGTCCGCGATGCCCTTGGCCCTGTGATCGAGGAGCTTCTCAGCGTACCTGGCGGTCGCTCTATCGATCTGAGCGTCGCTCCAGCCGGCCTCTGGTACTTTGAAGTTGAGGTTCCCGCCGAATACAGAGATCGTTTGACCAGAGGCATCTTCAAGACGTGCTCGCAGCTTGTCAACCGCCGACTCCTGGGCCGACGTGAGGCCGATGACCTGCTTGATCTCTCGAGCTGCCGACGTCGCAGACTTCTGCTCGTTGAAGGTACGAGCAACAATCTCGCGGATGGATCGTCGTGCATCCCGGTCAATCCCGCTGATCAACTCGGTGGCCCTCACATCGGCCCAGGTCATGGCCCTCGGCGATCCCCCCTTGAAAGTCGCCGTGGAATCCTTCGCGCCGCGGAACCTGCCCTTGTTTCTGACGGCTCGCGCCTCGGATGCGCCGCTGGCATTGAGCGCGGTCAGCATCGCATCCCGCACACGAGGCTTGAACTTCGCGCTCATCTGATTGAAGGCGTCGTTGAGAATGCGCTCGAGACCGTTCTTATCGAATGCTGCCACAACCCTGATCAGCTCGACCTCAGGCATTGACTCTCGTGCGAATGCGACGGCCTTCTCCAATTCCCGCGCCAGTCGTCCACGGAATCTGTTGACGAGCTTGGCAGTACGATCCATGCTCTTCAGATTGCGAGCCGCTGCTTTGGGTGCGAAGGGCGAAGGCTTCTTCTTTTGCGGGGCGTCGTCCTCTTCCTGAGGGTCGATGTCCGCAGTGCCGTCGACGATGCTCTGATGCATCATGGCAGCAGAGTCTTTCGCGAGCTGTTCTGCCTCGAGCTCCTCAGGCGACATCACTTCTTCAATGGGAGGAAGAAGCAGCACATGATCGCGGATCTCGTTGCGAGTGACGACAGTCTCTTTGGAGTTGAGACCAGCCCACTTCGCTGCGACGTTCGCCCTCTGCTCGTCGTTGAGGACGCTGATCTCCGGCCAGAACACGTCATACGACTCGGGCTCAGGCAGAGCACCGTGCTCGATGAACATGTCCGCGAGCGGGCGCAGTATATAAGGTTCAGCAAAATCCTTGCGCCGGTCAACTACGCGCTCGTTCCAGTTCTCCCGGTCTTGGGTTGAGGCCAGCTCACCTCGTTCGGAGCCCATCAAGATGCGCTTGGGAATGCCTGTGCTCCCAGAGATGAGAGTGAGGCACGAGTCCAGAGGCTTTGAGTAGTCCGCAACATCGCTGCCCAGCATGCTCACAGTAGTTCCGCGCGTGACCATCGCCCTGCGCATCTTGTGGCTAAGCTCTTCGGCTGCGTCCTGCAAACTATCAATCGCAGCCTCGCGCTCATCGGCCGAATCACCAAGGCTCAGCTCTTTGTCAACGTCGACGACCATACCTTGGTTCGCGCGCAGCCAGAAGGCCTCGGCTCCACCGCCGCTGACCTTGTCCATGTCATCCAAGAAGTTCCACACTCGTTCCAAACGAGGCTGCCCAAATACGGCGTCGTCGAGGGAGCCGTCGGCGATGTGGATCACTCTTGAATAATGCACCTTGAAACTAACAGAGCTTCGTCCCACGAGACCAGTGTTGACAGTCCTTCGTGTGACCTGGTACATGTTCGGCTGCCCGAAGCGCTCACTCGTTGCGTCTTGATCCCATTCCAGGATCTGAGCCTCGTCCTCAGCATAAGGAGCCAGATAAGCAATCGCTTCGGGAGGGAACATGTCGGGGATCGGTGTGCTCATATCCCCTGGCACTCCAACGAGAATGATTGAGTAGCGCCCGAGACCGGCAAGGACGTCGGCCCTCTGCAGAACAGACCAGATCTTCAGTCTTTCGGCGAGGTCATTCCAGGCTTCTTCAAAAGGAGTGATGACCTCAGGGTCCTCGTCCTCGGCGAGCTCGACTCCGCCGCGCCAAGTGGCTTTTGGTAGTGCATCAACTACTCGGGCTGCGATGCCGTTTCTCTTGAAGCGTTCCCTGTACTTCTTGACTGTCAAGACTCGGTCGTAACCAAGGACTTGATACAGGTCACGATCACCGCCGAACGTCATCCCTGCCCTGGCAGCCAACTGAGCACGCTCGAGGAGCTCTGATGTGAGGGTCTTGATACGAGAGAGCATCGTCGGACGAGGCTTGCTCGTTGTCTTGATGGGCTTCTTGGACCGAGTCTTCACCGGAGTAGTCCTCCACGCTCCGGCCGAGGCTTTCTGAGATCCTCGACGGCATAGCGCAGTGAATCGATCACGTGGTTCTTTCGGTCCTCGAGCACAGGCATGATCTGCCCAGTCATTTCATCCGTCTTGTAGGAGTAGAGAGTGAGCTCATCAATTGCATGGATGCAGCGAGGATGGACAACGATGTGATAGTTCTGGAGGAACTTGATGCCTTCCTCAACAGAGCCGGCTCCTTTGCGGGCTCCCTGGATCTTGGGATACCCATGATGGTTCATGTAAGAAATCGTTTCGGGCCTGGCCGAGTCTGCCGTCATCGTCCATCGGCGTGCAGTGCCGTGACCGTATTCCTTACACGAAGCATCACACGGACGGCCGTGCATCACGGCTTCACATCCAAGGCCATCGAACAAGACCGGAGTGTCGTCGATCTCGCAGGCCACGGAGTAGACTTCACTGTCGACATACATGGTGCGGAGCTCGTGATTGAAGAAGCATCGCACTCCCACAGTAGGATCGACGCTGAATCCCCAGTCGCCTCCGTAGTAGAAAGTGACGACCGTAGGAGTATCGAACTCCTCGACGCGCCAGTTCTTGAAGACCCGAGCCTCGCTGTTCGTGAGGTACTTGCCCAGCCAGATGTGAGCGTACTTCTCGAGGCTAGTCCTCTTGTCCCACTCCATCTCTCGGCGAAGGACGTTGGGGAACCAGGCATTGTCTTTGTAGTTGGCCTCGACAAGGATCGTGTCGGGAGGAGATCCGTTCGGTCCGCGAAAGAAGACGTCAACAGGATCCGTCTTGAGCCGGGGATTCCATGTGAACCAGAGCTCGCTGGTTTCTTTGCGAAGAGTTGGCCGCAGCATCGTGAGGCTCTTATCGCTGAGAGTCTGTGCCTCCTCGACCCAGGCCACATCATAGCCTTCAAGAGACTTGATGCTCTCGGCAGTGTGATTCTGCATACCCTGGAAGATGATGATCCCATCTCCAGGTGTTTCTATGTGCGTCTCAAGGATCCGGAAATAACTACCAACTCCAAATCTGGTAATCTTGTCCTCGAGGAGGCGCTTGACTGACTGCTCCAACGACTTCTGGATTTCGCGCACGCAGACGGCACGTGTGCCAGGCTCGAGGAGGCATCGCTCTATGAGGGCTTCCGCGCGCTCGTGGGATTTACCAGATCCACGACCACCGAAGATTGCCTTGTAGCGGGATTCTGTTAGGAGGGGCTCGAAGACTTCAGACGTCTGGATCTCAAGGCACGACCGATCTGGTGCTTCTCTGATCTCCGAGATCGTCGATGACATTAACCCTTGGGATCATCCTTCTTGTCATCGCGTCGAACGATGACCCGCCTAATCAGTTTGATGGGTCCGCCATCCTTGCCCGTCAGCTCCAACTTATCGGCAGGCTTGCCGAAGCGATGGTGCCACAGCAGCGTCTCGAGGGAGGGATGAAGAGTACCTTCATCGAGACGAATGCGAAGGTTCGTCACGTAGCGCTTGCTCGAGAGGAGCTTCTCCGCTACGTCGTGTCCCGACATGCCAGGCTCGATCGCAGTGAGGCCGATGGACTCCAATGCTTCGCCCGTCGGCTTTGGTGCGCTTGGCATTGAGCACCTTACTAACACGCTAGACTATTCGAGAGGCAAGGGAAAAATGACAGTATATAAGTTAGGGCCTGTAACGGCTCTGTACTACTACCTTGTAACTAACTAATCTATTGATAATACTAGATGTAATAGATGTATCAGTTGTAACAGGGGGGTCAGACTCAAAGAGAGTGGGTGTTAACCGACATTCGGGAGTACTGTAGGGAAATGCCGTTACACGTGGTACACTCGTTACACTGCTTATTTTGAGTAGTTTAGGCCAGCATGCGGTCGCGTTACAACGCGTTACAACGAAAGAAATGTGATGGGTCACCGGGAAAAAACCCGGAAAGTCGCCGTCGCCTACGACTGGCCTCCTCGGACAGTTCCTTTGAGTGGACTGTAACCGGGATGGACAACATTGACAGTTTCACAACTAACTGGTTATAACCACTCACCTAGATTTGCGGAGCAATCCCAGATTCGAATGTGATTCTACATGCTTCACTGCAAAATCTCTTCCTCTGGTGCAGCTTGTAGAACTCCTTGCACCACATGCAGACTCGCATCCCCATGAGCCTAGCTCTTTTCGCCCTCTTCATCTGCATGTAAATCTCTTCGAGTTCTTCCTTGGTCTTCTGCTTCTTCATAGAATAACCTCGCGACCGGCCTTCCCGTTGCAACGAAATAGCACCAGATGTGCGCGTACTCCCTCTGCCCGAAGACTTCGAAGCCGATGTAAGGCTCCTCGATAGTTTCCTTGCAGTACCTGCACCTCACAGAGGATCCTCGCCCCACGTAGTATTCCACTCGAACTTGAACCACAGAATCCAGAGCACACGCCACGTAAGATTCTGGTAGTGCTGCATCCTGAAGAACAGATGCGGACGCATATGAAAGAAGTACCCAATGCTAAACCCGTGCGACGGATATTCTATCCTCGGATAGTCTTCAATGCCGGTGAACCAGGTCCATTCCCTCCAAGGAGAGAATCTATACTTGAATTCAAGCTCAAAGTCCTCGTTATCAAGCCGAACCTTGTGCGCCTCGCTCATGTATCTGCGTTCCTGCTGCCGCATCTTCAGTTCATCAACGTAGCAGATTCTGTTAGGCCGGCAGAGATCGTGTCCGCATCCGCCACCGACGCGCATCTACTTCTCCAGATCCTTCTCAGGCCACTCAAATCTGTGTGAAGTAAGCTCCTTCAGCTTCTGGTAAGTAAGATGACCGTTATACCCGTCACCCTCCTCGTCCCACGAGAACACCTCTTCGCCGTCACTGACAGCGTCGTTATATCCTACATTCACAGATAGATGTCCCCAGCGAAAGCGAACATATACAGAATCGCCGTGATCAGTGAGGCCACTCCATTGTGAAGGACACGAGCCACAGGTCTTGACAACAGCAATGACCTTGATCAAGTCTGTGCCGTGCGAATGCTTCCACGGGCGCCAGTTCTTAGGAGGACCCCACTTAGTCATCGACGCGCTCCATCCAACCGCCGAGCGTTGTGAATGCCTGCAAGTCTACAAGACTGCGTTCCGTACTTTCAAAGGGCAGCATCGAAGTGGAGTTCAGGAATCAGTCGAATGGCTATTTCATCGTCATCCGTTCTCGAGACATCAAACGCAACGATCTCGACAATCTTTCTCACCAATGCAGTCTGGATCCAGTTCCAAGCTCTCGAACCATGACTGGGAGCAGCAGTCTCCGACAGTTTCGAATTTGACGACCAGACCCTCCTCGAATGTGAAAATCAGCTGCGTCTTGTCTTCATTGAATTCGACTGCATTCAACGGATGATCCATCATTCCTTTGTACTTCTCATTCACACGAACCAGGCTACCGTCTTTGATGTTGCACTGGCAGCCGGCGAATCCACAGGCAAACTCACCGTGAGCACTTGCCCCGTGACCACAGTAACAGACGTTCATCGATACCTCCAGTCTCGCGGTAGATACTCGCCATCAGTACCAGGAAGATCCGCGAAGAACGAATCGAACCAGATTGTCCAGCAGCCATACAGAACAACTACCAGACAGACTAGGATACAGAACACGGAAAGGAACTCTTTCAGATCAGAATGCTTCTTTTCTTCTAAGGCCACCACAAGACCTCCTTGACAGGGATGCGGGCCTCGACACACAGGCCCATCATGTCTTGTGTTCCTTTGCCTCCTGGCAGTGGGAAAGCGAGGCACAAGTCAATGGGATCTTGCATGTCAGGCTTGTGCTCCTCGAGCAGCATCAAACGATTCCTGATTGGACCGGCCTTCTTCTGGTACTGTGCCCAGTTGGCAGGATAAGGACGAACTCCCCACTTCCACCTAAGAGCGATGTGCGCAGCGAAGGAGTCAGCACCAGGTGCGCCGCCATGGATGAGGGTGACAAGCGAATGCTTCTCACGGATTAGCATCAGCTCTGACAGAATCTTGGTCTTGCCTTCCATGGCCTGGCTCAACCAGTGACGCGAGCCGGTGACGAGGAGCTTCACAGGATCATCTCCTGTAGGGCTTCATCGAAGCGAGCACGCCATTGGTCTTTGGGAAAGCCACTGGCGTACAGATACGCAACCAGTTCACCAGTGCCGAATCCACCACGGCACCAGCCAACTGTCAGAGCCTCTTGAGGACCCCAGATGTGTGAGTATACTTCGTAGGCTTTCACTGGTCGTAACCTGCCTCACAGGTGATATTGTCAAGCTTCCAAAGATTGAGCTTCATCGCCCCTCCTTCCACTTCTCGTACTGACTCAACTTGTCATTACATCTACGTGCAACAACAGTGGGATCAATCTTGCAGTGACGCATCACGAAGTAACAGGCAGCCATGACATCGCCAATCTCTTCAGTGATACGGTCCCTCAGATTTGAGCCATCCCAGTGCCGGACTTCGCCGTGAGTCTCGATGAGCTTGCCCGCGACCTGCACTAACTCGCCACACTCCTCGATTAGTTTGGACAGGCCTGGCCAGACAGTAGCTCCGCGAATGCTGAAGTCGCCGGAGTTCCTAGACACCGAAGTTCTTCCTGTTGAGGTACAGAAGACAGGCCACTCCGTAGATCATACCAATGAATGACCAGGCAGCTCGAGGAGCCCAGGAGCACTCGACGCTCAAGAAATAGAACCAGGCATTCGTGATGAGGGCGAAGCTCAACACGAATCCCAGAACTTTGAAGATGAATGCCATCACGTCATCGTCTTCACTCATTCGAACCTCACTGGACCAGAGATGCGAAGGACGTACTGTGCGTTCCCTTGGCCGAGGATAGAGTAATGCTTCAGGAAAGCTCTGAAGAACATGGACGTGTCGTCAGGGAACGCGAGGACGTAGTCACATAGAACCTGGATGTCCCACCTGGCAATCATTGTCTTATGGGTGCAACCAAGTACTCGGCGCATCACAATGCTGTAGTCGGGCTGAGGCATCGATCCGATAAAGCCTCGTCCATCCCTATGCCAGCCTCCCCTCGAGGAGGGAGCGATAATGTCGGCGACTGGGCCAACTAAGCGAGGTCGACGGTTCTGGCTGCCACATTCAGGAGAATACAGCTTCACCTCCTCGATGTCTAGAGCTCGAGCAAGACGACGTCGGCGCTTCATCGTCTGTTCTTCCTTCGTGAGTCTTTCTGCATCTTCATCTTGCGTCTCTTCACTTTAGGCAGATGGAACTTGACTCCCATCTTCTTGAGTGCGGCGCGAAGATCTGCCACAGAAGAGCCGGCTTCGTTGATGGCTGTGACAGCCTTTGCTACTTTGTCTTGTAGATCCTGCTTCTCCTCACTCACTTGTCGCTCCACTTGGACAAGACGTGAAGCAATCCCCAAGCGAGGGCGAGCTCCACGTGCTGATGAGGCAGATCCCGGTGTAACAGGCTAAGTACCAGATGCACCAAGGATACCAGTCCGAAAAGCCCTGTCATAAGCTCACCTCGTATTGCTGCGCTCTTTTCACGCAGATCTCGACCTGATTGAAGTGCATGGGCCAGGCGGAGTACCCATCGCCGTAGAAGCGGACTAGATATTTTCCCTCGGAGATGTTCCTCGCTACTATGCACCCGAACCTGCGGCTTGCCCTGTCCCCCGATTCCCATATGAGCCCCGTTCCCACGTCTAACATGATCACTCCACACCATGCTCTACTCCCAGCCTGCTGGACGCCAGATGCCGTCTTGAAGATCTCGACCCCAACCACGTGTGATCATCCCATCCCTGCGCAGGCTCATGCGACGGAACCCCATCTTCTGGAGGATATTTGCGACGCGCTCAGCACTGCGCTCGTCGCGCCTCTCGACAGGGATCTTGAGAACTTCCCAGACTTCCTCTGGGTCGAGGCGCTGCTTCTCTTCATTGGACTTGTCGAAGTGCTTACGAAGAGTAAACTCCCACGGGTCTTCGACAGTCCTAGACTCTTGATGTTTACCGGCTTCGTGCCAAAGTTTCTGAGGCAGTCTGATAATATCAGGGCCTCCTTCCTCTTCACGAGTCTTCGCTTCAGCCCACAGTTGATCTCGGTCTCTGTTGATCTTAGTGATGTCAAAGATCTTGACACGAACAGGCCAGAAACGTCGATTGCCTGTCATGTCCTTGAGATACGCTGAGGAGTTAGTTGTGCCGACGATTACGAACTGCCGCGGCACGATATCAGCATTACGCTCGTAAGCGAGGCGAACAGGCCCGTCGATCTGACGTGACAGAAAGCCCTTGAGACTTTCGATCTGAGCCTTGCGCATGTTCATCAACTCTTGCGCTTCGACGATCCACTTCCCTGAAGTTCGTTCGATAGTTTGCTTGGAGTCAACACCCAGAGGAAGATCATCAGAGAACCAATCGTCCTTTGGGCAGAGAGCTCTGAGCATAGTTGATTTGTTCTTGCCCTGTTGGGACTCAAGCACCATCATCTCATCGAACTTGCAACCAGGCTGCATGATGCGACGAACGGCAGCCGTGAGCACGAGTGCGCCAACAGCGCTGGTATACTCGTTGTTGGTTGCTCCCCCGTACTCAGTGAGCCAGGTGTCAATGCGAGGGACGCCGTCCCATTTCAAAGTCGACAGATACTCTCGCACCGGATGGACTTGGTTCCCGTCAGCATAGTTCTTGAGCACGATCTCGAAGAACTCGAGGGAGGGTCGGAAGTGAAACCTGGAATCCATTTCCAACCAAAGACGATTGCGAACGTCGTCGTTGTAGAACTCGAAGTCACCGTGGCCGTTCTTGACAATCAGCCTCAAGTTGAAGATGTCTTTGCACACACGAACTTCCATCTTCTCGAGGGCTCTTCGAACATTGCTTTGATCATTGGCAAGGATCTTCTTGCCACGCTCATCCAGACGGAACGGACTGCGCTCGGCCCAGATCTTGCGCAGGCTTTCAACGAAGGGCTTGCCAACTTCCTCACCCATGATCTCGACGAGCTTGCCTGTGCCAGCGACGGGGTCATCGTCAGCTTTTTGGAATGTCGAACGGACCTCGAGCTTACGATCCTTGGGTTTAGTTTCGCCCGCGATGCGACCCGCAACTTCAAAGACGGAGTATACCTCGTCCTCTGTTAGGGCACTCTGTTTAAGCGCGCCACAGACCGCCAGGGACCAGTCATGCCGGTTGCCTGGTGCAGCGTAGTACCGGCCGGTTAAAGCGGCTGTGGCGATAAGCTGAACTGTTCTCTTCAGTACTTTGGCGTCGATCTCTGGCGCATGTAGCTTCTCATGGTGCCAGTGGAGCTGCTCCTGGTGATCTGGGTTGTCCTTGTCGGTCCAAATCGAGGGAGGGCACATGCTCTGGTGGTCGACGCGAATCTCTACCAGAGTAGGCTTCTTGTCACTCCTCGGATTGAGATCCTTGTATGCAACTCCACGTTCGAACTTCGAGATGAACAGGACCTGCGACGTGGACTTCGAAGCTCGCCCCCACGACGCTTCACTATCAGGCAGGAGGCTCGCGCCTTCTACTGCCTCAGGGCAGTCAAAGTCTACGCCTACTAGTTTCTTGGATCTAGAGTCAGACTCCTTAACGAGGCGAATGCCTATGTTGTCATCGGTGTTGAACTCTGTGGAGTCATAGACGCGTTCGCGCCAATCGGAGTCTCTACACTCTTTAGTTTTGCTAACCAACGGGATGGGATACCATCCCAAGTTGATGTAGAGTTCGGCAGCCTCTCGGACGTCCTTAATCTCTGATGACATCTCGCCGGCAGCTCCCAGTGATCAGCAGGCTTCCCGGTCCGCTGAAGATTATGATGAGCCCCTCTACGTCACACAGGAGGGGCGGCTGTGATCCTAACTAATTACATCCCGGAGTTCGTGAGATCGGGCACGTCTTCGTCTTCACCCGCCTCACGTTCGATGACGATGTTCTTGCCGGCGAAGCTCTTGCCCAACTGATAGCAAGCCTTGCGAGTATCTTCGTCGGTGAACCCTGCGTTGCGAAGCGTCCACACCGCCCAGCTCCCTTTCTCGTTCTTCTCCATCGCCGTCTTGAGCTCGAACAGACGAGCGCAGGCCGGCGGGTCCATTGCCAGTTGACCGTTGATCTTCGCGGGGAGCTTGATCATCGAGTTGATCGTCTTGCCGACACCTTCAGCCTGCTTGTTCTTGAGACTGAAAGTCATGACCTCCAACGAATTGGGGAGCCAGATGAGGTAATCGTAGAACTTGGAAGCCAAGGGCTTGACCGACTGGCCCTCGTCGTCCTTGGTCCACTTCGTGCGGGGATCATTGGCGGCGACGTTACCGTCACTGACCTTGCCGGCCTCATCGAACTCCACGAAACGGCTGCCCAGGAACGTGATGATGCAAACCTGGATAGGCGTCTCGTAGATCTCGCCGGTGAGATCGTTGAACGCGTCGCTTTCGCTGAGCCCCTCGATGTACTTCGGGTCGAGCTTCTTCACGTGAGGGCTCATCGCCTGAGCCAGCATGAGACGGGGAGGGCGAACATCCTCACCGGTCAGCTTCTCCGTACCAAATCCGGCGTGAGTCTTGAAGTCCTCGGGAATCGATGTCAGAGCATTCTCTTCAGTCTTCGCGATTGCAGTTTCAGTCTTCTTTGCCACTTGTTAAGTCTCCAGTTTATATCGGGCGCGGTTACGACCAGCCTACGATGCCCGTAGTCGAGGGCCGGATGAGATCTAGCAGCGAATGTCTCCACTCATGAACAGGACACCGGGCCTGTCAAGTGCGTGGCTGGAACACAGCCGCGCGCGGAACATCGTGATGCTGAAAGTCTTGAGCATGACGTAGCGATAGCATCCTTCAACTGCACAGTGCTCGTCTCTGTAAGTTATCTTGCTGCGCAGCCATGCGAGTATTACTTCGATCGCAGCACGAGCTTTGGTCTGAAGAACGCCTCGATGCCTGCCGGCAGCTCCTGTCCCTCGAGGAGCATCTCCTTGACGAGGGAGTTCATCGTTTGGTACGGAAGCGTCATGGAGTGTTCGTATCCGTTTTCGAGACACCATTTCCTGAAGGCCTCCTTATCCTTCACGACTCCGCAGGGTTCAGGCTGAGACGAGACGCTCCCTCCATCAGTGAGCTTCAGGCTCGAGATACCCTGGGACTCGTATACCATTTCGATCATCTGGGCAACGGCCTCAATGACCAAATTCAGCTTGGACTCCCGCTCCTCGAACGCAGTCTTGTAGGCACGGAGGTCACGATAGAGACGAGCCAGGTCCTGCGGCTCTTTGCCGTTGAGCCTGATCTCGAAGCCTGGCGTCTCTTGAAGGTCTATTGTCTTGTTGTCAACTTCGCCTTCGGCTTCCTCTTCAGCCTGCCTCGCGAGGAGCTTCTTGATCTGATCGAGTTGATACTGCCTGTTCTTGTCTTCTGTTGGAAGACGCAGCAGGTCTTTCAGTACTTCCTCATACTTTCCCATTACTCATCCTCAATGATTGATTTGCCGAACACTCCCTGAAGACCAGCATTCGGGAGGATTACCAGATTGCCTCCTCTCAAGTTATTCTCGAAGACTTTGGGACTGTGGACGCCGGCGAAGACGAGAGCATAACCAGCAGGGCCGACGTTGATGTCATTCCCGAAGCACACGAATCTGTCAGTGCCTTCGCCGAACACTGCACCTCGCTGGCCTGGAGTATTACTCTTGATGATGTTGTCAACGAAGCGGAGGCCGTTGCAAGCGTTTCCAATGAAGTTATATTGCGCCGGAACCGCATTGGGGATCAGACCGTTGTTTTGGAATGTACACTTCTGGACCCAGATGTCTGACGGCGGGAGGCCGTGACCTTTGTGGATGTGCAGGCCAGTCCGCGAGTTTTCAAAGAAGATGCAGTCTTGAAGGATGACGTCATGGACGCGCTCATCCTTGTTCGCTTCGATATCGCAGCCGGCTGCGGGCTCTTGGCCGTTGGAGTTCATCAGACTCGTGCGACTCACACGCACATGCTCGGCGTTCGTCATTGTCAACGCATTGCGCCGGCAGTTCGTGATGTGGCAGTCTCTGATGCTGACGAAGCTCGAGGGAGTGTTGCCTCCAATGCCGATGCCATCAAAGTACTGGTCACTGATCTCGACGCCTTCGATCTCGACAGTCATGGAACTGTCAACCCAGATACCCTTCCCCCACTGGAGGCCGGCGTGAGGAAGACGCGAACCGATAAGAGCACCGCCAAAGATTTTGATGTTGTTCGAACCAGGAACAGTGTAGATCATCCTTGCTCTAGTGGCCGGCTGGTTAGTTCCACCTTGAGTCATGACGGCGTCCGTCATCTCGAGGGTTTTGAAACTACCCATACGGATGCCGACATTCGGGTTGATTTTGTAAGTTGCTCCGTGATGAAGCTGAACAATGTCTTCGTCACGGCAGATGTCGATGGCAGCCTGAATAGCAGACGTGTCATCTGCGACGCCGTCCCCCTGTGCCCCGTGAGAGTGCGGATCAATTATCATGTGCGTCCTCCGTAAGGACACTGATCCACTTTGAGCAAGTGAAAGTTGCAGCGTCCTCCTTGTTACGAAGAGCCTTGATCACGTGATGATCAATTGTCTTCTGTCCTTCGGGACCAGTCGCGATGACGTCCCCATACCAGACTTTGTTTACCTGGCCTGAGCGATGCACTCGATCATCTGCCTGGAGTCTGTTCTTGAGGGACGATTCATGTGACATCCAGAGAGTATGATCTGCGGCGGCGAAATTGAGACCGACTGCGCCGCTGGCAGGAATGCCGATGCCCATCACTGGACGGTCCTTCGGGGAAGTCTGAGGATGTAGCAGCCGGAGAGTGTGCTCACGGTCGACTTTCTTCTGACCTCCACACAACAAACCAACTTCAAACCCAAGTTTCTGTGCGATGGCCTGCACTGCGAACAGCTCCCGGCGGAACCTGCACCACACAATCGCCTTGACAGTTGGCTTCCCCTCGAGAAGAGTCTTAGCCCACTCCTCGAATACCTCAAGCTTCTCAGTGCCAACTGTCTCAGGCTCCAGCGAACGTGTCTCGTAGCCTGCACCTCCACATGTGAGGCACAGATCATCTTCCACCTGGCCCGCTCCCTCGCAACTACTGCACAGGCTCTGTTCGAGGAGGCCTCCCAGAAAACCGGAGGTGATCTGCGCAAGGCGCATGACCTTCACGCCGGCCTGTTGAGGCGAAGCGCTGACGTTACTGCTAAGCCAGGCCACAGCATCGTCGCGCATTTGCTTATAGATCTTCCACGTACTCGGAGTAAGAGCCGCAGTGAGAGTTACAGGTGGCATCTTCTCTGGCAGGTCCAGACAGTCATTCTTCAGCCGGCGCAGTACATAAGGCTTGAGCTTGTTCTGGATCACCTCAACATCACGCCAACCTACGATCTGTTTGTTTTGCCAGCCACCCATGATTGCGTGCTGACTACGAAAGACCTTCTGGTTCTTGTAACCCAGGATGTCGGGGTTCATGATGTAGGCCTGCGAGAACAGGTCCTCTAGATTATTCGACTGAGGAGTGCCGTTGAGCAAGACTACTCGGCCACAGCGCTTACGTAGTTTGATGACAGCTTTAGTTTGTTTGGCCGTCCAGCACTTGACAGCCCAGGACTCGTCAACTACTAACAGAGTTGACTTGCCGGCCCAGCGATGGATGATCTCGTCAATCTTGTCCTTGGAGCCTCTGATGAACTCCAGGTTAGTTACAATCCAGTTGATGCGAAGGCCTTGTCTACCGCGATGCCAGTTTCGTACTCGGCCGTGGAACTCAGTGACATTAACGGGCATGTCGGGCCAGCGGTGTTTGAGGATCTCGCCTATCTCCTGGTCAAACCATACAGACTTGATAGGATTCGGCCCAATTACTATGACGTTCTGCAGGAGGCCCAGCTCGAAGAGCACCTGCACAGCGTCACAGACTTGCTTAGTTTTCCCTGCACCCATCTCATCGAACAGGGCGAAACAGTTTGGCAGTTCACGGCCAACAGCAGGATTACTTCTTTGAACTAGCGCATGGCTCCCGATGAGTTGATGGTCGAAGGGCTTTAGAGGTGCCCGAGCTTCGATCATCGCACAAGTTGTCTCGAGCTTCACCTCACCCGCTCCTGCGGGTGATAGCAGTTGAAGTCCCCCGGCTCGTGGCCTGCGGGATTCTTACAGGCAGAACACTTGTCGATGCGATTCTCTTGAGCGCCACCGTTGAGTTGAATGAGAATGGTCTTGGTCCTGTTCAGATCAGAGAGGATCCAATCACCTTCGATGCGTTCATCGTACCCACTTGACAGTTTGATATCGATGATATCCTCAGGCTCATTGTAGGCTTCGAGCATTGATCTTACGAGCCCAACGATGCTATCAATCTGTTCCTTGCTGATCACTTCGTCTCCTTCTGCGGGAACTTACCCGCGAGCGCTTGTCTGACAATCTCCTGCACCTTCCAAGGGAAGTCTGACTTCAGCATCCAGTGAAGATACCCTGGGTCCCTCTTTGCCACTGTTCGAAGAGGAACGTTGACGTGTTTGTTCCCGAAGTTGATACAGGCCTCACCGAACCGCCAGGCCAGGAGACCGCGAGGATCCAGGAAGCCGGTGTCCCTCCCCTCCTCGAAGTACTTCCTGTAGAGCTGGCCCATATCCTTAGGAAGGTCATTGTGCTTGGCGAGCTGCGCCTCGAGCACCCTCTTCGTCATACGGATGTCGGCCATGGCGTCGTGAGCGTCAGTGTGCTCTTCTCCAAGATAGAGACGAGCAGCGTCAGAAAGAGTGCGCTTGTGATAAGAGAAGAAGATCTTTTGCGAACAGAGTATGCGGCCGTTGATGACGTCTCGTGATCCTACTCGTTTGAACTCGGACTTCAGGAAGTCGAGATCGAATTCAACATTATGACCGGCGAAGTCACACTTAGAAAATCCTTTTGCGAGGTTCTCTGCCAACTGTGCGAACGTGGGTGCGTCTTTGACAGTGTCATCGTTGATGCCATGGATAGCAGTGATCTCCGGAGGGATAGGCTGCTGAGGGTTGACATAAGTCTGATACTCAGTCTCCCGTCCATCAGGATAAAGTTTCATGATCCCGATCTGCACAATACGATCGACTTCATGGTGAGTGCCGGTGGTTTCAGTGTCGATGAGAACCAGAGGGCACTCGAGGCCTCCGAGGAGGGTCACCAGGGTCATCGCGGGTCTCTTCCACAGTACTGACAAGCAGACCGGTCCCAGAGGGAGCTATGCCTCTTGCTAACAAACGTTGCGACAGCCTGATGATTGAGACCAGGGAAGATTTCAGTTGGATCCCAAGTTCCGTCAGGGAAGATCTTGAGAGGATGAACGATGTGGGTGTTGCGCTGCTTCTCTTTGAATTCGTAGATGACATACCAGCAGTCGCTGACGGCTGCGAGCTTGATAGCAGTCTGATGCTGGATCCCACGGCCTTCGACCTTGCCACCTCGTGCGACCTTCGCTTCCAACCATGACGTATGCCGCAGCCACGTGACACTGATGTCCAGTACTCCCGACGTATACGCGTCTGTGTGCTTGAAGACCACAGAGTTAGGAAGACAGATCCCTGTGCGCAGTTCCTTCACCAGGCCTCTGCTAAGATCAATCTCTTTCACGACTTGTCTTCCTCCTTCCTCAACTCGTAGCCCGTCACGTCATAGCCCATCTTCTGTAAAGCACTGACGATGATGTCGTGGATGATCTTCGAGCGCTTCTCGCCGGTCTTCTCTGTGTGCTCCTTCAATGCCTCCTGAACATCAGGGGTCGTGTGAAACGGAACGTAACGGTCACGATTGCTGGTGATCGCCATGACTCTCTTCTTTCTCCAGGTTCTTGATCTTCCTGTCGAGGTACCACCTGGCCTTCTTCAGATCTTGCAGGATGCTCGCTCCTGCTTTCTTGCCGAATCGCCAGAGATACTTCGTCGTGTTGTAGATGAATGCGTCGCTGTCCCAACCCTTGGCCTCTGCGACCTTGACGTGTTCATACGGATCGTGTGCTCCGCCGTAATGGGATGGATTCTCTACGGCGGATTCTGGGCAGACCTTGCAGATTTCACATGGAGTAAGGGCAGAGTCTTCACGGGTGTGATTGTACGATGGAGCAGCCGGCTGGCCTTTTTCCCAGATGCCGTTGCTGATGATGCCCCAGACTCCGTTATGTTTCTCATCCACGGAGATCTCGAGGCACCTGCACCCAAGAGGGCTGAGGCACTCGTGAGGGCCGTCGACGATAGTTCCATGTTGCTCCCTGCACACGATGCAGGAGTTCCTGTCGAAGCCGCACATCCACACGAGCATCACTTGTATTCCTTCCCCCAGTGCATCACTTCACGGCGCTGGAACCACTGATAAGCTGCCTGAACGAGATCGACATCCTGCGGCGCATCCTGAAGAACCTCGTAGGCCTTCTGGAAACGCAGAGGACTCGGGCCAGCCGGGATGCTCTTGTAGACGTGATGCGACTTGAGTACTGCCGAGCAGACGTTGAACCACTCCATGTAGTCATCTCGACAGCGCTCGGAGATGAAACCGGAGTCTGCGTCGTAGAGCAACGTCTTGATCAGCACATCAAGATCGCAGTTCTCCGTCGGCATCAACGCAGGACGAACACCAGCAGTCTTGAGATAGACCGGAGCCGCGTCGCTCATGCTAGTTACTTCGACACTCCTCGGAGGGTACGGTCCAAGTTGATCCAAGTAATAGTCCAAGTTGTGAAGCATCCGGGTCATGCCCTTGTTGAGAGCGTGATCGTAGATGTGCATGTTCGTAGAGATCTGAGTATAGACACCGGGCTCGACGCCGATGCGAGCTGCCATATACTCGAGGAGCATGCTGAAGTGAAACGCGTTCGCGCCGTACGCCCCGAGGATCATGTCATTGGAGCGGCAGAAGACGGTCATGTCGAGTTTGCCCTGCACCCCGACTTGAAACGTCGCCGTCAGGTTGCACGGGAACGCTTTGCCTACGCGTCCGAGATCACTCTCTGGAGACCACATCTGTAACACGCAGCGACGGTCATCCCGGTTCTGCTTGAGTGCATAGACAATCTCTCGGATCTGGTCGACCCCGTGAAATCGCTTCCGCCAGCGATGTCCATATGCGTCGTGAATTGTCTCACCGTCGTCACTGAACTGATTGAAGGTCTTAACATAACGGAGTAACGGCTCGACGTCGTTACGACCTGCGAGCATCCACAGGGCTTCATACAAGTGAAAGAACGGATTGGCATCGCGCTCCTCCCAAAAGATGACGCGCTCCAACGGATGGGAATACACAGTTGCGACAGGCCAGGGCAGGACGAGGACCTTGCCAAACCGGCTATCGCGACTAACAGAGTGCTTCGCGATGAGGTCCAGTCCCTGCGGCAGTGCGGCGTGGACGTTACGAACTTCCAGTACTCTCAAGACTTCTCCTCCGGTCTATCAGCTCCAAGACAATAGAGATCGTAGTTCGCGTAGAGCTTGGCTCGCTGAGTGTAGCTCATGTCAAGTAGCAGACGCGCGAGGCTTGCGCCGGCTGGGTCATTGTTCTCGACGGCTTGATCGTGACAGAACTGGATGTTCCCTCGCTCCAGGTTTCCGTCATCGAGTGCGATGTGCAGCCATCCACCAGCGCCATTAGGAGCCCTGCGATCGTTGTAGTATTCCCACGCCGGAAGAAGAGCTTCCTTCCAAGTTCTAACCACGACGAGCCTCCTCGATTGCCAGCCAGATGTCGGCTTCGAGTTCCTTGCGCATCACTCCATTCCTAAGAACATAAGCCGGATGGAAAGTAGTGATGACGCGAACACCTGGCAGCGGCTTATACGGATAGACCTTCCCACGAAGCTTGTGAACAGACTCGCTGTGCCCTGTGAGGATGGCCGATGCAAACTTGCCAAGAGCAACGATGACTCGCGGCTCGATGGCCTTGATCTGAAGTTCCAAGAACGGACGGCACTCAGCAACTTCATCATCAGCCGGATTCCTGTTGCCAGGAGGCCGGCACTTCAAGACGTTCGCAATGTAGACTTCGTCCCTTGTGATCTTGTTAGCAGTGAAGATCTCAGCGAGAAGGACACCGGCTTTGCCCACGAACGGCAGGCCAGTCACATCCTCGAATTCACCCGGTGCCTCGCCGATGAACATCAGCTTCGCGTGTTGATTGCCAGAGCCGAAGACGATCTTGTTGCGAGACTTCGACAGGCGACAGCGCTGGCAGTCACCGAGGATGAGTTGAACATCCCCCATCCCCACACGCTCGACATCGGGTGAATCGAACAGCGAACGTTGTTTCACTCCTCGTCCTCGTCTTCGATATCTCGCTCGTCAAGTGTATCGTCTCGAGTGTTTTCGTAATTGTCTTCATCGAAGTCGTCTGGGTCAGGAGTCTGATAGTCCGGCCGAGGAGGCATAGGCTTTGTCTCAGGAACCACAGTTGCATGGACTTCATACGAATCGCCCATTGACGTGACGTTCACTGGTCTTCCACGAGACCCGTAGACTTCACGTTCACGATCTCGACCACACCTTCCAACACAGAAATGATCCGTCGTGTTGGGGAGATTATTCGCCGCGATCCACAGACAGTCCTGTCGAACCGGAGGTTCGTAGAGTGAAGGATGTGCGATGCTCTCCGGAACATAAGTCTCCGGGTTGAACAGGATCTCACAAGTGAACCGTGGCGACGGAGGTGGTGTGACAACGATCTGATTCACGATCATGTCAGGAAGGACCGGAGGCTTTCCATCTTCAAGAAGAATGCGAAGTTGTTCAACACGCTCCACGATATCGATGCGCCCGACAGCGACGCCCAGTGCGTTTATAGCCTGTATGGCCCGCGCCAGGCCGTCGGCAGGACCCGGGGAAATAGGCTCCAGCGCGACCGTGCCAGCCGGCTCAGGTATTGGCATGTCAGCCGGCGGCGGGTCGCCTGGCGGGTCGCTGGAAGAGCCTGGCGCCGGCTGCCTCCCCTTCAGCGCATCGAGTAATTTCTTGGCTGCGCTCACTGGTACCTCCTCTTCAGCTTGTCACCGGCCTGCGCTCTCTTATACTTGTCGTACTCACAGGCCCAGTGTTCGGCCTCGCGCATTTCCCAGGCCTGCCACTCCTTCGGCCAGTACTCCGTCTTCTTGGAAGCCTCGACGATTTCGTACATCATGTTGTTCATCACGTTCTGGTCCCACTGAGATCCGTAGCTGAACTCAGCAGAGTTACCAGAGTTCGCCCATCCCAGTCCCCGTGCGCAGCCGGGTCCGGCCGAGGCCCACGTCGTGATGTCAGGGGCGTCACTGAGCACAGGAGTGTGTCGCAGATCCGTGACTACTTCATACGCCATGAACCTCCCCATGTAAGGGAGCTCCTTCAGATCAGCGTGAGCGTCTTGGAGTGACTTCCAGTTCCACGGCTGCATCGTAGGAACAAGACGTCTGGCAGTGTCGATGCACCACAGTACTCCTTCTGCCTTCTCCATTCCCTGTTTCCCGAGGATGATGTACGCTCCGCTCACAACTGGGCTCACCCCACGAAGCCGCCTCATAGCCTCCTCGGAATCCCACTTCCCGAGCAGCAGATCGAGGAGGGTTACTCCGGTCTCGATCTTGTTGAACCAGCGGAATGCAAGAGTAGCAAGAACGATCTCGAGCTTGACGGCATTGAGCTCGGGCTCCGTGACTCGTTGAAATTCCCTGATGAGCGGCTGGCGTATGTGATCCCTGAGCCATTGAGTAGTCTTGTCGTGCTCGCGGTGAACATTGCAGAACCTGAAGTTCTGGAAGATAGTATCACTCGTCCACGGCCTCGGTTCAAGTCTGCTCTTCTTGAGCATGATCTCGTAACGCTCACGCGCCGTCGCGAAGTACTCATCGATGTATTGCATAACTGTTAGCGAGCCTCACTATACCACAAGTTAACAACTTGGAGCAATGGAAATTGTCACTTCGCGAGTTGCTTGAAGACGAGCATGAACAGTTGTTCACTGTCGTGCCAGTTCATCGGCCTCCACGGCATCCCGAAGTGCTTCTTGCAGGCCACGTCAATATGTGCGACCTCGCTCTCAGTGAGGGCTCCATACAGTTTTGTTGACTCGACAGGAGTGTCAATGCGCGGCATCACCTGTGCTGCTTCGTAGCGAACGGCGAGTCTGTCGGCCGTCTCGATGTGATCCTCATGGTCTGCGGTGCAGCCGAACTTTGTCCAGATCTTCTGCTGAACCCCGTGCTCAACACGACGATACTCAGCGAAGGGAGGGCTGCTCTTCAGCCACTTGACAATGTCCCCAAGATAAGCTTCACTGCCGTCGTGGAGCAGGGCTTTCAACCTGAGATACGGAGGCACGAGAATGCTGACGAAGATTGAATGATGGGCAACATTCACGGGAACTCGGGCGGCTCCGGCGAATCGGTTGACACAGGCAAGGTGATGCGCGATGTCCACGATGTCGATGTCTTTATCTGTGAGATTCAGAGGATCGATCTTCTTGCCTGTGAACGTTGTCATAATCGACTTCATGTCTAGAGTCCTCCGGCGACGTGGCGAATCAGCTTCACCCTCGCCGATTTGATCTGCTCCCGCAGCTCGAGGGAGTAGTCCCTGAGCCAGTGGTCCCTCTGTTCTTGCCTGATGTCCTGCCAGTGCTTCATCTTCGCAACGACTTCCTCCGGAGTTGACGCCGAGTACTGCTTGATGCCGATGCCGGCTTTGTTGAACGTCGAGTGGCAAGCCTCGTCGAAGATGATGGCGAGGCCTTCCTGCAGGGATTCGTAGAACCTGTTCGCGGGGGAGGAGTACGTCTCGTGTGAGTAGTCGTCTTCGATGTAGAGTGTCGAGGCGTAGGCCTTGATGATCTTCCTCAACTTCCCGCTGATCATGCGAACGTTCTGCCCGTAAGGTGTGAACCGCTGGCCTCCTCTGTAACTGGAGACGTCAACACCCAAAGCTCCGGAGAAGAACTTCTTGAACGAGGCTGCCCGGATTTCTTTGTATGCTCCGTAGTATAGTATCCGATTCGTGACCGCTGGCGTTGAAAATGGAAGAGGCTCGCGCCACTGCGACGGAGGGTGCCAGGTGAGAACGTTCCAGTTGATGTACGAGTCCACCGGCTTCAACAGCCGACTGGGCACAGTGCTCCACATGATCTCCGTCGGGTAGATCTTGCGGAACCGCACGTCGCGCTCGAACATACAATCGTTCTCGAGATTGACGATCTTGCCGGCCGACGCGTACAGAGCGAGCGCCTCCTCGCGATGCTCACTGAACCGGAGGAGTCCGTGCTTCACGAAGAGAACGTCCGGCCTGCCAGTCTGCAGGATCTTCTTCGCAGACTCGACGTCGTGAGCAAGAGGTATCTCCAGTTGCTCGGCAGCGAATCTAGCAATGCGCATCGTTGGACTTGTCGAATCGATCTTCGCTGTGTTCACGTGGAGCACTGCCATACGAATCATGACTTGTGCCCGTTCTTCATTGCGTCCTTCAGAGCTTTGGTTCTATCGGGGACCAGGTTATACGTCTGGTCGGGATGCGTCTTCTTTTCCCATCGCCGTAGGATGATGGAAGTGTACGAAGCGCCGGCTGTGGCCTCAGCAATCACGGCTGCATCGGTTGCATCTGCGTACTGCAGGACTTCGTTCCCTCTGTGATCAGGCAGCAGGCCAACGCGCATAGACTTCGCGTTGCACTTGTCACACGGATCAAAGCCTCGATCTGAGTGATAGAGCTTCTTGCGAGCCGAGTGGAAGGCCTGGTTATTCCACAGTGCATCCATCGGGAGCTCCAAGATGTTGCCACACTTGTAGACTCCTCGGAAGTCATTGCAGCAGATTGCAACGTTGCCGTCCCAGCGAAACGACATCTCGCGGAACGGTTTCGCGCATCGCTGCTTGAGGGGCATACTCTCCGGCACTTCCGTCCCGCCGCCGCAGTGCGTATTGAGTGTTGAGTGATTGCCGAATGCCGCAGTAGTGATATCGCGGATCACTACTATATCCTTGTGGCCGACGCGTCTGCCAGAGTGCAGGTTATGCTCCTCCTGCTCTGGGTAGTGGTACACAGGATACGGGCCTTGATAGCTTCCGATGACGCGAGGCACGATGCTCACGTGTTCGTAGTTGTCAAGCCCAAGAGTGTTGAGGCCAGCTTCGAGGAGGGAGTTGATCTTCTTCGTCGGGTTCGACAGGAAGCCGCTGCCGTTGCTGAACATCACGAGCGAAGTCTTTGGGCCGAGGGCTTCACGGAAAGCATTCACGACGACATCGAGATACTCGTGCATCGACGGCTCACCGTGCATGGCGAATTCGATGCGCGGATTCCAGCCGTCGGCCTTGAGCCTCTTCAACTCCATGGCAATCCGCACGGCTGTCGCCGCCTTCATGTGCTTGAAGTTCCCAGGCTTCTCCCGAATGCCGTTGATGCCACAGAACTCGCAGGCCAAGGTGCAGCCTTCCACGAGTTCCACTTGGACTGAGAACGGAGGTGTCTGGGTCACTGGTCCCTCATCTTGCTGTTCACGAGAGCCGCAACTTGGGTGGGATTCTCACGAACGAAAACGTGTGATCCCGAAGTCAGCTCAATGACCGAGCCACCCTCCTCGGAATAGGAACGAATGAACAGGACGTGCAGGACACTGAGCCATACGTCATGACCGTCCTTGTGGGTTAGCCGGAGCATTTGAATCAGCCTCACTTTCGTTTGAGTTGGAGTTCAGTTCGAGGGAGGTTGTCTTCGGTTGACCTGGCGTTCCAGGCCTTGAGCCACTGGATGTTCACGTCCTGTCTCTCGCCGGCGAAGAGCTCCCCGCCGGAGATGCTCGTCTTCGTGACCTGCTTCACGAACTCCGGAAACTTGTTCTGGAGCATCATCGCGGCCTGGGCCTGCACCTCCTTTGTGCGATAGCCCGAGCAGCCTCCTTCAAGGCCACTTCCTCTTTGAGACCAGCAGTAATGATACGCAACGCGATTCGGGTAGCCTCTCAACAACAGACTGAGAGTCACGTCGAAGTCCTCCATCACCGGAAGATTGTCGAAGCGCATCTTCTCATTGAGGTATCTCTCGGCGTTAAAGAAATGCGCGTTGTTGACACGGATGCAGTCTGTCCAGCCGACCATGATGTTCTGGTTTCCCTGGCGAGCACTGATGCCGCCGTGAACGAAGCCGGCGTCGAGTTGAGCTTGGATCCAGTCGAACATCGGATCCAATTTCTCGGATCTGATGAGAGGCCTTGGAGCGTTCGGGTCTTGACGCTGGCTGAAGTACAGATCATCGTCCAGCATCACGACGCCCTCGGTTTCAGACTGTTCGAGGATCCACTGCCTCGTCGGTCCAATCCCAGGTACAGGGCATCCCCAGACGCCGGCGGATCCCGAAGGATGATAAGCGGCGTGCTTCATCACTTCGTCTTCGGGGCACACGATGATAGGCTTGATGCTTGACTTTGTCAATAGCTCACGCAGAGTGATCTGCTTGTTGATGCCGATTCGTTTGAGGGTTGGAATGAAGACGGTCATGTCAGAACTGATCATTGTCCACATCCTTCTTGACAGTTGGGTTGACAGGATTCGCCGCGGATCATACGGGCAATGTCCTCGTCTTGAGGGATAGGGAAGTCGTACCTCTTACAGATGGCCTCGAGGATAGGGCATCCATAATTCAAGTGACTGAGCTCATCAGAGTCAATCTTCACTGCGATGTAGTCGTCCTTCAACAGCCACATCCACGCGCGCATCTTGTCGATTGTACGGCCAGCGCTGAGCCCACGATGATCGCGCGCCTTCGGCCATCCATAGCCCATCATGTAATCGGCCATGTCGGACAACACACGTTCACGTGTGAGTGGGTGAGGCACTCCCCACTCCGCGCCAGTGGCTCCTTCCTTCGTGAGGCCGGCAGCTTTGCACTCCTCGAAGCTGACGTAAGTCGTGTAGATCTCATAGTCGAAGCCGAACATACTGCTGGGCGGCTCTTTCAACTTCTCGAGTACTTCCTGTTTCGTTCGCACTGACTTCCTCCTTAACACCCACAACTGAAATACGTGTTCTCGCGGTGTTCGTCATCAAACGCCTTGCCTGTGATGTTCTCCATGTGATCCCAGAATTCTTTCGTCTGAGCCCAGTCGGGTCCTGATGTTGTTCCGAAGCTGAAGTGCTCATCACTCCCTTCCACTTCAGCTATAAGATCTTCAGACTTGAACCCGAATGTTTCTTCGTGAGCTTTCAGCCACTCGAGCGACTTGGCTTTCTTACCGACTCTCACGTCTTCGTCTTGTTCCTGCCCTCCATCGAAAGCAGGATGTGCCCACTGATGGCGAAGGCTCGTGATTGTCTGAGGGAACAGAAGCACCCAGAACCATTCACCTGGCTTGACGTACTCGTCGAGGTACGGATCAACGATGCCGATCGGGTTGTCGCTGGAACAGGCTCGGTCCGAGGAGTTCGGCCGCAGGCCAACACGCTGACCAGGGTAGAGAGGCTCGCCTTCGCCGTTCTTGCATGGAGCAACGGCGATGTGGATCGCGTCGCGCATCGTATCGCCATCCGTGATGAGATGACCGAGCTTGACTTCGTGTGGTCTCTTCACTTGCATGCTCCCCAGTTCACCCCGTAGTTCACGTCCCACAGGATTGGAACTTTCAAGTCGAAGCTCTGCTTGTCGAGGATCTGCTTCACGTGCTCGACGGCTTCTTTGTTAGGTGCGTCAAAATCAAACTCGTCATGCACACAGTAGCGGAGCTTGATGCCAGTCTGCTTCCTTGTGCGATAGAGCTCGACCGACTTCTGCTTCTGGATGTCGGCTGCGCTTCCTTGGATGACGCGGTTCAGCGCCGCGTGACTGAACTCCCCGCGAATGAACCTAGCCCGTCGGCCCATGATGGTCTTGACATAGCCACGGGCTTCGGCGAGCTTGCTAGCTTTGTTGAGGAGCTTCTTCGCTTCGGGGAACTCGGCGTCATAAGCCTCGACGAACGGCTTGACTTCAGCTACTCCAACGTCACTCGTCATCGGCTCCGTTGGGCTGCGATAGCCCAGCATCACCGCGATCTTCTTCAGGCCGGCGCCGTAGATCTTGGCGAAGTTCAGATCCTTAGTGCGGTCTCTCGTGATGTCAGGCTTCGTCGCCTGGATCATGGTCATCACGAAGTTATGGAAGTCAGTCTCCGGATCTTTGGCGTAGGCTGCCAGAACTTTGGGAGCCTCACTGAAGTGTCCGAACAGACGATACTCGATTTGCTTCGCGTCTGCTTTCCCCCAGACCTGGCCTGGCTCTGGGATGAACAGATCACGAACGATGAACTCCTTGAGCCACGGATAAATCTTGAGGAGCCCACTCTTCTCGAGTTTCTTGAGAGTGATCTTTTGCTTAGAGGGCTTCGCGACTTGTTGGATGTTGACACCCTCTGTGCGATTGAGCCCCGAGCTCGAGTATCTCCCGGAGACTGTACCTCCATCATCTGTTGCTACTTGGTGAAGAGCATAACGAAGGAGACCGTTCCTATCAACTTTCGCTTTGTAGTTCTTAATGAATTTGTTGTCGAGGCTGATGTACTCCCGCACCAGGCGGAGCTTCATGATAGTCGGGTGATCGAAGCGTTCAAGCACTGCATCGGTGAAGCTCTCTTCGTCCTTGACTGCAGTCCGGTAGGGATTCGTGATGCCCAGCTTCTTGAAGATCCTACTCAGACAGTCACGGTCACCAGGCTCAACCTTGAATCCCACTTCACGAGTGAGCTCCCACAGAAGCTTCTGGATGATGTGCTGAATCTGGTTCGACCACAGCTCAAGCTTCTCAACGTCGAGATAGACTCCGTTGCGCTCCATCTCGCATGTGGAGTAGATGACCTCCTCCTCAAGCTCCCGAACTTCATGGAGCTCTTGCTCCTCGAGCATGGGGAAGAACTTCTCCTCGAGCCAGAGACAGAGGAGCACGTCATCCTCGGCATACTCGTGGACTTCGCCGGCGTGAGTGTGCCGCATGTCCTTGATGAACGGCATCTGCCTCTTGCCGCGTCCCAGGTGTTCCTGCGAGATGTACTCAAGGCCAAACCTACGGCGATGGTCATCGAGGAGGGCTGCCTGGAGTCCGACGTCTCCGAGGAGGCAACCCATCGCCTCGAAGTCCACTCCCCACTTGAACCCCATGTGACAGTCGAATTGAATCTTCGAGCCTACGAGCCGCTTGCCAGCCAGGACGGTCTTAGCCCAGCGGCGCACAGCATCCTCGCTGAGGTTCCCGCCCGCGTGTCCCCAGGGCAAATAGCGGCTGTTATAGCCGGTCTCCTTGGAACCCCATGCTACCGCCAGGCCTATTGGAATGTCGTTGTCCCACCAGCGCAGGCCTGTTGTCTCGAAGTCGATGTAGACCGTATCGGCGTCGATGACAGACGGAGGCTCATCAGGTCTCCATGAGTGCCTCACAGGATGGCGCATGCTATCCATGAGGCTCATGCTCTGAGTCTTCCCGTACTTGGAGTTACTGGGCATGACCGAGATCGGTAATCCCGCCTTCGACCAGCATCACGACACTGCTCCACGTGACTCCACAGATCTTGGCCCTGAATACGAATCGCCGGCCTGTCTCGTCTGCGTACTCCATCTTCTCACTCCATCGATTCGCCATGAGCTTGGAGAAGTGAAGGATCTGAGGCATCGACAAGTTGCACCTGAAGTCAAGCCTCGTCTCGAGCTTCGAGTCACCACCAGGTGTTATCGCCATCTCACCTGGATCGATCTCCGACAGACGAACTTCACGAGGGCCGATCTTGAGTGTTGTCATGTCACTCCTTAATTGTCAAACCAGAAGATGAATCTCACGTCATCGAACTCGCGGTCTTCGGGATACTTCCAAACACTTTCAAGACCACTGCCAAGCAGATAGCAGTGGAGTATACTCTCGAACGGTTCTCCATACTTCTGTTCGAACCAGTCGTAGAGGTCAGCGATTTCTTTGGCCCCGAGCCAGCTCATTGTGTGAGCATCGCCGTTCTCTTGCTCGTAACAATACATCGTGAGAACAGTGACGTCGTGTGGAAGTCCGCGAGGAGGCGCAAGGGCATTCGATGTCTTGCCGCGCACTCCGGCCATCTTCTCAAACAAGTCATAGTAACGAGAGATGTGTGGTGTAGACCAGTGATGCCACACTCCTCCCAACATGACCTCGATGTGAAGATGGATATCGCAGCCCACGTTACTGGATTTCCTGTTCTGGGTCCTGTGCAATTTCTCTGAGGCAAAGGATGTAGAGATCCCTGAGATCCTCATATGAAAGATCTTGAAGCTCAGTCATCAGAAAGTAGTGGCTCAATCGCTGACGCATGACGAAGATCAGCTCCATCTGCTCTGCGACCTCCGCTTGCTGACGAAAGTTCTTAGCGATCATCTTGATCTGTCCAGACGTATCCATCACAACCTCCTCGAATTCTCTGAAGCCCAGTTGGGAGGACGCCAGTTCTTGTAGACGCCGGCCTCACGATCCCACTTCTCGGAGTCATCCTTCTTGGATCGCTTTGGTTTCTCTTCCGGCTCGGGGACTTTCTGCACCTCCTCGAACTCATCCTCGTGCTTCATCTACTCCTCCAGTCTGTACTCTTTGGTCACTGCTCTGTCTGCTTTCCCTGCCAGGTGCGGCGAGAACCAGAATCGACCGACGTGCCTTCCGAGGAGTGGCTTCGCTGATGTGTACGACTTGAAGTGACCGCGAACCCAGTGCAGAGCAAGCGGCTCACCCTTGCCAGTGCTTTCACCGACGCGCCAGGCTTTCCCTACGCGATGCACCGTGAGCACATGGTGCCGCAGTAAGGGGAGCCTGCCCTGTCGCTGCCTGGCCTTCTGTAGGCGCGCAGGAGGGCGCACTTCCTCACTGGTTATGTTGCGGCAGTTGAACAGGGCCAGGGTTGCCAGCAGGCGGACGCTGATGTGTTGAGCGTCGAACTCCGTGTGCTCACGGTTGAAGCCTTCGCGGATGCGCTCGAGTCCTAGTGAAGCATAGGCTTCACTGTCGTTGAGACCGCGGAACATCCGCTCGAGGCTATCGATCTTCTCAAACATCGCGTCACCGGTGATTGGGACTTCACAGCGAATGGCGTTCGGTTCCTTCTCAAGGAACACTCTGACAACGTTGCAGATCATCACGGCGTTCTTGTACAAGATGAACGTCGTCGCTGCGTACTGGCCTTCATGTTCGATGACATGAACACACGACGGCTCGCGATTCTGGCTGACCATGATAAAACATGGATATGGCGAACGAGTCCACTCATCGTCAATCGTCTTTGGGACAATCGATTGGATCTTCGCCGAGTCTGTCCAGTAGATGGTCTCGTCACTCACGTTCAAAGGGAACACCTCGAACGGAACGCGGACGACGTGCGCATCCTGGAACCAGGGCCGCAGGTACGGTGCAGCCGCGATCATGTCGTCAAGGATCACTTACAGGGTCCTCCTTCAATTCGAACCTCACCACACAGAACGAGGATCTCTCTGTCAGAGAAGAAGTTCTTCCTGTCGTAGAACGTCACACAGGCCCCGCGAGGAACATAGTAGATCGCGTTGACTGTCTTCCCGTTGACACAGTAAGACTTCATCGGGCGCATCTTCTCGTCGTCGCACGACAGAAGAGATACAAAGAACACCAGAGCGATGGCGAAGGTGGGAACGAAGAATCGCCAGTTCACTCGTTGACAACTTTCTGGAGGGCCTCGTAAGTGAAAGTCAGTTTGCCCGAACGACGAAGGAGCAGGCCGAGCAAGACGAGGATGTACTTGTTGATCCTCTTTTGGCGCAGGGCCTGAAGCTCCAGCTTTGAAATGCGTTCGCTCATGCGGCTCAACTGGTCACTCACTGCTTCGTCCTCCATCACTTGTCTCCTTCTTTTCGATGAACACGTCAAACCCGGCATCTTGGATGAACTGAACCACAGAGTCCAGCTCCTTCTCGTTCTTCACTTCACCTTTGACCTTGAGCTCGATCTTGATTGCTGAGTCACTCCTCATGTTGACCTGGCTCCTTCCCCAGGCCTCGTCAGTCTTCCGCATTCCTTCAGCGCTGACGCACTGGCATCCCATCGAACGAACCGGCTGGTACTCACGAGGCTCATCGGGGTGATACTTCCAGCAGTAGATATTCCCGCATCCACCTGGCCCGTTGTGATTGTAGTCGTGGCAGATGAGATGACACTTCACTTGCATCTGGTATCCCTCCACGTTGCGGCACGAAGACAGAATCCGCACGTGAAGTTGTACGTGCAACGACAACTGTCAAAGGGATCCAGATCTCGTCCCAGAATCCCAAGACCGAGGGTTCCAAGGAGGCGCGCGTGATAGAACGCGTGATCGTTGTGGCAGATGGATATCGCGCCAGTGCAGTTCTTGAAGGTCATCTCCATCAGGATCATGGTCTGAAGATCATCTAACAGGACTTCGTGGCGAGCGTCTCTAGGCTCGATCATCACATCACCATCGGTGAACACGGCATGTCGCGCAGTGTTCTGTTAGTGTGATAGGCGGCGTGATCGTCGGCGCACTCCTGGCTGCAGAGCTCGAATGGATCTCCTTCAGCCCAGCATGCGAAGCAAACGAAGGATGCTACGTTCGCAGGAAACTCCATTTTGCACATCAGGCACTTGACAGTTATGGTCATCCGTTACTCCTACGCTGTGCCGAAGCCTTCTTCATCCTCTGGTAGTATTTAGTCTCGAGTGAGACAGTGAAACATAGCAGGTGCAAGCTAACAGACAGGAGCTGATGATGGAGCCGCACCCACCCGAACCCGACTGCCCACTGCGACAGATAGCACGAGCCTGTGATTTTCATTCGGTCTCCCATCGATCCCACCTGGGATGACGATAGCCTCCGTCGGGAGTGCGCTCTTGATATTCAATCATCAAACGACGCCCGACGAACTTGTCCGGATCGCTTTCGACTTGCCTGAGCAGATCCAGGTTCTTCCACTTCACCGACGTCTCGTATCCCTCCTCGTCACGCAGGAGTGTCACCGAGTGCTGACCCATGGTGCCAGCCGTGAAGCCTATGACTGTCAAGACCGCTGACCTGAGCTGCTTGATCTTGAGCCAGTCCTTCGTTCGCTTGCCTGGCGCATACGGCGAGGCCCGTCGCTTCAGGATGAGGCCTTCACCGTCTCTGGCCCAAACTTCCTTCGCGAGCACCGATATCTCGTCACGTGACTTGATGATCTTACTCCAGGCCAGTTTCACTCCTGGTCGCTCGTCGCGGAAGATCTCCTCGAGCAGACTGCGGCGCTCGTCGTACGACGCCATCACAGGAGCCTGGAACGTGAGGTCCCTTCCGAGGAGCTGAACTACGTCGAAGACCATGAAGACGAGCTTGTTGACGTTCTCGAGTACAGTCACGTCGAAGCTACGACGGCCGGGGACGAGGAGTTCGCCGTCGTAGATGCCATCAGGGAGGCGACGGAGTGACTCACGAAGATGTGGCGGCAGGATCCGGTCCTTCTCGTCACGGGACCAGGCCCGGATGCCAGTCTCGTCATTCGCGGCTTCAAAGAGAGTTCTGCTAGTTTTGTCGCCGACACGGACTATCAATCGATGTCCATCGAACTTCTCTTCAGCACTCCAAAGATTGGGAGTGATGAGATGGTCCTTCAATGGCGACGCGAGTGCAGGTGCAACGAAGCTCATCGAGGCCTCACTTAGAAACACGTGTCACACGAACAGTGCGACTCCTTCCCGCCACTATTGACGGACCCCGATTGACAGTTGCGCGAACCGCGATGCGAAGGCTTCACGTCCTCTTCGCACGTCTCGCAGGGTTCGCACTTGTGACGGCAGCCGGTTTCGCACACTGCCGGCGCAGCGAAGACGAGCTTGTGATGGCACAGTGCGCAGTACATCAGCCCCTCGCCTCGATGCACTCGTCGCACGTGACCAGGTCGACACGGTCAGCGATGAACGCGTGACGTTCGTTGCTGCGCCCGCACCAAGTGCCAGCGTCTTCGTCCTTGGCCCAGTGCAGGTGATAACTGATGTGGTCACCTTCGTTGGATGCGTACTCGAAGTGACTGTGGTCCTCGACGTGGTCATCGGGGTGATGACCGGTCCAGTTGCAGGCCAGACAGGCCCAAACGAGAGATGGATCGTAGTTTGTGACGGGCATCACAGGTCTCCTAGAAAGATGCCGGCGCCGGCAGCGACGTGAGGTCGAACGCGTCCCTGCGGGGCGTAGATGCAGCCACAGGCGGACGCTTGGGTTCGGCCTGCACCTGCGGGCGCACCTGCGGGACGTAGGCCATATCGGCCCGACGCTGTGCTTCGCGCTGTGCCGCGACGTCCGGCGCAGCCGGCGCCAGGTGCCAGCCGGCAGCAATGGCGCGATCCAGGACGGCCTGGCACGCATGCGGCACGACAGCCTTCGACATACCTGCCGACGCTGGCAGGTGGAACACGGCGGTACTTGCCCCGAGATCCTGAAGGATCATCTTGGCGCCGGCATCGTCGATCAGCTCGATCATCGATCAGCCTCCAATACTGCACACATGATAGGCCAGTTGTTAACCGAATGCAAGCGAAATCTTCACGTCGCCAAAAAGAAATTGAGCCCGGGCCTTTCGGCCACGGGCTCGCAGGTGGGAACGCCTGAGGGGTTACTTTTTGCCAGGCTTCGGCAGGGAGTTGAGGTCGAAGGAGTCCTTGACCTGGCCTCCGCCACCGGTCGCGCGGAGCTGCCAGCCGGCCTTCGTCGCGGCCGTGATACCGGCCTGCGCGGCCTTCTTGGCGTCCTCGAACGACGTGTGCTCCGACGTGGCACCGCGTCCCTTCGACTTCTCCTTCACGACCTTCTTCGTGGTCGCGTCGCGGTACTCGTGCTTCGCGAACGTGATGAAGTTGCCCGACTTGCGCTCTTCGGCGATGAACAGGATGTTCCCGCCGGCGCCGTCCACGACCCGGCTGACGAAACGCGAACGCTTGACCTTGGGGGCGACCGTGGCGGCGACGGGAGTCTCGGACATTTGCTTTCTCCTTTGTTAGTGGCTGGCCTTTCTGACCAGCGACTGTTAACAACCAACTGATGACAAGATAGGGCATACCAGTAGGAAGCGCAAGCGAAAAGTGATGACCAGGTCCAAAATTCTTCGCCGCTGGGCCTGCACCTGGCACCGACCATCGCTGCGACGCTTCACGATGAGCCCGTAATCTGTTGATAACAAAGGAGTTAGAGTTTTGCGGCTCTGCGTACGGTCCCAGGACGCGACCGGGGATGTGCCCATACTTGCCTATTGACCGACCCACCAAGTCGCATCCTGGGACGCGTGGCGCATCAGGTTTTTGAGGCATCCGGCCGCGTCCTGGCCTGCACACGGTTACAGGCCTCTTTCGCTGCGGCGTGGCGTAGGGTATTCGCCTAGCACGTACTGCACGTCGATGACCTGGCCTGTTCGTAGCTTGTCCCAGTTGTGTTGGATGTAGTGGTGCGCAGTCTTGAGCGTTCTGTTAGTCCAGTCGTATGGGTCATACGTCACCGAATCAACGGATCTGCTACTTGCTTTGAACATAGTAACTAATCCGTTGTGATCATTGAAGCCGCTTCGACGAAGGAGCCAGGCTTCACTCGATGAGCCAACTGGATGCTGGAAGCAATCGCACTTCACGCATCCAACTCCATGCTCACTGCAGACGCATCCGCACGACGAGCTGGGTTCCATCAACACAGCCACGACAGGGATCAACGTCGCCCGATCGAGAACTTCAAACATCTTAACTTGCATGACTACTCGAGCCTCACGTAACTGATGAACGAGTTATCAAGGCAAGGTCGGCACATCCACACTTCGCCGACCCCCTCAATCCTAAACTTCCCATCCGCCGGCACAGCGCGACCAGGGTGGATCATGCACTCATCCAAGCTACTGTCGCGCTTCCCGCATTCGCAAGGAGGCTTGTTCGGGATCTTGGTCGCCTGATGATTCGTCGCCTTGACGACACTCATCGTCCTGCCAGGTCCGCATCGTAGGGACGAATGACGCAGTGCTCGACGGCATACCAGCGCGACGCGCCAAGGTTATCAGCGCGCTCCCAGTAGCCACTCCTCGAGTAGACACCTGCCAGCCCGATGCACACTTCACGGCTGACCTGCTTCTGTGCCACGACGCTTCGCATCCTGTCTAACCAGGTGGGATCACGGAAGTACAGGATCAGCATCCAGTCTGTGACTTCGGGCTTGGGATTCGCTTCACCTTCGCGCGGCTCGTACACTCTGTCAGTCATGTCTTTCTCCTTCTAGGACAGTGGGCGTCGCTGCGAACGGCGACCTCCCACCTGGGTTCAACCCGTTACTGGCCTTCCGAACGAACGAGCTGGATGCAGAAGACCGCATCGCGTGCAGCAAGGATAGTCTTGTGTTCCCAGTTTTCACTCTTGAGAACCGATTCCGGAACCGAAGACAGATCGATGGTCGCCGCCGTCGGGTCCCATGGATCCTTCCAATCACACGCACGACTGATGCTGCGAACAACCTCGTACGCGATGTACCACTGACCCGTCTCCTGCGCCTTATGCTTCGCAGGGATGTAGTATCCCTCGAGCGCCTTCACGTACTGATCCGATCTACGCATATTCACCGAATCGATCACGAAGACCTTCGGTGGACGAGGGGTCTGAGTCGGAGTCTGTTCGGACTTCCCCGACGCTCCCCTCGTCCACAGGCCCACCGACACTAGGCCGGCGACGCCCACTCCAAGCACACTCAATCGCACACTCAATCGCACACTCACTTGATCCTCCGCTTCTCCACGATGTCCGTCGTGGCTGCAACGTTACTGCCGATCTTCATCACGCACACGTGGAACTTCATGCACTCATCCGAACACATCACCGTCGAACATCGTTCGCCTGCCGTCACTGTGAGACATCGCACCATGTAATCACCGTCGACGCTCTTCCCACAGGCCGGACATTTCACTTTCACGACAGCACCTCCAGCTCCTCGAAGTCAAACAGAATGCGCTCACCGTTGCGATCCAGCTCGACTTCGTACATACTCCCTTCCTTACTAACGAGAGTTCCGAGGAGGCCTGCCTGGATGCCGGCGTGACCGGTCTCAGCCTCGATCCAATCGGCATCGTCGCGCAGGTTCTTCAAGCGCACTCGGGTCATCGTCCACACTCCTTGTGATTGTTGCACGCAGAGAGAAGAGCGGCACGTCCGAGATCAGGGCGCAACATCAGATGATAACCCTTCATCCATCGCGGGGAACAGATGAGTGCGCGGACTTCCTGCTTCGCGATCTTGAGAACGGTCACGTCGCTGGCACCTGGCACGTCCACGTAGACAGTACGGACACGACGGAGGACTTCAAGGGCGACGTACGGATGCTGATGGCCGTTCTCATCAAGGGTGTTTGGCACTTCCATCGCCGTCATTAACTTCTCCTTGGTCATCCCGTAATGACTCATGAACCTGCGGTCCTTGAGAATACTGTGTTCACTGCTGGTCTTCGGCATAGGCCACCTTCGCCATCTCGGAGTACTGCTCCCACATCTCGGGGAACGCAGTCTTGAGACGAGTGAGGTTCTTCTCATCGGCGACGGCTGCGGCCTTCCCAAGATTTTGGACGAACGAGCCGCCGCGCGTCTTCATCACCTCGATGACCATCCAGTCCTTCACCACGAAGCTCACACTCATCGCTGACTCCTTTGCGCACGAGCACGTTCGCGCGCGATAGTTCCGTTGCTCGCAGCGTCAATGAGGACCTGGCACTGTTGGCACCTGCGGATCCAGAACATGCACATGATCTGCGACCAGAGCCACTTCACTTGATGTGCTCCATGACGAGCGACCCGATGTAGTACATCAGGCCACAAACCAGAGATACGAGCACGAAGGCGAAGACACCTGTGGGGATGATATCGCCACGATCCTCAGGTGCAGGTCCTACCAGAAGCCTGCCGACAATCCACACTGCCAAGAAACCGGCAGCGAGGACCGAGGCTCCGATGAGCAGTGCGAACACTGTGTGCATAACTACTTGGACCTTCCGAGTAGCAGGCTGGCCCAAGTCGAAGGTGAGCCATAGGGATCCACGAAGACCTTGCGGAGGAGCTCACGCTCCTTGTCGGTGACACCTGCACGGGTGAAGATGTCCGCGAGCAGCGTCTTGATGTCCCACTGCCTGTCGTAAGAGATGGCTTCTTCCTGAGCATAGCCGATCACACCTTCGCGCTGTTGCTCCGCGACGAGCTCGCGTTGGATACGGAAGCACTCGCGCACCTCCTCGGAATCCAAGTAGATGGCGTTGATGTTGACGCGGGCCAGGTACGTTCCCTGAGTGGCACACGAACGAGAGCCCTTGTCATCGCGCTCGATCTTGAGCTCGATCTTCCTGCCATCGAGGCTCGGGAGTAGCACGGTCGCCTTATACAGAGGACCGTCGTCCTGATGCTGGTACCCTGGCCTGACATAGACGACATCGCCGGCCTTCAGTGCCTTCGCTTCCTTCGTGGTCATCACTTACTCCTGTTCCTTGAGTACGACGCCTTGACGACGGAGCTGTTCGAGCACCCACTGCTGAGCGATGCCTTCGTTGCTCCACTCGATTGCGGGATACATGCTGCGACCGATGTACACATCCCCACGGTCTTGTTCGTTGATGTCCGCAGGCCGTCCGTACGACTGGTCTGCGACGACGGCCTGGTAGATGTCGGCCGGGAAATTCTCGGCCATCGCAAACCACAGACGCCGCTGTGTGGCGGGATGTGCGAGGGCGAACGCGACGCGCGGAAGATCGATGGGCTGATCGAAGTCCTTGATGCGGATCCAAGTCTCGATGTGCAGCATCCCACCGGCTGAAGTCCCGTCGACGAGGTCGATCTGGACGCCGTGACCGGCGAACTCGAGGAGCTCTGCAAGGGCGGCGATCGCTGCACCCTTGGCTAACATCGTCGCTCCGCTCACTCCACCCGACGTCGCCATGTTGAGGACGATGCGGATGAGCTTGCGCCCGGTGCCTTCCGTGACGCGCGTCTCCATCCGCTGCCAGCACTCGGGCTCACCGTCCATGAAGCGCGCGATGTCGATCTCGGTCCCTTCGACATCGTAGACGGGATACTCACGCTCGACGACTGTGCTCAGTGACTCGAACAGGCCGGCCGAGTAGCGTTTGGTAAACTGCTCACCCTCGTCCCAGCCTTCACGAGCCATCTTGATAGCATTGTCAAAGCCGCATCCCAGGTCCCAGTACTGATTCGCGTCGGCGTTTCGTGAAGTTCGGCTTCGGCCTGGCGTCTGCTTCTCCGCCTCCTCGATGTACTCACCCCACGAGAAATGAACGATATGCTTCTTGGCCTGCGGCGGGATGTAAGCGGGAGCGGACGAAGGCTGCACAGGTGCAGCATAAGACGTCGAAGGCACCGAACCGTATCCGTACTGCCGGCGACGCCTACGCATTGATCACCTCCGGGCATTCGCACGTGATGCCAGGCTCTTCGCATTCGGCCAGGTGTTCCTTCACCCGCACAACCACGGGCATCGGGCAGGCCGCGATGATCTTCGCCTTCGTGTCTTTGTCAAGACCCTTGAAGAGCGTCATGTCGGCGATCTGCTCGAGAGTGAACTGTGAATCCAGGATGGCCTTCGCTCCCATCATTGTGGAGCGCGGACTGACGATGACCTTCGGGTGATGCTTGCCGCAGTACTCACGAACGCGACGGATCCAGTTGAGCCAGACCTCGCCGCACTTGGGGTTCGTCGCCCGGGCCAGCCGCATCTCGAGCTCGTCGTCATTCTGCCAGTCGACCACCGCGAAGCGATTGATAGTTGCTGCATCCAACTGACGACGACCCGAGTGATTCGCATCGCCTCCTCTGCCAGGAGTGTTCGCAGTCGCAACGCACACGAAGTCGGGATGCCGGTTGACGAGGCCATCCGGGAAGGCTCCGTGTCCGTTTGCCAGGCAGGAGTTCAAGCTTGTCAAGAGAGCATCGCTCGCGTTGTCGATCTCGTCGATGAGGTAGAGGCCACCGTTCTCGAAGGCCTCACGAAACATGGTTCGGTGATACCGGCCGCTCGCATCGATGAACCCGAAGAGCCGCGACTCGGGAGTTTGGGGATTGAGGCTGATGAGCCCGAACGACAGGCCCATGAGGTTCGCCACCTGGTGCGCCGAGTAGCTCTTCGAGACGCCAGGTTTCCCGTACAACATCACCGGGAAGCGATGACCCTGGAGGTCCTTCGCGTTCGCCCAGTACAGGAGCTCAGGCACCTGGCGATGAGCGCCTTCGATGGAGCGCACTTCGCCACCTGCACGGAGCTCGATGCGAATCGGACGAATAGGAATCGCGAGCCTCCCAATCGTTTCGTCGATCTGACGCATGACGTCCTCGCTGGTTACTGCACCACTGCGAGCGACGACCTCGTCGAAGATTTCCTTGATCTGCTCAGCGCTCAGCGATTCGCCACCGATGTTCGCGCTGGCAGCCGGCGCCGGCGTCGCCGCTGCACCAGGTGCAGGGAGATTGTTCACCGCGAACCGGTCACGGCACACGTGAGGCTTCATCGTATCAGCGATGACCTTCGTGCCGACGACGGACTCGTAGAGAGCGTAGCGATCCTGACCCCCGACGATGTTGCACGTATGCCAAACGAGTGACTGAGTGCGGCACGTCTTGCAGGTGATGAAGTGCCTGATCTTGGTCTTGTCCCAGTTGCAGGTGTTCGAGTCGTGGGCGACGGGTTTCCCCTTCACTGTCGGGTCTCCATAAGTGTAGCGATGCAGGCAGGACAGACGCCGTGAGTCATCCCGCCCTTCACGCAGGGTTTGATGCCGAGTACGATTTTGCAGTACGAGCACTGGCGCACTGCGAAGTTCATGAGGGTTCCGAGGAGGCACAGGATCTTGATGGTCATCTCCGAGTGCGACCCGACCAGGTCCTCGCGCACGTAGAACTCGTTGCGAATGGCGATGACCGGCTCGTTGTCGTGTTCGAAGTTGACCGGCTCGCCGCACTGTGCCAGGTAGCGCGCCATGGCTTAGCTCCGGTCCGTGTGGCTGAAGGCCTGCACCATGCGGGCCTCATCCCGTTCGTCCTCGATCTTGGCGCATGGGGTGCAGGTCGGCCGCGACGTCTTGCGGCAGAAGGTCAGACCCGAGCCGTAGATGACCTGGTCACCGATGGTGGTTTCGTAGGCACCACACAGGGCCTCGCGCTGACGGAGCTTGCGGTGAGTGGCCTGCTTTGCCATGACTACTTAGCCTCCACAGTTGCGCCCGCATGGGCGTAGGCGTTTGCCACCTGCTGTGCAACATTGGCTGACCGAAAAGCGTGGGCCTTACTGCGGTCGTCGGTGAACTGGATGCTCTTGACCTGGTCCCGGTCGCCGAAGCGCACCGAAACAACGTACATGTAGCACCGCACCCGACCTCGCCGTCCGTTGAGCCTCACCACCGTTTCGCCGTTGCCAGGCTGCATCGCGCTTTCCATACACGAATGATAGGTCCAGTTAACAACTGGTGCAAGCGAAAAGTGATGAATGTTGAAGATTTTTATAAGACCCTCAGTCTAATAGACTTACCGCGAGGAGCCGGCCAGACGTCCCTGTAAGTGACGTTGTTTCAACAGGTTAGACTAGGAACGCCTAGGAGGCTGCCAGGGCGACCGGCGCCGGCTGGCACCCATGCGCCTATTAATAAGGTGGCGCGGTCGCGTCCTAGCCAAAGGTAAATAGGTCCACGGCCGAATTCGGTTGCACCTGCGGGCGAGTGGTGCTACCCTGTGATTCCGGAGGCGAGTAGCATGATGATAGCTATCGCGGCCCTGAGTAGTATCTTGGCTCAGCCGCCGCAGGTTACGAACGAAGCCTGGCAAGAAGCGGAGCGAATCCTTCGCAACGAGCCTGCACTCAGCGTGTCGATGAAGACTGCACCCATTCAGCTTCGCGTGCTGAACCCAGTGCCAGCCGGCGCCGAACACCTGCTTGGAGTCACGAACCCTCACCCGGACAAGAGGCTCATCGTGGTCTTCATCGTCAACCTCGAGAAGTATCTCGAGGTGAGCCGCGAGTCGCCGAAGTTTCACAAGGCGATGGGCCGAGTGATCGCGCACGAGGTGCTTCACGTGCTCTATCCCGAGCGAGGTCACTGGGGACACGGGCTCATGGCTGAGCATGCGTCCCGCGGGATACTGTTGAGCACGACGCCGGTTGAAGTCGACTAAACTGTCAACTTAAATTCGACCTCGACTCCGAGATAGCGAAGAGCTGCCTGCGCGGCTCTGATCGCATCATCCTTCCAAGGTGCAGTCGACAGTAGACGTGCGAGCACGACACGCTCCTCGTCCGTGAACTCCATCGAGCACTCCTCGAGCAGAACTCGTCCGCCGTCCTTCTGGTCGTTGTCGCGGCTGACCGCGTGAAGCCTCAGCTCGAGGAGGGACTGGCACTCGGCAAAACGCAGGCCTCCGTTATACAGGCCCGTCTTCACAGCATACCAGTAGAACTGGAAGTGCTCGTAGGCTTCATTCGTATCGAACTGGACAATCACGCGAAGATCCTCCTGTACTTGTGCGCCTTGAGCTCTGCGAACGCCTGAGTAATTTCATTGACAGTGAACACTGTCAAGTGTCGCCGTCTTATCATTGACAGCATTCTGGTAAAGTCCAGGATGCTCAATCCTGCGCCAATCATTCCTGGGAGCATTGACAAGATCAAGTACGCGAAGTCACCGCCGGCGACTTTGTATTCAACAGTGGCCCAGTAGCTCGTGCAGATAACCGCTGACACACTAGGATCACTAGTGTTGTAGATTGCTATCTCTAGTCCGTTGACATCTGCCACTGAGAACGTTCCGCCTCCCGGTCTGTCGGCAGTCTTAGTCTCGTTAGTCAGGCCAGATCCAGCAGCTTTGGAGATATTCTGAATACCACTGTTGACTCCGCTCAGTCTCGTGAACACGACTAAAGTTGTAGGAGAAACATCAGTGTTTGCTACTCTGGCTGTCATGGTGACACTGTCAACTTGAGTAGCTGACCCAGGAAGATCCTGCAGGTTGAACGAGTCGATGAAGCCGGAGGTGCCCGAACCCCAAGCAATACCAGAGCCGTCCGTGTGGACGATTGGATCAGGTCCAGGATCTACTGCCTCCCACTTCGTACCTGCTCCGAATGTGCTGATGGTCATGTTGTATGTGCCAACAGACACCGGCCGAAGATTGAGGACCGGCATCAGAGTGGCTCACACCTGATTGACAGTGTCACTTGCTGCACTGTTGCAACGTTCGACACGACGACGGCGAGTACATCACCGGCGAGGATGTCCGTGCTCCACGAGGACAGCGTCAGATCCTGGTTCTTCTGCTGGCCGCTGAGAGTGGGCTTCTCCGTACCAGTCATACTGTCCCCAACTGTCGGCGGGAAGTTAGCGTAAGAATCCTTGTAGATGTCAAAGACAATAGTGCCGGAAGCGTCGGACACAACTGTCCAGCCTGTCGCACGGAGATTGACAGGGATCTCGACGTACATCTTGTGACCGTTAGGAATGACACCTCCGCCAGCACTACCAATTGAAACGATGATAGCCTTGTTCGCGAGTGCGTTGAACTGATCGCGAACGTGGGTGTTCATGATCGTGGCGGTGACGGTCTCGCCGGCACTCCACGTTCTAGGAGTTGTCCAGGCCACTATCTACCTCCTCGGTCGTCATTGTTTCTCGGATCCCTCACGCGATCCTTCTGTTCTCTGCGCTTGTCAACGAAGTCCGAGCACTTCGAACACACGAGCACCTTCGCTCTGGACTTGGTCTTGCGATCTTTCCCGAACGCCGCTTTGGCGATGTCCTCGATCTTCACTTCCTTCTTCACCCGAACACTGTTGTCGTTGCAGTACCAGCAGGTCGCGGGATTCGTAGGAGGAGGCCACGGCAGGCGATGATTAGGATTCCTGTAGAGCGACAAGAAGCTTGAGTTGCCAGTGCTGCGCTCCATCACATCGAGCTCATCAGTTAGAGGTTCAGCAAGACAAGTGCCACAGAACGGGCGCTCATCAGGGCCGAATATATCTCCATCAAGAGAGACAGCGTAATTAGAAGCCGGGATCCTGCCAGGTGCGAAGTCGCCAACTATCAACGAGCGCTGGTACCAGGCAGGATGTTCCCCGTGCATCACGACCCACGGCCATTCACCAGTCGTCAGCTCTTCAGCCACGATACCCCTCCCAGTAAACTTCGGCGACACCAGCATTCAACAGAGTAGCCTCGCCTTCATGAACGAGTGAATAGGCCCATTCCAGGAAGCCTTTCATGAACTCGACACCTTCGTCTGTTACTTCGACTCCCTTGCTAATCTCTTCGAGACCTCGACGTACTTTCGGGACATTGTTTTTCAAGTACTCAATCCCGTCTGAAGCAATGAGGTCGATGCTCAACACGAACGTATAGGCATAGATCCCGTGGATCAACGCTGTCATGGGGCGAAGGCAATCCCGCCGAATAGGACTGAACCACTTCAGTTCGTTGTCATTCAGGATTAGAGTACGATCGTGACTATCAAGATCCATCCCTAAGCAATGAAGTCGCTGATGTGCAAGCTCGTGCACAATCCCTTCAGCGCAGCCGGTAGGATCATCGATCGTCACGTAGCATCCTATGCGTCCTCTCTCTGAAGGCTTGCTGTGCCCCGACGTGCATCCTCTTCCAACTGGTCTGTCGAACTTCATCGGGCTGAAGAAGTCCAGCAGACGAAGACTGTCAGAGTGCTGCCAACTTCGGATGATATCTTCGACAGCAGTTAGTCGTGGGTCGTTGATCGCAGCGAATTCACCTGAGCTCGTCTTGTCTGTGTTTGTCAACTCCATGAACTTACAGAAGCGAGGACCTCCGGAGTAAATGCTTCCGTATCCCCATCGACGATATGCTTGCTCGAGGAGCTTGACTGTGTCGTAGTCGTCAGGCTGCGGCTTCGCGATCCTGGCCCACTCCGTCATACCTGCCTCCGCTTGTAGACCGCGACGCCGGCCTTCGGTGCAGTGTTTTGAAGGACGAAGTCCGGAGGGCGACTGATCCCCGCTTTCTTGCAGAGCTCCTCGATGCTTTGATCCTTGAGCCAATCCGAGTACGCATAGGCGATGACGACTTTGGAACGCGCGAACAGGACATCCAAGAACCGCTTGGTCTTGTTACTGTCCTTCATCTCAACGAGCCTGCCTGGCATCAACAGAGTGATGCCATACATCACGTCGTTCCTGTCAAATGCGTACTGGAACTTGTCAACCCAGAAGTTATCCTTCGCGCCGGGGAACTTCTTGTGCGCAGCGAGGATCGCATCAGCGCTGAGGTCTACTCCGTAGACGGGGACAGCCGAGTAGCCTGCAACCATACCCGCGAGTGTCCCGTCACCGCAGCCGAGGTCCAGAACAGGGTCACTGTTCTCCACACATCTCGCTCCACCCAGTACGAGATCGTGACAATCATTCATTACATCCTTTGAAGTAAACCCGTTGACTCTGGCCTCAAGTTCCTCGTCACTAAGAACGATCGGCGTAAGCTCTGTGAACTTACCTTTCCGTTCCTTAGTAATCTTCTTGGCAGTGTAGTCCGTTGATGCCGCGAACTTGAACACAGGTGTGACCAACTGCATCGCACCGTGAAGAGCGCTGTACTGCATCGGCAGGCCCAGCAGAGACAGGGAAGTTTCCACTTGATCAATGAGATCAAGACTGTGTGCAAGCTGCACCATATCGGCGGCGAAGTCCAACGACTTGCGACAATCGAAGGAGCACGGAAGATGCGGGACCAGCCGAACGTTCAACCAGCGCAGCATGATGTTGATCGCGTTCGGTCCGTCGCTGCCGGCCATCTGCAGAGTTGAGTCCTTGGCTCCCTTCCCCCAAGTCTCCTCGAAGAACTCCCGGCAGCAAGATGGGAATCCGAGGAGGTGACCGATGGCGTCGTTGTCGGAGGAATGAAACGCTTCGACCCAGTCGTGCGCATCACCTGGCCCGTGAAGGGCGACCCTCAGGCCAAGAGGCCCGGACGTTGCTTGACTGGACGCGTACGAACCAGACATGTGAGTAGTGTTCAGGACTGTCACTTCAAGTCCACACTTGTCAACGTCCTTCACGAGGTCTGGTAGTTCACTAACAGATATGGACAGGAGAGCGCTGCGGCGAATGTTATGAACCACGCTCGCGCGCTCGAGAACGTTCCAGAGAGCACTGGCCGTTTTGATCTTCGGCTCCCAGGCCTTCTGTGCATCACCGGATACCCAGATCGGCCCACGGAAGAATTCGGGAATCATTGATTTGCTCCTGAAGCGTCGTTGTGATCCTTGTGCCAATCAATATGACCGCCAGGCCCAGACGAATAGGCTGGTTTCTTGCCGTTTAGAATGGCGATCCCGTCCTCAACTATCGGCTGACGTCCAGCCGCCCACTCCTTGAGCATAACCTCCTCGAGCTTCGCGAGGTTCGTCCATTTGGACACAGGCTTCTGTCCAAGACGAAGCATCGTCGCTTCAGTCTCTTCGAAGAGCCTCATCCAAACACGGCAGTCACGAGGCCGGCTGCGCCAGTCGCCATCGATACCGTGGCCTGGACAGTTTCCCTTGCACATCACAAAGAACCTGCATCCCTTACATCCGCCGTCTTCGTAAGGAGTGTTGTATAGAATCAACTGTCTCATATGACCAGGGCTGGAGGCCTTCATCCAGCTCTTGCCATCTTTGTTTGTGCGGCCGCAGTTCTTTCGTTCGCCCTGGCCATCAAGCGCGCTCACTGCAGGAGTCGTCCAAGGATCGCAGCCGTTCCAGATGCAGGATGCGCCTTTGTCCTGGCCTCTCAGTAAAGCCGCGATGTCGGCGAACTCATGCACGATGAGATCTTTTTCAATGCACAGTTCTCGCAGTGTCAACATTGCTGCGACTGCATCGTCTTCACTGAGGGCGAGCATCTCTGCAACTGCACTGTCGATCTCGAGCGCATGGAAGCGAACGCTCGTCATGCCTTTGTCGCACAGGAACTTGATCCACTCAACCAGACGAGGCAGCCGGTCAGGTCTGGCGTTCAACTTGTGAAGGGTGACGATGACTCCACGGCAAACCTTCTCTTCCATACAGCGGAGAAGATTCGCTTCAGAGCGTTCGGTGGTTCGTCGTGTGGATTCCAGATCACCGATGCGACGCGCATCGTTCAACTCACCAGGACCGTCAAGAGAGATTCCAACCGAGACACTGTATCTCTTGAACAGAGCGATGTGTGCGTCCGTGATGAGCGACCCGTTAGTTTGTATGCCGTTCGATCCATACTTCTCGAGGCCCAACTTGAAGATCTCCTCGAGGTCTCCGATGGGAACTAGCAGAGGCTCACCGCCGAAGACCATAAACTTCTGGCCCTGGCGCAGCAGAGCTTCCCGCATCCGCTCCATTGAGTAGGGCTTGTCTTCCTCGTTCTCGCGCAGGCCCTCCTGATAACAGTACTCGCACTTGATGTTGCACTGTGTGTTCAACGGCATCAATTCATATGTCATGTGCCAATACTTTCAGGAGCGTCGCCGTGCGTGTCAATGTGTCCTACAATCCCGTCGCCGTGACTGTCACTGTGGTCATCGTTGTGCGCGTCGTCGTGATCCACGGAGTCCCCATGACTGTCACCGTGGTTATCGTCGTGAGTGTCACTGTGATCGTCGTCATGTGTGTCAGTGTGATTGTCATCATGGATTACTTCGTCGTCGTGATCCTGATGGAAGTCGTCATGAGCAACATCGTCGTGAGTGTCACCATGATTGTCATCGTGCCCATCAGAGTGGGAGTCATCGTGGCCTGCACCACCATCGCCGTGAGTATCATCATGACCGTCGGAATGTGCATCGTTGTGACTCGGTGCAGAATCCCCATGAAGATCATCGTGACTCTGGTACTCTTGAACTCCTGCAGATCCAACGAAGTGCTGATAAGTTTCGACCCACACACTACCAGCGCGCGCAAGGACGTCGTTGTGCATCCCCGTCGCAGTGCCAGTAATCTTGCGCTCGTCACCGTCAGCGTCTATGTAATGCTCTTCGTTGGATTCGATCCAGTAACTTCCAATGACAGCTCCCCCGGGAGTGCTAACGAAAACGCCAGGATAGCGCCACTCGTTCTGATTGCTAGCTACGTGATGTAGGTAGTCACCTTCTACCCACTTAGAGCCAGCCGTTTTGTTCCCACCAGTACCGTCGAACTTGTCTGTGCCAACTGGCAGAACGAATCTGGTGGCACTTCCTCCGTTGAAGTCATTGACACCGGCAGTGTGAGAGTTCGAGGAGCCGGGCTTTACCAGACCGGTGAGGTTCGTGCCGTCCAAGTCAGCAAGAGTGGCAGAGCTCAGCCCAAGGAACCGGCCGTCGTCGTTGATAGGTAGTTTGAGGATACCGTAGTTGTCGCGAATGTGTGCATTCATCATCGCGGCAGTTACGATTTCCCCGTCGACCCACGTTCTAGGAGTGGTCCAAGCCATTTAGGTCGCCCACTTATCCGCACCTACAGGAAGGATCACGCGGACGCCAGCGCCTCCGTTGAAGGTGTTCACACCTGCGGTATGCGTGTTCGCCGCCGCAAGCTTCGCGACGCCGGTCAAGTTCGAACCACTGAGATCTGCCAAGTAGGTCGAGCTCAACGCCACGATCTTTCCAGCATCAGTGATGGGCGTCTTCAAGATAGTTTGGTTGTCACGGATCTGTGCGTTGAGATCGCCTTCCTTGACGAGCTCACCTGCCAGCCACGTTCGTGGAGTAGTCCAGGCCATCAGTACATCTCCTTACGGGTTGACCCGCGTTCCACTTCCAAGCTCACTCTCATCAAGGACCCAGCCGGCGACGAAGGAGCCATAGGCCAACCTCGTCGTAAAGTCCAGTTCGGTGAATCCAGTGCGCTCCAAGATCCAGTAGTTGAATGGATCGGCCGGCACCAGTCCCCAAGTACAGTAGACCATCGGGCCTTCGACAATTGTCAACGTCACCGCGTTGACAAAGAACTCGAGAGCACTCACAGCTTGAGGTTCATCGACAGGAGTGACAGGTACAGTGCCAACCATTGTCTCTTCAACATGGACCCGGTCACCGATGTCGACTTGCAGGGCATAGCGCATGAGGCGCTCTTCCCTGTTTCCGATGAACGAAACTCCACGAACCTGAGTGATGAGGTGCTTAGTTTGCGCAACGATGAAATGCGCAGTGTCCTCGGAGACAAGCGGATCACTCTGGTAAGGTTGATCCAACGTGAACTCACGCAGGCCATACTTCACTCGCGAAGCCATGCTCTCGGCTTCGGACAGAACCGTCTCGTAGTCGTAGACACCGCGCCCACGAAGTTGAAGCTTCGTCAGGAATCCGTCTTGAGGACCGTTGTTAAAGACTAGAACGTCTGCACTGTTACCTCCGAATCCATTCGGGATCGTAACATCAAGTTGATGCGTGAGGTCTGTGCCACTTCCATCTTCTAGAGAGTTGAAAGTGTAGTCCGTCGTGATGACTGGCGTGACCATGTTGAGACCGCCCGCGCGCGTAGCACGCGCGGAAGGATCCCGATACGGAGCGTTAAAGTTCGAGGAGGTGTTCCTCTCGATACGCGGCTTTGACGCCAGGCTGAACAAGATGGACGTTGCGAGTGCGTCAACACGCCGCGGATGAGATTGTACCTGTGCCTTGTTATAGACCTCCTCGATCCCCCGAGAAGTGTCAACGTTCATGATGTCTTCGTCTGTTATTGTGGCCGAAAGAGAGAACAGATTCGTGCGACGATGCCGGCCCTGGTATACCAGGGTTCCGTTCCTCTTCACGAAAGCGTATCCCCGTTCGGAGTCGAGCAGCCGCTGCCACTCAGACATCACGTTGATGTCACCGTCAAGCGCATTATCAAGAGCGTACGGGTAAGTATCGGCGCCGATGCCGATCTGTGTTGCTACCGGCTGCCGCTCGATGACTTCAAGAAGGAGCGCAAAGATCTCGTCCGACCTCTTGTTGATTTGGACCGGGATTCCCGATGCCTTCGCTGTCGCCGCTTCTTCCATCCAGTCAACGCAGTTGACAGTGACCTTCCGGTTCCCATATTTTCCTGACTGCGGCTCAGCCGAAACCATCTTGCCGAAAAAGATGGGCTCGTCAACCGCCAAGAATCTGACAGTGAGCTTAATCGGGATTCCTGGATGCCATCCCGGGAGGGTGTTGATATTGTTGATCGAGTATAGTCCGAGCAGGCCGGCGCTATTGTCAGTACTATTGTCAAGGTCAAAAGAGGCTGACCCTGTAGTTGCCATGATGTCAACAAGAGATGTTCCTTGGTTCCCTCGTTGAATACTTATCGGCGAACTGAGATCTACATCAGGGATCTGGACAAAACCGGATCCAAGATCCGCCCAGACCTTGACATCTTCAGGAAAGACAGGGTCGAACATGTCACCTACTCTGGATCAGTGCGTCTCTGATGGCGAGTGTGAGCTGACGGCGCTGCGCCGTCATCATAGATTGCATGTCCGCCCTCGTGATACCTCCTCCGCCTGAACCCTGCATCTCGTGAAGCTTGTCCAATGGGATCACAGCCTCAGGGCCTGCCTCACCAACAACTGCCAGAGTCGGCCTAGTGACGAGGCCTCCCGTTGCCATTCCAGGAACCTTCATGTTCCCGTTTGCTCCACCATCGTCGTGGACAGTTCTGACAGTTACTGTTCTCTCAACGTTGGGGATCCCAGTGAGTGCAGCAACCATCTGCTGAATGCCTTCGACAATCTTGGACAGCTGATCACTCATCGACTCGGCGAACTTGATGCCTTCCAAGGACTCGATCTTGTTGCCAGCAGCATCAGTAAGAGTTCCCATCTCGACCATGTCTTCGAGAATGGGACGCATCGCTTCGGGAATAGCAGCTCCGGATGCGAGTACAGTCTGGACGTACTCGTTGAACGCCGGTCCCATCCGATTGATGACAGTTTCGTTCTCGATGCCGCTCGCAATGAGGAGTTGATAGTCCTGAAGCAGACTACCGGCCATCGAGTCAAGTTGCTGAGCCTGCCACTTTGGGCCAAGCTCCTCGACCGTGAACCCGTATCGTTCAACTGCATCGGCAAGGGCAGCATGAGCGCCCTCAGATGTACTCAACTGTGAGTTGATATCCGTGATGGCCTGTTTCAGTTGAGCAGTTTTCTTTGCATCAAAGAGAGCAGTCAGACTAACGTTGGCAGCCTCTGCACGTCTTTGAAGTTGCTCAAGTCCCCCCTGCTCCTCGATAAACTGATTTCGTCCTTCCTTGACTTTCTTGCCTTCGCCTCCACCGAACAATCCGCCGATCCCTCCGAGGAGGGCACCTGCTCCTGCTCCAAGTAGAGTTCCAACTCCAGGAATGGCAGAGCCGATCATGGCTCCCTTCATGGCACCGCCGAGAGCTCCCTTCACTGCTCCCTGTTGCTGGCCTCCCTTGAATATGTCAATGCCAGCGCCGAGGACTTGTGTTCCAACGCCGAGCTTATCGCCCATACTCAACGCGCCGAAGCCCTTCGTTCCTACTTGGACGCCGTTCTCCATCACGGCGAATGTCTTGCCGAGATTGCCAGCAAGGCCGATGGCCTGCTTGAGACCATTCGCCAAGCTCCCAAGGAACGAATCGGTGCTGAATCCGAGAGCGCCAACGATGTCAGCAACTGTGTCGAAGGCCATCCCAAGAGTGAGAGTTTGATCCGCGACAGCCTTCGTCTTAGTCTCAGTCTTCTTCATTTCGCTGCCGAGCAATCCAACTTGCTTAGCAGCGAAGTCACTGCGTCCTCCCATCTCGTCCATGGCAGCGGCCAAGGACATGAAGACGGGCTCTGTGGCTGATCCACTCTCGGCCATGACCTGCAACTTCTGGATGAAAGTGACCAGTTGCTTGTCTGTTAGTTTGGTAAGATCCCCACCCAAAGCATTGAAGGATTCAATGAGGTCATCGAAGTCCTTCTCGATGCTCATCGTGCTCGGGCCAAGACGATTCATCACCTCGAGAAGCTTCTTTTGCTTCTCGGCAGTTTGAGCTGTCGTTTCACCAAGCGTGTCAACAGCAGCGGCGAAGGCCTTTGTTGGAGCAGTCGCCTTCTCAGCAGTTCCCTTCGCGGCTTCCATTCCTTCACGGAAACCTTTGAGCCCCTTGCTGAGATTGTCAAGACCTTCTGCACGTTTGTCTGAATCAGCAAAAGCCTTATCTACGTTCTTTGCGAAACCATCCGCCATCCCCTCGAGATCAGCACCCATTCCCTTGATGGATCCAAGATCGCTCTTGATCCCACCGATTGCAACTGACAATCCAGCGGCGGCGACGGTCATCGCCCCGCCGATTCCAGGGATGGCCTGTCCTGCCTGTGCAATTGCCAGAACAGACTGCGCCAGTTTGAGGGAGGCCTGCAACATCGACTCGAGTGTCGTGATGAATTTCGCCGAGATCGCGAAGACTCCCGTCATGATCAAGTTGAAAGCGACGTCGAACAACATCCAAGCGTCAGAGATGAACTTCACTCCAGTGACAGTTGCTTCAGCAACTTTCACCATGATGATGGCGAAGTCTTCGACCAGGCCAACGATGAACGAAATCGCAGCACTCTGGTCATCACCAAACGCAGTCTCGAAGGCCTTCGCCATCGAGTCAAGTGCGGCGTTCAGCACTGGCGATTTGCTAATTGCTAGCGCCAGTTTGTCTACGAAGTTTTGAACGAAGGTAACTACTCGGCCTATCTTCTCGCTGAAGTCCAGGCTCTGTGTTCCTGCGTCCTTCAGAGTACCTGCCAAAGCCTCGAGCACTGCTTTCTGTGTGGCCTGCTTCTTCTCGAGGCCACTAAGTTCACTAGCACTCTTGCCAATGGACGCAGCGTAGTTCTCGAGAGCAGCCTTCTGATCGACCATGAGGCCGAGCTGCGCCAGGCCCTGAGCTTTGCCCTTCGCCATCGAGGAGGTGAGCAAGTCGAACGCGGCGGCAGTACCTCCCTCGAGCCCGACGCGATTGGCGAGCTCACGTGCGCCGGCTGCCAGAGTCTCCATGTCTTTCGCAGAGCCCTGGAAGCCGGCGCCCATCGCTTTGTTCGACATCTTCATGAGCTCGAAGTCGCTCACGACACCGGCTGTACCCTTGCGCAAGGCTCCCAGCATCGCGTCTGCTGTTTCGTTGACCCTCATGGAAAGGCCCTCGAAGTTCCTTGCAACGTCCTCGATCTCGGCACCGCGCTCGCCGAGCTTGACAATTGCAACTGTCAAACCCGTAACGGCAGCGATTGCAACACCGATGACGGCTCCAGCACTGACCATACTCCCGGTCAGTTTGTCGAGACCAGGTGTGAACTTGTCCTCGAGCTCGACTGTTCCTACGAGTTCGGCAATGCTGAGAGCCATCTGTTACTTTCCCCTAGAAGAAGCCGTCAAGGCCATCGCGATTTGCTTCATCATCTGCCAGGGCATCTTCTTTCCGTCTCCGTGAGTTCTGACTGCATCCCCGAACATCGGAGAACACTCTTGGATAGTGAATGGCGAAGCCCTGCGTTTCTTGCTGCGATTCACGTTGTAGACTGCCGAGACGATTGCACCTGCCCTCTGGTCCTTACGTTCCTCTCCTATCGGGTCAAGTTCGTTGTAGACCATCCACTCTTGCAACTGAAGCGACGACATCTGCCGGAGCATGTGATCCACGTTTGGATATCCAAGGCGTAAGGCAAGGGAGTATGCGAACCGGCGCACACTCCCTCGCCTCAGGCGTTTTTTACCTCGGCCTCATTCTTCTCCGCCTTTTCCTTGATGACCTCGATTCCGTTCAGCTTCATCGCAGCGTCCTGAAGTTTGAGAATCGCCTGCATGTTTTTCTTGGCGAAGGCTGCGAAGTCCTCCTCCGTCTTGAAGAGAGTGTTCCCCTCTTCGTCAACCAGAGACATCGCGATCAGCTTCAGGGCCTGTGCGGTGTTCACACGTCCTTTGCTGGCCTCGACGAACTGAACGAACTGGTCGCCGTCGAGAGTACGAAGGCGAACGCTGCCTCCCCACTCAGGGACCTCGACGTCAATGTGACTGAGGTCCTTGGCGGCGACGATGTCTGCGGCGGAGAGAATTTTGGGCACGTCATGTCCTCCTTGTTTAGCTCGTGATCGTCATGATCCCGGTCGGACGGATCGTGACGTCGGCCGTCAAGCCGTCGTCGACCGGTGCGGACGGGGCGATGTTCGTGACGTAGCCGGAGAACAACCAGATCGTGTTGTCCGGGAACGTGATCTTGTAGATGTCGCGGCTCCCGTCGAGCCAGGCCTTCGTGAGACCCGTCGCTTCGTTATGCGTGGCGAGCGACCCGACATAACCGATGCTGAAGGTGAACTCTCCCTTGCGTCGGATCCCAACGACGAACGACTCCTCCGCTTCGTTGTGCGAAGTCGTCTCGATGGGGTTCCGAGTGAGGGGCGGAGGCGTGATATCGCGGAGCTCGGCGATCGTGGTGAAAACCGTGGGCGTCGCCGCCGGCGCTCTCGCGACCAACGTTCCTTGTGCGGAAATTGCGTCGGGCATTCTTCCCTCCTCTAGGGACTAACGTCCCTGTTCCTAACTGCTGTGAGTATGTTGTAGACGTCGAAGGCTTTCGCATACGCGCGCGTGAACTGCGTGGAAGGATCACCTCCCGCACGCACGACGATCTGGGCAGCCGGACGCTGATAAGTCACACCGATCACGTTCTGCGTATTGATCGGGAACAAACCACCTGTCGGGTTGATGTTGACAAATGGCCCGTCTCCGGAGATTGGCACAATCGCTTTCGACCCGATGAAGATCGTCGAACCAAAACTACCAATCCCTCCCGAAACCAAAAGAGCAAGGATCTCCTCGACGAAGGTCCCGGATTTTGCCTTCTCGGCGATGATGTTGAATCCGACCATCTGCCTCTTGTTATCGTCGAGCTTGAGGTCGGCAATCTCACCGAGGTTCTTGATGCTGAGGTACCAGGTCACAGGTCCCCCTCCGTGATCTTTCCAAACTTTGCCATCATCGGTTCAAGATTGCCGGCCTCCTCGAACATCGGATTCTCGAGGTACTTGGCCTCACCATCGGCGTGCTCGTAGTCAAGGCGTTCGTGCTGAGGAACTGCGTACTCTGTTCCATAGACGAAGCGCATTGACAATCCACGCTTCGTCTCATTCGTTTCGATGGCACCAGTACTTGACAGTTCACCAGTATCCTTTGGGCAGCGCTCGCGGCTGATGGTCATCACCTTCTCTCCCCACGCCAGCATCCCGCGAGCAAACTTCTTCGGGGCATTCTGAGTCAAAGACTTCAACTTCTTCTTTGCTTCCGTTAGCCCTCGAACCTCGAAGCCCATTAGACCTTGACCTCCACCTCTTCAACTTCGTCGTTCCTGGAGACATACCTGACTTCGTCCAGAGCCTTCGCGAAGGCTTCGCCGACAGCCTTCCAGCGGTACTGCGGCTTCCGCACAACTGCCAGGCCACGAGCGATGAGGTCCTTGCGAACGCCTTCGTTGTTATAAACGTTCGCGAGTGCGTTCATGAAGTGCGTCTTGGAAGGAACACCGCCGACGACGTTGATGTTGTTCGGCGTCACGATCTGATCGCGACACGGAATCTTGATGACTCCATCCTCACACCATTCGCCAAGCGCCGCCCACTCCGGAACAATCTGCGGAACACCGCAGGCCATTCCCTCCATCGTCGTGAGTCCCCAGCCCTCGCCCTGCGTCGTCGAGATCTGCGCATCGAACGACTGGTACAAGTACGGAAGGCTCGCTTCGGGCGACCCCATGCCGATCTCAGGATCGGACAGGATGAGCCTGCCAGGCAATCCGTAGTACTTCATGAGCTGCTTCACGTCATAGCCCTGGTCGCCCGTGGGAGCCACATGCAAGAACAGATACGCGTCCTTGATGCCAAACGAATGCACCCACTCGGCGAAATACTGAACTGTCAAGTCCAATCTCTTTCGCGGCTGGTTCCTATTGACATTGCCAACGAGGAAGCCGTCCTTCACAGCGTTCGGGAGGCCGATCTTCTCACGAGCTTCCTTCTTCGTGACCGAAGGCTTGTAGAGCTCGAGATCAACACCAAGAGGAACGACGGCGGCTTCACCAGCATATCCTCCCTTGCGAGCTTCGTCCAAGCCGAACTGCGTCCAGAAGATTCCGAGGAGGAGACCGTTCAGGGCAGCGCCTCGGCAATTCTTTCCGTCGACTGGCATCGTCGCGACAGTTGGGCAGTCGCCGGCTCGCTTCATGTACTCCGGTACATTCCACGGGTCGTTCTGCACAACTACCAGATCAGGCCGGATCTTCGACACGAGGGCAGCAGTCCGCTTGACACCGAATGCATCGCCTCCGGACCAGGCCGGATAGATATCGTAAGGATATTGATGTGGATCGCCCATGTAGTTGAGGCCGAGGACACTCACGTCCCAACTTTCCTTCAAGACGTCGAGCGTGTGATGTGTGGCACGTGCGAACCCGGACGAAACCACAGCATCACCGATCCACAGCAACTTCCTCTTCTTCTCCATGACCTGACCTTTCTTAGCCGCGCGTCTGGTCTTCGGTGATATCACCAAGGCCAGCCACGAGGGTCTTCTTGGTTCCACTTGCCAGAGTGGCCTGAACGTCGAACTTCACGGACGAAACACCTGTGTCGAGATCAACAGTGCTGCCGACCTGGCCGTTTGCACTTCCACTGGACATAGGTTCGAACGTAACTGTCTGTTCGATGCCGTCACCGTCGATTCTCAAAGCAACAGTGTCCGTCATTGTCAACAGAGCAGCGTCGGAGATCGTCGGGTTCACCGGCTTCCTACGAATTGTCAACTGAACCGTCGCTCCAGTAAGATCAGGCCAGGTATCGCTACTGAACTGAAGCGGGAACGGATCCGTTGCGGGGTAGTCGTCGCCTCTGGTAAGTGCCAATCTGCCAGTTACCGGATTGTACGGTGACGTGATGGTCACACCGTTAGTAGTGATGAGGTCGGTCTTTGATTTGATGCTACGGATGTCACCAAGGGCTTCGCCGGCTGTACCTTCACCGTAGGATCCAGGGACAGCGTTTGTCAAAGGATCCGTAGCACCGCCGGCAGCATTGAGTTTCTGGCCCATCGTGCCAGCAGTGTTGAAAGTTGCAGCAACCGAGTTCCATACTTGCGCTGCAACGTCTGCAACTAGTGTGCCGAAGCCTGTTAGTGTTCGCGTGCCGTTTGCCCAGATGTCAGCAACGAGCGTCCCAAACGAGCTTAAGGTGCGTGTACCGTTAGCCCAGACAGCCGTCGTCACATCTGCAACGAGTGTGCCAAAACTCGTAAGTGTCCTTGTACCGACGGCCCACACTGCGGCTGCAATCCCACTAAGTTGTGCGTTGAGGTTCTCAACCCACGTCATACCAACAGACCAGCCCTGGATGATGACCTTCTGGTCTGCAGTCCCCGCCGTGAAGAACATGAACAAGTAGATAGCGTTCAGATCTACTCCACTTGAAGCAAGGCGATAGTAGTATGCTCCTCGAGCAATCTCCGTTGCTGATCCCGACGAGACTATCTGTGTCGCAGTCCCACTTGCAAGGCCGATCTCCCAGACGTCGACCGCAACAGTGAGTCCAGTAGCGGCAGCTCCGCTATTCAGAAACCCTGCGACGCAGACTAGTGCGTTACCCTGCTGATGGATTGCCATGTTATCCGATCTTGATCTTGTACAGATCGCCGAGGGCTGTCGCACTTGCAGTCACGGATGCCCCGTCAATTGCTGTGATGGCACGACTCGCCGCAGTCAATGCTGCGTTGTACTCCGCCTGAGTGATGTCGTATGTGCTGGCGTTCTCGCCATTGAAGTCGAACCCATTCGTGAAGGTCGTGCCTCCAATGGCCACGAACTCGCCACTCAAGCTCTTGAGATCCTCATAGGCTTTTAAGAATGCACTGATACGAGCGCGGCTTGTATTGATGAAGACAACAGGTAGTGCCATGACTTGATCTCCTTAGTAGAGAGCGAATCCACTCCCACCGTTCCAATGCTCAAGGCGTTCTGCTGATGTCAAGGCCTTCTTCCAAAAAGCCATGTCACCAATTCGCCCTCCGTAAAAACTCCCGCCAGATCCACGACGACCGAAGTACAGAGGATCAGTCGTGGTCGTTGCGACAGAGACTGTTGCAGCGGAGCGGACAGTGTCATTATTCAATTGCAAATTAAGAGTATTCGCAACTGAATCATGCCAGAAAACGATTCGGCTCCAAGCTCCAGCAGGTACTGCTGATCCAATTGTAAAAACCTGTGAGTACGAACCATTCCAATACTGTCCAATCAGATCTGCCCCTGAAAGTTCAAGCTCGTAATCAACTGCGAACCCGCCCTTTGAGATGAAGTACTGATGGGCAAGACCAACCGAATCAGGGTAGATCCAGCAGGCCCAAGTCCAATCAACATCACCAGCCTGGATTGCAGTTTCATTTGCACGAGAGAGGGATTCACTCGTTGCAATTGTGAATTGTGCTGCTAACCCGTGAAGTTTTCCAGCGGCCGACGTAACAGTGTTGTTATCTGTTAGTGTCAATCCGTTACCAGATGAATCGAGACGCGAGCCCGAGATCTCGTCCAGTTTCCAGTAGCCAAACAGATCCGCGTATAGGGACGAACGTCTCCCTGACGCTGCTGATACTGGAGCGAGACCTCGAACCGGAAGGATCATTACGCGGCTTTCTCTTCAGGAGTAGCGAGCTTCGCGGCACCGACTGCCCATCCGAGGAGTGCTACTAGAACTCCGATGACGGTGATACCGACGCTGCACTCCAGGTGCAACGTTCCCATGATCTTCGCCGTGAGTCCTTCGCATTTTGTCAGATAGCCAACGAGGCCGGCTGCCAGGCCCGTGACCCAGGTCCAGTGATCGCGCAGGAAGACGTACCAGCCCGTCGCTCCGGTGAATGGCGAGTCCCTGTACTTCGCGTCGATCCAGCCAAGGCTGAGGAAAACACCGGCCAAACCAGCAACGACTTCAGTGACGGCCGTCGGCACGTCAGGGAACTGCATCAGGAGGATTGTCAAGATGCCGAACATCAGTCCGATGATGCGCTTCCTTCCCTTGAGAGGCTCGTAGAGTGAACTGTCCTTGAGCTTCTTTCCGAGTAGGCCGAATCCGATCTTCATCATCAACTTGTGCATGACTCGCTCCTTAATAACAGTGCTCGACGCAGCGCTCGGCACCTTCACGAACTCTCAAGGTCAGACCGCGCACGACAAACGGAACAGGAGGCTTCGCACAGATCGTGAAGCACTGCCCTTCGATCCATTCGACATCGGTGTGGAATGGATTTCCAGGATTGATGCGCCACGACCGAGCTCCACTGACGTTGCGAACAGGACCTCCCTCGTTATCCCACTCCTGCCTCAAGCAAAACGAATTCCAGTTCAGCTCGTGAGGCGGATCGCACGGTCCTGCCTGATTCGGATCGGTTTCCGGTGGATGCTTCGGCGCAAGATATAAAGTTCCACCGACTTCACAGACGTGCTGATTCTGGAAGCGAGGGCTATCCTCCGCGTTCTGACAACAAACCTGGCCTCTCTTGCAAGTGAGATTCGTGCCTCCTGTTTTGAAGAAAGCAACTTCAGGAAGCTCGACTCCAGGCACAGGTGTCATCGTCGCTGTCGGGTGCGGTGTAGGACTCGAAGTCGGCTGCGACTGCGGAGTCCCAGTCGGTGTGACTGTCGGCTCAGGACTTGGAGTCGCAGTAGGTTCGGGCGTCGGCTGGGTGCAGGTTCCTGGCGGAAGGAGCCGGCACGGATCATCCCTGAAGCGAGCGCAACCGAAGTTGCAAACGCCAGTCGCAAGAATAACACAGAACGCCAGTACAAAGAGGACCCGAGTGCCAATCCACTTGAGAAGATTCTTGACATTGAACCTCATCGTCCACCCACCTGGACCACAACATAGCCTCTTGCGAAACTATGCTCGCCCGCAATTACCTCACCAGCGAACGACGTGCGTCCGTCGATGAGTATCGATCCACTCGCGATCACACGAAACTTGTTCCAACTCCATGGGCCGGGCGAATCGATGTTCGGCACATCAACATCGCCGGCTGCCTCGTGCATTCCCACTCCAAGCAGGATCCAGCTCCTCGAATTGGTTGCTAGTAATCCGACTAGCGCTGTTCGAGGAGTCTTCTCGAGGACTTGTTCGGTCCGCTCAAGAGGCACGCTCCATCCGTAGAGCAACGCAGGACCCACTCCGGCTGCGACGGGTCTGGACAGACAGAAGTAGATTTCACCGTTGGTGAAACTGTCAATGTTCGCCAGGCCAGCCGCAGCCGCGCCACCATCCCCCTGAGCCGTACCATCCAGCCTACCGTACAGACGTAGACCAGCCGGTGCCTCTACGCTGGCCTCCAGCCTGGCGCCAAACACCGCGCGCCTACCAGCCGGGCCGATGTACGTACCGGCCAGCGTAGAGGCGCGCCAGGCAAACGGCGAGACGGGCTCCTGTGCATGCACCATCTGCGCGCACAGTACCAGAAGGATGAGGCTAATGATTCTCTTCATGACTTCTCCCTTAAGAGACGGCCTGAATTTCGACAGTGACGCTGAGCCCGTCGACTCTTCCTGTTAGAGCACAGACTCCCGAGCTCCCGGTGATTTCCACGCGCGGATTGAAGTTGTCAGGTTGAACACTGACTGCTCGACACGGACCCGAAGGCGTCGAATACGAGATCGATCCGTGGCACTCCGCAGGAAGATTGCCAGTTGCGTCCTTCGGAGTGATGTCGAACTGAACGATAGAGCCGTTGGGTGCAGTCGTTGCGAACCTGTCGATGGGAGTACCAGACCTTGTGAACCCTCCCATCACTGACCAGCCGACATCACTGGTCCTTCGCGTTCCGCACGTAGGACTCGGTGTGACCTGCCCTCCAGGAGCCTGGCCTGCGTTCTGGCTGTCCTGGAAATTGTTGACAGTCACATTAATGACGGGCGGCTGCACCTGTGTCGGCGACTCACCATCGCACGACACGAAGAGGAGCGCCAGCAAAACGACAATGAACTTCATGCCTTCTCTCCATTCCGCGGCTCCGGTGTAATATCAGGCAGCATTCGCTGAGTCCGCATTTGAAAGTAAGCGTCAATGCGAGCGATCGTAGTTCCCCACGCTTCGAGCTTCTCGATGCGCTCGCACAACTCCTCAAGCTTTTCCGTCTGATACTTCTGGGCAGCCTGGATCAGTATGATATTCTTCTCCAAGTCAAACTGCCTTTCCCTGAGGTCCTCCACGCTGGCCTTCAGGTCTCGGATCTCCCGATCATGTCGCGCTGTCTTGAGGTTCAGAGCGGTCAGATCTTGCGAATGCTGGTGCAGCGTCTTGCCCCGCTCCTCATTCTTCGAAAGAAGTTGTTCGCCCAAAGACTCGAGTAGTTTGTCGGATACACTGCGCTCGACATTCTCAGAGATCTTCTGTGTTCTCTGTACCTCCACCGACGTCACAAGTCTCTTCACCAGAATCGGAAAGACCTTCGTGACTCCCGTGAACCCGCCAATCAGGAGGATCAGCGCGATCAGCGCCAGCGTCAACGGGTCCGCACCGAGGAGCTTTGAAATTTCCATTGTTAATCCTCAGTAGTTACTACAGAACTGGAAGTGCATCCCATCAGGACGCGCCCATCGTCCTCCCCACACGAAGTCATAGGACTCAAAGATCTGAATGAGGGACGCGTCCATCTTTGGAACTGCACCAAGTGGATTGTTAAGCACATCGATGTCGAGAGCAAGACCCCAAGTGTGAACAGACCACTTGATAGCGCTACCTCGTTGAGTGCGAACAGCGAAACATCCGCCGTACACTCCCATCTTGTGCCAGAGCCCATCCTCGTGGATCGCGTGCAGAGCGCGGTCCAACGATTCCGCACCTGCGGGATGAAAGCGAATCCTCTTGGCTTCTCCTCCAAGAGATAGTAAAAGAGGCTGAGGCAATGGAATGGAAACGAGCTTGAGAGAAACCTCCCAAGCTGTGATCTCCTGGCCTGTCATCATACCGTCTTCACCAAGGAACTTCCTCGGATCATTCAGCTTGATCAGACCAGGGAATCCGTTCGGTCTGGTAAGGATGCTCATACTCCAAGCTCCTTCCAGAACGTCTTCGCGAAGCAATCCCAACTGAGCTCGTGCGAGATGATGTCGTACACAGCCGGATCGACAGTCACGGGCCGCGACTTGAACAGTTCGAGGAGGTGCTGGATGAGCTCGTCACCGTGACACTCGGGGATGAAGTCTGCCATCCCGTCGTACCATTGACGCATGTCGGGGCGCTCGAAGAGTATGGGCCTCGCGCCGCAGGCCAGGCCCTCGAGAGCCGGCAGTTCGAAGCCTTCGACGTGCCGCAGGCCCGACACCCACATTGCGTTCTGGTAAATCTCCGCAAGACGTGCGTCGGAGATTCCTCCAAGAGCGTTCCAGTCCTTGTGCCGTGAGATACGAGGGTTCATTCCGACAACATCAGTCGGCCCGATGTGGACTACTTCGAACCCTGACCTGAGAGCCGCGACTGCAACTTCCTCGATCGCCTCCGCACACGGCCCGGAAACGAAGCCTGTCGTAACGACCGCGCGACAGCGAGGGGCAGGGTTCCAGCGGAACACTGAAGTGTCAACTCCAAGAGGACTGTGGAGGAAGTTTGTTCCTTCGGGCACGGGGAGATCGCCATAATAGCTCCACACCATCCGAGCATTCTTCCAAACTTCATTCCACTGCTCAGGAGATCCGTTCGCGCTTCTGTAGCAGTATTGAAGGACTGCGTACTCCGGTGACTTGGAGATGGCGTCGGGCATTCCTTCCATCCCAATTACATGGAGGACTTGAAGATCAGACTCGATGCCAGTCTTCACGCACTGCACTCCCGCGGGAGCGTGCGCGCGCAAGGCATCGGCGACGCGGAACATCGCCCGGCTCATAACCGGAGGTGCTTCGACACAGACCTTCATGCGGGATGCCTCACTGCCAGACGCGGTTCGACCCAGATCTTGTGTCCCTTACTTCGGGCGTTCTCGCACCATCCTACCAGAGCGCCACCGTTCTCGATACGAACCTGTCTGGCAATGTCACCTCGCATTACCAGACAGCTCCCGACGCTGCTGACCTCCGTCATCTTGCCCTGGTTCGCAAGAACGCTGGCATGATACGGAGGGAACGGGGCAAACCGGCTGCCATCCATTCCACGGAAGCCCCAGACATCGTAGAAATGCTCGCCGGCAAAAACCAGTGGAGCCACAATGTCTCGGCCACTACCAACGAGGTCGATGAGATCAATGACAGTTTCGGGAGACCAGATCAGGTCACTCTCAACGTGCATAACCATGTCGACATCTTCCTCGAGATTGTCAAATGCCTCGTTGAGAACTTTCGAGAGTGCGGCCATCCGTGCAGGATCTTCGGTAGATCCATAGCGCGGAGTCCCGAGGTCCTGCTTCACGAGCTTGAGGTCGATGCCTCTCTGCTTCGCGAAGATGCACAGTCTTCGGTGAGTGTAGTCCTTCGAGTCACCTTCCACAGCGATAGCACATACGTCGTGAAAGGACCCAGCACTAAGAGCCAGCTGACGAACCTGACCCACCCATCGAAGAAGCTGAGCATCACTGCAGTCCCTGAAGGCTGACGTGACGCAGATCCTCATCTCTTGATCTCCCGTTTGCTAATGAATTTCGCCGGCACTCCGCCCCAGATTTCCCAGGCCGGAATGTCCTTCGTCGCGACTGCACCTGCTGCGAGTATGGATCCTTCGTGGAGTGTTACTCCAGGAAGGACGACTGCGTTCGTAAGAACGCACGAGTACTTCTTCATGATGACGACGCCACGAGCAACTCGCTGCATCTCCTTGAAAGAAGACGCGCTCATGCTGATGGCATCCGGCTGATTGCTGCCAGAGATGATTTTCCCGCCAGAGGCCACGGCACAGAACTCTTCGATGATGACCTGCCCTCCACCGATACCGATGTGGGCGAAGCTAGCAATGTGTGTTCCGGCACCGATATGGACTCCGGTGCCTCCTTCGATCTTGACAAAACTGTCAACGCGAACTCCGAGCTTGCCGAAGTGGATCGCAGCACGGTTCGTCATGACCACAGGCTCGTAGATCTGGTTCTGATAAAGACCCTGCTGAGAGCGCTCGATCTCGAGGTTGGACTGGCGCATGATCTCGTCCAGGTTCATCTGCTCCTCGAGCATATGCACCAGGTTCTGCATCTGGTCGAAGTAGTTGCGCGGATTCTCTTCGCTCATACCGCGACCCTCAAGGAACGAATAGCCAAGGCCAACCTTCCGCAGATCCACTTGACATCCTCGACATTCATCTTGAGGTGAAGCGGCAGAAGCAGTCCGCTGCGTGCGATCTCTTGCGAAACTGGCAGATGCTGATCCGTGAGATAACCCGGCTGACGATGCAGAGGCGGGAACACCGGCCTCGTCTCGATGCCATCAGCAGCAAGAGCCTTCATCACGTTGTCCCTGTTCGGAACCATCACAGGCATAACCCAGTTTGGATGGTTCAAGGGCCAGGTCTGTCTGTCCACAGCCGGGAGATACATCGAGTACGCATCACGGAGGCCTGCACGTCGCCGCAGGTGCTCGTCAAGCTTCTCCATTTGACCGCAACCGACCGCAGCCTGGAGATCCGTGAGCCTGTAGTTGTATCCCAGGACCTCGTGGTGATACCGCCGAGCTCCTGTTGTACCCTGCCCGTGGAGCAAGAAGGCCTGCTTGAACACATCGGATCTGTTAGTTACGACGGCTCCACCCTCACCACAGGTGACGATTTTGTTCCCGTAAAACGAGAGAACTGCCACATCGCCCGCGAGTTTGGTGCCGTGGGACTCGCACGCATCCTCCAACATCCAGAGTTCCGGAGCATGAGGGAACGTGCAAGGGATCCCATAGAGGTTCACTCCGATGATACCGACTGCACCAGTGCGCTTCGCTGCAATCAAGGCATCATCTGGATCAAGAGTCCAGGTGTCAGGGCGAACGTCCACGAACACCGGCTTCGCGCCGCAGTACCTCACGGCATTCGCCGTCGCGATGTACGAGCAGGAGGGAACAATGACTCGATCCCCAGGCTTGACTCCCAATCCGAGGAGGGCTAGATGGAGAGCGGCGGTCCCGTTCGAGACCGCGAGCGCGTGCTTTGCACTCATCGACTGAGCAATAAGCTCCTCGAATCGCTCGACAAACCTGCCCCTCGTCAGCCAACCAGAACTCATGACGTCAAGAGCATAGTCGACTTCGTTTCCAAGGAAGGTCGGTTCAGCGATTCTAATAGTCTTCACTTGCTTTCCCCAATGAAGATCTCATAGAAGTACGGTTTGGTAGTTGTCGGGTCCGTGAGGCCAGGCATATCAACGATGACCCCTCGCACTCCTCCCGGCAGCTCGAATTCATCCCTTGGATCCACAGGATTGAGTCTGGTAAACCCAGGGAACGCAGGTGTATCCTCGAGAACGCTCACAACGATGAGCTTCGCCTTGATTACTACTTCCCCAGGCATCATCTTGTTCATCGGCTCGTGAATGGCGCTGATGAGAATGCCACTCCCGAGCATCTTGCCATAACCACCGTCGCCGATGTACGGGTACTGAGTGACAATCGTCTGAAGTGACGACGTCTCGTTGTTGATAATCCCGATGCCTTCGCGGATGATTGCATCGTAACCCATCAGATCACCCTGAACAGAGGATCATTACTCAAATCCTCCGGGTCTTCGAACAACCAGCTCGGCACCAGGAGATACTTGACAGCGTCTGGTAGTACTGCCAAGAGTGCGTTCAGCTCTCGGATGCTGCGCGCCACGAGGATCGAATTGTTAGTTACCAGATTCTCAAAGCTGAGCGCCACCGAGCCTGCTTTGATCGAGCTGATACCCTTGTTAATTACGGAATTGTCAGCGGTACGGTCTGTGGCAAGAAGCTGACGAGCCATCTCACTGGTCGCCCGCTTCAAAGCGACGGGGATTACGTTCTCCGCGATGGCCCTGCCATCACGATCCGACATCCCCGTGCGTGGCCATCGAAGAGCTTGAGTCTCAGTGACCGCGCCCCCCGTCCACGCACGAGGATACGAATCCAACAGCATCGTCGCCCACATCAGCAGGCCTTCTTTCGTATCCTGCGTCTGTGTCGACCACGTTCCTGAGTGCAGTCGAGTCCCGATGTAGTCGTCGGCCTCGGCAACGGAAGGATAGCTTGTCGCCACTGAACCGCCGACTGTCGTATCGAAGTCCATCGTTCCTCTCCTGCACTCAGGTTGAGCTTAGAGCTGCTTGATGACGCAGACGCCGCATCGACCGTCGACGTCCGCACGGATCAGCGGATGCTGGATGGCCATGACCTTGAACTTCAGGATCATGCCGCCCTCGATATCCCACTGAATCGTCTGGATCGGCTCGCCGTCGATGAGAGAGATGACGTCCCGCGTCATCTGCACGATCACGACCTGGTTCGCGGGGCACTGATCCGCGACCTTGATGCCCTGCACTCCGTTGATCTGCAGCAGACGCTGACGGATCGTGAGATCCGAGTTCGCCTTGAAGTCGTTCTCGAGAGGCACGGAGTACGCCGTCGGGATGTAGATCATGTAGGGACCGTAGAACCGGTCACCCTCGAGCTTCGTGATGGCCCCGAGCACATCGGTGAGGATCCCCGCGCCATCCTTGCTGGCGTGGTTCCACTCCTCGTTGTTCTCGAAGTCCTGCGTGTTGATGCTCGGATGGTTCGTCAGACCATAGATCTGGGAACCGCCGAACGTCTTGCCGTTTGTTCCGAGGAAGAATCCCTCCTCGATCTTCTCGGCCACGAGGCGAGCAGCGGTCTCGGCCTGCATCGTGTCGAGCGGCTCACCCGGAGGATTGCGGCTGGCCTCCAGAGTGCGCAGGTTCATGTTGAAGTCCTTGTGGATGATGGGCATCGGCTGAGAGTTCAGCGTGAACTCCTGCCGATCATCCTCGGTCCGGCTCACACCAGACAGCGAGATCTGAGCCGGCTCCATGTCCGTCGCGGTTTCCCACTGGAACATGGTCTTGCCCATCGCGTTGGGAACGGGGATCACGAGACCCGCCGCGCGTACGTCGGCCGCGACCGCGAGGCGGATGATGCCCTCAC
>Ga0307503_10000063_pt1 | contig 67274 bp, 56 predicted proteins | sample 17_S_MG_FD_194514 | JGI IMG/M metagenome (GOLD analysis project Ga0307503, IMG submission 194514) | Soil microbial communities from Populus trichocarpa stands in riparian zone in the Pacific Northwest, United States - 17_S | ecosystem: Environmental > Terrestrial > Soil > Riparian zone > Trees... | reverse complement strand
CCCGCCGGGCGGCCCGCCTCCCCCCACCCCCCCAGCGAGAAATGAAACCGGCTACTTAAAAAGGACTGGGAATGCGCACGACCACGTCGTCGAAGCTGGCCTGTGCACCCTTGGCCGGCTTGGCGGAGCCAACCGAGAAGCCCGATGCTTCGCCGCTCAGTTCCCCGGCGCCTTCGTCGATCACGTCGCTGACCAGCTTGCCCCCGACGTAGGCAAGGATGTGGCAGTTGCCCTTTTCGTCGCCTTCGGTGACGTTGAAGGCGCGGAGACGGAGCTTGTTGGCCTTGTCGATCCCTTCGATCCCTTCGACGTTCTTCTCGATGTCCAGGTAGACGATGCTGCCGTCGCTGAGGATCTTGCGAAGCTGAGCCTTGCGCTGCTTCGGGTAGACGGCGAACTGGTAGCGAGCGCCCCCGCCGGAGCGTAGGTCGAGCGCCAGGTAGGTGGAGCTCTGCAGCGCCTTCGGCGTCTTGCTGAGCAGGCTCTCCGTGGCGTCGATCTCCAGGTCGCGGCCGAGCACCGGCGTGCGGTAGGAGCACTCCTTGGTCTGTTTGCCGACGACGACGAGCAGGGCGCGGCCGGAGCCGCTGCGGCCGCAGCGTGCCCCGGAGAGCTTGACAACCTGAGCCAGCTGGCCCTTGCTCTCCATTCCGTTGCGATAAATGCCGACCAGCGACGCCCCCGCGGTGGAGGCGAAAGCCAGCGTCGCGGCAAGCAGAACGCCGATCGCGGCTGTGCGTAGCGGTCTCACGATCCTGGCAGCCTAAACACAGGCAAGGGGGAAAGATGCGGCCCGGCAACCGATGAACGGTGGATTTCGAGGCCCGCCAAATATCATTGGGAGCGTGAGCGAGCACCGCCTCCCCGAGCGCGACCGCCCCTGGGTGATGCGCACCTACGCCGGGCACTCCGATGCACGGCGCTCGAACGAGCTCTACAGGGGCAACCTGGCCAAGGGCCAGACCGGCCTCTCGATCGCCTTCGACCTGCCCACCCAGACCGGCTATGACCCCGACCACGTCCTCGCCCGGGGCGAGGTCGGCAAGGTCGGCGTCTCGGTTGCCCACAAGGGCGACATGCACCAGCTCCTCGACGGGATCCCGCTCGACGAGATGAACACCTCGATGACGATCAACGCGACCGCGGCCTGGCTGCTCGGCCTCTACGTCACCGTCGCCGAGGAGAACGGCGTCGATCGGGAGGCGCTCAAGGGCACGACCCAGAACGACATCATCAAGGAGTACCTCTCGCGCGGCACCTACGCCTTCCCGCCGGAGCCCTCGATGCGGCTGATCGCCGACATGGTCGCCTTCACGGTCAACGAGGTGCCGAGCTGGAACCCGACCAACATCTGCAGCTACCACCTGCAGGAGGCCGGGGCGACGCCGGTGCAGGAGATCGCCTACGCCCTCTCCACCGGGATCGCTGTACTCGACGAGGTGAAGGCGCGCGGCCAGGTCTCCGACGCCGACTTCCCCAAGGTCTTCGGCCGCATCTCCTTCTTCGTCAACGCCGGCATCCGCCTGATCGAGGAGATCGCCAAGCTGCGCGCGATGGGCCGGCTCTGGAACGAGATCGGCCGCGAGCGCTACGGCGTCACCGACGAGAAGATGCTGCGCTTCCGCTACGGGGTCCAGGTCAACAGCCTGGGCCTGACCGAGGCCCAGCCCGAGAACAACATTCAGCGGATCGTGCTGGAGGCGCTGGCGGTGACGCTGAGTCGCGACGCCCGCGCCCGCGCGATCCAGCTGCCGGCCTGGAACGAGGCGATGGGACTCCCCCGCCCCTGGGACCAGCAGTGGAGCCTGCGCATCCAGCAGGTGCTGGCTAACGAGACCGACCTGCTCGAGTACCCCGACCTCTTCGAGGGCTCGGTGGTGATGGACGGCCTGGTCGAGGAGCTGATCGCCGGCGCCCGCGCCGAGATGGCGGTGGTAGAGGAACACGGCGGCGCGGTCGCCGCCGTCCCTTACATGAAGGCCCGCCTGGTCGAGTCCCACCGCGAGCGCGTGGCCCGGATCGAGTCCGGCGAGCAGAAGGTGATCGGCCAGAACAGCTTCACCGAGACCGAGGACTCGCCGCTCACGGCCGGCGCCGACGGCGGCATCCTGACGCCGGACCCCGAGGTCGAGCGCGAACGGATCGAAGCGCTGGAGGGCTGGAAGGCGGAGCGCGACGACGATGCGGTGCGGGCCGCGCTCGAGGAGCTGGCGCGCGTCGCCGCCGACGACGGCCAGAACGTGATGCCGGCAACGATCGCCGCGGCCAAGGCAGGGGCTACGACCGGCGAGTGGGCCGAAGTGCTGCGCGAGGCCTTCGGCGCCTACCGGGGGCCGACCGGCGTCAGCGGCGCCGCGCCGGCCGCCGACCGCGAGCAGCTGGAGGCGATCCGCGCCAGGGTCGACGAGGTCTCCACGCAGCTCGGGCACCGGATCAAGATCCTCGTCGGCAAGCCCGGCCTCGACGGCCACTCCAACGGCTCCGAGCAGATCGCCCTGCGCGCCCGCGACGCCGGCATGGAGGTGATCTACCAGGGCATCCGCCTCACCCCCGAGGAGATCGCCGAGTCCGCCCTGCAGGAGGACGTCGACGTGGTCGGCCTCTCGATCCTCTCCGGCTCCCACCTGGAGCTGGTCCCCGAGGTGGTGAGGATCCTGCGCGCCAACCATGTCGAGGTGCCGGTGGTCGTCGGTGGGATCATCCCGGTGACCGACGCCGAGCGCCTGCGCGCTGCCGGGGTCGACGGCGTCTACACGCCGAAGGACTTCGACATCAACAAGATCATGGGTGAGATCGTCGACCTCGTCGCCGGCCGGGCCGGCGCCCCGGCGGCCGCCTGACGCTTCGGCGCCGCGCCGAGGCCCGCTCCGCGCCACAATTAGCCGATGAGCGAGCTGAACGGGGAGCGCTCGGCCTGGCTGCGCTGCTACCGCTGCTGGTCCCAGAACCTCGAGATCCAGATCCACTACGACGCGATCCGCCGCGTCGACCCCGACGGCAACCTCGCCGAGGGCGTCGACGAGGTGCAGGAGGCGCTCGTGCAGTGCGTCGACTGCATGCACGACCAGCCCCACCTGACCTTTCAGGACAACCGCGTGGTCCCGATCGAGGACCGCTGGGAACGGATGGTCGCCGGCACCCCCTGGGTCGCCTCCTGCACGGTCAGGGTCGACCAGGACCGGGTCGAGACCTGCGCCGGCCCGGAAGCGATCGAGTTCCTCACCTACGGCGCCTTCGGCGAGGCCGGCGTGCGCGAGTTCTTCACCCACGTCCGCTTCCACAAGCACGACGAGGACCAGATCGTCGTCCACATGCTGGTCGAGCTATATGCACGCTCCGCCGAAGAGGCGACCGAGGTGCTCGAAGAGGCGGCCCACGGCCCCCTCGAGATCACCTCACTCGCAGAGGAGTCGAGGCCCCCGGCCCACGCCTCAGACGAGGCCCACTAGCTCCGGCCGGAGAGCTACTCGCCCGGAACCCTGCGAGGGACGAGCACCAGGCGCTTGAACTCGGCCACCAGGACGCCGTCCTGGTTGAGGACGCGGGTGTGGACTTTGACCACGCCGCGGTCGGGCTTCGACTTGGAGGGCTTCACCTCGAGCACCTCGGTCTCGCAGAAGAGGGTGTCGCCGTGGAAAACCGGGTTGGGATGGCTGAGGTCTTCGGTCGCCAGGTTGGCGATCGCCTTGCCAGAGACGTCGCTGACCGACATCCCTAGGGCCAGGGAGTAGACGAGCGGGCCGACGACTACGTTACGTCCCTGCTGGGAGCCGGCCGCGTAGACGTCGTTGAGGTGCAGCGGGTGGTGGTTCATCGTGATCAGACAGAAGAGATGATCGTCGGACTCGGTCACCGTCTTTGCCGGCCAGTGCTTGTAGACGGCGCCGACCTCGAACTCCTCGAGGTAGCGGCCGTAGGCGTGGGCGCCGGACGCCTCGCGCTCGGCCTGGTCGGTGGTCAGCTCGTACTTCTCGTCGCTCATTTCTCGCTCTCGTCTCCTGTCGGGGGGCGGCGCGGCATCCTATAGACCATCGCGTCCGACTCGCGCTGCGGGAATAGACTGCGGCCGATGAGGATTGGAATCGTCGGCCTCGGCTACGTCGGCCTGCCGCTCGCAGTCGCCTTCGGCGAGGCGGGGCACGACGTGATCGGCCTCGATGCCGACGCGGGCAAGATCGAGAGCCTCGAACGGGGCAGCAGCTACATCGAGGACATCGCGGATTCGGCGCTGGCTTCTATAGCCGAGCGCCTGCACCCCACCCCGCGCCACGCCGACCTCGCCTCCTGCGACGCCGTGATCATCTGCGTGCCAACACCGCTGACCGGCTCGCGTGAGCCCGACCTGACATACCTGCTGGATGCAGGCACCGCGCTCTCCTCGGTCCTCCAGCCGGGGCAGCTCGTCGTGCTCGAGTCGACCACCTATCCGGGCACCACGCGCGAGCGCCTGGCGCCGATCCTCGAGGAGTCGGGACTCTCCACCGGCACCGACTTCCACCTCGCCTTCTCGCCCGAGCGGATCGACCCCGGCCGCACCGACTACACCGTCCGCACCACGCCGAAGCTGGTCGGCGGGATGACCGAGGCCTGTTCGGAGCGCGCCCGCGAGCTCTACGAGCTGATCTGCGAGCAGGTCGTGGTCCTCTCCGGGCCCGAGGCTGCCGAGCTCGCAAAGCTTCTCGAGAACATCTTCCGCTCCGTCAACATAGCCTTCGTCAACGAGCTTGCCCAGCTCTGCGACCGGCTCGGGATCGACGTCTGGGAGGTGATCGACGCCGCCTCGACCAAGCCGTTCGGCTTCATGCGCTTCGATCCGGGTCCCGGCATGGGCGGCCACTGCCTGCCGATCGACCCCTTCTACCTCGCCTTCAAGGCGCGCGAGCACGATTTCTACCCGGAGTTCATCGAGCTGGCGGGGAAGATGAACCAGGCCCAGCCGGTGTTCTGTGTCGAGCGCGTGGAGCGGGCGCTGAACGACGCCGGCAAGCCGGTCAAGAGCTCGAAGATCCTGATCCTCGGGATGAGCTACAAGGCCGGCGTCGGCGACACTCGCGAGTCGCCGGCGCTGAAGATCGCCGCCCTCTTGCGTGACCTCGGCGGCGACGTCTCCTACCACGACCCGCACGTGCCGGAGGTGGCCTCGCTGGGACTCAGCTCGGTCGACCTCGACGAGGCCCTGGGCGCCTCGGACGTGGTCGCCATCGTCACCGCGCACCCCAGCCTCGACTACGAGGAGGTAGCCGCCAAGGCACCCCTCGTGGTCGACTTCCGTGGCGTCACCCGCGGCATCGACGCCGCGAACCTGATCCGGCTGTAGCGGCCCTCAGTGGGCCTTTTTGAGCCGGGTACGTTCCTCTTGGCGTTCGACCACCTGGGCGATCAGCTTCTTCACGTTCGAGTCGCCGGTGGCCTTGATGTGGCCGGTCTCATATGCCTTGCGATAGCTCTTCAGGGTGCCGTTCTCGGCCAGGTCGTTGAACTGCGGGCGGTCGATCTGGACCAGCACCCGCTCGTCCTGGGAGAGGTCCTTCTTGATCGTCGGTCCCGGCACCTCTACCCGGTAGAGCTGGATGTCGTGCTTGGCCTTCAGTTCCAGCCCGAAGACCAGTTTCAGTTTTTGCAGCGCAGGGACCTCGGCCTGAAATCGCTCGACTGCAGTCTTGATCAGGTCCGGGGTCGATGCCATGTGGCTAACGAGTCCTCATCTAGATCTTGTGGCGTTGGAGGAGCTTCTTGCCGATCACCATGCGCTGGATCTCCGAGGTTCCCTCGCCAATCAACAGCAGAGGCGCGTCGCGGTAGAGGCGCTCGATCTCGTACTCCTTCGAGTAGCCGTAGCCGCCGTGGATGCGGAAGCACTCCTCGACGCACTCCTTGCCGGTCTCCGAGGCGAACAGCTTCGCCATGCCGGCCTCGAGGTCGGAGCGCTCGCCGGCGTCCTTCATCCGCGCAGCCTTGCGAGTGACGAGGCGGGCCGCCTCGATCTTGGTCGCCATATCGGCGAGCTTGAACTGGATCGCCTGGTGCTGGGCGATCGGCTTGCCGAAGGCCTTGCGCTCCTGGCTGTAGCGCAGGGCCAGCTCGAGGGCGCGCTGGGCGATGCCGACGCCGCGGGCGGCGACGTTGACCCGGCCGACCTCGAGCGCGTCCATCATCTGCACGAAGCCCTCGCCGACGCCCGCCTCCTCGCCACCGAGCACCCGCCCAGGCGGGCAGCGGTAGCCGTCGTAGACGAGCTCGGTGGACTCGACGCCCTTGTAGCCCATCTTCTTGATCTTGGGCGGGATGGTCAGGCCGGCGAAGTCGCCCTCGTTGACTTCCTTCCAGGGCTCCTTCTCGGTGATGAAGCAGGTCATCCCCTTATATGGGGGGTCGGCCTTGGTGTCGGTCTTCATCAAGACGAAGACGACGCTGGAGCCGAGGCCGTTGGTGACCCACATCTTCTGGCCGTTCAGCTCCCAGTTGCCGTCGTCGCCCTTCTTGGCGGTCGCCTTGATGCCCTGGACGTCGGAGCCGACCTCGGGCTCGGAGAGGGAGAAGGCGGCGCGGATCTCGCCGGTCGCCATCTTCGGCAGGAAGTAGTCCTTCTGCTCGTCGGTGCCGAACTTCATCAGCAGGTAGGAGCCGATGAAGTGGGTGTTGACGACGCCGGAGATCGAGATCCAGCCGCGCGAGAGCTCTTCGACGATCATCGCGTAGGTCGTCAGGTCGAGCCCCATGCCGCCGTACTCCTCGGGAATCGTCACCCCGAAGAGGCCGAGCTCCTTCATCTGCTCGACGATCGGCTCCGGGAAGGAGTCCTCGTGGTCGTAGTGCTCGGCGTTGGGGATGATCTGCTCGTCGGCGAACTGCCGGACCATCTCGGTGATGTCGCGCTGAATGTCGGTCTGCTCGCTGTAGGCGGTCTCTACGGCCATGGCTCCTGCTCGGGTCGGTGACGGGGCGCAAAGGTTATCGGCGCCGGCCAGTCGGTTCGCCGCGGCCGGGGCAGCAGTTCTGCATCCCCCTGTGCAGGCCGACGCGACGAGAGCGCGGAAGCCTGAGCCCTGGCCTTCAGCAGCATCTCCCCGAACTCATCCTCGGGGTCGGATTCGATGACGATCGCGCCCCCGGCGCCGATCGTGATGGCGGAACCGTCCTTGACGATCGTCCGGATCGCCACACTCAGATCGCTGGCGCCTCCCAGTCCCAAGTAGCCGATCGCGCCCGAGTAGGCGCCGCGCGCCTCGCCCTCGAGCTCGTCGATGATCTCCATCGTGCGCAGCTTCGGGGCACCGGTCATCGAGCCGGGCGGGAAGCAGGCTCGCACGCACCCCGCGGCGCCGACCCCCTCGCGCAGGCGGCCGCGCACGCTGGAGACGAGCTGGTGCACCGTCTCGTAGGTCTCGACCTGCATCAGCTCGGGCACGCCCACGGTGCCGATCTCGCAGACGCGACCCAGGTCGTTGCGAAGAAGGTCGACGATCGTGACGTTCTCGGCACGGCTCTTCTCGTCGGCCGCGAGCGCTCGCGCCAGCCGGGCGTCCTCCTCCCGGGTGTCCCCCCGGCGGCTGGTGCCCTTGATCGGCCGCGCTTCCGCCCATCCCTGGCGGTCGACGGCGAGAAAGCGCTCCGGCGATGAGCTCAGCACGGCGAGGTCGCCGAAGCGTAAATAGGCAGCGAACGGCGCCGGGTTCGCCCGGCGCAGGGCGCGGTAGAGCTCGAGCGGATCGGGGTCCGCCTCGGCGACGAGCTTGTTGGTCAGGCAGATCTCGTAGCTGTGCCCAGCGGTTAAGTAGCTCTTGCAGGCTTCGATGTCGTCGCGGTAGCGCTCCGGCGACCGCCGCAGTCGCATCTCGACGGGCTCCGAGTCGGGCTCCGGGTCGGCAAGCGGTGGCAGTGCAACAAGGCGCTCGCTCGTCTCCTCGATCCAGGCCTCCCCTTCCGCAACCACCCGAGATCTGGTGAGGGCGACGAGGTAGGTGCAGCGCTCCTCGTGGTCGAAGGCGATCAGGCGGTCGGCGAAGACGAATGCGGCATCGGGAGTCGGGGCGCGATGGGCGGCGGCACCGTCGCAGTCCGCCTTCGACTCGTAGCCGAAGTAGCCGGCGAAACCGCAGTCGAAGCCGAAGGGAAGCTCGGCGGCGAGCGGGCGCAGGGCGTGCAGTGCCCTATCCAGATAGTCGAAGATCGATTCCTCCCTGACCTCTACCTCATCGCGGCGCTGCACCCGGACCTGGCCGGCCTCGACGTCGTAGGAGATCGCGGCGCCCAGCGGGCCGCCGCTGTCGCCGATGAAGGAGAAGCGCCCACGCTCCCCGACGGTGCTGCTGTCGAGCCAGAAGGCGTTTCGACTATCTCCGTACAGGTGGACGAAGGCCCGCTCGGCGTCGGGCAGCATGTCTAGTTGACGCACCAGTAGCTGCGGACATTCCGCTACCGCAGGGACGCTCGCCTGGCTTTCCGCCGCCATCCCGTCAAGATATCCGGGCATGCGTGACTCTCCCCACGCAGACCCCGCCAAGGGCGTCTTCGAGACGATGCTCGTCCTCGAAGGCCGTCCTGTCGAGCTCGATGCCCACCTCGAGCGCCTTGCCTCCAGCCTCAGCGCCCTCTTCGATGCCGAACCCCCAGGCGATATCCGCAAGCTCGTCCTCGATCGCGCTCAGGGCATCGAGCACGGAAGGCTTCGCCTCACTGTCGTGCCTGAGAACGACCGCCTTAGAGCCGATGTGACGGCGACCGAGGTCGAGCCCGTGCAGGTCTTCCCCTCTCCCGACCGGCGCATCGCCCTGCGCAGCGTTGTCGTCGCGGGCGGCCTCGGCGCCCACAAGTGGGCCGACCGGCGATTGCTAGAGCACGCCGCCGCGGCGGCGAGGAACGGAGAGATACCGCTCCTCGTCGACGCGGACGGGACCGCCCTGGAGGCTTCGCGCGGCAGCGTCTTCGCAGCCGGGGAGGGATGGCTGGCGACCCCGCCGACCGACGGGCGCATCCTGCCCAGCATCGCCCGGCGCCAGGCGATCGAGGTGGCCCGGGCCGAGGGGATCGAGGCTCGCGAGGAACGGCTGACCGTGGGCGACCTGCGCCGGGGAGAGGTGTTCCTGGCCGGCTCGGTACGCGGCGTGGAGCCGGTGAGATCGCTCGACGGGGTCGAGCTCGGGCCGCCCGGCGAGATCAGCGCTCGTATTGCGGCCGGGCTGCGCCGTCGCTGGCTGCGGGTGCCCCAAGGGGAACCCGTTGCAGTTGTCGCAGGCGGGCGACGAGCCGGTCCGCCCGCGCACTGAAGTCCTCGAGGCTCGTGTCCCTGGGCGTCTGCACGGGTCCCGATGCCCGGGGTGGCGCAGTCGGGACCGCGATTGCGGCGACCGGCGGGGTCGGCGCGCCGGGTCCCCGCGCTCTGACGACCATCGCGCTTGCGCGCTCCGCCAGCTCAGCCGCGCGGCGTGCTTGCTCGGCGGCATCTAGGGCCGCGGCGCCGACCGTCATCACGGTGGCCTCGGAGGCCCGTGCCGTCGCCAGCGCCTCCTCGATCCGCTGCTCGAGTTCACCGATCAGCGGCGGCCGAGCAAACTCGGGAAGCAGCCAGTCCTGCGTCGTATCCTCCGCAACCACATCCATCTCTCCAAGGTACGGCGGCGAGCGGTGAAGTCCTCCGCCCCGCCCCGAACGCGCGTTTGGCTAGATTCCCCCGCGACGAGAGAACCGAAACAACGCGAGGAGCAGTGTGAGAAACCCCAGAGACTTCTTCCAGCCGCAGGCGATCGGCGCCCCCGAGCCGCTGCGCGAGATCCCGGTCAAGCCCTCGCGGATGATCCACTTCCTCGACTTCTCCAACGAGAAGATGGTCGAAAAGGCAGCCGGGATCGCGGAGAAGACCGACATCCTGCTCGGCAACCTCGAGGACGCGATCCCGGTCGACCGCAAGGAGGCCGCCCGCGCCGGCCTGGTCCGCGCCGCCAAGGAATCCGACTTCGGCCAGACGGCGCTCTGGACCCGGGTCAACTCGCTGGAGAGCCCCTGGGTGCTCGACGACCTGACCACGCTGGTCACCGAGATCGGCGACCAGCTCGAGGTCGTAATGGTCCCCAAGGTCGAGGGCGCCTGGGACATCCACTACGTCGACCGCCTGCTCGCCCAACTGGAGGCCAAGGCCGAGCTGGACCGCCCGATCCTGATCCACGCGATCCTCGAGACCGCACAGGGCGTGGTCAACCTCGAGGAGATCGCCGCCGCCAGCCCGCGCATGCAGGGGATGAGCTTCGGCCCCGCCGACCTCGCCGCCTCACGGCGCATGAAGACCACCCGTGTCGGCGGCGGTCACCCCGGCTACCGCGTGATGGAGGACCCGGCAGACCCCGAGAACCCCGAGGCCGACCGGATCAGCGCCCAGCAGGACCTCTGGCACTACTCGATCGCCCGTATGGTCGATGCGTGCGCCGCAACCGGCATCCTGCCTTTCTACGGCCCCTTCGGCGACATCAAGGACACGGCGGGGTGCGAGACCCAGTTCCGCGCCGCCTTCCTGATGGGCTGCGTCGGCGCCTGGTCGCTGCACCCGGTCCAGATCGACATCGCCAAGAAGGTCTTCAGCCCGCCACCCGAGGAGGTCAAGTTCGCCAAGAAGGTGCTGGAGGCGATCCCCGACGGTCGCGGCGTGCACATGATCGACGGCAAGATGCAGGACGACGCGACCTGGAAGCAGTGCAAGGTGATGGTCGAGCTGGCGGAAATGCTTGCCGCCAAGGATCCCGAGCTTGCCTCAGCCTACGGCGTGTGACACCGTTCACTCAATAGACCCGAGCCGTCTCTCCCAAGACATAAAAGCTGCGTAGTCGGGCCATACGGAAATCTCAACACGCAATTTTCGTGAAGCGTTAACGTGGGTAGAAGGTGCTGCCGATAGGGGGAGGGCTGGGATTGGGATCCCGCGATATGGAAATGTTTAAACGAGAACCCCTTTGTTAAGACCCCCTCCAATGCACAGCTCCGCAGACGCCCCCCTCAACCCCCGCATTCCGGCCCGCACGCGGAACAGCGAAGCCGTCGTGCAAGACCGGCCAACGCTGGGGACCATGCCCCGTACGAGGCGCGGAGTGGCCTGGTGGATGCTGCCCGTCGTCGATCTCGCCTCCTCCTCGATCGCGCTCACGGCCGTCGCGCTGGCCAGCGGCTCGGGCGCGTTCCCGGCGCTGCCGCTCTCGCCCCTGATCCTCGTCGCCGTCTACGGGATGCTCGGCGTCTACGGCGCCAGCACCTCCCGCGGCAACGAGGGCGGCACGGCTTGGCCGGTGATCCGCCTCCTGGTCGCTGCCCTCTTCGCTTGGTCGGCCTCGCTCCTGATTCCGCTCGACGGCGCCGCCCAGCTGGCGCTGTGGGGGGTCTTCATACTGCTCGACACAGTCGCCCGCTGGCTCAGCGCGCCGCTCGTCCAGCGCCTCGAGCGCAACGAGCGCTGGGTTCTGGTCGGCGACGAGACGACCGCGACCAGGCTGAAAGCGTACGAGCCGCTGCGCGCCTACGCCACGGTGGTGGCGACGGTGCCACCCGGCGATGGAGGGTCGCAGGACTCGGGACGCGTCGCGGCGCTCCAAATCGTCGATCGCTACCACGCCGACCGTGTCGTGATCGCCAGCCGCCACGCCGACGACGAGGGGCTGCTCGAGCTCGTCCGCGCCTTCAAGTCGATCGGCGTTCCGGTCAGCCTGCTGCCGCGTCCGCTCGACCTGCTCGAGGCGCCGGTGGCGACGCCGAGCCAGGTCGGCGGGGTGCCCCTGATCGACGTCGAGGCGCTCGCCCCCCGCGGCGCGGTTCCCTACTCGGGGCCCGACCGCAGGCAGACCCGCAAAACCCGCATCAGCGTCGTCGTGCCCGCGATGAACGAGGCGCGGAACATCGGCCACGTACTGAGCCGGCTGCCCGAGGACCTGTACGAGGTGATCCTGGTCGACGGCAACTCGCACGACGAAACGATCGAGGCGGCCCGCCAGGCCTACCCGACGATCCGCGTGCTGACCCAGAGCGGCCGTGGCAAGGGCGACGCCTTCCGCACCGGCTTCGCGGCGGTTACCGGCAACCTGGTGGTAATGCTCGACGCCGACGGCTCAGCCGACCCCGCCGAGATCCCGCGCTTCGTCGAGGCGCTCGAGGCGGGAGCCGACTTCGCCAAGGGCTCGCGCTTCCTGGAGGGCGGCGGCAGTGCCGACATCACCAGGCTGCGAAGCGCCGGCAACACCTTCCTCAGCGGCACAGCGAACCTCCTGCACGACACCCACTTCACCGACCTCTGCTACGGCTACAACGCCTTCTGGGCGCGCTGCCTTCCGTTCATCTCGCTCGACGTGCCCGGCTTCGAGGTCGAGACCCTGATCAACCTGCGGATTGCCGGAGCCGGGATGAAGATCACCGAGGTTCCGAGCTACGAGTCGGACCGCCTCTACGGCCAGAGCAACCTGAACACCTTCCGGGACGGCTTCCGGGTCCTCGGCACGATCCTCAGCGAGGCGCGCCGGCGCCGCGGAATCAGCCACGGCCGCCCGGGGATCGAAGACCAGAAGCAAGAGGCCGAGGCAGCCGCCACTGCTGCTTGAGTACCGAGCAGCCAGCATGGCTCGCCCGAACCCAACTCCCAGAGCCCTAGCACCGATCGCCCTTTGCGCGGGCCTCGGGCTGCTGCTCTGCGCCTACGCCAACTCGCTCTCCCGGCAGCTGCTGGACCCCAACGCCCTGATCCTCTGGGCGGGGGTGCTACTGATCGCGCTGCCGATCCTCTATCGCCTCACCTCGCGCGACGCCTCTCCGGCCGAGAGGCTGGCGCTGGTCTGCCTGCTCGGCCTCTCCCTCTACGCGGTGAAGCTGGTGCGCGACGCACCGATCTTCACCTTCTCCGACGAGGTGGTCCACGCCTACAACGCCAACCAGATCGCCATCCACCACCACCTCTTCCACTACAACCCGATCCTGCCGGTCACGCCCAGCTACCCGGGCCTCGAGGGGGCGACGTCGTCGCTGATGACGATCACCGGGCTCTCCAGCTACTGGGCCGGTGCCGTCATCGTCGTCGCCGCCCGGCTCTCGCTGGTGGCCGCGCTGTTCCTGCTCTACAGTCGCGTCAGCGGCTCGGCGCGCACGGCGGGGATCGCCGTCGCGATCTACGCCGGCAACTTCAACTTCCTCTACTGGGGGGTGCAGTTCTCCTACGAGTCGCTCTCGCTGCCGATCTTCGTCGTCGTCCTGATGGCGATCGCCGAGCGCGACACCGTGCCGCGCGACTGGGCGCGCGACTGGGCGGTGCCGATCGTGCTCGGGATCTCCGCCATCGTCATCACCCACCACCTGACCTCCTACGCGCTTGCCGCCTTCCTCGCCGGCCTGGCGCTCGCCTACTGGCTGGTCAAGCGCGACTGGAGCTGGCCGAACCCCTGGCGTTACGCGATCTTCACCGCGGTGCTGGCGACCGTCTGGCTGCTGCTGGTTGCCAGCTCGACCTTCGGCTACCTCTCGCCGGTGCTCAGCGAGGCGTTCAAGGCGATCTTCAACACGGCCTCCGGCGAGGCGCCTCCGCGGGGGCTCTTCCAGGGCAAGGGCTCGACCGTGCCCACCACGCCGCTGCTCGCGCGTTCCGTGGCCCTGGCCGCGGTCGGGCTGCTGACCGCGGCGGCGCCGTTCGGGCTGCTGCGCCTCTGGCGGCACTCCCGCCGCCAGCCCTTCGTCCTGATCTTCGGCGTGGCGGCAATCGGTTTCTTCGCGACGCTGGTGCTGCGCCTCGCTCCCGCCGCCTGGGAGACCGGTAACCGCGCCGGCGAGTTCCTCTTCATCGGCCTCGCCTTCGTCGTCGCCAGCGCCGGCGCGCAGAACTGGGCGCCACTCAAACGCGCCTGGCTCGGCCGCACCGCGTTCACCGCGGCGCTCGGCGTCGTGCTCGTCGGCGGCGCGATCTCCGGCTGGCCCTGGGACCTGCAGCTCGCCTCGCCGGTGCGCGCAAGCGCCGAGGGCCGCACGATCTCCTCCCCTCCCCTGGCCCTGGCCAACTGGGCGCGCGAAAACATCCCGGCCGACGAACGCTTCGGAGCCAGCATCGCCGACGCCCGCCTGCTGATGGACCCCGGCGAAAGACTCGCCTTCGCAGGCAAGCACCCCGACATCCAGGACATGCTCCTCGAGCTCACCTTCTCGAGACGAAACTGGGAGATGCCCCTGCTGCGCGAAAACGGCATCCGCTACGTGGTCACCGACAGCCGCGAAATCGCCAGCGACTCGACCAGGGGCTACCCGTTCTCGGTGGGTGGGGAGGCGACGATCCCGCGGCAGGAGATCCTCAAGTTCGGCGAACTCCGGGACGTCCGGCGGATCTATTCGAACGGCGAAATCTCCATCTACGACCTTGGAGCGCACCTGTGAGGGGACAGCGGGACCTGCGGATGGTGGCCTGGGCGGCAGCGCTCTGCGCCGTCCTCGCCCTGCTGACACCCTGGGAGGCCGTCTCGTTGATCTTCGCCGCGCCGCTCACCCTGGTGCTGCCGGGCTACGCGATCGTCGCCGCCGCCTTCGCCGGCCGCGAGCTCGACGGGCCCAGGCGGGCGGTGCTCAGCGTCGCCCTCAGTCTCGCCACGCTGGCCCTGGGCGCGCTCGTCCTCAACTACGCGCCGGGGGGCATCCGGGGATTCAGCTGGGCGGTGCTGCTGGTGGCGGTCGTGCTCGCCGCCTGCCGCGCGGCCGCCGTGCGCAGGAAGGGGAAGATCGCCGCCATACCCCGCCCGCGCCTGCGCCTCAGCCGCATCGAGCTCGGCCTGGCGCTGGGCGGCCTCGCCGCCGTGGTCGCGGCGCTGGTGCTCGCCTCGTCGACCATGCCCGCCGGCAAGGCCCTCGGCTTCACCGAGATGTGGATCCTGCCCGTGCCCGGATCGGGGGGGAGCGAAGCCCGGATCGGCGTCAAAAGCGAGGAACAGGCGACGACCGGCTTCGACCTGGGGATCAGGGTCGGGAGGAAAGGCGGCATCGTCCGTCACAGCTTCAGCCTGGCGCCGGGCGAAAGCCGCGTCTTCACGGTCGGCCCACCGGCGGCTCTCGTGGGGCCAGCGGCCCCTGTGGGCCAGGCGATCCCCGTCGTGGCGACGCTTCTGCTCGACGCCGATCCCCGCCACGTCTACCGCCGCGTCAACGGCTCGCTCGTAGTCCCGGGGGCGCGATGACGAGCCCCGGCCCGGCGATCGACGTCGTCATCAACAATCACAACTACGCCGAGTTCCTCGAGGCCGCGATCGAGAGCGCGCGCGACCAGACGTATGACCGGGTGAAGGTGATCGTCGTCGACGACGGCTCGCGCGACCGCTCGCGCGAGATCCTCGCCGGCCAGCGCGCGGACGTGGCGGTGATCCTCAAGGAGAACGGCGGCCAGGCCTCGGCGCTCAACGCCGGCATGGCGGAGAGCGAGGGTGACGTGGTGATCTTCCTCGACGCCGACGACGTGCTGCGTCCCGACGTGGCGGCGCGGGTGGCGGAGGCCTTCGCCGCCGACGAGACGCTGAGCAAGGTGCAGTTTCGGATGGAGACGATCGACGCCGAGGGCCGGCCGATCGGCGAGATCAAGCCCGCTCCCCACCTGCCGATGCCGAGCGGCGACCTACGCGAGGCGGAGCTGGCCTACCCCTACGACCTAGTCTGGATGGCGACCAGCGCCAACGCCTTCCGGGTCGAGGCGCTGCGCCGCATCCTGCCCATCCCCGAGAGCTCCTACCCGGTTACCGGGGCGGACTGGTACCTGGTTCACCTGACGGCGCTGCTGGGTCGTGTCGCCTCTCTCGACCTGGTCGGCGTCGGCTATCGGGTGCACGATCGCAACAGCTACGAACTGGTCGACGCCCGCGTGGACCTGCCGCACCTGCGCCAGGCGGTCGAGTTCGCCGCGGCGACCTCGCGCCAGCTGCTGCGGCTGGCGGAGGAGCTCGGGCAGCCGCACCCCGAGCGCATCCTCTCGCTCGCAGACCTCGCCAACAGAATGACCTCGCTGAGGCTCGATCCCGCCCATCACCCGATCACGACCGACCGCAGGCGAGGGCTGCTGCTCGACTCGGTCGAGGCGTGCCGGCGGCGCGACAACGCCTCGCTGCCGATGAAGGGGGTGTTCGTCGCCTGGTTTGCGGCGATGGCGATAGCGCCCCGTCGCCTGGCCCGGCAACTCGCCGAGCTGTTCATGTTTCCCTCGCGGCGGCGTAGGCTAAACCGGCTTCTCGGGCGCCTCCAGGGCGCCGGCAGAGAGGCGCAGGCGGTTGCCTGATGCGAATCCTGATTGCCACAGACCACTTCCCCCCCTTCATCGGCGGCGCCCACCGGCAGGCGCAGCTGCTCGGGCGCTCGATGGCGCACCGCGGCCACCAGGTGGCGGTCGTGACCCCCTGGCACGGTGGCATGCCCAAGCTCGAACATGACGACGGCTTCGTCGTCCACCGGGTTCGCCAGCTGCGCACCGCCTTCGACTTCATGGTCCGCGACCAGCGCCAGCGTCACCAACCCCCCTTCCCCGATCCGGTCACGGTCCTCTCGCTGCGCAACCTGATCGCCGACTTCGAGCCCGACGTGATCCACGCCTACGGCTGGCTCGCCTTCTCGGTCGCCCCGGCGCTGGGGCGCAGGCGGATACCGCTGCTCGTCTCGGCCCGCGACTACGCCTACTTCTGCGCGACGCGGACGCTGCTGCGCAAAGGGGCGCCGTGCTCGGGGCCGGGGCCGGTCAAGTGCATGGTTTGCGCAGGCGACTACTACGGCGCCCCCAAGGGCTGGTTCGCGGCAGCCGGCGTCGCGATCTCCAAGCCTCTGCTGGCCCGCCGGATGACCGGCCTGCACAGCGTCAGCAACTACGTCCACGACGTCACCACCGCCAACATGGGCAAGGGACGCTCGGCGGAGTGGCTCGAGGTGACGATCCCCAGCTTCCAGGCCGCACCGCCCGTGCGACCTGGCGAGGAGGAGCCCGACATCGATTCCTGGCTGGCGCGCCTGCCCGAGCAGCCCTTCATCCTCTTCGTCGGCGCCTTCCGCAAGGTCAAGGGCCTGGAGACGCTCTTCGAGGCCTACCGCCGGCTCGCCGACCCGCCGCCGCTGGTCCTGATGGGGACCTTCGAGCGCGACTCGCCAACCCACTTCCCGCCCGAGGCCGTGGTCCTCACCGACGTCCCGAACCAGGCTGTGATGGCCTCCTGGGAGCGGGCGATGTTCGGCGTCATGCCCTCGCTCTGGCCCGAGCCGCTCGGCGCCACCGTCTCGGAGGCGATGAGCCGAGGTAGGCCGGTGATCGGCACCCAGCTCGGCGGGCACACCGACATGCTCGACGAGACGACCGGGATCCTCGTCCCACAGGGCGACGTGGCGGCGCTGGCCAAGGCGATGAGCGAGCTGATCGAGGACCCCGAACGGCGCGAGAAGCTGGGCCGGGCCGCCGCCGAGCGAGCGAAGAGCTTCGCCGGCACCAACGTGCTGCCGCGCTTCGAGGACGCTTACCGCGCCACGATCGCCGCCGGCGCGCCCGAGCCAAGATGAGGATTCTGATCGTCGCGCCGATGGCGCCGGACCCCGACGGCGCCGGCGCGATCCCGATCCTCCTGCACGCCCAGCTGACCGGCCTGCGCGAGCGAAACGAGGTGACCCTGGTCACCGCGATCGGCGACGAGCCCGGCGAAGGAGAGGCGGCGCAGAAGCTGAGCGAGGCGGGCTTCGACGTACGGATCGCCGACCGGCGCCAGCCGCACTCCACAGCGAAACGCTGGCGACGCCGGCTGCGCCTCGCGACCGCCTGGCTGCGCGGCACCCCCTGGCGGGCGGCCTGGTTCGCCGCGCCGGGGATCCAGCCGATCCTCGACCGGCTCGCTGCCGCGAACGAATTCGACGTCGCAGTCGTCGAGGACAGCGCGATGGCCGGGTTCCGCCTGCCGCCCGGCGCCGCCTCGGTGCTGACCGAGCACGAGGTATTGCGGCCGCGCAAGGTCGAGTGGCGCCCTGGCCGCCCGTCCCGATGGCCGGGCTGGGCCTGGCGCGAGCTCGACTGGCGACGCCGGCACCGTTTCCAGCGTGCCGCCTGGAGACGATTCGACCGGGTGCTGGCGTTCAGCCAGCGTGACGCCGAGGCGATCGCCGAGCTGGCGCCCGAGGTCGCCGGCCGGGTCCGCGTCAGCCCCTTCGGCCTCGACCTGCCCCCGCTCGCCGACCCCGCCGCAGAGGACGTCGAAACCCTCCTCTTCGTCGGCAACTTCACCCACCAACCGAATCGCGACGCGGCGCGGTGGCTAGCCGACGAGATCGTCCCGGCGCTGCGGAGCCTGCAGCCGGGAGCTTGCCTGCACCTGGTCGGAAGCTCTCCCCCGCCCCCGGTCCTGGCCCTAGCGGGGCGCGGTGTCGAGGTGACCGCCGACGCACCGAGCATCGGCTCCTACCTCGAAGCCGCAACCGTCGTTGCCGCTCCGGTGCGCACCGGTGGCGGCATGCGGATGAAGATCCTGCAGGCGCTCGCCGCGGGCAAGGCCGTGGTGACGACGTCCCGCGGGACCGAGGGCTTCAACTGTTTCGAGGAGCCACCCCCTCTCGTCGTCGCCGACGACGGCGAGGACTTTGCCGCGGCCGTCGCCAAGCTGCTCGCCGACCCCCGCCGCCGGCACGAGCTGGGGCGAAGGGCACGCGCCTTCGCCGAGAGCCACTACGGCCCCGCCGCCTGGGCGACCAGGCTCGAGGCCGTCTACGCGGAGGCGCGCGAAGGCCGGGAAAAGGTGGCCGCTCGTGCCTGAAGCGCCGGCTGTCAGCGTCCTGATCCCCAGCCACCAACGCCGTGAGTCCCTTCGTCGTGCCCTGCTCTCGCTTGCGAATCAGAACGCCGCGCCCGAGCGCTATGAGGCGATCGTCTCCCTCGACGGCTCGACCGACGGCAGCGAGGAGATGGTGGCCTCGCTCGAAGTTCCCTACAGCCTGCGTGCCACCGCCGAACCCGCACGCGGGCGGGCGGCGGCCTGCAACTCCGCCCTCGAGCTGGCCCGTGGCGAGATCCTGATCGTCCTCGACGACGACATGCAGGCGAGCCGCGGCTTCGTCGAGCGCCACCGCTCCCATCACCCGCCCGGATCCCGCCTCTGCGTGATGGGAGCCGTGCCGATCAAGCTCGACGGCTCCAGCCCCCACGCGGCCCGCCACGTGCGCGAGAAGTTCAACTCCCACCTGGAGGTGCTGGCACAGCCCGGCCACGAGTTCACGGCGCGCGACTTTTACTCCGGCAACGCCTCGCTGCGGACCGAGGTCCTGCGCGAGGTGGGCGGCTTCAACGAGTCCTTCACGATCTACGGCAACGAGGACGTCGACCTCTCGCTGCGGCTGCGCGAGAACGGCGTCGAGCTGCGCTACGACGCCGAGGCGATGGCGGCCCAGGAGTACGACAAGGGCCTGCCCGAGCTGGCCGCCGACACGACGCAGAAAGGGCAGACGGCGGTGATCCTCGCCCGGGCCCACCCGGCCGTCTTCCCCGAGCTGAGGCTCGCCAGCCCCTTGGACGGCTCGAGGCCCTGGCTCGCGGCGCGCGCCGGCCTGCTGGGCCTGACCCGCCGCATGCAGGGGCTGCGCAGCGGCGTCGTTGCGCTGGCCGTCGCGCTCGAGCGGCTCGGCCTCTGGCGCCAGCCACTCTTCTACCGCGCCGTCCTCGACTACGCCTTCTGGGCAGGTGTCGACGCCGCGCTCCGCGAATCCACCCCCGAGGGCGAGCTGGAGCGGCTCGCCCGGGACCTGCGCCGTGGCCCGATCGATCTTCTTCTACACCGATAGCCGCGAGCTCGGCGGAGCCGAGCTCTCGCTGCTGATGCTGATCGAGGGACTCGACGCCGGCGCCTGGCAACCGACCCTGCTGCTCGACGAGGGGCCCGGCGCCGAGCCCCTGGCAGAGCGGGCAACGGAACTGGGCGCAAGCGTGCGGCGGGTCGCGCCGATGCCTCTCGGCCTCGGGGGCGCCCGGCACGCGATCGGGCTGGCCCGCCTGCTGCGCAGCGAGCGCCCGGCCGTCTTCCACGCCCACATGAGCTGGCCGCTGGCGGCGAAGTGGGCACTGGCGGCCGCGGTGGCGGCGCGCGTCCCATCCGTCGGCACCGTGCAACTGATCCCCGAGTTCCGGCTCGAGCGCTCCTCCTTCTGGCAGCTGCGCGCCCTGGCGCACACCGTAGGCCGCTACGCCGCGGTCTCCCGCGACGTGGCCGAGGAGCTGGCGGGCCGCTTTCGCTGGCCGGCGGGCAAGATCGAGGTCGTTTACAACGCGGTGCGGCTCGACCGCTTCGAGGCCCCCGCCCCCGAGGGCCTGCGCGAGGAGCTCGGCGGCGGCGAGCGGCCGCTGGTCCTCACCTGCGCCCGCCTCGACGAGCAAAAGGGCCACGACGTCCTGCTGCGCGCCGCCGCCGGGCTGCCCGGCGTCGCTTTCGCCTTCGCCGGGGAAGGGCCCGAACGGGGTCGGCTGGAAGCGCTGGCGGCAGAGCTGGGCGTGGATGGCCGGGTCGCCTTCCTCGGCCGCCGCGAGGACGTACCGGCGCTGCTCGCGGCCTGCGACGTCTTCGCCCTGCCCTCGCTGTACGAGGGGTCCTCGCTGGCCGTGCTGGAGGCGATGGCGGCGCGCCGGGCGGTGGTCAGCTCGGCGATCGGCGGCACCGACGAGCTGATCGACGACGGTCGCAGCGGCCTGCTCGTTTCCCCCGGCAACGCCGGGGAGCTGCGGGCGGCGCTGGCGCGGGTGCTCGGCGATGAGGAGCTGCGCGCCGGCTTCGCGCACCGGGCGCGCGACCGGGTCGAGCGCGACTTCACGCCGGAGGCGATGACCCAGGCAAACGAACGCATCTACCGGGAGCTGCTCGCCGATGGCCGACCCAGCCGCTGAGTCCCTGCCCGAGGTCGAGCTCAACGACCTGCTGCGCCGGGCGGACTGGCGCTTCCTGCTGCGGGAGACGGGGGCGCCGCACGTCGCAAACCTGACCGGCGGGCGCGACTCGCGCGCGATCGACCTGATCGCCGCGACCGGCGACCCCCCGGCAGGGGGTGCCGACGTAGCCGCGATCGGCTACCCGACCCGCCTGGCGCTGGGAGCCGCGCTCGACGCAGTGCGCCCCGGCGGCGAGGTCGCCTGCATCTGGCGCGTGCCGCGTCCGTTCGCCGTCAACCGGGCGGCCACGCGGCTGAGGCGCGCCGGCCTCCGCGACGTGCGGGTGCTCTGGGCCGGCCCGCTCCCCCACGGCGCGCCCCAGTTCTGGCTCTCGCTCGACTCGCCGGAGGCGCTCTCGCACCTGCTTGCGCAGCGACCCGCCAGGTCCGCCCGACAGGCGGCGCTGCGACCCCTCTGGCGCGCTCTGGCGCGCTCTGGCCTGCTGGCTCCCCTCTGCGCGATCGGCAGCGTTCCCGGAGAGGATAGCGAACCCCAACGCGACGAGATCGAGGCGGCTTTCCCGGCCGGCAGCGGGCAACTGCTCTTGACCGGAGGGCATCGCAGCGTCAACAAGGTCGTCGGCCTGCCCTTCGCGTCCACTACGGAAGAACCGCCGGCGGTCGCCAAGTTCTCGCGGGTCCCGGCCGCGGACGGCGCGCTTGAAAGGGAGGCTTCGGCACTGCGCGCGATCGAGCGCGACCGTCCCGGCCTCCCCGGCGTGCCGCGGCTGCTCGCCGAGGGGAAACGCGCCGGCCGCCACGCCCTCGTCGAGAGCGCCGTCCACGGCCAGCCGCTGATCGCGGCGCTGTCGCCAGAAAGCTTCGACGAGCTGGCCGTCCTCGTCGGCGAGTGGCTGGTCGGCCTCAGCGATGGCAAGCGCCACCCGCGGAACGAGTGGTGGCCGCGACTGGTCGGCGAGCCGCTGGAGGCCTTCGAGCGCAACTTCGGCAAGGTCGTCCCGGCCGACACCATCGCCACCCTGCGACGCCTGCTCGGAGAGCTGGGCGACCTTCCCGAAGCCTGCGAGCACCGCGACTGCTCGCCCTGGAACGTCGTCCTAGACAAGCGCGGTGCCCCCGGCCTGCTCGACTGGGAGTCGGCCGAGCCGCATGGCCTGCCCGGTCTCGACCTCGCCTACTTCCTCGCCAACTGCGCCTTCGTCCTCGACGGCGCCCTGGAGTCCGGGCGGACCCGCGAGAGCTATGAACGCCTGCGCGACCCCGCCGCGCCCCTCGGCGCCCTTGCCGCCGAGTGCGAAGATCGCTACCGCCAAGCCCTCGGCCTCGACCCGAACGACCTCGCCCGCCTTCGCCTCCTCGCCTGGCTCGTTCACAGCCGCTCCGACTACACCCACCTATCCATGGCCGCGGCCGGTGTGCCGAGCGTCGAGACCCTGCACACCAGCACTTACCTCGGCCTGGTCGAAGCCGAGCTGACGAAAGGGATGTCCCGGTTCTGACTAGTGGCGCTACCAAGCACCTTGAGGGCAAAATCGAAGGATCCGCCCACCCTGCCTAGAGTGCGCCGTGCATCTTCCACAAGCATTGTGAGTGCAGCTTTGTCGATATCCGCGGGGATGGGCTGATCGAATGGGACCGGCGGTTGGACCGTGTAACGCCCAAGTGTTTCTCTGATTCGCGTGAACGCGTGTTCGACAGATTCGATTTCACCGGAGCCCACATCGGGGGAACGATTCCGCTCAATTGACTCCCGCAGGCCCGCGAGGGCGACTTCATGATCCTCGATCTCAGGACGGACAAGCGTAGGCCTCTCGATCCTTTCCTGAAGGTCGTCGGCACGTTCTTGCTCCAAGTGCAAGCGCCTGCGAGCCTCATTCCGTTGCTTGACTGGAGCCTCGATTGCAACCACGGCCGCCCATGCGGTCGGAACGAACCAGTAAGCACCGAGCGCAAGAACCACCCGCCCTACGCCCTGGACCAGGAGGTGATCGCCAGCCAGCTTGCCGGCGAATATGGCCACGACTGCCGCAGCGATATATGGCGTTCTACCACGACACGACCCTAGATGGTTGATTCCACGACGACGGCCGTGCAGTGTCGCGCTGACTGGTCGATTTGCCCCCGTATGCGTGGGTCAATCGACCACTCGGCACCGAGGTTCGCCTGGGATCAATCATCTAGATCAGCGCTTCATTGAAGGGTTGTGGGCCTGGGCCTATAGCGACTAAAACCCTTCAACGAGCGCCAGTGAGGCGGCGCAGCCGCAGCCACCAACCCGGCAGGCCCTTTCCGGTGGCTGCCTTCCAGAGCACGGCGAGGGCGCCATCGGCGCCGTGGACGCTGACGCGTCGCAGGCGGAACAGATCGGTGCCGGCGTCGTTGCGCCCCTTCTCGGTGGTGAAGGCGGCGACGTAGCCGGCCTCTCGGGCCGCTCGGCAGACCGCCGCATCGTGGTCGCCGTTGGGATAGGCGAGGATCGCCAGCGAGTCCGGCAGGCGCTCGCGCAGCTCGGCCAGCGAGCCACTGAGCTCATCGGCGCGCTCCTTCTCGCCGAGTTTCGTCAGGCGACGGTGGTGACGGGTGTGGGAGCCGATCTCGATCCCGCCGCGGGCGAGCTCGACCACCTGGTTCCAGCTCGCCACCGGCTCGCCGTCGATCCAGTGCGCACTCGCGCCCAGCTCCGCCGTCGGCACGAAGAGCTGCGGTCGCCAGCGAGCATGACGGCGCAGGGGCTCGACGCAGTCGGCGATCGCATCGTCGACGGTGATCGCGACGCCGCGGCGCGGCAGCTTTGTGACCTCACCGGCGTGGAAGGCGAGAATGGTCGCGGCGTCGAGGGGCCGAAACCCGCACAGCCGCAGCGCCCACAGCTGGCGGGCGAAGCGGCGCGGCGAGATGTCGATGCGCTCCTGGCCAGGCTTAAGCTCGCCGGCGAAGCGGTGGTAGACGAGAACCGCGTAAGAGCTACCGGAGGAGCGGTGCGACGCTTCAGCGTCTGCCCCGCTCACCTAGACTCGCCCCCGATGACCTCGCCAGGCATACGGCGAAGGCGATGATCGGAGCGGCAATCGAGGAGCGGATCGCGCTGATGGCTCCCTCGCGGCGGCTGCGCATGTCGCTCGCGGAGAGGGCGATCGAGCGATTCGCGACAGGGCAGCCGGTCCGGGTCCTCGACGCCGGCTGCGGCGACGGCCTGATCGCCCTCGCCCTGGCCAAGCGCCACCCGAGCTGGACGATGGTCGGAATGGACCTCAGCGCCGAGCTGCTCGCCGGCGCTCGCGAGCGCGCACGCAACCGCCGCCTCGCCAACGTCAGCTTCCTCGAGACGGACCTGACCAAGACCCTGCCCGAGGGCGGCTTCGACGCGACGATCGCGCTCGAGTGCCTGAGCGAGATACCCGACGACCGCGCCGCGATAGCCGCGATAGCCGCGGCGGCGCGGCCGGGCGGGCTGCTCGTCGCGCAGGTGCCGGACCGGGACTGGAAGCCAGTCCTCGGCGGTAGCTCGCCGGTATGGCGCCACGAGGTGAGGCATGGCTACACAGCCGCCGAGCTGGACGCGATGCTGGCGGCGACCGGCGTCGAGGACATCGAAGTCTCGCCCACCTACCGCGCCACGGCGGCCGTGGCCCAGGAGCTGCGCGACCGGATCAAGGACCGCTCCCTGGCCCTGCGCGCGGCCGCCTTCCCGGCGATGGTGGCGGCGGCGCGGCTCGAGCGGATGGGGATCACCGGCGGCACGGCGAACGCCCACTTCGCCCTGGCCCGGCAACCGCTGGCGTCCGACGCGCATGGGACGGCATTGTGACCGAGGCGCCCCCCAGAAAGACCCACCTGCGCGGCATCGAGGGAATGCGTGCGGTCGCCGCCGGCACGATCGTGCTCGTCCACGTCTGGGCCTTCTCCTCGCCGAGCGGCGCCGTGCCCGGTGCCGCCGACTGGCGCGGCGACGCGATCTCGACCCTCTCCGTCGGCGTGACCCTCTTCTTCACCCTCTCCGGCTTCCTCCTCTACAGACCATTCGCCGCCTCGATCGCCCGCGCCGTCCCGCACATGCCGATCTCGACCTACCTACGCAACCGCTTCCTGCGCATCGCCCCCGCCTACTGGACGATCCTGCTGCTGGCCGCGGTCGTGCTCGGCTCGGTCGGCATCCGCAACTCCGCGGGGGCGCTCGAAGTCGGCCGCCTCACCGATCCCTCGGTCCTCGCCCAGGCGGGACTGCTCGTCTACGACTACCGGCCCAGCCAGCTGCTGATCGGCATCGGCCCGGCCTGGTCGCTGGCGGTCGAGGTCGTCTTCTACCTGGCGCTGCCGATCCTGGTGCTCGCCGCGGCGGCGCTCGCCCGCCGCTTCGAGCTGCGCCGCGACCGGATCCTCGTCCTGCTCGCCCCGGCGCTGCTGCTGCTCCTCCTCGGCCTCTCCGGCAAGGCGGTGGCGGGGATCGCGCTGCCGGCCGACCCGACCGCAGGCTACGACGCCAACTGGCACTCGGTGATCGAGCGCAGCTTCTGGGCGCAGGCCGACCTCTTCAGCTTCGGCATGGTCGTCGCCGTGCTCTTCGTCGAGGTCGAGGACGGGCGCCTCGTCCTGCCCGACCGCTGGCGCTGGTATGCCTGCGGCCTGGCCGCGGCGATCTTCATCCCCTGCGCCTGGACGATCCACCAGGGCGAGCAGAGCTACCTGCTGCAGAACACCGGCGAGGCGCTGGCGATCGCCCTCGCCTTCGCCGCGCTCGTCCTGCCCGCCGCGCCGGGACCGGGCAAAGAGCGGGTGATCGGCTGGCTCGAGGGCCCGTTCCTCGTCGCCTTCGGCATCGCCTCCTACAGCGTCTTCCTCTGGCACGTGCCAGTCACCGACTGGCTCGCCGCGCATGACCTGATGCTGGAGGGCTGGGGCGGGTTGCTGATCAACGCGGCGATCGTCGGCCTCCTCGTCGGCGCCCTCTCCGCGCTCACCTACCGCTTCGTCGAGAAGCCGGGGCTGCGACGCAAGCGCTCGACCCAGGACCCCGGCACGATCGGCGGCCGCAGCCTACTGACCGGGGGCCCGCAGGCTCCCGCCGGCCAGCCTGACGCCGCGTAGGTACTCGAGCGTCCTGATAGCGAAGAAGGCGCGCCTTGCGCGCGGGCCCTTGCGACCGCTCCCGACCAGGGCAACCGCCGCGCCGCGCAGCGGCGCGCTGAGCCACGCGGGCGCATAGACGAAGGGAGTCAACGGCCAGCGGCTGCGACGGGTCTTGAAGCTCGGCGAGGAACCCATCTCCGCGGCGATCTCCGGGTGCTTGCCCAGCAGCTCGCGATCGGCGCGCCCCGCCTCGCGGGCACGCCGCAGGTAGCTGGCCGGGCCGACGTCGTAGTACTGGTAGCTGATCGCTGTCGGGTTGAAGGCGATCGAGAAGCCGGCCTTGCGCAGGCGGTGGCCGAAGTCGATGTCCTCGCCGCCGAAGAGCCCCTCCCTTGTGAACTCGGGGTCGAAGCCACCGACCGCGTCGTAGGCCGCACGCGAGATCGAGAGCTGGCCGGTGAGCAGGTCGTCGAGGCGGATCTCCGCCCCCGGCGCCGAGAGGCGCTCGCAGCGGCGACGAGCCCAGCCGCCGACTCCCCAGCTCAGCATGTTGGGCGGCGAGTCCGGGTGAACCGGCATGTCGCCGAGGACGACGTCGGCGCCCTCGCGGTGTGATCGGTCGTGCTCGGCGAGCATTGCGGGGTCCGCCTCCATGTCGTCGTCGAGGGTGAGCAGCAGCGCGCCGGATGCGGCCGCGGCGCCGGCGTTGCGGGCCTGCGCCGCGCCGCCGTTCGGCTGCTCGATCACCTGCAAAGGAAAGCCGACCTCGAGGCCGCGCAGCGCCTCGGCGCTGCCGTCGGTCGAGCCATCGACGACGACGATCGCCTCGAAGCCGCGCTCGCCTTGGCGGTCGAGCGCGGCGACCGTGCGCAGGACGACATCGCGGCGCTGGTAGGTGGGGATGACCACCGAGAAGCGCATCACCGGTCACCGCCCGCAAGGCGCTCGTCCGTCGCGGAGCCGCCGGGCAGGACCCGCCGTGCCAGCGGCGGCGCAGCGGCGGCGAGTAGGGCGGCGGCGCGCGACTTCGGTTCGATCCCGCGCGAGAGAGCCAACCGTGCCAGGGGGGTGCTCGGCGCGTAGCCGTCGGCCTTCGCCCGCGCCTCGGCCATCACCGCGCGCGAGCGGTGGCGGCGCAGCGCCCGCTGGAGGGCAGGGATGTCCTCCGTCCGCAACGCGGGGTTCGCCGCCGCCTTCTCGAGCAGGGCGACCCTGGCCCACAGGTTCGCCCGCCGGTCGGAGGTGAGGCTGCCCGCCCGAACGACGTAGTCGTAGAGCGGGCGGTTCACCAGGCCCGCCCGCGAGCCGCTCAGGATCAGGCGCAACCAGCAATCCCAGTCCTCTCCCACCGCGAGGCCCGCGTCGAAGCCGCCGATTGCGCGCAGCCGGCTCAGCCGCACTGCGGGCCAACCGACGAAGGAGCTCTCGAAGATGGCCCGGCGCTGGTCGTCGGTCGCGAAAGGATTCCTCTCGAGGAACGTCCCCTGGACCTCGCCGCCGGAGACGAAACGCGTGTCGGTAGTGAGGATGTCCAGATCGGGCCGGGAGACCGCGAGCCCGGCGAGTGCCTCGAGCCGCTCGGGGTGAAAGCGATCGTCGGCGTCGAGGACGGCGACGAAGTCTCCGGTCGCGATCTCGATCCCGGCATTGCGGGCCGAGGCGACCCCGCCGTTGCGCTTGCGAACGAGCTCGATGCGATCCTCGAAGGGCCGCAGGGCGCCGGCCAGGTCGTCGGTCGAGCCGTCGTCGACGACGATCGTCTCGTGCGCCGGCAGCGACTGGTCCAAGGCAGAGCCCACAGCGCCGGCGATCGTCTCCGCCGCCTGGTAGGCGGGAATTACGACCGAGAAGGCCGGCGGCACGGCGAGCGGCTCCAGGCCCGCGGGCGCCGCCGGGACCAGGACGCCGGCGCGGTCCGGCTTCCCCGGCGCGGTCACGAGGGCAGGCGCCAGCTGTGGCGCAGGACGACGTCGCCGTCGGCACCCGAGATCGGCGTCGGCCGGTCCTCCAGGACCCCCGGCTCGACGTCGAAGAAGCAGGCCGCCTGCAGGCCGTCCTGAATCTGGCGCTTGCCTTTCAGCACGACGTCGATCCGGTAGCGGCCGGGCAGCAGGGGCAGCGCCGCGACGGCGCACTCGATGCGTGGCCCGAGCTCCGGGTCGCGCACGTCGACCGGCGCCGAGACCTCGCTATCCAGCGTCGCAACCGGATGGCCGAGGGTGTTGTGGATTGTCAGCCGGCACTCCGTCATCGGCAGCGCCTCGGTCACCTCGACGGCGATCACCGCCGGCCGGCCGGCGACGACGGTGTCGGCGTGTCCCCCCTCGCTGTCTTCGATCTGGACCCGGCGGATCAGGCTCTCGTCGTAGCCGCGGCTGTCGCGATCGGTGCGCTCCAGCAGGTCGACGTCGGCCGCCTTCTCGAGCGTGCGCAGGTAGCTGTCGATCGCCTCCGTGACCGGCGCGTCGGCCACCACCTCGCCCCTTTCGAGGAGGATGCCGCGCTGGCAAAGTGCCTGCAAAATAGCGAGATTATGGGAAACGAAGATGACGGTTCTACCGGCTTCCGCCACCTCGTTCATCTTGCCCAGCGACTTGCGCTGGAAGGCCGCGTCGCCGACCGCGAGCACCTCGTCGACGAGCAGGATCTCGGGCTCGAGGTGGGCGGCGACGGCAAAGGCGAGCCGCACCGACATGCCGCTCGAGTAGCGCTTGACCGGAGTGTCGAGGAAGCGCTCGATCTCGGCGAAGGCGACGATTTCGTCGAAGCGGGCGCGGATCTCGGAGCGGCGCATGCCGAGGATCGCGCCGTTGAGGAAGACGTTCTCGCGGCCGGTCAGCTCCGGGTGGAAGCCGGTCCCGACCTCGAGCAGCGCGCCGGTGCGGCCGGTGACGTCGGCCCAGCCCACGGTCGGCTCGACGATGCGCGAGAGGATTTTCAGCAGGGTGCTCTTGCCGGCGCCGTTGTGGCCGATCAGGCCGACGACTTCGCCGCTCTCGATCGTCAGCGAGAGGTTGCGCAGGGCCCAGAGCGTATCGCCTTCGGAACGCTCCCGCCGCCGCCCGGCGAGCCTGCCGAGCGAGCCCTTGGCGGTCTCCACCAAGCTCTCGCGCAGGGTGCCATAGCCCCGCCGGCTGAGACCGAGCTCGTAACTCTTGCCGAGCCCGCTGGTTTTGATCGCGACGTTGCCCATAGCCCTAGATGAAGTCGGCGAAGCTGCGCTCGACCCGGTCGAAGTAGGCGAGGCCGCCGACGAGGAGGACGAGGGCGGAGGCAGCCGAGACGCCGATCAGCGCCCAAGGCGCGTCGGCCGTGCCCAGCGTCGCCCAGCGAAAGCCTTCGACCACGCCGACCATCGGGTTGATCGCGGAAAGGGTTCGCCAGGGCTCGGAGATCAGGCTGCTCGGGTAGGCGACCGGGGTGGCGAACAGCCACATCTGGATCGCGAAGGGGATCACGTAGCGGACGTCGCGGTAGCGGACGTTGACCGCCGAGAGCGCGGCGGTGATGCCGAGTCCCGCTGCGACCATGATCAGGATCAGCGCCGGCAGCATCAGCACCGCGGCCGTCGGCACCAGCCCATAGATCAGGACGATCGCGAAGAGGATCGCCAGCGAGACGCTGAGGTCGACGAAGCCGGCGGCAAGCACGCCGGCGGGCATGAAGATCCGCGGAAAGTAGATTTTCGAGACCAAGGCGGAGTTGGCGACCAGACTTTCGGAGCCGAGCAGCAGCGCGTTGGCGAAGTAGGTCCAGGGAACCAGCGCGGCGAGGCTGAACAGGGCGTAGGGCAGCCCGTCCGAGGAGACCCCCGCCACCCGGCCGAAGAAGAGCGAGAAGACGACCATGAAACCGACCGGCTGCAGGATCGCCCAGGCCGCCCCCAGAGCCGTCTGGCGGTAGCGGACGGTGACGTCGCGCGCGGCGATCTGGAAGGCGAGGTCGCGGTAGCGCCAGAGTTCGCGGGGCGAGAGCACACGGCTGAAGCCGCTGGTCGGCTTCAGCCGCAGCGTCTCCGGCATGGGCGACGCCCCCGCCCCGGGCGGCGACAGGGTCTCCGTGGTCATCGTCTGCTCCATCGTCGCGAGGCTACTCGCACTCAAGTTCGGGGTCGGCATCCTCACCCCTCGCTTCCGGTGCGCCTTTTGCAGCTATTGGTGCATGAAGCGCACTGGAACGAGCCTCCGCCAGCCGGCCATGCGCAGCTTCCGGCGCAGCCTGCGGGGTGTGTCGCTGGCGTGGACCTCGATCCTGGGCAGGACATGAGGATCGGACTTACCCGTCACGACCCCCGGTTCGACCGTGAAGGAGGCCCGGTAGCCCGCTGCGCGCGCAACCTCGGCGATCGGCGGGCTCCACTCCCCGTATGGATAGGAAAAGGCCCGCGGGCGAGGAAGCCCGGCCTGCTCGAGCCTATCTGCCGCTCCGGCGATCTCCTCCTCCAGCTCGACCTCCGGGACCTTGGTCAGCGGGCGGTGCGAAATCGTGTGCGAGCCGACCTCGATCCCCTGGGCGGCAACCGCGCGCAGGCCGTCGGCGTCGAGCAGGTCGAGCGTCGTCGCCCGGATCTTGTTGTCCCACTCGTTGGTGCCGCCGATCTGGCCGGCGACGGCAAACACCACGCCGGGCAGCCCGCGCTCGGCCATGATCGGGACGCCGGCCTCGAGCAGGTCGGCGTAGGCGTCGTCGAAGCTGAGCAGCAACGCCTTGCGGGGCAGCACGCGCTCGCCCGCGAGCGCGGCGAGCACGGTGTCGAGGCCGACGAAGCTCCATCCCGCCCCGACCAGCCCGTCCAGCTGGGCGGCGAACAGGCGTGGCGGCACCCCGTACTCGGCGAGGACGGGGTCGTCGCTCAGATCGGCGATCGCGTGATAGGCGAGAATGCGCAGCCGCATGCTCAGGCGCACCACGATACGCACGCGCACCTGGCTGCGCCGCCTCGCCGAGGACTCGCTGTTTCGCAACGGCGTCTACATCATGGCCACGACCGCCAGCACGATGGCGCTCGGCTTCGTCTTCTGGGTGCTTGCGGCGCGGACCCTGCCCGCCGCCGAAGTGGGGCGCGCCGCGGCGCTGGTCTCGGCGATGCTCTTCGTCGCCGTCTTCGCCAACCTGGGCCTCGGCCAAGTCCTCGTCTCCCGCCTCGCCTCCCGATCGGCGGGCCGCGAGTGGTCGGTGACGGTGACGACCGCCGTTGCCGCCGCCGCCGCCGCGGGCCTGGCCGGCGGCACGATCGCGGCGGTCCTGATCCCGCTGCTGATCCCGGCCCTGAAGGGAGGGATCGGCTTGGCCAGCTTCCTGCTCCTGCCGCTCGGCGTGACCGGTGCCGCCTGCTCGCTCGTGCTCGACTACGCCTGCATCGCCGAGCGCGCCGCCAAGTACGCCTTCGTGCGCAACGCGGCGGCTGCCGTGCTGCGACTGGCCCTGGTCGGATTCGCCGCCGCGGCGCCGGTGCCGGGGACCACCTGGATCCTCGCCATCTGGGCGGGCTCGTTCGTGCTGATCGACGTCTTCGCCATCACCCGCGTCCTCCCCGCCCTCGGCCACGACTTCCGGCCCACCCTCGCCGGCTGGAAAAGGGAGCTGCGCGAGATGCGCGGGCTGATCGCCGGCCACCAGTCGATCAACCTCGGCTCCCAGGCCTCCGCCTACCTGTTGCCCGTCCTTGTCTCGGCACGGCTCGGGCCGACCGAGAACGCCTACTTCTACACGACCTTCATGCTCGCCTCCGGGCTCTTCTTCATCGCGCCGGCGATCGCCAACGCCCTCTTCGCCGAGGGTGCGCACAACCCCCACGGCGTCGGCCGCGAAATGCGCCAGGCGGTCCGGCACATCGCAGTGCTCGCCGGCCCGGCGGCGCTGATCCTGATCGTCGCCGGCCCGGCAATCCTCGGGGTCTTCGGCGAGGCCTACGCCGAAGAAGGCGAAACGCTGCTGCTGATCCTCGTCGGCTCCGCCCTCTTCGACGCCGGGTTCCAGCTCTGCATGTCCTACCTGCGCATCCGCGGGCGGTTGCGCGAGGCGGCGACCGCGACCTGGGTGACGCTGGCCCTAACGATCTCCGCCACCTGGCTGCTGCTGCCGCCGCTGGGCCTGGAGGGCGCCGGCATCGGCTGGGCGGCCGGCAAACTGGCCGGCCTCTGCGTTGCCCTCGTCCTGCTCGCGCGGGGAGGAGCGATGCGACCGCGACCGGCCCGCGCCGGCGGCACCTGAGGGACGGGCCTCAGCCCTGTGCTCCCCGCGTAGCCTTCCCGCGCCGCGCCTCGAGCGCCAGCTCGTAGGCATCCTCGAAGCGGGGAACAACCGCATCGGGGCCGAATTGCTTCACCCACTTGCGGGCCGCGTCGCCCATCCGCGCTCGCAACTCGCCATCCCCGATCAGCTGCCGCATCGCGGCCGCCAGTTCCTCGCGACTTCCGGGCGTTACCAGCAGACCGGTCTCGCCCTCGGCGACGACGTCCGTCAGCCCGCCGATCCGCGACGCCACGATCGGCTTGCCCGCGGCAGCGGTCTCCAGGGCGACGAGGCCGAACGTCTCGGGCAGAAGCGAGGGCACGACCGTGAAGAGCGAGCGGCGCAGAGCCTCGATCGCCAGCCGGTGTGGCATCCGGCCCAGTGCCAGCACCCCCGGCGTTCTTTCGGCCTCCTTCAGATAACAGCGGCCGATCAGGACGAGGGGGGGTGGATCGTCGAGGGCCTTATAGGCCTCGATCAGCTGCCCACCGCCCTTGTCGATCGTGACGTCGCCGAAGTAGAGGATGAACGGCTCGGTGGGCAGCCCCTCGAGGCGCGGATCGCCGTCCAGCGGCGGCGGCGGCAGCTCGCCGATGAAGTTGGGCACGACCCGGTACAGCTCGCCCTCGCCGAAGCCGCACCGGTCTCTAACCGCGGTACTGACCGGCAGGAAGACATCGACCGCGCCGCGCAGGCGCGGCTCGGCAAGCCTCGTCCCGAGCGCCACCCCGGCGCCCTTGAGGCGGCCGTAGTAGTCGCCGGCGCAGCGGATGCACTTGCCGGTCCGGGGCCCGGTGCAGTCGGCCCCCCGGTTGAGGAAGCGCTTGGTGGCGCAGACCAAGCCGTAGTCGTGCATGGAGAGGACCAGGGCCGGCCCGGAGTCGCGGTCCAGGGGCAGGTAGGAGTTGACCAGCCAGTTGTGCGCGTGGACGACGTCGGGCCGCTCGCGGCGCAGCAACCGCCGCAACCCGAAGGCGATCTCGGGGTCGGGCAGCGGCGGCGCGTGGTGGCGTTCGGCGTCCAGCTTGATCGCCGGGACCCGGTGGACCAAGCTGCCCAGCGTGTGCACGGAGACCCCGTTCGGCTCTGGGGCCCCGCCCGGCTGGCGCAGGGTGGCGACGGAGACCTGGTGGCCGCGCCGGCTCAGCTCGTCGCTGAGGTCCTCGACCATCCGCTCGACGCCGCCGACGATCGGTGCGTAGGACTGGGCAAGCATTAGTACGCGCATCGCATCGCGGCTGATCGTAGCGTCCCCGCAGGCGTGCCAGAATCGGCCTGTGCCGACCGGTCCGACCCCTGCAGCGCAGCCGGGCGCAGCCTCGATCTCGGTCTTGATCTGCGCCTACACAACCGACCGGCTCGAGGTTCTCTCGCAGGCGGTCGAGTCGGTCCGGGCCCAGGAGACGCCGGCGCACGAGATCGTCCTGGCAATCGACCACTCGCCCGAGCTGCTTGCCGAGGCCAAGCGGCGCTGGCCCGGCCTGCTGCTGGTCGAGAACGTCGAGGAACAGGGGCTCTCCGGCGCCCGCAACAGCGGCGTCGCTGCCTGCAGCGGCGAGGTCGTCGCCTTCCTCGACGACGATGCAGCGGCTGCCCCCGACTGGCTGGCGCGCCTCTCCGAGGCATACCGCGACCCCGCCGTGCTCGGCGCCGGTGGCACGGTGCGACCCGCCTGGGTCGAGGGCAAGCCCGGCTGGTTCCCGCCGGAGTTCGACTGGGTGGTCGGCTGCACGCACTCGGGCATGCCCTCGGAGCGCTCCACGGTGCGCAACCTGGTCGGGGCCAACATGTCGTTCCGCCGGGAGGTGCTGGCGGAGGCGGGCGGCTTCCGCCACGAGCTGGGCCGGGTGGGGACGATCCCGGCCGGCTGCGAGGAGACCGACCTCTGCATCCGCATCGGCCAGGGCTGGCCCCAAGGGCAAATCGTCTACGACCCCGCCGCCGCGGTCGATCACGTCGTGCCGGCAAGCCGCGGCGAACTCAGCTACTTCACCTCGCGCTGCCGCGGCGAGGGGCGCTCGAAGGCAGTGCTGGCCGGTCTGGTCGGCAGCCAGTCGGGGCTGGAAGCCGAGCGCTCCTACGTGCGCCGAACCCTGCCGCTCGGCGTGCTGCGGGGCCTGGGGGGCGCCCTGCGGGGCGACCTCGGCGGCATCGGCCGGGCGGCGGCGATCGTCGCCGGCCTGTTCACCACCACGGCCGGCTACCTCTCGGCGAGCGGCGAGCGGCGCAGGCTCTCGCGCCGCCGGGAGCAGGAGCGGGAGGCTCCGGCGGGCGAGCCCCGGGTGCTGATGGTCACCCCGCGCAGCCCGCTCTCCCAGGGCGGCGTCGAGCGCCACGTGATGGAAGTGAGCCGCCGCGCCGTGGCCGCCGGCGCAACGGTGGGGGTGCTCTGCACCGAGCCCGGCGGGGCCGGGGTGCGCGAGGAGCGGCGCGACGGCGTCACGATCCGCACCGTGAGGGCCTGGCCGGCCGGCCGCGACTGGTGCTTCGCGCCGCGGATCTGGCGCGAGATGTCGCGAGAGCCCTGGGACGTGGTTCACGTCCAGTCCTACCACACGTTCGTCGCCCCGATCGCGATGCTGCGAGCCCTCTGGCTGGGGATTCCCTACGTCGTCACCTTCCACGGCGGCGGCCACTCATCCGAGGCGCGCAACAGGATCCGCAATGCGCAACGCCTGCTCCTCGGCCCGCTGCTGCGACGGGCCGAGCGACTCGTGGCCGTCGCCCGTTTCGAGATCGGGCAGTACGGCGGCGAGCTGGGGCTGCCTGAGGAGAAGTTCGTGCTGATCCCGAACGGCACGGACCTCGCCTTCACCACCGTCGGCGCCTCCAACGGCCAGCCGCCCGGACCGCCGGCGATCGCCTCGATCGGGCGGCTGGAGCGCTACAAGGGCCACCACCGCGCGATCGCCGCCTTCCCCTACGTGCTCGAGCAGGAGCCTGGGGCACGGCTGCTGATCGTCGGCACCGGCCCCTACGAGCAGGATCTGCGCCGCCAGGCGGCGGAGCTCGGGCTCGACTCGGAGATCGAGTTCACCAGCACGCCCCCGGACCAGCCGGGGGCGATGGCGGAGCTCTTGCAGCGGATCTCGCTGGTCGTCCTGCTCAGCGACTTCGAGACCCATCCCCTGGTCGCGCTGGAGGCTGCGGCCGCCGGCCGTCGCCTGCTGGTGGCCGACGCCAGCGGCCTGGCCGAGATCGCCGAGGACGGCTTCGCCCGCGCGATCCCACTGGACGAAAGCCCGGAGGGCATCGGTCGCGCCGTGATCGAGGCACTCGCCCTGCCTCCGCCGGACCGGCGCCCGCGGCTGAGCTCCTGGGATGAGTGCGCTGAGCAGCTTCTCTCGCTGTACCGGTCGCTGACCCCGTAGTCGATCGGGTCCCGATCCAAAAGCCGCCCGGGGAGACCCGCATCGGTCATGCGGGATCGACCGTTAGGTACGGGACAAACGTCCAGAGCCGTCCACCCCGACTGAAGGCCCGAGCACAGGGGTCCGATCCCCCTGTGCATGAAAGCCACCTCCAACACCCCTGTCCGCATCCTCACCCTCTTCCTGGTCGCCGCCGTGGCAGCGCTTGCGCTCCCGGCTGCGGGTGGGGCGGTGGGGCTCGGACAGCACAGCGCGTTGCGCCACGCTCACGCCCGCGTGCACGGGTTCGCTGCCGCATCGGGGGTGCGAGCCACCATCACCACACTCTCGCCATCCAGTAACGCAACCGTCTCCGGGTCGATCGCATGGCAGGTGACGGTCACCGGCTCCACCGCACCGTCGCGCGTCGACTTCGCGATCGACGGCGCCTACAAGGGGACCGACAAAACCTCACCGTTCGCCTTCGGCAACGGCCTCGACACCACGACGCTGAGCAACGGTTCGCACACACTTACGGCGACGGCGTATGCGAAGAAGGCGAAGCTGGCGACCTCGTCGGTGACGGTAAAGGTGGAAAACGCCCGGCCGGTCGTGGAACCTTCCGCGGAACCCGAACCCGCGCCGGCCCCCGAATCTTCCCCGCCCGCATCGGAAGAACCGGCTCCTGCACCGGAAGAACCCGCCCCTGCCCCGGAACCGGCTCCCGCCCCGACACCATCGACCTCGTCCGTCTACTGGGGCGCCTGGATCGGCAACCAGCTGACCGGGAACCAGCCGCCGTGGGACATGACGGCCGCCGCCAAGTTCGAGGAAATGACCGGTAAGAAGCTCTCGATCCTCAACTTCTCCGCGCCCTTCGCCAACTGCTCCAGCTCGCCCTGTTCCTTCTACAAGTTCCCGGCCAACGAGATGAACACGATCCGCTCGCACGGCTCGATCCCCTTCTACAGCTGGGCCTCGCAATCGATCCCGTCGAGCGCCAGCGAGCCCAACTTCCAGCTCTCCGACGTGATCGCCGGAACCTATGACTCCTACATCCGCGAATTCGCGACCGCGGCGAAGAACTGGGGGCACCCCTTCTTCCTCCGCTTCAACTGGGAGATGAACGGACGCTGGTTCCCCTGGTCGGAGGGCGTCAACGGCAACCAATCCGGTGAATCCGTCACCGCCTGGCGCCACGTCCACGACATCTTCACCTCGGTCGGCGCCACCAACGTCACCTGGGTCTGGTGCCCGAACATCGACCCCGGCAACATCTTCCTCAACCTCGCCAGCCAGTACCCCGGCGACAAATACGTCGACTGGACCGGCCTCGACGGTTACAACTGGGGCACCAACCCCGCCAAGCCCGACCGCTGGCGCAGCTTCGACGAACTCTACAAGTCGACCTACGAAAAAATTGTCAACACGGTCGCGCCGTCGAAGCCGATGATGATCGGCGAGGTCGGGTCGACCGAGTACGGGGGGTCGAAGGCAAGCTGGATCTCCGACATGCTCACCAAAATCCCGACCACCTACCCGAAGATCCGCGGCCTGCTCTATTTCGAGAAGTACGACAGCAACATGGACTGGCCGCTGGAGACCTCGAGCAGCGCCACCAGCGCCTTCAAGGCCGGGATTCAGAGCTCCGCCTACACGGCCAACCAGTACGGCGCGCTCGGCTTCGGCCCGATCGGCCCCCCCAGCTGAACCGCACCCGCAAGCGATTTGTCAAGGGCACCTGGACAAACGTCCAGTTGAGGCAGCCACGCTGAACCGGCGCACCGACCCGTCGATGGTTGGGCGTGACCACCGACTCCCGCAACCGCCTGCTCTCCGTACTGGCTGTACTGGCCGCACTGCTGCTCGCCACGCTGCCGGTGGCGACGGCCTCCCAGGCGAGCCCCCACCGGGCCGCCGCGAGCCGGGTCGGCGTCGGGACGGCTCGCAGCCTCGGCTCGGGGAACCGCTGCGCGCAGCGGGTTGCCCTGAGACGGACGAGGCGGATGAGGGCCCCACAAAGGCGCCGTTTGATGCGCAAGCTGCGCACCTGCCACCTCGCGAGGGAGTCGCGCGGCTCGCAGAACCCGCTCTACTGGGGCGCGACCGTCGGCGACCAGATCACCGGGACCCAGGCCCCCTGGGACATGAGCGCTGTGTCCACGTTCGAGGAAACGGCCGGCAAGCAGCTCTCACTCGTCAACTTCTTCTCCCCGTTCGCCAACTGCGCCAGTTCGCCCTGCAGCTTCTACAAGTTCCCCACCGGGGCGATGGAAAACATCCGCACGCACGGTGCGATACCGGTCTTCAGCTGGAGCTCGCAGTCGACCCCTTCGAGCCTCTCCGAGCCCGACTTCCAGCTCTCCGACGTGATCGCCGGAACCTATGACTCCTACATCCGCGAATTCGCGACCGCGGCGAAGAACTGGGGACACCCCTTCTTCCTCCGCTTCAACTGGGAGATGAACGGCAACTGGTTCCCCTGGTCGGAGGGCGTCAACGGCAACCAGCCGGGCGAGTACGTCGCCGCCTGGCGCCACGTCCACGACATCTTCACCTCGGTCGGCGCCACCAACGTGAGTTGGGTCTGGTGCCCGAACGTCGATCCCAACGCCAAGTTCCAGAGCATCGCCTCCCTCTACCCCGGGAGCGAATACGTCGACTGGACCGGGCTCGACGGCTACAACTGGGGCCCCAAGAAGGGCGGCTGGACCAGCTTCGATCATCTCTACCGCTCCACCTATGACGCGATCGTCGAAACGATCGCCCCGGGCAAGCCGCTGATGATCGCCGAGATCGGTTCCACCCAAGAAGGCGGCTCCAAGGCAGACTGGATCTCCGAAGTGCTCGCCGCGGTCCCCTCCGAATACCCGGAGGTGCGCGGCGTGGTCTGGTTCGACAAGTTCGACGATGGGATGGACTGGCCGATCGAGACCTCTGCCAGCGCCAGCAGCGCGCTTGCGGCGGGGGTGCAGGACACCGCCTACAGGGCCAACGACTACAGCAATCTGAGCCCAGGCCCGATCTCACCGCCCAGCTGATCGGGGTTTACATAACGTACGATCCGGGTAACTCCAGCGTTTCTGCTTGGAATGGAGTTCAAAAGCCGGCATGGGAGCAGGGTGAGAGCGCGTACTGCTGTGCTCGCCACGCTCTGCCTGCTCGCAATCGCCGCGCTGCCTGCTGGCGCGGCCCAAACGATCTTCGGCCTGCACGCGCAGCACAAGGCCCCCAAGCACAGGTTCGGTCCTCGCTTCGTCCAGGGGGACGGGATCGGCGGGACCCAGAGCGATCTCGCTCCGAGCGCGGCTCTTGAAGAAGCCGAACTGGCCGAAGCCAAACCCGTCGAAGCGGAATCCGCTCCGGCCACTGAAGCAGACCTGGGCACGACCGTCGAAGCAGCCCCGCCGTCCGAACCCGAAGTGGCGCCGGTCACCGAAGCAACCACGCCGTCGGAACCCGACCCCGCGCCGGGCGCTGAACCTGCCCAGGAACCGGAACCCGTTTCCGAACCGGAACCGGCCCCCGCTCCCGCTCCTGAACCGGAACCCGTCGCCGAACCGGAACCGGCTCCCTCACCCGCCCCCAAGCCGGAAACTGCTCCTGAACCCGAACCTGCTCCGGAACCGGAACCAGCCCCCGCACCGGAACCGGAACCGGCCCCCGAACCCTCTCCCGCGCCCTCAACGGCGCCGCTCTACTGGGGCGCTTGGATCGGCGACCAGCTGACCGGCACCCAGGCGCCCTGGGACATGAGCGCGGTCTCGAAGTTCGAGCAGATGACCGGCAAGAAGCTCTCGTTGATCCACTTCTCCTCCCCCTTCGCCAACTGCGCCTCGACTTGCTACGAGTACGGCTTCCCCGCCGGGGCGATGGACAACATCCGCAATCACGACGCGATCCCGGTCTTCAGCTGGGCCTCGCAGTCGATCCCCTCGCAGAAGGAAGAGCCCGACTACCAGCTCGCCGACGTGATCGCCGGAACGTATGACTCTTACATCCGCGAATTCGCCGAAGAAGCCCGCGAATGGGGCCACCCCTTCTTCCTCCGCTTCAACTGGGAGATGAACGGGCGCTGGTTCCCCTGGTCGGAGGGAGTCAACGGCAACCAGCCCGGCGAATATGTCGCCGCTTGGCGTCACGTGCACGACATCTTCACCTCGGTGGGCGCCACCGACGCGACCTGGGTCTGGTGCCCGAACGTCGACCCCGAAAACATCTTCCTCGACCTCGCCGGCCAGTACCCCGGCGACAACTACGTCGACTGGACCTGCCTCGACGGCTACAACTGGGGAACCAACCCCGTCAAGCCCGACCGCTGGCGCAGCTTCGACCAGCTCTACAGCTCTACCTACCAGCGCATCGTCGGCTCCATAGCTCCCTCCAAGCCGATGATGATCGGCGAGATGAGCTCCACCGAGTACGGAGGGTCGAAGGCCTCCTGGATCGAAGACGCCCTGGAAACGGTGCCGGCCTCCTACCCGAAGATCCGCGCCCTGCTCTGGTTCGAGAAGTACGACAGCAACATGGACTGGCCGCTCGAGACGTCGAGCAGCGCGACGGAAGCGTTTGCCGCGGGGATCCAGGGGGGGCCTTTCGTAGCGAGCCCGCCTGCGAACCTCGGCGCAAGCGCGATTTCGCCGCCGGACTGATCTCCGGGCCGAGGTGTGGGCGTCCCTACACTTCCCGAGCTCTATTCGGATGGGGCACGAACAGCTGAAACGCAGGCAGGCAAGCGGGGCGAGAGCGCTCTTCGTCGCCGCCGTCATCGCCGCTCTCTCGGGCCTGGCCCTCCTTTTCGCGGGCACGCCGTCGTCGACCGCCGGGGCGGTGCAGAGCACCGTGGGGAAGGGTCGTCACCTCGGCGGAACGCCTCAGCGAATCCAGAGACCCGCCTACTGGGGCGCCTGGATCGGCAACCAGATAACTGGCGAAGCGCCACCCTGGGACATGCGCCCGGTGGCCCAGCTCGAAGCACTCCTCGGCAAGGGCCTCTCGCTCCTGGCGCTCGGCTCCGCCTTCGCCGATTGCGACCCGGCCCCCTGCCGGTTCTTCGAGTTCCCCACCAAGGCACTGGACAACGTCTACGCTTACGGCGCGATTCCGGTCTTCAACTGGTCTTCGCAGGAAAGCGCGGTCAACCCCTCGCTGACCACGGTCATGCCCGACTTCCAGCTCTCCGACGTGATCGCCGGAACGTATGACTCCTACATCCGCCGGTTTGCCGAAGACGCCCGAGAATGGGGCCACCCATTCTTCCTGCGCTTCGACTGGGAGATGAACGGCAACTGGTTCCCCTGGTCCGAGCAGGTCAACGGCAACAAGCCCGGCGAATACGTCGCCGCTTGGCGCCACGTCCACGACATCTTCACCTCGGTCGGCGCCACCAACGTGAGTTGGGTCTGGTGCCCCTATGCCGAGGCGAACCGCCGCTTCGCGCCGTTGGCGCCACTGTACCCCGGCAACGCCTACGTCGACTGGACCTGCATGGACGGCTTCAACTGGGGCAGCAACCCGACCAACCCCCACAAATGGCGGAGCTTCGGGGAAATCTTCTCCACCACCTACCGGCGGCTGGTCAGGAAAATCGCCCCCGGCAAGCCGGTCATGCTGGCCGAGATGGCCTCCACCGGAGCACCCCGCGCCCGGGCAGCCTGGATCGCCGACATGTTCAGACAGCTCGCAACGAAGTATCGGAAAGTTCGCGGCCTGGTCTGGTATGACCAGATCGACCGAGGCATAAACTGGCCGCTCGAGAGTTCGACGGAGGCGGCCCGCGCCTTCGCCAAGGGGATCGGCAACCCCAGCTTCCAGGCCAACGCGCAGATATCGACCGTCAGCCCGATCCCGCCGCCGGGTTGATCCGGTTGGGATCCGCTTGCGTAGTACCGGCCGACGCCAGTACGGCAGCGCAAGGCCCGCAGCAAAGCTCAACGCGACGGGTTTACACGTCGAAGAGGCATCAGACCCCGGCATGAATGCACAAGCCCTGACCAAACACACAACGGTTTTCCGTGCATTTGTTTTCTGCTTGGCGCTGCTCGCCTGCCTGATCTTCTCGGCGCGCGCCCAGGCGGCAAAAACGCCAGTTGCTCCCCTCTACTGGGGAGCACAGGTTGGTAACCAGCTGACTGGCGAAGCGGCTCCCTGGGACATGCAGGCGCTCTTCGACTTCGAACACCTCGCCAACCGGCAGGTCTCGATCTCCTCCTTCTCCTCCCCGTTCGCCGAATGCTCCGGATCTCACTGCAGCTTCATCAACTTCCCGCTGACGCCGCTGAACAACGTCCGCAAACACGGCGCGATCCCACTCTTCAGCTGGAACTCATCGGCCACGCCGGAAACCTCAAACCAGCGCCCGTTCCGGCTGTCCAGGATCATCGGCGGCAGTTTCGATCCCTTCATCCGCCAGTTCGCCGAAGCGGCGCGCAAATGGGGACATCCTTTCTTCCTCCGCTTCAACTGGGAGATGAACGGCTTCTGGTTCCCCTGGTCCGAAGGCGTCAACGGCAACAAGCCGGGCGAATACGTCGCCGCTTGGCGCCACGTCCACGACATCTTCACCTCGGTCGGCGCCACCAACGCGACCTGGGTCTGGTGCCCAAACGTCGACTTCACCCGCAAGCTGATCCCCCTGCACACCGTGTATCCGGGGAACCGCTATGTCGATTGGACCTGTCTCGACGGCTTCAACTGGGGCAAGCGCCATGACTCGGCCGGATGGCAGAACTTCAACCAGATCTTCCACGAAACCTACAAGCGCGTGCTGCGGATCGCGCCCGACAAGCCGATGATGCTCGCCGAGGTGGCCTCGAACGAGATCGGCGGCTCGAAGCCGGCCTGGATCCGCCAGCTACTGAAGATCGTGCCCAACAAATACCGCAAGATCCGTGCCCTGATCTGGTTCGACGTCAAAGACCGCAACACCCACTGGCCGATCGAGAGCTCGCACAGGGCGGCCAAAGCCTTCGCCCAGAGCATCCAGCGCAACGTCTTCAGGCCAAACGAATTCGGCGATATCGACGAGAGCCCGATCCCACCGCCTTCGTGGCCGTAGGAGTTTTGCTGCGGGTTGGGTGGGGATGGCGGGTGCGCCTGCGCGGGAATTGACGTCGCATGCGCCTATGGCGCATGCGACGAGATGAGGAGCGCGGCTACGCCGCGCAATCACCAGGCTCTTTCGAGCTTCTCAAGCGGCTCCGGTGCGAGTTATGCCACCTATGGGCACATAACTCGCACCGGAAGGGCCGTGGGCGCCCTGCTCGGCTTTGAAGCTTCTTTAGCCCTGAGCGCCGGTACCGCTTTTCGAAGCTTCCGGCCTATCGGGGCGTGTCGAGGGGGAGCCTAACTGAGGCGCCGCTCGAGATCAGCCAGCTGCCCATGCAGCTCATCCGGCAAATGCTTGCCGAACCGGGCAAAGTGCTGTTGCATCGCCGGCAGCTCGACCTTCCACTCGGCGGGGTCGACGGCGACCAGCTCGGCCATCGCCTCCTTCGAAATGTCGAGCCCCTCGACGTTGAGGGCGCCGGGGCCAGGCACATTGCCGATCGGCGTCTCCTCGGCCTCGGCGGTTCCCTCGCAGCGCCGGAAGACCCACTCCAAGACGCGGCTGTTCTCACCGAAACCGGGCCAGAGGAAGTTGCCCTCGTCGTCCTTGCGGAACCAGTTGACGTAGAAGACCCGCGGCATCTGGGCACCCTCGCGAGCGCCCACCTTCAGCCAGTGGCTGAAGTAGTCGCCCATGTGGTAGCCGCAGAAGGGCAGCATCGCCATCGGGTCGTAGCGCAGCTTGCCGACCTCGCCGGCCGCGGCGGCCGTCGTCTCCGAGGACATGATCGAGCCGAGGAAGACGCCGTGCTCCCAGCCGAAGGCTTCGCGGACCAGCGGCACGACCTTGGAGCGGCGACCACCGAAGAGAAAGGCGTCGATCGGCACGCCTGCCGGGTCCTCCCACTCGGGCGCGATCGCCGGGCAGGCGCTGGCGGGAGTGGTGAAGCGAGCGTTGGGGTGGGCCGAGGGCTTCTCGGAGTCCGGCGTCCACTCGTTGCCGTGCCAGTCGATCAGGTGGTCGGGCGCCTCCTTGGTCATCCCCTCCCACCAGACGTCGCCGTCGTCGGTCTTGGCGCAGTTGGTGAAGATCGAGTCGCGGGCAACGGTCTTCATCGCGTTGGGGTTGGTCTTCTCGCCCGTGCCCGGCGCAACGCCGAAGAAGCCGGCCTCGGGGTTGATCGCGTAGAGGCGGCCGTCGTCGCCGAACTTCATCCAGGCGATGTCGTCGCCGATCGTCTCGACCTTCCAGCCGGGCAGGGTCGGGATCAGCATCGCCAGGTTGGTCTTGCCGCAGGCCGAGGGGAAGGCACCGCCTACGTACTTGACCTTGCCCTCGGGCGAGGTCAGCTTGAGGATCAGCATGTGCTCGGCGAGCCAACCCTCGTCGCGGGCCATCGCCGAGGCGATCCGCAGCGCGAAGCACTTCTTGCCAAGCAGGGCGTTGCCGCCATAGCCGGAGCCGTAGGACCAGATTTCGCGCGTCTCGGGGAAGTGGACGATCCACTTGTTCTCGGCATCGCAGGGCCAGGAAACGTCCTCCTCGCCCTCGGCAAGCGGAGCGCCGACCGAGTGCAGGCAGGGCACGAACTCGCCGTCGGCACCGAGCACGTCGAGGGCGCCTTTGCCCATCCGGGTCATGATCCGCATGCTCGCGGCGACGTAGGCCGAGTCGGTCAGCTGCACGCCGATGTGGGCGATCGGCGAGCCGAGCGGGCCCATCGAGAAGGGCACCACGTACATCGTGCGGCCGGCCATGCAGCCCTCGAAGAGGCCGGTCAGCATGGAGCGCATCTCGGCCGGTTCGCGCCAGTTGTTGGTCGGGCCCGCGTCGGCCTCGTCCTCCGAGCAGATGAAGGTCCGGTCCTCGACTCGGGCGACGTCGCCGGGGTCGGAAAGGGCGAGATAGGAGTTGGGTCGCTTGGCGTCGGAGAGACGCTCGAAGGTGCCGGCGTCGATCAGGGTCTGGGCGAGGCGGTCGTACTCCTCGGCCGAGCCGTCGCACCAGTAGATGGAGGCGGGCTGGGTCAGGTCTGCGATCTCCCCGACCCAGTCGAGGAGCTTTGCGTGCGTGGTCGGCGCTGCGGCCGCGATGGTTTGGCTCATCCGCGGGACTTTATTCATTGGCCCTACTGACTTGCCTTGCTGAGACGGATCACGCTGACATCAGCGTCCTTGTTGCGGATCTTCAAGGTCGCCGTCTCCGTCTTGCCGTTCGAGAGCTTCACGCTGCAAGTAAAAGTGGCGCCGGCTTCGACCGCCTGTTCGGACGGGCATTCGACCGAAGAGACCTTTTCGTGCAGCGATTTCGACAGACTCGCCTGCAGCTGTTCCTCGGCCTTGGTGCCATCGATAACCGTTTCCCCACAGCCGGCGACGAAAGCAACAACCGCGAGCAGTCCAAGCAAGACGCCGAGTCGCCCCAAGAAGCTCATCCTCTCCTTCCGACGGATCACCAGTCCAAGTATCCCAAGAGAGGTCCGGGTGCCCCTCCCGGCGGCTTGTACTTTTTCGGTGCTTCAACCTCGAGAGGCCGTATCCGACGACCGAAAAAGTTGAGCCGGGAGGGACACCCGGACCTCTCCGGCCTCGTCGGATAGGGTTCCCCGCCGCTGATGAGATTCTTCGAGTACGAGGCAAGGCAGATCGTCGAGGCGGCGGGGATTCCCGTCACCAAGTACGGCTTCTGCACGAGCGCCGAGGAAGCGCGCAAGGTCGCCGAGGAGATCGGCGGCCCGGTCGTGATCAAGTCACAGGTGCTCAGCGGCGGGCGGATGAAGGCCGGCGGGGTCAAGTTCGCCGACACGCCGGACGAAGCCGCCGCCCACGCCGAGGACATCCTCAAGCTGGAGATCAACGGCCAGATGCCGCGCGGCGTCCTCGTCGACCCGAAGGCCGAGGTCAAGCAGGAGTACTACGCCGGGGTCGTCTGGGACGGCACCGCGAAGAGGCCGCTGATGCTGTTCAGCGACATGGGCGGCATCGACATCGAGGAGGTCGCCGAGACCCACCCCGACCACGTCGGCCGCGGCCACGTCTCCAACCTGCTGCCGATCGCCGACTTCGAGGCCAAGCAGGTCGTCGCCGCCACCGGCGTCACCGGCTCGCAGCTGAACCGGGCGACGCCGGTCCTCGCCCGCCTCGCCCGCCTCTTCCGCGACAACGACATGACCCTGGCCGAGATCAACCCGCTGGCCGAGCTGGCCGACGGCAGCTTCGTCGCCCTCGACGCCCACATGGAGATGGAGAACGAGGCGGTCGGGCGCCAGAAGGGGTTGCTGCGCAAGCGGCTCGAGATCGCCGAGGAGGACACCCGCGAGACCTATGAGCCCTCCGACTTCGAGCGCCACGTCGCCGCGATCGACGCCGCCGACCACCGCGGCGTGATCCAGGGCAAGGACCACGGATTCGAGGGCAACCTCGGCCTCGTGATCGGCGCCGGCGGCGGCTCGCTGACCCTGACCGACGCGGTCCGCAGCCAGGGCGGCAAGCCGGCCAACTACTCCGAGATCGGCGGCAACCCCTCGGTTGCGAAGGCCTGCGGCCTGGCCAAGGAGGTGCTGGAAAAGGACGGCGTCGAGAAGATCGCGGTGATGATGTCGATCGTCTCCAACACCCGGGTCGACATCGTCGCCCGCGGCGTGATCAAGGCCTGCCTCGAGCTGGGCAAGGACCCCGGCGAGACGATCGCGATCTTCCGCATCCCCGGCGCCTGGGAGGACGAGGGCTTCAAGATCCTCGAGCGCTACGGGGTCGAGTACTGCGACCGCTCGGTCTCGATGTGGGAGGCGGCGGGCCGCGCCGTCGCCAAGATCCAAGGGGCGCCCGCATGACGACTCCACTCGCAAACGCATCCGACATTCACCACACCCCAGTGGGGTCAATGTCGGATGGGAGCAGCCGATGAGCATCCTGCTGAGCAAGGAGACGACCTTCATCGTCCAGGGGATCACCGGGCGCGAGGCGGTCAACCTGACCCGCGAGTGCCTCGATTACGGCTCCAAGGTCGTCGGCGGGGTCACCCCCGGCCGCAAGGGCCGCGAGGTGCACGGCGTGCCGGTCTTCGACACCGTCGCCCAGGCGGTCGAGAACCACGGCGGCCCGATCGACGGCTCGGTCGTCACCGTCCCCCCCGCCTTCACCAAGGACGCCGTCCTGGAGGCGATCGAGAACGGGATCAAGCTGATCGTGATCGTCACCGAGCGCATCCCGCGCCGCGACGTCGCCCAGATGGTCGAGCTGGCGAACCTGCGCGGGGCGCGGATCATCGGCCCCAACTGCCTCGGCCTGATCGTCCCCGAAGTCTGCAAGATGGGCGGCATCGGCGGCCCGGCCAAGGACGCCGCCAAGGCCTACGCCCCCGGCCCGGTCGGCGTGATGAGCCGCTCCGGCGGGATGACCACCGAGATCTCCTCCTCGCTGACCCAGGCGGGCTTGGGCGTCTCCACCGCGGTCTCGATCGGCGGCGACGCGATCATCGGCTCCACCTACGCCGAGCTGATGCCCTACTTCGAGGCCGACGAGCAGACCCAGGCGATCGTGATCTACACCGAGCCCGGCGGGCGGATGGAGGCGCAGCTCTCCGAATGGGTCAAGGACAACGACTCGCGCCTGCCGATCGTCGCCTTCATGGCCGGCAAGTTCATGGACGACGAGGAGATGAAGGGGATGAGCTTCGGCCACGCCGGCACGATCGTCGAGGGCGTCGAGGACACCGCGACGGAGAAGATCGCCCGGCTCGAAGCGGCCGGCATCCGCGTCGTCGAGCGGATCGACGAGATCCCCGACGCGGTCAAGCAAAAGCTGGGGGTGACCGCCTGATGGCCGAGGCGCTGAGCAAGGTCTTCATCGACGTCGAGGTCGACGCCTCGGTCGACGCCGACGCGGCGCTCGCCGCCAAGCTGGAGGAAGTCTGCCCCGTCGACATCTTCAAGGCGACGGAGACGGGAGTCGAGGTGGTCGAGGGCAACCTCGACGAGTGCGTCCTCTGCAACCTCTGCGTCGATGCGGCACCCGAGGGCAGCGTCCGCGTCGTCAAGCTGTACGAGCAGTAGCGGCGCCGATCGCCGCCTCTGCGCCTTCGCGCAGGCGTTCGGGCAGGACCACCATCTCGCGCAGGGCCTCGAAGGCCGCGTTGTCGCCGGAGATCTCCACCCCCGGAACGAGCCGCTCGCCTACGACAAGCGCTGCCAGGACCGCCCGCGGCGGACCCGACATCGTCAGGTCGGGGGCAGCCGCCTCCCCCCTTTCGGCGGTCACCTGGCCAGCGGCGACCTCGACGCGAAAGACCTTTCCCTCTGAGCGCAGCTGGATCGAAATTGCCGCATCCACCGGCGGCTGCAGGACGATGCGCAACGAGTTCGGCAACCAGGACGATTCGAGGTCTTCGGCATCGTCGGCCTCGTAGAAGTTGAGGCCCCAGCGGCCCAGCTCAAGCAGCAGCGGGTCCAGCTCGCGCCCGAGCTCAGTCAGCTCGTAGGCGGTCGCGGAGGCGGGCGGGTCGAGCTCGCGGCGGGTGACGATGCCGTCGCGCTCGAGGTCGCGGAGGCGTTTGGTGAGGACGTCGGTCGGAGCGCCGCCGACGGACCGGGCGAGGTCGGAGAAGCGCAGCGGTCCGAGCAGAAGCTCGCGGACGATCAGCAGCGACCAGCGCTCGCCGATCCGGTCGAGTGCACCCGCGACGCTGCAGGCCTGCCCGTAGTGTCGCCGTGCCATAACTCGATTCTATCAGTGTAATTGGCTTTTCAAAGGATTAACTTTGATATCTGGTACGGTCTGCGCAGAATGCCCCGTCTCACGTCCCCCGCCCGCGGTCCGTTGAAACCTCGATGACCCGGATCGCGAACGTCACGTGGAAGCACCCGAAGCTGGTCCTGCTCGCGGTCGGTACCTTTGCGATGCTGGCGGTCGCGGTCGGTCACAACGTCGAGCACCACCTGAAGGCGGCGGGATTCACCGACCCCGCCTCCCAGAGTGAGCAGGCGACGAACGTCCTGCGCGAGTCGCTCGGCTACGACCCCAACCCGGCGATCGTCCTCGTCGTCCGCTCCCCCGGTGGCGGCCCACTGGACCTGACCGACCCCTCGACGCGACGCGAGGTCGACCGGCTCGCCAACGGCATGGCCAAAGTCGAAAACGTCGGCCGCGTCGTCAACCCCCTGCGGAACCCGCGAGCCGGCGCCGAGCTGGTCGCCAAGGACGGCCGCTCGCTGGCGATCGCCGGTTACCTCTCGACCAGCGACATCGAGGACGCCGGCGGGACCGCGGCCGAAAGGGTCAAGGCGCTGGCCGACGCGAGCCCGCTCGACGTCGCCGAGGGCGGCTTCGCCCAGGGCTTCAACGAGGCCAACGACCAGACTCGCAAGGACCTGACCACGGCGGAGCTGATCGCCTTCCCGGTGCTGGCGCTGCTGCTGCTCTTCGTCTTCCGCGGCGTCGTCGCCGCCTCGATCCCGCTGCTGATCGGGGGCATCTCGATCGTCGGCACCCTCTTCGTGCTGCGGATCATGTCGACCTTCGTCGACACCTCGGTCTTCGCGCTCAACATCGCCACCGGGCTCAGCCTCGGCCTTGCCGTCGACTACGCGCTGTTGATGGTCTCGCGCTACCGCGAGGAGATTGCCCGCGACGGCGCCACACAGGAGGCGCACCTGCGCACCGTCGTGACCGCCGGGCGAACCGCCGTCTTCTCTGGGATGACGGTCGCCGCGGCGATGGCGGCGCTGGTCTTCATGCCGCAACGCTTCCTCTACTCGATGGCGGTCGCCGGCGCCTCGGTTGCGGTGCTCTCCTCGGTGATCGCGATCCTCGTCGTCCCCTCTCTGCTGCGACTGCTCGGAACCCGCATCGACGCCCTCTCGATCCGGCGCGGGCCGGCGGTGTCGGACGGCTCCGACGGCTGGTACCGGCTGGCGCGCGGGGTGATGCGGCGGCCGGTCGCCGTGGCGCTTGCCAGCTCCGCCCTGCTCCTGGCCGCCGCTACGCCGCTGCTCTGGACGACGCTGACCGGTCCGAGCGCCGAAGCCGTGCCCCCCAACCAGCCCTCATACGACGCCTACCGCTACCTGGAAGCCCACTACCCGCGCGACGTCACCGAGGCCGTCACCGTCGCAATCGACGGGAGGGCCAGCAACGCCCAGCTAGCCGCCTTCCACCGCCAGATCGACGCGGTCGGCGACGTGGTCCGCGGCACCCCGTTCGCGCGCGGTCCGGACAACGTCGCCTACGCGAACTTCGCCCTCTCCCAGCCTGCTCTTTCGAACGCCTCGCAGGACGCGGTGGGGGAAGTTCGCGACCTCGCCCCGCCCGGCGCCGCAACGGTGCTGGTCTCGGGCAACACGGCGCGCTTCATCGACCAGAAGCAGAGCCTGCTCGAACACGCGCCGCTGGTGGTGGCGATCATCGCCCTGTCCACGATCGTCGTCCTCTTCCTGCTCACCGGTTCGGTGCTGTTGCCGCTGAAGACATTGGTGATGAACTCGCTGACGCTCGGCGCCACGCTCGGCATCCTCGTCCTCTCCTTCCAGGCCGGCTGGCTCGACGGTCCGCTCGACTACACCGGCCCGGCCGCGGTGGAGGTGAGCAGCCTGGTCTTCCTCTTCGCGGTCATCTTCGGCCTCGCCACCGATTACGCGGTGCTGGTGATGGCGCGGATCAAGGAGCGCCACGACCTCGGCGACAGCAACGAGGAGGCGGTGGCGGTCGGGATCGGCCGCACCGGGCGCGTGATCACGGCCGCCGCGGTGGCGATCGCGATCGTCTTCCTCGCCTTCGGCGTCAGCACCGTCTTCTTCGTCAAGCAGATCGCGATCGGGATGGCTTTCGGCGTGATGATCGACGCGACGATCGTCCGTGCCCTTCTAGTCCCCTCCCTGATGCGCCTATTCGGCGAGTGGAACTGGTGGGCCCCGAAACCGCTCCGCCGCGTCTACGCCCGCCTCGGCTTCTCCGAGGCCTGAGTCCAGCCGTCCCAGGCATCGAGCCGGCCCTAGTCTTCCACGCTGACTCCGCTGACTTCCCGTTTAGTTCCGCTATGCGGAACTAAACGGGAAGTCAGCGGATGTGTGGGGCTGGTCACAGGGACGTTGACATGGATCGGTGGCGCGTTAACCTGTGCATCGATCCCTGTAACGAAAGGTTGACCATCCTTGATCGATAAGCCACGCCGGGTCGCCATTGTCGGCGGCAACCGGATTCCGTTCGCGCGCTCTAACTCCGTCTACTCGCGCGCTTCCAACCAGGACATGCTCACCGCCGCGCTCGACGGTCTGGTGGCGCGCTACTCGCTGGAGGGGGAGCGCCTCGGCGAGGTGGCTGGCGGCGCGGTGCTCAAGCACTCGCGCGACCGCGACCTCACCCGCGAGAGCGTGCTCGGCACCCGGCTCGCCCCCGAGACCCCGGCCTACGACGTGCAGCAGGCCTGCGGCACCGGCTTGGAGACGACGATCCTCATCGCCAACAAGATCGCCCTCGGCCAGATCGATGTCGGCATCGCCTGCGGGGCCGACACCACCTCCGACGCCCCGATCGGCCTCAACGAGGACCTGCGCGGGGTGCTGCTCGACGCCAACCGCGAGAAATCGAACCTCGGCCGCCTCAGGCAGCTGACCCGTGTCCGCCCCAGCCACGTCGTTCCCTCGATCCCCCGTAACGAGGAGCCGCGCACCGGCCTCTCGATGGGCGAGCACTGCGCGATCATGGCCGCCGAGTGGGAAGTCGGCCGTGAGGAGCAGGACGAGCTCGCCGTGCGCAGCCACCACAACCTCTCCGCCGCCTACGAGCGCGGCTTTATGGAGGACCTGGTCAATCCCTACCTCGGGCTCGAGCGCGACCAGAACCTGCGGCCCGACTCCTCGCCAGAGAAGCTGGCCAAGCTCGGCCCCGTCTTCGGCGGCGAGGAAGGGACGATGACCGCTGCCAACTCGACCCCGCTCAGCGACGGCGCCTCGGCGGTGCTGCTCGCCGACGAGGAGTGGGCGAAGGAGCGCGGCCTACCGGTCCTCGCCTACTTCGCCGACGGCCAGACCGCGGCGATCGACCACGTACACAAGCGCGAGGGCCTGCTGATGGCGTCCGCCTACGCGATGCCGGCGATGCTCGACCGCGCCGGCCTGGAGCTGCAGGACTTCGATCTCTATGAGATCCACGAGGCCTTCGCCGCCCAGGTGCTCTGCACCCTGCGCGCCTGGGAGGACCCGGCGTTCTGCCGCGACCGCCTCGGACGCGAGAAGCCACTCGGCGAGATCGACCGCGAGAAGCTCAACGTCAACGGCGGATCGCTGGCGGCCGGGCACCCTTTCGCGGCGACCGGCGGGCGGATCGTCGCCAGCCTCGCCAAGGCGCTGCACGAACGCGGCTCGGGTCGCGGCGCGATCAGCGTCTGCGCGGCCGGCGGCCAGGGCGTCGTCGCCTTCCTCGAAGGGCCGGAGGGACTATGAGCGCCCAAATCGACACGGCGATCTCCGGGTATGCGAGTCCGGGGAGATTTGGGCGCAAATCCGGTGGTGTCTCATGAGCGACCTCTACTCGCAGATCGTCAACTCCCCTCCGGGACGCTTCCTGGCCCCCCGTTTTGGCCTTCCGCAGCCGGCACATCTGGACCGCCAGACGCCCGGCGCAGCGGTCGTCTCCGGCACGGTCCTCTTCGGCGCCGCCCCGGATGGGCGACTCGGCAAGCAGGTGGAACGCCTGCTGGGCGAGATCGGCGCTCCCCGCCCCGAGAAGTCCGATTCGCGCGTCAAGGGACTCGTCTTCGACGCCACCGGGATCGCCGACTCGACCCAGTTGGTCGAGCTGCAGCGCTTCTTCCACCCCAACGTGAAGCGGGTCCAGGCCTCGGGCCGGGTCGTCGTGCTCGGCACGCCTCCGGCCGGCCTGCCGGCTCGAGCCGCTACGGCGCAGCGTGCCCTCGAGGGCTTCACCCGCTCGCTCGGCAAGGAGATCGGCCGCGGCATCGCCGTGCAGCTGGTCTACGTCGCCGAGGGCGCCGATGAGGAGATCGGCTCGACGATGCGCTTCCTGCTCTCCCCTCGCTCGGCCTATGTCTCCGGCCAAGTGATCGAGATCGGAGCCGCGGTCGCCAAGGCCCCGTCGATCGACTGGAACCTGCCACTCGACGGCAAGATCGCTCTTGTCACCGGCGCCTCGCGCGGCATCGGCGCGGCGATCGCCACCACCCTGCACCGGGACGGCGCCGCGCTAGTCCTGCTTGACGTGCCGGCGCTAGCCGGCGACCTGGCAAAGGTCGCCAAGGAGCTCGACGCAGAGACGATCGAACTCGATATCACCGAGGAGGACGCGCCGCAGCGGATCGCCGAGGAGCTCTCCGGCGGGGTCGATGTGATCGTCCACAACGCCGGCGTCACCCGGGACCGCACGATCGCGAAGATGCCCGAGGATCGCTGGACCTCCCTGATGGAGATCAACCTCTCCAGCGAGGAGCGGATCAACGACGAGCTGCTCGGCCGCGAGCTGCTGCGCGAGAACGGCCGAATCGTCTGCGTCTCCTCGATGAGCGGCGTCGCCGGCAACTCGGGCCAGACCAACTACGCGACCTCGAAGGCGGGCGTGATCGGCATGGTCGAAGCGCTCGCGCCGGAGCTGGCGGAGCGCAAAGCGACGATCAACGCGGTCGCCCCCGGCTTCATCGAGACCCAGATGACAGCGGCGATGCCGGTGACGATCCGCGAAGCGGGGAGGCGGATGAACAGCATGTCGCAGGGCGGCCTGCCGGTCGATGTCGCCGAGACGATCGCCTGGTTTGCCAGCCCCGCCTCGACCGGGGTCAGCGGCAACGTCGTCCGCGTCTGCGGACAGAGCCTGCTGGGAGCCTGATGACGACCCGCATGCTTCAGAGACCGCCCAGCATCCTGCCGCTCTACGCCCGCGCTGCGGCGCCGATGATCCCCGGCGCCTCGCTGCTGCCCTTCGTGCCCGGCCGCGGCAGCGGGATCCCCGAGATCGAGCTTGAGCTTGAGGGCATCCAGCCCGACCCCGAGAAGGTCGCCGCCTACGCCCGCGCCTGCGGCTTCGCCCTGCGCGACCACCTCCCCCCCACCTACCCGCACGTGCTCGCCTTCCCGCTGCATATGGCCGTGATGGCCGACGGCAGCTTTCCATTTGGCGCCGTCGGCCTCGTCCACATCGAGAACCGGATCGTCCAGCGCCGCCGGATCGGCATCGGCGAGGAGCTGACGATCCGCGTCCGACCGACCAAGCTCGAGCCCCATCCAAAGGGACGCACCTTCTCCCTCGTGACCGAGGCCGGCGCGGACGGCGAGACTCTCTGGGAAAGCACCAGCACCATGCTCCGCCGCGGCAAACCCCCTGCCGGCCGGGTCGACGGGGTCGACGGGCCGATACGTCAAGGTGGCCTTGACGTATCGGCCCGTCGACCCACGGAGAGGGCGGCGGCTAGCGCCGAGTGGCGGCTTGGGGGCGATTTGGGACGGCGATATGCCGCCGTCTCCGGCGACCGCAACCCGATCCACATGCACTCGCTGAGCGCCAAGGCGCTCGGATTCCCCCGGGCGATCGCGCACGGGATGTGGACCAAGGCCCGCTGCATGGCCGCGCTGGAGAGCACGCTGCCCGACGCCTTCGGGGTCGAGGTGCGCTTCCGCAAGCCGGTCCTGCTCCCCGCCAGGGTCGAGTTCGCCTGCACAACGAGCGACGGGGGCACCGATTTCGCGGTACGTGACGCCAAGCGCGGCACGCCGCATCTCGACGGCCGCATCGAGCCATTCGAGGACCAAGCCAAAGACGACGGGAGGAAGTAGAGATGCCCACCGCAACTGAGGACAAGGGCGTGGCCGAGCGCAGCATGGGCCTCGGCCTGCGCTGGCTGAGCCGGCTCGCCGGTTCGGACCTGCTCGACCGCATCCGCATCCGCAAGCAGGTCGAGCGAGCGCTGTTCACCGGCACCAAGAACGGCTTCCGCACGGCCACCGCCGCGGGCCGCACCTTCAAGGCGGCGCAGACGTTGGGCAAACCCGCCCGACAGGCGACAGGCAAACCACGGGCGCTCTTCGACCTGACCCCGGACGACGAGCAGCAGATGTTGAAGGAAGGGGTGCGGGACTTTGCCGAGGCGGAGGTGCGGCCGCTCGCCGGCAAGTCCGACGCCGATTGCTCGACACCGCCCGATCTCCTCTCCCAGGCAAACGAGCTGGGCATCAACATGCTCGGCGTGCCGGAGGAGCTCGGCGGCGTGGTCCACGAGCAGGCGGCGGTGACCAGCGTCCTGATCGGCGAGGCACTGGCCCACGGCGACATGGGGATCGCCTACGCGGCGCTCGCCCCCGGCGCCGTCGCCACCGCGATCGGCCACTGGGGCACGCCGGAGCAGGAGGCGACCTACCTACCCGCCTTCACCGGCGAGGACACGCCCGCGGCGGCGCTGGCGATGCTCGAGCCCAAGCCCCTGTTCAACCCTCTGAAGCTGGAGACCACGGCGCGTCGCGACGGCGGCGACTGGGTTCTCGACGGCGTCAAGTCGCTCGTCGCCCGCCCCGGAGAGTGCGAGCTCTTCGTCGTCGCCGCCGAGGCCGAAGGCCTCGGACCGGCCCTCTTCGTAGTCGAGTCCGGCACCTCCGGGCTCTCGGTCGAGAAGGAGCCGGCGATGGGGCTGCGGCCGGCCTCAACCGGCCGCCTCGTACTCGAGAGCGTACGCCTGCCGGGCACCGCCCTGATGGCCGAGGGCAAGTGCGAGGCCTACGCCGAGTGCGTGCAGCGGGCCCGGGTCGCATGGTGCTCGCTCGCCGTCGGCACCGCCCAGGCCGTCCTCGACTACGTCATCCCCTACGTCAACGAGCGCACCGCCTTCGGCGAACCGGTCTCCAACCGCCAGGCGGTCGCCTTCGGCGTCGCCGACATCGGCATCGAGAGCGAAGCGATGCGCCTCACCACCTACCGCGCGGCCAGCCGCGCCGACCAGGGCCAGGACTTCGCCCGCGAGGCGTCCCTGGCCCGCCGGCTCTGCTCCCGCAAGGGGATGGAGATCGGCTCCGAAGGCGTGCAGCTGCTCGGCGGCCACGGCTTCGTCAAGGAGCACCCGGTCGAGCGCTGGTACCGCGACCTCCGCGCAGCAGGCGTGATGGAGGGCGCCCTGCTCGTCTAAGAGCTAAGGAGAACCATGATCAACCTCGAGATACCGAAGAAGTTCAAGCCGCTGGCCAGCCAGGCCAACCAGGTCGCGACGGAGGTCTTCCGCCCGATCTCCCGCAAATATGACGAGGCCGAGCACTCCTATCCCAAGGAGCTGGACATGCTCGCCTCGCTGATCGACGGGATGAACGAGGGCTCCGACATCGGCGGCGCCGGAGCGGCCGGCGTGCGCCGCGAGTCCAACGGAGGCGACGAGGGCAACCGCAACGGCTCAAACCTCTCGACCGTGCTCGGCATCGTCGAGCTCTGTTGGGGCGATGTCGGCCTGCTGCTCTCGATGCCGCGCCAGGGCCTCGGCAACTCGGCGATCGCCTCGGTGGCGAGCGACGAGCAGCTCGAGCGCTACGGCGGCAAGTGGGCGGCGATGGCGATCACCGAGCCCGAGGCGGGCTCGGACTCAGCCTCGATCCGCACCACGGCCGAGCTCGACGGCGACGAGTACGTGCTCAACGGCGAGAAGATCTTCGTCACCTCGGGCGACCGCGCCGACCTGATCGTGGTCTGGGCCACGCTCGACCGCGACAAGGGCCGGGCGGCGATCAAGTCGTTCATCGTCGAGCGCGACAACCCGGGCCTGAAGCTCGACCGGCTCGAGCACAAGCTCGGGATCCGGGCCTCGGACACGGCCAACTTCACCCTGCAGGACTGCAGGGTGCCGAAGGAAGCGCTGCTCGGCAACCCGGAGATCGACGTCAAGCAGGGCTTTGGCGGCGCGATGCAGACCTTCGACAACACGCGGCCGCTGGTCGCGGCGATGGCGGTCGGCGTCGCCCGCGCCTCGCTGGAAGAGACCCGCAAGCAGCTCGCCGAGGCGGGGATCGAGGTCGACTACGACACCCCGGCGCTCTCCCAATCTGCGGCGGCAGCCCGCTACCTGGAGCTGGAGGCCGACTACGAGGCGGCACTGCTGCTCACCCTGCAGGCGGCCTGGATGGCGGACAACGGCAAGCCCAACTCATTGCAGGCCTCGATGGCGAAGGCGAAGGCGGGTCGCGCCTGCGTGGATGTGGCTCTCGGCTGTGTCGAGCTCTGCGGCAGCGTCGGGTATGGCGAGAACGAGCTGCTTGAGAAGTGGGCCCGCGACGCCAAGATCCTCGACATCTTTGAGGGGACCCAGCAGATCCAGCTGTTGATCGTCGCGCGTCAGCTACTGGGGAAGTCTTCCTCCGAACTGCGGTAGGGAGAGCCGGACGCCCCTCCCCAAAACGCGCGGCAGGAGCCGCGCTTGAGTGTTTTGGGGAGGGGCGTCCGGCTCTCTTTCTCGGAGTCAGTCGGGATAGACGCCGTCGATGTTCGCTCGCAGCCACTCCGCAAGAAAGGGTTCGGCGATCCTGTAGGCGCCGGCCTCGCCACTGACCAGTTCCTGCTTCGTCAGCGAGGCCAGCGCCTTTTGGACATTGGTAGGCGCCGGCAGACTGTGGCGGTTGCGGTAGGCAGCGCTGAAGGGATGCCCGGCTTCGCGAGCGAGCGCCCGCAAGACCTGCTTCTGAACCGCGGACGCGCTGTCCCAGAGCAGGCTGAAGTGAGCATGCTCGGAGCGCAACACTGCGCCGAGCGCGAGCGCGAGGTTGGCGCCCGAAGCTGTTTCTGCGGGGGCTGTCTGCTCCCAAAGGGCGTAACAGAACTCCTGCGTTGCGTAGGGATGACCGCCGGTGCGCTTGAGCAACTCGGCTATGACGCCTGATTCCACGTCACGTCCGCCTGCCTTAAAACGCCCGGTAATGAACATCGCAAACGACTCGACGGGGATCGGCCCCAGCTCGATCGACTTGGCGCTGCGCCAGAAGGGCTCGTTGGCATCGTTGAAGATCCGCTCCATGATGTGCTGCTTGCTGCCCAGGTAGACATGGGCGATCTCAGGCTGCCGCTGGAAGACCGAGCGCAGGAGCTTTGGCAGGTCGGGATCGATGGAAACGATCTCCTGAAACTCGTCCATGACCAAAGCGACGCAATGGCGCCGCGCTCCGCCCAGCTCCGCCGGCAGCTCGAGCAGTCGCTCGAGGGTCGCGTCTATCTCGGCCGACCGTTGGGCCACGCCGAAGCTGAAGGAAAGCGTGCCGTCCTCGGGGTTCACGTTGATCGTGGGTTGCACTCGCAGGCCCCGAAACGGGGCGAGAGCCCGCTCGCGAGCCCGCTCCAGTGTCGAGGCAATCTGCTCGTAGATCGACCGCGCGAGGGCGGCGGCGAGGCCCTCCTTGGTCGGCGTCGTCATCAGGTCCACCTGAGCGACGAGAACACCCTCGGCCGCGAGCGCACTGGCAGCCCGCCAGACCAGAGACGACTTGCCGAAGCGACGGGGCGCGAAGATGACGACGTCCTGGCCGTTGCGGATGTCGCCACTGAGCTCCGTGAGCTCGGCCTCGCGGTCGGCGAAGGCCTCGTCAAGCGCCAGCGCTCCGAAGCTGAACGGGTTTCCATCAGTTGGTTGCATTTACATACCTTTTCGTATGATGCCTCTTGGTATTTAGATTGCGTTTCTCAGCTACATACTAAGAGGTATTATACCTTCAGATGTATATAAGCCTGGGCAGGGGAATCCGTACTCCCGTATAAGTGCCTGGCCCCCGATGGTTCTCCCCCTCCCGTGAACTTCGTCAACGAGCTGGAGTGCTCGCCTGCCTCACGGCCGGGGATCGTGGCAGTCGATGCTGAGGGCACTCGGCGGGACTGGCACTTCGGGGAGCTGATCGCGCGGTCGGCGGGGCTCTCCGGGGCGTTCGCTGCGCGCGGAGTCAAGCGTGGGGATGTGGTGATGATGCTGGTGGGGAACCGAGTCGAGTGGGTGCTTTCGCTGCTTGCCTGCTGGCGGATGGGGGCGGTGGCACTGCCTTGCAGCACACAGTTGCGGCGGCACGACCTGGAGGTTCGGGTGGCGGGGGCGAACCCTGCCCTCTGCGTCGGCGAAGACCGCCTGCTGGCGGAGCTGCCCGGAGGCGTCGAGACGATGACGATGGAGGAGGTGGCGGCGGTGCTCGACGAGGACCGCGATCAGGAGACGCCGGCCTCGGTCGAGGACATGGGCCCCGAGGATCCGGCGCTGATCGTCTTCACCTCCGGCACGACCGGCGAGCCGCGAGGGGTTGTTCACGCCTGCCGGTACCTGGAGGGACAGCGGGCCCAGGCGGAGCACTGGCTGGGATCGCGCAACGGGGAGCTGGTCTGGTGCACGACCGCGACCGGTTGGTCGAAGTCGGCTCGCAACGTGTTTCTCGCCCCTTGGCTGACCGGCGCCGCCGCGGTCATTCACGACGGCCGCTTCGACCCGGCCGAACGGCTCGACCTGGCCGAGACGCTCGGCGTCAACGTCCTCTGCCAGGCGCCTACCGAGTACCGGATGCTCGCCAAGCGGGCCGCCCTGCGCCCCCTCCCCGCCCTGCGGCGCATGGTCTCGGCCGGCGAGCCACTGGAGGCAGAGACGATCTCCGCGTTCCGCGAGGCGATGGGCCTCGAGCCGGCCGACGGCTACGGCCAGACCGAGACCGGGCACATCAGTGGCAACCTCGCCGGCGAGCCTGTCCGGCTGGGGTCGATGGGCAAGCCGCTGCCCGGGATCCAGACGCGAATCGTCGAGGGGGAGCTGCAGCTCCGCGCGGCCTCCTCCCCCACCTTCTTCTCCCGCTACCTCGACGGCGAGCGCTTCGACGGCGAGTGGTGGCAGACGGGCGACCTCGTCCGCGAAGACGCGGACGGCTACCTCCACTTCGAAGGCCGCGGCGACGACATCATCCTTTCCTCCGGCTACCGAATCGGCCCGTTTGAGGTGGAGTCAGCTCTCCTTTCCCATTCGGCAGTGGCCGAGGCCGCCGCAGTCGCCGCCCCCGACCCAGAGCGCGGCGCTGTGGTGCGCGCGATCATCGTCCTCCGCGAGCACCATCCAAGTCCCGAGCTAGCCCGCGAGCTACAGGAGCACTGCAAGCGCGAGACCTCCCCCTACAAGTTCCCCCGCATCGTCGAGTTCGTCACCGAGCTGCCAAAGACGACCAGCGGCAAGATCAAGCGAGCGGAGCTGCGGCGGGGATAAGGGCGACGGGTGCCCCTCCCCAAAACACTCCAGCGCGGCTCCTGCCGCGCGTTTTGGGGAGGGGCACCCGTCGCCCTCTAGGCTTCGACCGTGGAGCAGATCGACCGCAAGCGGATCGCGGCGCTGACCGAGGCTCAGCAGGAGCACTTCCGCAACAACACCGGCGCTTCCGCCAAGACATTCCAGCGCGCGGTGAAGGTGATGCCGAACGGCGTTCCCTCATCGTTCCAGGAGAACGACCCGTGGCCGATCTACATCGAGCGCGGCCAGGGCAGCCGCGTCTGGGACGTCGACGGCAACGAATACACGGACTTCCACAACGGCTTCGGCGTGATGTGCATCGGCCACGCCAATCCGACCGTCGGCGCCGCGGTCAAGGCGCGGATCGACGAGGGCACCCACTTCGCGGCTCCCACCGACGGCTCGATCGCCGTCGCCGAGGAGCTGACGCGCCGCTTCGGCCTGCCCCAGTGGCGCTTCAACAACTCCGGCACCGAGGCGACGATGGACGCCGTTCACCTGGCGCGCGGCGCCACCGGCCGCGACACGATCCTCAAGATCGAGGGCTCCTACCACGGCCACCACGACACGGTGATGGTCTCGGTCTACCCGCCGCTGGAGGCGCTCGGAGCCCGCGACGACCCGGTCAGCGTCCCCTACGGCGGCGGCGTCCCCGAGGCGATGACGGCACTCACCCGCGCCGTCCCCTTCAACGACGCCGAGGCCCTGCAGAGCGTGCTGGGGAAGATCGGCGAGCAGGTCGCCGGGCTGATCATGGAGCCGGCGATGATGAACATCAACATCATCCCGCCGCGCGAGGGCTACCTGGAGCGGGTCCGGGAGCTGACCGCCGAGCACGGCGTGAAGCTGATCTTCGACGAGGTCAAGACCGGCGCCACGATCTCCGCCGGCGGTGCCACCGCCCGCTTCGGCGTCGTCCCCGACATGATCACCCTGGCCAAGGCCAGCTGCGGCGGCTACCCGGGTGGGGCGATCGGGATGAGCGAGGAGCTGGCGGCGATCGTCGCCGACGGCACGGTCAAGCAGTACGGCACCTTCAACGGCAACCCGCTGGTGATGGCGGCCGCCGAGGCGACCCTGACCGAGGTCCTCACCGACGACGTCTACGAGCGCTTCGAGGCGACCAACAAGCGCCTGCTCGACGGCTGCCAGCAGATCGTCGACTCATACGGCCTCCCCGCCTACACCGAGGGCATGGGCGCCAAGGGCTGCGTGATCTTCTCGCCGACCCGGATGCACGAGTACCGCGACTACCTCTCCGACGTCGACGACGACCTCTCGACCCTGGCCTGGCTCTACCACATGAACCACGGCATCTTCATGACGCCGGGAGTCGAGGAGGAGTGGACGCTCTCGATCACCCACGGCGACGAGGACCTGCAGCGCTATCTCGACGCCTTCGAGTCCTTCGCCCGCGACGTAACCGCATAACGACCCGCCAGGGCTTAGGCAGCGAGGGCCTCATCGACAGCCACGGGGCGGCCGAGGTGGTAGCCCTGGGCCATGTCGACGCCGTATTCGCGCAGCATCTGGGCGGTGACGTCGTCCTGGACGAACTCGGCGATCGTCGTCTTGCCCAGCCCGCGGGCGATCTGCACGATCGCCTGGACAGTCAGCTGGTCGGCGTCGCTATTGGGCATGTCGCGGATGAACGAGCCGTCGATCTTGATCAGGTCGAAGGGGATCTGTTTCAGGTAGTGGAAGGGGCCGAAGCCGGCGCCATAGTCGTCGATCGCCACCTGGCAGCCGAACTCGGTGAGGCGGTCGGCGAAGCCCCCCGCCGCTTCATAGTCGTGGACGCGCGCGGTCTCGGTGAGCTCGAAGGTGCAGCGAGAAGGGTCGGCCTCGCCTTCGTCGAGGTGGCGCTCGATGAATTCGAGCACCGAGAGGTCGGCGACAGAGGCTCCGGAGAGGTTGACGTGGAGGGAGACCGGGCTACCGTCGCGCTCGCGCGCGGCGAGCAGCTCGAGGGCGCGAACGACGACCCAGCGGTCGAGCTCCTGGACCATGCCGGAGCGCTCCGCCGCCTCGATGAAGGACGCGGCCGGCAGAAGCTCACCGTTCTCGCCCGTCATCCGCAGCAGTAGCTCGTAGCGCTCGATCCCCCCAGAGGCGAGGCTGCGGATCGGCTGGGTGTGGAGACTGAGGCGGTCGTGGGTCAGCGCATCGCGGATCCGCGCCGTCGTGGTCTGGCGCCGCTGGAGCTGGCGCCGCGGTTCGCGGGGGTCCTGGAAGAGGGCAATCTGGTTACGACCGTCGGACTTGGCCTGGTACATCGCCTGGTCGGCGGCAAGCAGGACCGCCTCGGCGCTCGCCTCGCGCTCGCCGCCGAACATCGTGATCCCGAGGCTGATCGTGGCGCTCTCGGCGCCAGGCACCGGCACGGCGCTCTCGGCGACCTGGGCGCGCAGGTCCTCGCCCAGCTGTAGCGCTCCCGCAGTGTCGGTCTGCGGCATCAGCACGGCGAACTCATCGCCCGAGAGCCGGGCGATGAGGTCGGTGGCGCGCACCCGCTCGCGCATGATCGCCGCGATCAGGCGGATCAGGTTGTCGCCGGCGTGGTGGCCGTGCGCGTCGTTGACTGCCTTGAGGCCATCGATGTCGATCATCATCACCGCGCCCTGGCCGCCATAGCGCGCGGTGAAGGAGACGTACTGATCGAGCTCGGTGCGGAAGCGACGGCGGTCGAGCAGTCCCGTCAACGAGTCGTGGTCGGCGAGATAACGGAGCTGCGTCTCCGTCCTCTCGGCTTGAGCCAGGGCCTCGGCGACGACCTTGCGATCCTCAGGCTCGAGCTTGGCCAGGGCCGACTCGATCGTGAAATCGATCTGGGTAGGGAGCTCTTCGTCGGTCACTCACTGAAGGTAGAACTTTCGGCGCGCGATCGGATCGCAGTCCACGCACGGTACCCAGATTGCGTCCAAGTTTCGTCTACCCCCGGACCCCAATAATGAGCGTCCGAGAGTCCACGGGTAGTGTCAGCCCATGCCCAATCGACTAGCTCGCGAGACCAGCCCATACCTGCTCCAGCACCGGGATAACCCGGTCGACTGGTATCCGTGGGGCGAGGAGGCGCTCGCCCGGGCAAAGGACGAGGACCGGCCGATCCTACTCTCCGTCGGCTACTCCGCCTGCCACTGGTGCCACGTGATGGAGCGCGAGTCCTTCGAGAACGCCGAGACGGCGGCCTACATGAACGAGCACTTCGTCAACGTCAAGGTCGACCGCGAGGAGCGCCCCGACGTCGACGCCCTCTACATGGAGGCAGTGCAGGCGATCAGCGGCCAGGGCGGCTGGCCGATGACGGTATTCCTCGACCCCGAGGGCGTGCCCTTCTATGGCGGCACCTACTTCCCGCCCGACGAGGGCCGCGGCATGCCGAGCTTCCGGATGGTGATGGAGGCCGTGGTCGACGCCTTCGAGCACAAGCGCGACGAGATCGGCGAGCGCGCGCCGGAGATGCGGGCGCGGCTGGGGGCGATCGGGCAGGTCGCGCCCACAACAGAGCCTGCTGGGGAAGCGATGCTGGAGGAGGCCGTCGAGCGGCTGCTGATGGCGGCTGACGCCGAGCGCGGCGGTTTCGGCGGCGCCCCCAAGTTCCCCCCGGCCTCGGCGCTGGAGCTGCTGCTCGCTCGTGGCGAGCGCGAGCCGGTCGAGAAGACCCTCGACGCGATGCTCGCCGGCGGCATCTACGACCAGCTCGGCGGCGGCTTCGCCCGTTACTCGGTCGACGCCGCCTGGCAGGTCCCCCACTTCGAGAAGATGCTCTACGACAACGCCCTGCTGGCCCGCGCCTACCTTCACGGCTGGCAGGCGCTCGGCCACGAGCGCTACCGGCGGATCTGCGAAGAGACGCTCGACTGGGCGCTGGGCGAGATGCGCGGCCCCGAGGGCGGCTTCTACTCGGCGCTCGACGCCGACTCCGAGGGCGAGGAGGGCCGCTTCTACGTCTGGGCCCCGGACGAGATCCGCGAGGTCCTGTCGACCGCCGAGCCGGACACCGCGAACTGCATCAACTTCTCCACCCAGCAGATAGAGAAGTTGATGCAGTTCTACGGGGTCAGCGAGGGCGGAAACTTCGAGGGACGGAACATCCTGCACCTGGCCGGAGGCGTGGACGCGGGTGAACCGGAGGGACTCGGCGAGATGCGGCGCGCCCTCTACGAGGCCCGCGCCAAGCGCGTCTGGCCTGGCCTCGACGACAAGCGCCTCGCATCTTGGAACGCACTGACGATCGGTGCCCTGGCCGAGGCCGGTGCCGTGCTCGAGCGCGACGACTACCTCGACACGGCCCGCGCCTGCGCCGACTTCGTCTGGGAGGAGATGCGGAGCCCCGACGGCAACCTCCTCCGCACCTACAAGGATGGGCGCGCTCACCTCAATGCCTATCTCGAGGACCACGCCTACCTGCTCGAGGCCCTGCTCGCCCTCTACGAAGCGACCTTCGAGCAGAAGTGGTTCGAGCGGGCCAAGGAGCTGGCCGTGACAACGATCGCCCGCTTCGGCGACCCCTCCCGCGGCGGCTTCTTCTCCACCTCCGACGACCACGAATCCCTGATAGCCCGCCGCAAGGAGATAGGCGACCACCCAATCCCATCAGGCAACTCATCGGCGGCATTCGGGCTCCTGCGCCTATCGGCCCTGACCGGCGACCGCACATACGAGCAACAGGCCGAATCCGTCTTCCGCCTCTTCGCCAAACCAGCAACCCAGCACCCCGAGTCCTTCGCCCACCTCCTAAGAGCAATCGACTTCCACCTCACCCCGATCAAAGAGGTAGCTCTGATCGGCAACGACCTAACCGAACTGGCCAGCGTAGTCCGCACAAAGCACCGCCCCCATCTGGTCCTAGCGGGAGGCCCAGAGGGCACCGAAACCCCCGAGCTCCTCCAGACCAGGCCAGCCGTCGACGGCAAGCCCACCGCCTACGTCTGCGAGCACTTCACCTGCCAGACCCCGACCACCGACCCAAAGCTCCTCAACGAACTTCTCTGACGCTGGCATAGGAGGGAGGGTGCCCTCTCCTGGGAGCGGCGTCCTGTTTTTCGCCCTACCTCCTCCAGGACCGCGCCAAATCCCTGCGGCGAAAAACCCAGCACCCAGGAGAGGGCACCCTCCCTCCCCAACCCAACCGCTAGAGAACCGGCAAGAACTGTTCGATCTCAAACGGAGTGACCTGCACCCGGTACTCGTCCCACTCCTGCCGCTTGATCTCGACAAAGCGCCGGAACGTGTGCTCGCCCAGCGTCCGCAGCACCAGCTCGGACTCGGCGGCGACCTCGATCGCCTCGCCCAGCGTCGCCGGCAGCTGCTCGATCCCCTGGTGGGAGAGCTCCTCGGGCGAGAGGTGGTAGAGGTTCTGCTCCATCGGCTCGGGTAGCTCGTAGCCCTTCTCGATCCCTTCCAGTCCCGCCTGCAGCATGCCGGCGAAGCAGAGGTAGGGGTTGCAGGCCGGGTCCGGGCAGCGCAGCTCGGCCCGGGTCGCGTTCTCCTTGCCAGGGTGGTAAAGCGGGACCCGGATCAGGGCCGAGCGGTTGCGGCGCGACCAGGCCAGGTAGACCGGCGCCTCATAGCCGGGCACCAGGCGCTTGTAGGAGTTGACCCACTGAGCGAAGAGCGGTGAGATCTCGCGCGCGTGCTTGAGCTGGCCGGCGATGAAGGCCTTCGCCGTGGGCGAGAGGAAGTACTGATCGTCGGGGTCGTAGAAGGCGTTGCGGCCGTCTTTTGTCAGCGACTGGTGGACGTGCATCCCCGAGCCGTTCTCTCCGAACAACGGCTTCGGCATGAAGGTCGCGTGCCAGCCGTACTTCATCGCGTACTCCTTGACGACGATGCGGTAGGTCATGCAGTCGTCGGCCATCGAGAGGGCGTCCTTGTAGCGCATGTCGACCTCGTGCTGTGAGGGGCCGACCTCGTGGTGGGTGTACTCGACGTGGATGCCCATCTTCTCCAGGGCAAGAACGGTGTCGCGGCGCACGTCGGAGCCGGCGTCAAGCGTGGTCAGGTCGAAGTAGCCGCCCTCGTCGAGCACCTCGGGCACGCCGCCCTGCGGCTTCGCCGAGCGGAAGTAGAAGAACTCCAGCTCGGGGCCGATGTTGAAGGCGTCGAAGCCCATCTCCTCGGCCCGTTTCAGGGCGCGCTTCATGATCCAACGCGGGTCGCCCTCGTAGGGCTCGCCGCCCGGGACCTGGATGTCGCAGAACATCCGGGCGACGGCGTTTTCGCCCTCCGGGCGCCAGGGGATCAGGGCAAAGGTCGAGGGATCGGGCATCGCGATCATGTCCGACTCCTCGATCGGGTTGAAGCCTGTGATCGAGGAGCCGTCGAAGCCCATGCCCCCATCGAAGGCATCCTCGAGCTCGGCGGCGTTGATCGAGAAGCTCTTCAGCTGCCCAAGCACGTCGGTGAACCAGAGGCGGACGAAGCGGACGTCGTTTTCCTTGACGATCCGGGCAACGTCAGCGGCACTCTTCGGTTGGTCTGCCATGTTCGGGGCCTCCTGGGCTTGCGCTTGTCCGCTCGGGGGGCGCAACGATAGGCGAAGTGAACCGCGTGGGTAGAGGTCGCCGTATACGGGTAGAGAGGCGATGCCCCGGAGCGGGGCCACAGGCGACCCAAGGCAACTTGCACGACAACCCAAAAGCAGGTATAACTTACCGGACGTAAGTAAATGGCTGAAAGTAAAGTAAAGCCCATCTAAAGGCTCTGTAAAGCGGAATTTCCCCTAATGAGAGCCGGAGGCGGATGCAAGTGACAGTAAAAACAGACGTGAGCAGATTCCAGATCCACGACGAGTTGACCGCGCCTGACGAGAGCGCACCGCTGATCAAAACGATCCAGGCCACCGGCGGTGCCGTGACCAAGTTCGTCGGCGTACTGGCCGGTGCCCCCGCCGTGCTGCGCGCCTACACCCGGATGCGCTCGGAGCTTCGCGGCGGCGTGCTTCCTCGCGCGACCCGCCAGCGGATCGCCCTGGCGGTCGCCGAGTACCGCGAGGACAACTACAGCATCGCCCAACACGCAAAGACCGCGCGCAGCGCCGGCCTCGGCCTCGACGAGGTCTCGCGGGCCCGCAGCTTCACCTCGTCCGACCCCAAGGAGGCGGCGTTGCTCGAGTACCTGCACGGAGCGCTCGAGGCCAACGGCCACCCCCCTCTCCACCTCCACGAGGAGGCACGCGAGATCGGCTGGACCGACGAGGAGCTACTGGAGGCCGTCGCGCACCTGGCGCTCAACGAGTTCCAAAGCCTGATCGCCGGTGCGGCTGAGCTTCCCAAAGATCAGAGCGGGCCCCGGGTTCTTCCTTCCGTGGCGTAGTACTGGCAGAGGGGACGGGCACCCCTCTCAAAACGAGCGACCTACGGTCGCTCTTGAGTGTTTTGAGAGGAGTGCCCGTCCCCTCTGCGACGCCAACAGCAGAAAGACTGCCGTGGGTGGAGCTTGGGGAGGGCCGGTGCCCTCTTCCAAAACACTCAAGCGCGGCTCCCGCCGCGCGTTTTGGG
>Ga0307503_10000062_pt1 | contig 69439 bp, 64 predicted proteins | sample 17_S_MG_FD_194514 | JGI IMG/M metagenome (GOLD analysis project Ga0307503, IMG submission 194514) | Soil microbial communities from Populus trichocarpa stands in riparian zone in the Pacific Northwest, United States - 17_S | ecosystem: Environmental > Terrestrial > Soil > Riparian zone > Trees... | reverse complement strand
CGCGCGCAAGGCCGGTGACCGCGAGGCCGTTCGCCATCATGTCCGGCGAATCGAGCAAGGCGATCGTGCCGAGCGCGCTGGTGGCGACGCGCAGGATCAAGCGGAGCTGGACGCCGTTGCGCTCGATCCGCGTCGCCCAGCGTCCGTCCAGCCCGGAGATGGTCGGCTGCGCCGTCCCAGCGCCGCGCGCGAGATCGAGCGGCAGCGGGGTCCCACCCTGGGTAAAGGTGCCGACGAAGCGGTTGCGGGGCGGATCCCAGCGGCCCTCGTAAGTCGCGCCGAGCGCCAGCATGGCGAAGGTGAGGCGGCCATCGGCGATGGCGAGCGTATCGATCGGAATCTTCAGCCCCGGCGCCTGGTCGAGGCTTTCCAGCTGGCCGCTGAAGCCGCCGCCCGGCGCCGCGGTGATCGTCACGATCAACCGCAAGCCTTGCGCGTTTGTGACGGCGAGCGCGCCGTGCCAATCGCCGGTCCAATCCTGCTGCTGCGCGGCGGCCGGCGCGGCGAGGAGCGCCGCCAGCAACAGCGCCAGCATCGCAATCAGCCTGTTCATGCCCGTGTCTCCCGCCCCGATTTGGACGCCATGATCCGAAGCGCGATCAGCGCCAGGCCCGCCGCCAGCGGCACCATCGACCACAAGGCCGCCTGCTTGATCGGCGCCAATGCCCAGATCGCCGTATTGGCGAGGCCGGCGAGCACCAGCACCCAGGCGGAATAACGCTGCACCGCCTGCTTGCGCGCGGCGCCGGGCGAAGCGGGATCGACGCACTCCGCCTTCTTCGGGACGATATTGCCGTAGAAGACGATGACGAGGCCGCAGCCGATGCCCAGCAGCCGAAGCGCGATCGATTCACTGTCCCGCTCGATCGCACCGGTCGCACGCGCGATGGCGAGCGCCTCGGCCAAAGCGATCGTGATCGCCGCATAAGAGACCGCGAGGCGCAGGGCCGCCTTGTTGCGCTTCGTCAGCTCGGCCCCCGCCCACAGGATCGGCATGGTCAGCGCGGCGATCAGCCAATATTCCCGTTTCTCGGGCACGATCAGGAACAGGGCAATGGCGAGCGCCTCGACCAGCGCCACCGTGATCACGGCCATCCACAAAGCATTATGTTCGCGCGTCATGATGGTTCTTCCTCTGCTGTCGTCGTCGCCGCCGCCGCGCCGAGATCGAGCCCGACCGTCTGGGCGAGCCCCATCAGCGCCTCTTCGAGCACCGACATCTTCAATTGGTAGATGATCGACTTGCCGTGCTTGGCGGCATCGATCAGCCCGGCCTCGCGCAGCACCGTGAAATGCGCCGACATGGTCGGCTTGGAGACGTCGAACTGCTCGGCCAGCTCGCCGGCGCTCATCGGCCGCTCGCGCAGCAGCGCCAGCACCCGCCGCCGGGTCGGATCCGCCAAAGCTCTGAACACGCCGCTCATGATTCGATATTTAGCTATTTATCGAAATGAGTCAACCCGGCACCGCTTCCAATGTAGGATTTCGTCTGTCACCCTGGTGCGACTCGGCTCTTTCTCACCGTCGGCTCTTGGGACCTGGGCGAAGGCCCGGGCGCTTTGTCTTGCCCGGATTCGGCGATTCGGGGGGAAGACCCCCCGCGATTCCATGTGACATTCGTGCCAGTCGTGCCACTCGAGGCCCAAATCAGCCCCCGAACAGCGCCCGCGCCTTGATCAGGCCGGCCACGCCCGCCGCGATCGTCTCGGGCTTCTTGGCGAAGCAGAGACGGATGACGTTGGCGACCGGATCGCTGGCGTAGAAGGCCGAGAGCGGGATCGCGGCGACGCCGCATTCGGCGACGGCGCGGTCGCAGAAGGTCGCGTCGTCCGCCGCGATGCCCGACGCTTCGAGGTCGACGCAGGCGAAATAGGTCCCTTCCGCGGGCAGCACGCAATAGCCGGCAGCCGCGAGCGCCCCGGCCATGGCGTCGCGCGCGGCAGCGAAGCCGGCGCGCATGGCGGTGAAATAGGCATCGTCCTTGCCGAGCCCGTAGGCGACCGCGCTCTGCAGGTTGGGCGGCGTCGCGAAGGCGATGAACTGGTGGGCCCTGGTCACCGCCACGGCGAGATCGGGCGGCGCCGCGATCCAGCCGACCTTCCAGCCGGTGAGCGAGAAGATCTTGCCCGCCGAGCCGATCTTGACGGTGCGTTCCGCCATGCCCGGCAATGAGGAGAGCGGTACATGGACGCGGCCGTCGAACAGGACATGCTCCCAGACCTCGTCGGAGAGCGCCGTCGCGTCCGCCGCGACGCAGGCTTCGGCGAGCAGGGCGAGCTCCGCGGGCTCGAAGGCGCGCGCGGTCGGGTTGTGCGGGTTGTTGAAGATGACGAAGCGGGTCCGGTCCGTGAACGCTTCGGCGAGCGCCTCCTTCGTGATCCGCCAGCCGGGCGGCGTCAGCCGGACCCGCCGCGGCACGCCGCCCGCCCGAAGCACAAGCGGCAGATAGGCGTCGTAAAGCGGCTGGAACAAGACCACCTCGTCGCCGGGCGAGATCAGCGCCATCAACGTCGCGGCGATCGCCTCGGTCGCGCCCGAGGTGACGATCACCTGCTCGGCCTCCAGCGCCAGGCCCTGGTGGCGGCGATAATGGGCGGCGACCGCTTCGCGCAATTCGGGGAGGCCGCGCATCGGCGGATATTGGCTCGCCGCCCCGGTCAGCGCCTCCGCCGCCTTGGCCACCACATCCTCGGGCCAGCCGAAGTCCGGGAAGCCCTGGCCGAGATTGACCGCGCCATGGGTCCGCGCCGCCATCGACATGGTCTCGAAGATCGAGGTGGAAAGGTTCGCGAAAACCGGGTTCATGGCGCGCTTCCTAGCCCCGTCGCGGCCAAAGAAGAAGATGCGCCTGAATCCGGATTCGGGCTGGCGGCGGGGCGGCCCTTGCCGCTAATCCGGCCCGATGGTCGGACGCGTCGCTTTTGGCATCTTGCGCTGGATCGGCGTCGGGATTGCCGCCTTTCTCGCGCTGAGCCTGGTCTGGGTCCTGCTCTACCGCTTCGTCGACCCGCCTTTGACCTTCACCCAGATCGGCGACGCCAACGGCGCGGCGCGGACCTGGGTGCCGATCGAGCGCATCGACCGCAACATGATCCGCGCCGTCATCGCCGCCGAGGACGGCAAGTTCTGCCAGCATCACGGCTTCGACACCGACGCGATCGAGGCGGCGATGCGGCGCAACGCGGCCGGCGGCCGGACCATTCGCGGCGGCTCGACGATCAGTCAGCAGACCGCCAAGAACGCCTTCCTGTGGCAAGGCGGCGGCTTCTTCCGCAAGGGGCTCGAGGCCTGGTTCACCCTCTTGATGGAGACGACCTGGACCAAGAGGCGGATCATGGAGGTCTATCTCAACGTCGCCGAAACCGGCATCGGCACCTATGGCGTCGAGGCCGGCGCCCAGCGCTATTTCGGCCACGGCGCCGACCGCCTCACGCCGGCCGAGGCCGCCCGTCTCGCCGCGATCCTGCCCTTGCCCAGGCGCCGCGAGGCAGTGGATCCCGCCGGCTTCACCCGCCGCTACGGCAACGTCATCCAGCGCCGCATGCCCTATATCGCACGGGAAGGGCTCGACGCCTGCGTCTACGACTGAGCTAGAACGGCATCTGGAATCCCGGCGGCAGCTGCAGCCCGCCCGTCGCCTCGCGCATCGCGTCGGCGGCGGCGACGTCGGCTTTGGCGCGGGCGTCGTTGATCGCCGCGGCGACGAGGTCCTCGACCATCTGCTTCTCGGACGCCTGGAGCAGGCTCTGGTCGATGTCGACGCTGATGATCCGGCCTTTGGCCGAGGCGCGGATTCGGACCAGGCCGCCGCCCGAGACGCCTTCGACCTCGATCTTGTCGAGCGCCTCCTGCGCCTCCATCAGCTTGGTCTGGGCCTCCTGGGCCATACGCATGATTTCATTCATATCGGGCAAGTCACGCACTCCCTCGTTCATCATTCCTGTAGCCTGCGAGCTCGGCATCGGGGAAGGCCTCGAATGCCGCCTGGACGATCGGCGCGTCGAGCACCTCCTGCCGCAGCCGGTCGGCATCGGTCTTCTGCTGGTCGAGCAGGCTCGGCTGCGCTTCCTCGTCGGCGGTGCGCACCCGCCAGGCGGCCCCGGTCACCGTCTTCAGCGCCTCCGCGACGCTGCGGATGAAGTCACCCGGCAAGGGCTTGAGCGGCCGCACGACCAGCTCCGGCGGCGCGTAGCTGACCAGGCCGACATAATCGTGGAGCTGCTGGGCGATATGGGCCTTGCCGCCGGTGCCGAGCCGTTCGACCAAAACGGCGAAGCTCGGCGGCAGTGCCAGCAAGGCGCCCTGGCTCTCCGCCTTGGCCGCGCCCGGCGCCGGCGCGGAGGCGACGGTCTCCCCGCTCGCCAGCTTCTCCAGCACCGCGCCGGGATCGGGCAGGTCGGCGGCGTGGATGACGCGCAGCAGCGCCATCTCGGCGGCTTCGAGCGGCATCGGCGCGTTATGGACCTCGTTGAGGCCCCTGAGCAGCAATTGCCAGAGGCGATGGATGGCGCCGTGGCCGAGCCGGTCCGCCCAGGCGGCATAGGAATCGCGCTCCTCCACCGATTGCGCCGGATCCCGCGCGCCGCCGACCTTGAACCGGGTGATGCCATGGACGGCCTCGAGCAGGCCGCGGATCAAGGCCGAGGGCTCGACGCCGAGATCATATTGATCGCGGACGGCGGCCAGGGTGCCCGGCGCGTCGCCGGTCAGGATCTGGCCCAATATCGCGCGCGTGGCGCCGCGGTCGGAGAGGCCGAGCATGGCGCGCACCTGGACCGCGGTGACGGCTCCGGCGCCGTGGGCGATCGCCTGGTCGAGGATGGAGAGGCCGTCGCGCGCTGACCCTTCCGCCGCGCGAGCGACCAGAGCCAAGGCCTCGGGCTCGACCTCGACCCCTTCCATCTCGGCGACATGGGCGAAATGGGCGGCGAGAAGCTCGGCGGGGATGCGCCTGAGATCGAAACGCTGGCAGCGCGACAGAACGGTGACCGGGACCTTGTTCACCTCGGTGGTGGCGAACAGGAACTTGACGTGCGCGGGCGGCTCCTCGAGCGTCTTCAACAGGGCGTTGAAGGCGTTCTTCGAGAGCATGTGGACTTCGTCGATGATGTAGACCTTGTAGCGCGCCGAAACCGCCGAATAGCGCACCGCCTCGATGATCTCGCGGACATCGTCGACGCCGGTATGGGAGGCGGCGTCCATTTCGATGACGTCGATATGCCGCCCCTCGGCGATCGCCCGGCAAGGCTCGCATAGGCCGCAGGGCTGGATGGTCGGCCCGCCGGTCCCGTCCGGACCGATGCAGTTCAGCGCCTTGGCGATGAGGCGCGCGGTCGAGGTCTTGCCGACGCCGCGCACGCCGGTGAGCAGGAAGCTGTGCGCCAGCCGGTCGCGCGCGATCGCATTGGCCAGCGTCTTCACCATCGCCTCCTGCCCGATCAGCTCGTCGAAGCTTTGCGGGCGATATTTGCGAGCGAGGACGCGATAGGGCTGGGGGGATTCGGAGGCCATGCGCTAACCTAAGCAGCCCCCTCCCGTCATTCCAGCGAAAGCTGGATGAACGGAAATGGGGACAGTCACTTTTCCGCACGGCATCGCCAGCCTGGCGCCGGAGTGCGGAAAAGTGACTGTCCCCTTAGGTGGGAGCCGGAACGACCCGGCGCGGAAACTCGTTACGGCTGCTTCCTTCCGGACCTGACCGGGTTCGCGAGAGCGCCGTCCGCCCGACTCCCGGGCGCCATATGGCCCGGCTTCCTTCGCGTTGCAAGATACCGATCAGGACGCGCGCGCGGCGACATGGCGGGCGACCTCGGCGATCGCCGCCTCCGCCTGGGCGGCGGAGACGGTCGGCCGGTCCAGATAGACGGCCAGCACGAAGGAGGCTCCGCCGGGCACTTCGAACCAGGCCACGTCGTTGAACGCGGTGCCGCAGCTCCCGGTCTTGTCGCCGGCACGCCAGCCGGAAGGCAGACCAGCGCGGATCCGGCGCAGACCCGTCCCGCTGGCGGTCGTCCAGCCTCGCAACCGCGCCCGCAGGGAGCGAGCGAGGAGGTCGCCGTAGATGATGTCGGCAGTCGTGCGCGCTATCGCCGCGGGGCTCGTCGTGTCCCGCGGATCGCCGGGCCGGTTTTCGTTCAAGGCGAGCTCGTAGCGGTCAAGCCGGGTCGTCGGGTCCCCCGCCCGCCGCAGCCAGGCCGTGAGCGCTTCGGGCCCGCCGAGCCTGCGGAGCAGCAGATTGGCCGCGCTGTTGTCGCTGCGCTCGATGATCGCCTGCGCCGCCAGGCCGGCGCGCAGCGGCACGCCGGCCGCGAGCGCCTGCTCGGAATGAGGCGAGTTGGAAAGCAGATCGGCACGGCTGAGGGGCAGCGGCGTGCGCAGCGGGACGCGGCTCGAAAGCAGCATGGCCGCGAGCGGCAGCTTGAAGGTCGAGCACATCGCAAAACGTTCGTCCGCGCGGTGCGAGATGAGCAGTCGGCCATCCGCATCCACCAGGGCGACGCCCAATCGCCCGCCGGTGCGCCGCTCGATCGCGGCGAAGCGGGGCTCGGGGTCGGGCGGCGCCGACTGGGCCAATGCGCCGGGGAGGGCGAGGTTCAGCATTGTCGCGATGAGCCAGGACAGCATGTTCAAAAGCCTCAATCGGTAAGGCGCCAAGGCTAGCGGTCCTTTAGCTGTCCCGCACCCGCAGAAATCCTCCGGTCAGCCTGTAGCGATCATCGTCCCTGCATGTTGTGAACGCCACCCGGGATGTGCACGGTCAGCGTCTCCAGCTCTTCGCTCAGCCAGATCTGGCAGGCGAGACGTGAATGGCGGGTGACGTGGCTGGCGAGGTCGAGCATGTCCTCCTCCTCCTCGCTCGCGCGCGGCAGACGGGCGAAATCGCCGGCGTCGACGATGACGTGGCAGGTCGAGCAGGCCATCTGGCCCTCGCACGTGCCCTCGAGCGGCTGGCCGGCGGCCTGGGCGACGTCGAGCAGGCGCTCGCCGGCGGGCGCCTCGACCTGCTGGACCTTCTCGCCATCGGCGGAGACGAAGCGCACGCATGTCATGCCTGACGCGCCGCCGCTTCGTTGACGAGGGCGAGCGCGGCACCCAGCTCCTCCTCTTTCGTGTAGCGGCCGAAGCCGAGGCGGATGCTGGACGCGGCCGCCTGGCGATCGAGGCCGAGCGCGGCGAGAACGTGGCTCGGCCGGCCGGAGCCGCTGGCGCAGGCCGAACCCGCGGAGAAGGCGACTTCGCGCACTTCCGAGATCAGCCGGGCGGCGTCGATGCCGGCGCGGCGGAGGTTGAGATTGCCGCGATAGCGCCGGCCTTCGGAGCCGTTCAGCGTCCAATCCCGCATCGATGGTCGCGCGATGCTCCAAAGCCGTTCGACATGCTCATGGTCGTCGGGACCGAGCAAGGCCGCCGCCGCGCCGAAGCCGGCGCACAAAGCGGGCGACAATGTGCCGGAGCGCAAACCCCCTTCCTGGCCGCCGCCGTGGAGCAAGGGCTCCAGCTTGAGGTCGTCGCGGACCCAGAGCGCGCCGACGCCTTTGGGGCCGTGGATCTTGTGGGCGGAGAGCGCGATCATGTCGCAGGCGTCGGACGGGATCGGCACGCGGCCGAAGCCCTGGACGGCGTCGCAGAAGAAGAGCGCGCCGCCTTCATGCGCGATTCGGGCGATCTCGGCGATCGGCTGGATGACGCCGATCTCGTTATTGACCACCATCGCGGCGACGAGGCCTGTTTCGTCGCCGACCGCGGCGCGGAGCCGGTCGAGATCGACCAGGCCGTCGGTGCCGACCGGCACGATCTCGATATCGTGGCCGCGCGTGCTCAGCCATTCGAGCGTGTCGAGCACGCAGGCATGCTCGGTCGCGAGCGTGACGATCCGGCGCCGGCCGATGCCCTTCAGCGCCCAGTTTGCGGCCTCGGTGGCGCCCGAGGTGAAATAGAGCTTACCAGGGGGACACGTACCTTTTTGCCCTCCCGGGGGCAAAAAGGTACGTGTCCCCATCAGCGCATCGAGGATCTGCGCCCGCGCCACCTCGACCGCCGCCGCCGCCTCGCGGCCGAATTTGTGGGACGAATGCGGGTTGGCGAATTTGTCTTCCAGCCAGGGCCGCATCGCCGCCAGCGCCTCCGGGGCGAGCGGAGTGGTCGCCTGATAATCGAGATAGACGGTCACGCGGCGCGGCGGCGGGCGTAGAGCGCGCGCCATTCGGCGAGGAGCGCCTCGATGTCGCTCGCCCGGGTTTGCGGGCCGAAGCTCACGCGGATCACCTCGCGCGCTTCCTCCTCCGGCACCCCCATGGCGGCGAGGACCGGGCTGGCCTTGAGGCTGCCCGACGAGCAGGCGCTGCCCGCCGAGACTGCGATGCCGGCAAGGTCCATCTGCATCATCTGCGCCGCGGCGGGGACGCCGGGCATGCGGTAGCCGGCGATGGTGGCGATCCGTGGCGCGGAGCCGGCGACGATCTCGCCGCCCGCGGCGGAGATTTCCGCGTCCAGCTTCGCCCGGAGCCTTTTCGCCTCTTCGTACCAGCCATGATCGGCCTCGCAGGCGGCGGCGAAGCCCATGATCATCGGCACCGCGGCGGTGCCGGGGCGATGGCCGCCCTCCTGGCCGCCCACCGCCTCGAGGGTCGCAATGTCCCTGACCAGCAGCGCGCCGATGCCCGGCGGCCCGCCCAATTTGTGGGCGGCGACCGAGATGAAATCGGCGTGCGGGAGCGGCAGCTTGCCGGCGCTCTGGGCGCAATCGACGAGGAGGAGCCCGCCGGCGGCGGCGACGCGCGCCGCGATGTCGTCGGTCGGGTGGATGACGCCGGTTTCGTTGTTGACCGACTGGACCGCGACCAAAGGCCGCTCCGCCTCCGCCAGGGCGGCGTCGAGATCGGCGAGATCGAGCCTGCCGTCGCGCCTGGCCAGGATCTGCCGCGCCTCGGGAGCGACGCGAAGCACCGCCGGATGCTCGACCGAGGAGACGATGCGCGGCCCGGCTCTGGCGCGGCGCATGACGATTTCGATCGCCTCGGTCGCGCCCGAGGTGAAGATGAGGGCACCGTCCCAGCCCAGCGCCGCCGCGATCCGCCGCCGCGCATCCTCCATCGCCTGCCGGACCGCGCGGCCCTCGGCGTGGGCGGAAGAGGGGTTGGCCCATGCCGCGCAGGCCGCGCGGATCGCCGCCGCCGCCTCGGGCAGGATCGGCGTCGTCGCGGCATGGTCGAGATAGATTCGCCTCGTCACCCGCCTGGTCGCCCTTTCAAATTGCGGAAACGCGCCCGATCCCTATATAGGGCGCCCGCACGCATTCGCGCGCTTCCCTTTGAATATTCCAGATGCAGGTGCAATGCCCGAAGTCATCTTCCCAGGTCCCGAGGGCCGTCTTGAAGGACGTTTCAGCCCCGGCCCCCGGCCCCGCGCCCCGGTCGCCCTGATCCTCCATCCCCACCCCCAGGGCGGCGGCACGATGAACAACGCGATCGTGCTGGCCCTCTACAAGACCTTCGTGCGGCGGGGGTTCGCGACGCTCAGGTTCAACTTCCGCGGCGTCGGCAAGAGCCAGAGCGTGTTCGACAACGGCATTGGCGAGCTCTCCGACGCCGCCTCGGCGCTCGACTGGGTCCAGTCGATCCATCCGGAGGCCGAGACGACCTGGATCGCCGGCTTCTCCTTCGGCGCCTGGATAGGCATGCAGCTGCTGATGCGCCGGCCCGAAGCGCGCGGCTTCATCTCGATCGCGCCGCCCGCCAACATGTACGATTTCAGCTTCCTCGCGCCCTGCCCTTCCTCGGGCGTGATCATCCAGGGCGAAGGCGACGAGGTGGTGACCCCGCTCGCCACCCAGAAGCTGGTCGACAAGCTCAGGACCCAGCGTCACATCACGATCGAGCACAGGACGATCCCGGGCGCCAACCACTTCTTCGTCAACGAGATGGACCAGCTGATGAAGGCGGTCGACGACTATCTCGACTTCCGCCTCGATCCGTCCTGCCCGATCCGCTGAGCCCTCTCTCCTCCCGCGAGCGGGAGGGGAATTACACGGTCCAGATCAGCACGTTGCCCAGCGCCACCGCAGCGGCGAGGAGCATCAATATGCCCTTGGTCCGGTCCTTGCGCTTGACGAACAGGTGGACGCCGCCGGCGGCGAGCGCGAAGGCGGCGATCATGAGTATCGACAGGAAGGTCGCGCCAAGTCCGCTGGTCGGCATGGCCGCGTGATCGCACGGACGGGGGCGTTTCACAAAGCCTTAAGCGGCACCTGCTAGCCAGGCCGTCATGAGCGTCCACAACCACCGCCAATTCGACCGGGCGCTGGACCGGATCGACCAGGTGATCCTGCCCGGCCTGTCGCGGCTGCTCGACAATGTGATCGAGAGCGCGGCGCTGGCGCGGCCCGGGATCGACGCCGAGGATTATTCGGCCGGGCTGCGGCGGACGGCGCGGCAGATGGCGCAGCTGACGGCCCTGGTCGGCGCGGTCGCTCAGCGGCCCAATATCTCCGCATAGAGCTTCGGATCGACATTCCCGCCCGAAACCACCACCACGCTGCCGTCGGGCGCGTTCACCTTCCCCGAGATCAAAGCCGCCAGCGCCACCGAACCGCCCGGCTCGGCGACGATATGCAAAACGCGGAAGGCGAAAGCCATCGCCGCTTCCACCTCCTCCTCGCTCACCGAGAGGCCGCGCGCGCCGGCCCCGGCGAGCGCGCCGAAGGTGAGCGGCGAGACGAGCTTGGTCTGGAGCGCGTCGCAGCGCGTCGGCGGGGCCGGCTCGACGACCGGGACGATGTGCCCGAGCGCGAGGGAGCGGGCCATATCGTCCCAACCCTCGGGTTCCACCGCGATGACCTGACTCTCCGGCAGCGCCAAAGCGATACCGCCGGAAAGCCCGCCGCCGCCGCAGGGCACGATCACCATCGGCGGGGAAGCCGCGAGCTGCGCCTCGATCTCGACGCCGACGCTGCCCTGGCCTTCGATCACGTCGACATCGTCGAACGAAGGCACCAAAGTGGCGCCGCGCTCGGCCGCCAGCCGCGCGCCGATCGCCTCACGGCTCCCGGTGGCGCGGTCGTATAAGACGATCTCGGCGCCCGCGGCCCGAGTCGCCTCGATCTTCACCGAAGGCGCGTCGGCCGGCATCACGATCGCCGCCTTCATTCCCAGCCGCCGCGCCGCCAGCGCCACGCCCAAAGCGTGGTTGCCCGAGGAGAAAGCAACGACGCCGCGCGCCCGCTCGGCCTCACTGAGCAGGGCCAGCCGGTTGCTTGCGCCGCGCAGCTTGAAGCTGCCCCCCTGCTGCAGGCATTCGGCCTTGATCCACACCCGCCGCCCCGCCCAGTCGAGCGGTAGGAGCGGCGTCCGAGTCACGATATCGGCAATACGCTCCGCCGCAGCCGCGACACCCTTCGCCGTGGGTCGTCTCTCAGTCACGCAAGCCTCGGGAAATCAGAGGGAAAGCATAAGTCTTTACACAGAGGTCCATCACCCATATATCCCGCGCCGCAGCCCCATGGGGGACTTCCAAACCGCAAGGCTGCCTTGTCGTCAACTATCTCCCTGGAGGTCCCTTGAGTTGCACATCCATCATAGCGCGCTGGGGCTAGCTTCGCTCCCGTCCGATGCCGCCTGCGGCATCGCTATTGCAATGCAGCGCCCGGTTCAGCCGGTCACGCTCATTCGTCCGCACGCCGCCAGGCGCGCCGCCCGCTTCTTCGTCGAGAAGTTTCCGGGCCGCTCGCTTTATGCGGTCAAGGCCAATCCCTCGCCGGATCTGCTCCGGATCCTGTGGGAGGAAGGCGTGACCCATTATGACGTGGCGTCGATCACCGAAGTGCGGCTGGTCGCGGAGACGCTGCCGGAGGCGGTGCTCTGCTTCATGCATCCGGTGAAGGCCGAGGAGGCGATCGCCGAGGCCTATTTCAGCCATAATGTCCGCACCTTCTCGCTCGACACCGGGGAGGAGCTGGAGAAGATCCTTCGCGCCACCGCGACCGAAGGCGTCGCCGCGACCGACCTCAACCTGCTGGTGCGCATCCGCGTTTCGTCGGACCATGCCAAGCTCAGCCTCGCCGCCAAGTTCGGCGCCGATCCTGGCGAGATGAAGGCATTGCTGATGGCCGCGCGCCAGGCGGCAGACGCGCTCGGCATCTGCTTCCACGTCGGCAGCCAGGCGATGACGCCGGCCGCTTATGGCGAGGCGATGGAACGGGTCCGCGCGGCGATCGTCGAGGCGGCGGTCACCGTCGACATCGTCGATGTCGGCGGCGGCTTCCCGTCCACCTATCCCGGCATGGAGCCGCCGCCTCTCGAAACCTATTTCGACGTGATCCACCGCGCGTTCGAGGATCTGCCGGTTTCCTATTCGTCGGAATTGTGGTGCGAGCCGGGCCGGGCCTTGTGCGCGGAATATGCGAGCCTGCTGGTCCGCGTCGAGAAGCGCCGGGGCGACACGCTCTACATCAACGACGGCGCTTACGGGGCGCTGTTCGACGCCGCCCATATCGGCTGGCGCTTTCCGGTAAAGCTGCTGCGCGAGCAGGCCTCGGACGCGCGTGACATGGCGTTCAGCTTCTACGGGCCAACCTGCGACGATCTCGACCATATGGCAGGGCCGTTCATGCTGCCGGCTGACACCGAGGCCGGCGACTATGTCGAGATCGGCATGCTCGGCGCTTATGGCTGCGCGATGCGCACCGGCTTCAACGGCTTCGGCTCGGACCTCAAGGTCATCGCCGAGGACGAGCCGATGGCGACGCTCTACGGCGAGCCGATGCGGGAACGCGCGGTTCCGTCGAACGTCGTCACGCTGTAACGGCGCCGAATTTGGCAATCGTCATGCCGGACTTGATCCGGCATCCACCTTCCTTGCGAAAGGAGGTGGACCCCGGGTCAAGCCCGGGGTGACGGAGGACATGGAGATACCCGGGAAATGACCACCGCCCCCATCAACGACACCCGTAAGGCGGAGCTGCTCGGCACGCAGGTCGAGCATATCGACATCAAGAGCTTCGATGCGCGCCCGATCGTCGATGCGATGAAGAAAATGAGCTTCACCTCGCGCGACCTCGGCCGGGCGGCCGACCTCTACAACATGATGCTCGAGGACAAGGACTGCTCGATCATCCTGGTCATCGCGGGGTCGACCTCGGCGGGCGGCTGCATGGACCTCTATGCCGAGCTCGTCGCCAACAACATGGTCGACGCGATCGTCGCGACCGGGGCGACCATCGTCGACATGGATTTCTTCGAAGGGCTCGGCCACAAACATTATCAGGCGCTGGAGATCCCCGACGACGACACTTTGCGCTCGCTCTACATCGACCGCATCTACGACACCTATATCGACGAGGAGCAGCTCCAGGATTGCGACCATACGATCGGCGCGATCGCCGATTCTCTGGAGCCGAAAGCCTATTCCTCCCGCGCGTTCATCCGCGAGATGGGCAAATATCTCGTCGAGCACGGCAAGAAGGAGAACAGCCTGGTCAAGCTCGCTTACGAGCATGACGTGCCGATCTTCTGCCCGGCCTTCGTCGACTCGTCGGCCGGCTTCGGCCTGGTCAAGCACCAGGTCGACCGGATGAAGGCGGGCGAGGCCTATATGGTGCTCGACGCGATCGCCGACTTCCGCGAGCTCACCGACATCAAGATCCAGGCGGGAACCACGGGCCTGCTGATGATCGGCGGTGGCGTGCCCAAGAACTTCACCCAGGACACCGTCGTCTGCGCCGAGATCCTCGGCCATGACGATGTCGAGGTCCACAAATATGCGGTGCAGATCACCGTCGCCGACGTCCGCGACGGCGCCTGCTCCTCCTCGACCCTGCAGGAGGCGGCGAGCTGGGGCAAGGTCTCGACGGCGATGGAGCAAATGGTCTTCGCCGAGGCGACCTCGGTGCTGCCGCTGCTGGCCAGCGACGCTTTTCATCGCGGCCATTGGAAGACCCGCGCCAAGCGCGCCTTCGCGAAGATGTTCGACTGACTTAATTCCTCCCCCGAACGGGGAGGATTTGGGTTTACGCATCTCCATTTCCGGCGCACCTTCCGCCCTGATTCAGGGGGAGGTCGCCAATGCATAGCCAGATTCTCGCGCCCGTGGTGGCGCTCGTCGCCTGGACGCTGGTGATGATGCTGTGGCTGTACGCGACCCGCTTTCCCGCGATGCGGCGCAAGGGCATTTCGATGAAGGGCCGGGTCGGCACGCGCGGCGGCGCGCTGGACGGCGTCGTCGAGGACGAGGTCCAGTGGAAGGCGCATAATTACAACCATCTGATGGAGCAGCCGACTTTGTTCTACGCGATCGCCATCAGCCTCGCCTTGCTCGGCGCGGGCGACGTGTGGATCAACGTCTGGCTGGCCTGGGCCTATGTCGGCTTCCGAATCCTGCACAGTCTGATCCAGGCGACGGTCAACCTCGTCGTCTGGCGCTTCGCGTTCTTCGCTTTGGCCTCCTTCTGCCTGATCGGCCTCACCGTCCACGCCGCGGCGCGGGTGCTGCACGGGCTCTGATTCGCGCATTTCGTCGCTCCAACGCGTCATTTCGTCGCTGGCGCGCCGATTTGACGACGAGTCTACGGGCTTCGACGCAGCGCGAAGGCGCTTCACTGCCGAAACGATATGTCTCTTCCCAAGACGAACGGGCGCCCCGCCAATCGGTCGGTGAGCCTCCCGCGTCTCGGGGAGATGAGAGATGAAGTTCGGGAAAACCTTTTTCGTGCGCACCAGCGTTGTTGCGTTGACGCTGGCTGCCGTTCCGGTCGCATCGTCGGCCATGCAGGCGTCGGGGGGGACTCCGGTCAGCAGCGCCGCGGCCCAGCCCGTCGCACCGCTGGTGATCATGCCGGTTTTGCCCTCGCCCGCCGAGATCGCCGCGATGCATGCGCAGACGCAGCTCGCCGCCGATGCGGCCACGCTGGCCGCGGGCGCGTTCATCTGGCGGCCCGAGCTGGCGCCGGCGGGCAATGTCGAGATCGTGGTGAGCCTTCCGCAGCAGCGGGCGTACATCTATCGCGCCAACCGGCTGATCGGCGTGACCTCGGTGTCGACCGGCCGCGCCGGCCACCGCACGCCGACGGGCCGCTTCCCGATCATCGAGAAGCGCCGCACGCACTTCTCGAACCTTTACAACAATGCGCCCATGCCCTTCATGCAGCGGCTCACCATGGGCGGGATCGCGCTTCATGCGGGCCAGATCCCGGGCTATGCCGCCTCGCACGGCTGCGTGCGGCTGCCTTACGAGATGGCCCGCAACCTGTTCGGCACGACGCAGGTCCGCACCGTCGTGCACATCGTCGCCGGCTCGCCGACCCCGCTGACCGCGCTGCAGGTCGCGCGCGGCGAGCGGCCGGCGACGGCGCTCGACGCCCAGGTGCGGGGCACGCGCTAATCGCGGGCGAAGGCGGCGGCCAGCTCCACATGGGTCGACCATCGGAACTGGCCGACCGGCTTCACCCATAAGAGCCGGTAGCCGCCTTCGGTCAGCAGTTTGGCGTCGCGCGCGAAGGTGTTGGGATTGCAGGATATGTAAGCGAGCCGGGGCACCGAGGATGCGGCCATGAGTGGCGCCTGCTCCTTCGCCCCGGCGCGCGGCGGATCGAGGATCACGGCCTCGAAGCGGTTCAATTCGGCGACGTCGAGCGGGCGGCGGAAGAGGTCGCGATGATCGGCGAAGACGCCGCGGCCCGCGCCCGCCGCCTTGAGCGCCAGCACCGCGTCGCGCGCGCCTTCGGCGGCGTAGACCTTGCCGCCGAGCGCCAGCGCGAAAGTGCCGAGCCCGGCGAAAAGATCGGCGACGAGCCCTGCCCCGCCGACCGCCTCGCGCATCGCCGCCACCAGCGCGGCCTCTCCATCAGCCGTCGCCTGGAGGAAGGCGCCGATCGGCAAGGCGACGGGAATGCCGGAAAGGCTGATCGTGACCGGCTCGGGCTCCCACAGCAGCTGCGGGCCGTAGCCGTCGTCGAGGGCCAGGCGGGCGAGGCCGTTTTCCTGAGCGAAGGCGATCATCGCCTCGGTCGCTTCCAGCCCCTCGGCACCGACGCCTTCGAGCAGCAGGTCGACGCCCTGATCGGCGAGCGTCATGGTCACGCCCGCACGGCCCTTGAGCAAGCGCCTGAGCGGCGCGACCAGAGCGAACAATTCGGGCCGCAGCACATGACATTCGCGCATGTCGACAATACGGTGGCTGGCCTCGGCGTTGAAGCCGACCGAGCCGCCCTGCGCCTTTAAGGCGGCGCGGCGGCGGCTGCGGGGCGGCGACAGATGCGGCTCGAGTATATCGGGAACGGCGACGGCCTGGGCCTGCAGCGCCGCGGCGATCCGCTCCTTGAGATAATCGGCATAAGCGGCGTCGTCGACATGCTGGAGCTGGCAGCCGCCGCATTCTGGGAAATGGCGGCAAGGCGGGACCTGGTGGTGCGCGCCGGGGACGATCTCGCCATCCGGCGCGATCCGGTCGCCCGGCGCGGTCATGGCGAAGAAGCGTCCGCTTTTCGTCACCCCGTCCCCGCGCGCGGCGAGGCGGAGAATTTCCTCGCCTAGAGACATTCGGCGACGGCGGCGGGCAAATGGCTCAACAGATCGTCGGCGATCATGGCCGGGCCGGCCAGCGCCGCGGCGCGGCCGTGCAGCCAGACGCCGGCGCAGGCCGCTTCGAAGGGCCCCAAACCCGACGCGCGTTGCGCCGCGATGATTCCCGTGAGCACGTCCCCGCTGCCGGCGCTGGCGAGCCAATGGGACGCGGCCGCCCCGATCGCGGCGCGGCCGTCGGGGGCGGCAACGATTGTATCCGGACCCTTGTAAACCACCACCGCCCCGGCCCGGCGTGCCGCCGCCCGGCTCCGTTCGACCTTGCCGCCCTCGGACTCGCCGAACAGGCGGGCGAATTCTCCGGCGTGCGGCGTCAGGATCGCGTCCGGGCTCCCGTGCTGGAACCAGTCCAGCCCGGAGTTGGCGATGAGCCTCAGCGCGTCGGCATCGAGCACCAACGGGCGGCCGCTATGCAGGATCAGGTTCAGGACGCCCGCCATTTGGTCGCAGGCGCCAAAACCGGGTCCTACGGCAACCGCATTCACGCGCGAATCTTCCAACGGCAGATCCGGTTCGCCCCCCTGCACGATCGCATGGGGAATATTGCGGATCGCATCGCGGCCGTTGATGCGGACGTAGCCGGCGCCGCCGCGCGCGGCCGCCGCCGCGACGAGCGCGGTCGCGCCCGGCATTCGGCCGGCTTCGACGAGCACATAACCCCTTTTATATTTATGGTCGTCCGGGCCAGGCTCGCGCAGCACCGGCCGCCCGATCTCGGTGAGGCTGCTTGCCGCCTCAATGCCGATATCGGCGACCACGACCCGGCCCATGTAGCGTGCGGCGGGCTGGAGCAGATGGGCGGGCTTCAGCGTCTGGAAGGTGATCGTGAGGTCGTAATCGGGAATCGGCGACAGGATGGCGCCATCGTCGGTGGCTACGCCGCTGGGGAGGTCGATCGCGATCCGCGTCTGCGCGCGTCCCGCCAGATCGAGCAGACGCGCGATGACGGCCGCGTCCAGCGGCCGGGCGAGGCCGGTGCCGAAGAGCGCGTCGATCAGCAGCGCGGCCGGCCGCGCCTCCCCCGGCGCCTCGACCGGGCCGTCCCACGATTTGCGGGCGGTGCGGGCCGCGCCGCTTTTCGGTTCGGCGAGCGCTGCGACGCGCACGGCGACGCCGCGGGCGCGAAGCTCGCGGGCGAGGACATAGCCGTCGCCGCCATTGTTGCCGGGGCCGGCGAGGACGAGCGTCGGCAGCGGCCCGGCGAAACGCCAGATCGCCTCCGCCGCGGCCTTGCCGGCCCGCTCCATCAGCTCCTCGACCGGAGTGCCGGCGGCGATCGCTGCTTCCTCGGCGGCGCGCATTTCGGCCGCCGTGAGGATGAAACGGCCGCTCACCGGACCGTCGCCGGGAGGCGGAAGCGGTCGCCGCCGATCTCGACCTCGATCCGGTTGTCGCCGAGGATCGTCACATAAGCGCGCTCGGCGCCGTCGGCGGCGGCGACGCCGCGCCCGTCGCGGGTCACCAGGAGCCGGCGGAAGCCGCCATCCGCTTTGCGGACGGTCAGCACCCGGCCGCGCGGGCTGTCGGCGCCGGTCACCGAGCAGACGCGTTCGAAGGTCGCGGCGCCCGCGATACGGCACTCGATCCGACTGTCGGGCACGCCCGGGAGCGGCGCGGCGGCGCCGTTGGTCGGCTGCGCGACCGGCTCGGCCGGACCGCAGGCGGCGGCCAGCAAAGCGAGCGCGGCGGCGATCCTCATGTCCGCCATCCTATCATTTCCCGCGACGCGCTTCGAGCCGGCGCGCCAATTCGTCGCCGGCGATGAGCGCATCGAATTGGCGATCCAGCTCCGGATCGCTGCGCACGCCCCCGGCGGCGCGGGCGATCGCCTGCTTCAGCGCCTTCAGGCTCCGGCTATCGTTGGCGAGGATCGCATCGAATATCTCCGATTCGCGGCGGCCGTAGACTTCGACCAGGCCGATCTGCTTGGCTTCCTCGCCATGGATCGTCTCCGCGGTGAGCAGCAGCCGCGCCGCCTGGCCCGGGCCGACCAGGGCGACGAGCCGGTGCACATCCTCCTGCGGAAAGGTGATGCCGATCCTGGCCGGGGTGATCGCGAATTTGGTGGCGAGGCGCGCGATCCGGAAGTCGCAGGCCAAAGCGAGCGACACGCCGGCGCCGTAGCAAGGGCCCTCGATCAGGGCGATTGTCGGGATGGGAAGCGCGCGCAAGGCGTCGAGCGCGGCCCGCATGTCCTCGCGGAAACGCGCGATCGCCGCCGCGTCGCCGCACATCGCGGCGAAATCGCCAAGGTCGGCGCCTGCGCAAAAGGCGCCGTCGGCGCCGGTGACGACCAGCATCCTGACGTCGCTGCGCGCGACCACGTCGAGCTTCTCGGACAAAACGGCCCAGCCCGCCGCCGGAATGGCATTGCGCGTTTCCGGCCGGTCCAGAGTCAGACGGGCGTAATCATCATTGTGTTCGAGGCGGAACATGGCGGGAGGCTTGCCGGGAGCGGCGGCCTTTGTCGCGCAAAAAAAGGCCGGGCTGCCCGTTACGCGACAACCCGGCCAAAATGTTCCGCGGCGCCCCGTCCGGTGGAGGCGGGGGGCCGCGGGCGAATGTCGGCGCGAGCACAGCACGCCTCGACCCGTCGGCGAATTACCGAGCAAGGGCCGTGCCAGAACGGATTACTGCGGGTTGCGATGGTTAACGGCCGTTAGTCCCTGTACCGGCATGGGACGCGCGGGTCAGCGCAGCCTGGTTTGGGACAGCCACCAGCCCGGATGAACGGCCGCGATCCGCGCCGCGGCGGCGGCGCGCGCGGCCGCGCTGTCGAACAGGCCGAAGCAGGTCGCGCCCGAGCCGGACAGGCGCGCGACGCGGGCGCCGGACAGCGAATCGAGCACCTCGGCGATGTCCGGAACCAGCCGCCGGGCGGGTGCTTCCAGATCGTTGCGGCCGCTTTCCCAATTCGCCAGCGGGCCGCGATCGACTCCATCCCAGGCCGCAAACACGGCAGCGGTCGAAAGCGGAATGCCGGGATTGACCAGCAGCGCCGGCATTCCGGCAAGGCCGAGCTCGACCGGCGCGATCCGGTCGCCCCTGCCCTCGCCCCGCGCCGTCCGGCTGAGCAGGCAGGCCGGAACATCCGCGCCAAGCGTCGCGGCGGCCTCCATCGACCCGCCGAACATCCTCAGCACGGCCGCCGCGTCCGCCGAGCCGCCGCCCAATCCGGCCGCGACCGGCAGCCTCTTGTCGAGCGTCAGCGCCGCCGTTGCGCCGATCGCGCGGGCCGCTTTCATCGCCAGATTGTCCGCTGGATCGCCAAGCGCGGCGGCGAACGGACCGGTCACAGTCAGGCTCGGTTCGTCCGCGTCGGCGGCTGTCAGGATATCGCCGTCCTCGCAAAAGGCGAAAATCGTCTCGATGCGGTGATAGCCGTCCGCCTCGCGCGCCCGGACGTGGAGCGCGAGGTTCACCTTGGCGTAGGCGATTTCCCGCATCAGCGCGCGGCGATGACGCGGGTCAGGCCGCTCTCCATCTTGGCGGCGATCCGGGCGGCGACCGGCCCGGTCGCGTAAACCGCGGCGGCGCGCCAGGCGAAGCGCGCCTCGACCCGGCGGCCGGCGGCGAAATAGGCGTCGCCGAGATGCTCGTTGATCTCGACGTCGGCGGGCTGGCCCCGCGCGGCCTGCTCGAGCAGGGCGATCGCCTCGGGCAGCTGGCCCTTGAGATAGAGCGCCCAGCCGAGCGAATCGGTGATGTCCGCATCGTCGGGCGCGAGCCGGTGCGCCTCGCGGATCAGCCGCTCGGCCTCGTCGATATTCTCGCGCCGGACGAGCTGGGCGTAGCCGAGATAGTTGAGAACGAAGGGCTGCTCGGGCGCGAGCCGGTAGGCCTGTCGCAGCGCGCTCAGCGCCTCCGGCCAATTGTCGGCCTGGTCGAGCGCGCCGCCGCGCATCAGCCACAAGGTCCAGGCGGGCTGGACCGCGTCTTCGCGGTGCAGGGCAAGCGCACGGCCGAAGGCATCGGCCGCGTCCTGCTGGCGACCGAGGTCGGCATAGACCTGGCCGAGCCGGACCCAGTCGGTCATGGTCGCGGAGCGGGCCCGGCTCGCCTCGAGGGCAACGGCCAGCGCGCCGTCGCGATCGCCGCCGCCCAGGAGCAGGCGGATGCGGGCCTCGCGTGCGCTCGCCGCGAACGGATCGTTGGCGGCGACGTTGGCGAGCAGGCCGACGCCAAGCCGGTGCAGATCCTGCTGGCCGAGCAATTCGGCGGCGACGATCCAGGCCTCGCTATTGCCGGCGTCGAGCCGGGCCGCGAGCCGCGCGAACATCGTTCCCGGCTCGGGCAGATTCTGCCCGCCCAGATCGAGCGCGAGCCGGACCATCGATTCGCCGACGCCCGCCTCGGCCGTGCCGATCGCGCCGGGGACCGGGCGGCCGCTTTCGATCAGCGCGCGTGCGGCGCGGCTGGACGGCTGATCCGGATCGAGCAGGGCCAGCGCCGCCTCGCGCTGGCGGCGTCCGGCGAGCAAAGCGGCGCCGGCGATGCGCAGCCGCGCGCCCCGGGCGCCCGCCGAACGGGCGGCGCTGAGCAGCTCGGCGGGGCCGTCGGCGCGACCCAAAGCGAGCTTCAGCAAGGCGCGATGCTCGGCGGCATAGCCCGCCGCCGCCCCGCTCTCGCCGGCCGCGGCGAGCGCGGCGAGCGGATCGCCCTCGCGCGACCCGAAAGCGAGCCAGGCGCGCAGCACCGGCACCGCGAAGGCGAAGGCCTGTTCGCGCTCGATCGCGTCGATCTGGACACGGGCGGCGCGCCAGTCGCGGCCGCGAAAGGCCTCGGCGACGAGCAGGAAGCGGCCGTCGGGCGCCAAAGCGTTGCGGCGCTCGAGCGCGCGCGTCGCATCGAGGGCGAGCCGCCAATCGCCGGCGCGCACCGCATGGGCCAGCGCCTGGCCGGCGATGAGGTCGCTGTCGGGCGCGGCGGCGAGCGCGGCGCCGAAGCCGGTGCTGGCCCGCTCGAGCGCGCCCGCCGAGGCGGCGGCGCGCGCCTCGGCATAAGCGAGCAACGGCGAGCGCCGGTCGACGCGCGCCGAGGCGGGAGTCGCGGCGAGGGCCAAAGCGCCGAAAGCGCCAAGGACGAGGGGGGCGGCGGCCACGGAGAGCCTACATGTTGGGATAATTCGGCCCTCCTCCGCCCTCGGGGACGACCCAGTTGATGTTCTGGGTCGGGTCCTTGATGTCGCAGGTCTTGCAGTGAACGCAATTCTGGGCGTTGATCTGCAGGCGCGGGCCCGCCGCCTCCTCGACGAATTCGTAGACGCCGGCTGGGCAGTAACGCTGCTCGGGGCCGGCATAGAAAGCGAGGTTGACGGCGACCGGGATCGCCGGATCCTTCAGCGTCAGGTGGACCGGCTGGTCCTCCTCGTGATTGGTGTTGGAGAGGAAGACCGAGGACAGGCGGTCAAAGCTGATCACGCCGTCGGGCTTGGGATAATCGATCGGCTTGACCAGGTCCTTGCGCCACAGCCCCTCATTGTCGGCATGATGCTTCATCGTGAACGGCAGGCCGATCCTGAGCTGGCGCATCCACATGTCGGCGCCGGCGAGCAAGGTGCCGGCCGCGCCGCCATATTTGGCGACGAGCGGCTCGACGTTGCGGACCATCTTGAGCTCCTTGGCGATCCAGGAGCCGCGCAAGGCCGGCTCGTAATCGGCGAGGATGTCGCCGGCGCGGTCGGCGGCGATGGCGGCGAAGGCGGCTTCGGCGGCGAGCATGCCCGATTTCATCGCGGTGTGGCTGCCCTTGATCCGCGGCACGTTGACGAAGCCGGCCGCGCAGCCGATCAGCGCCCCGCCCGGAAAGGCCAAGGTCGGCACGGACTGCCAGCCGCCTTCGTTGATCGCGCGCGCGCCATAAGAGACTCGGCGGCCGCCCTCGAGGAACTGGCGGATCGCCGGATGCTGCTTCCAGCGCTGGAACTCCTCGAACGGCGACAGATACGGATTCTTGTAGTCGAGCGCGACGACGAAGCCGAGCGCGACCTGGCCGCCCGCCTGATGATAGAGGAAGCCGCCGCCCCAGGCCTCGTCCAGCGGCCAGCCCTGGGTGTGGACGACGCGGCCGGGCTCGTGCCTGTCGGGGTCGACGTCCCACAATTCCTTGAGGCCGATGCCGTAGACCTGGGGCTGGCTGTCCTTTTCGAGCGCGAAGATGCGCTTCAATTCCTTGGTGAGGTGGCCGCGCGCGCCTTCGGCGAACAAAGTGTAGCGGCCGTGCAGCTCCATGCCGGGCTGGTAATCGCCCTTGCGGGTGCCGTCACGCGCGACGCCCATGTCGCCGGTGGCGACGCCCTTGACCGATCCGTCCTCGTTGAACAGCAGCTCGGCCGCCGCGAAGCCCGGGAAGATTTCGACGCCGAGCGCCTCGGCCTGGCCGGCGAGCCAGCGGCAGAAATTGCCGAGGCTCAATGTGTAGGTGCCCTTGTTGTTCATGAAGGGCGGCATCAATGCGTGCGGGAAGGAATATTTCTTCTTCGCGGTCAGCACCCAATGCTCGTTCTTCGTCACCGGGACGGTGAGCGGGCTGTCCAGCTCCTTCCAATCGGGGAGCAATTCGTCGAGCGCCTTCGGATCGACGACCGCGCCCGAGAGGATATGGGCGCCGACCTCCGAGCCCTTTTCGAGGACGCAGACGCCGAGCTCGCGGCCGGCCGCATTGGCGAGCTGCTTGAGGCGGATGGCGGCGGCGAGGCCGGCCGGGCCGGCGCCGACGATCACCACGTCATAGGGCATGGACTCCCGTTCAGCCATTCACGCACTCCCGTCGTCGCACAGAGCCAACCGTCCGGCAGATAAACAGCAGTTATACGATTGACCAGCCCGACTCCCGGTGACTCAATCGGCCCTGGATTCGCGGGGGACGAGCGAATGGGGTCGCGTTGGGCGGAAAGCGCCTTGTCATGGTGGGAGGAAGCCGGGGTCGACACCATCGTCGGCGAGGAGCCGCGCGACTGGCTCAACCCCAGGCCTGACGCCGCGCCCGCGCGCGCCGCGCCGGCCCCCATCCCCGCCGAGGCGCTGCCCGACAGCCTCGCCGCCTTCCAGGACTGGCTGGCGACGACCGACAGCCTGCCCTTCGCCTCGCCGGCGGCGACGCGGATCGCGCCGGCCGGCGATCCCGCCGCCGGGCTGATGGTGGTGACCGACATGGCCACCGCCGAGGATTCGGCGGCGGGGACGATCTTCAGCGGCGAGGCCGGCGCTTTGATCGACCGCATGCTGGCGGCGATCGGGCGGAGCCGCGAAACCATCTATCTCGCCCCCTTCTCGCCGATCCGCCCGCCGGCCGGGCGGATCGATCCGGCCGGCGTGGCATTCCTGACCGGGATCGCGCGCCACCATATCGGGCTCGCCGCGCCCAGGGCGCTGCTCATCTTCGGCGACAGCTGCGCGCGCGCCTTGCTCGGCCAGCCGATGACGGCGGCGCGCGGCCGCTGGCACGACCTCGAAACGCCGAAGGGGGCCGTAAGGGCTTTGGTAACCATAAGGCCGCAAGAATTGCTGACGCAGCCCAAGCTCAAGGCGCATGCCTGGGCCGATCTGCAGATGCTGATGGAAGGACTGAAGCCATGAAGACGCTCGCCGGCCTCGCCTGCGCCGCCGGCCTCGCGCTCGCCGCTTCCCCGGCGCGGGCCGGGGACGATGCCGCGCGCCCGAGCCTCGCCCGCGCCTTCGCGGCGCCGTCCCAGCTCACCGCCGCCGAGCGCGACACTTACCGCGCGATCTTCGCCGCCTTGCGCGCGAGCGACTGGGCCGGCGCCGCCGGGCGGCTCGACGGGATGCGGCCCGGCGCGCTCCACGACGCCGCCCGGGCGATGCTCTACACCATGCCGGGCTCGCCGCGCGTCGAGCTCGAGCCGCTGGCGCAATTGCTCGCCCGCGCGCCCGATCTGCCGCAGGCCGGCGACCTCGCCCGGCTCGCCCGCGCGCGCGGCGCCGAAAGCCTGCCCGACCTTCCCGACGCCCGCCGGCTCTACGGCCTCCCCGGCCAGCCGCGCCGCGCCCGTCCGCGCAACATCCGCGGCGATGCCGTCGCCGACGCGCTCGAGCCGCTGATCCGGCCTTTGATCCGCGACAATCAGGCGGTCGAGGCGGAGGCTCTGCTCGAAACCCGGATCGCCGAGCTTTCCGACGAGGCCCGCACCGCCTTCCGCCAGCGCATCGCCTGGGCCTATTTCCTCGCCGACAACGCCCCCGACGCCCGCCGGATGGGCGAATTGGCCCGCACCGGCCCGACCGAATATGCCGTCCTCGCCGAATGGGTGGCCGGCCTCGCCGCCTGGCGGATGGACGATTACGAGGCGGCGGCGGAGCATTTCAACGTCGTCGCCAGCCGCACCACCGACGTCGAGCTCGCCGCCGCCGGCCAATATTGGGCGGCGCGCGCCGATACCGCCGCCGGCCGTCCCGAGCGGGTCCAGGCCCGGCTGAGGGGCGCGGCCCGGATGGGCGAGACCTTCTACGGCCTGCTCGCGCAAAGCGCGCTCGGCATGAGCAGCCCGCCCGCCGACATGGTCACCTTCACCGAAAGCGACTGGCGCGCGCTGAGCGGCAACCGCAACGCCCGCACCGCGATCGCGCTGGCCGAGATCGGCGAGACCCAGCTCGCTTCGGATGTCATCCGCCACCAGGCCCGGATCGGAAGCCCCGGCGACCACGCCCACCTCATCCACCTCGCCGCCCGGCTCAATCTCACCGCCGCCCAGATGTACCTCTCGCACAATGGCCCGCGCGGCAGCCGCTTCGGCCCGGCCGAACGCTATCCGACGCCGTCCTGGCGGCCGGCGCGCGGCTGGCGGGTCGATCAGGCCCTGGTCTACGCCCATGCGCTGGCCGAATCGAACTTCCGGACCGACGTGGTCAGCCCGGCCGGCGCGCGCGGGCTGATGCAGGTGCTGCCCGGTACCGCCGCCGACATGGCCCGCGCCCGCGGCGAGACGGTTTCGTCCGCCCAGCTCAACCAGCCCGTGATCAACATGGAATATGGCCAATCCTATATGGAGCTGCTGCGCGACCGTAGCTCGACGGGCGGGCTGCTGCCCAAGGTGATCGCCTCCTACAATGCCGGGCCGGCGCCGATCGCCGCCTGGAATGCGCGCTTCGACCAGAGCGACCCTTTGCTCTACATCGAATCCATCCCTTATTGGGAAACCCGCGCCTACGTGCCGATCATCCTCAGGAATTACTGGGTCTATGAGGACCGCGGCGGCGACCGCTCGCCGAGCCGCCGCGCTTTGGCCGCGGGCATGTGGCCCCGCTTCCCCGGCCTTTCGGGCCCGAGCGCGGTCCGCGTCGAACCCTCCCGCCGCCAGGCCGCGATGGGGCAGGATTGACCGCCGCTAAAAGGGGACACGTACTTTTTCGCGAAAAAGTACGTGTCCCCATGCTCGTTCTTGATATGTTCCGAAATCGGGTCTAGGCCCGGGCGATGACCCGGCCCGACGTCCGTCCCGGCCGGGGCGCGCCCGAGAACCGCACCCCGGACCGTTTCAACCTGCCCCGGCGCGAGGCCGACGGCGACTGGCTCGACGCCAGAGAGGAGGTCGACGGCGAGGCGCCGCCGCTCAGGACGACGGTGACCGTCGAGCATCCGCGCACGATCATCACCCGCAATGCCTCGCCCGACATCGGCTTCGACCGCTCGATCAACGCCTATCGGGGCTGCGAGCATGGCTGCATCTATTGCTTCGCGCGGCCGACCCACGCCTTTCACGATCTCTCGCCGGGGCTCGATTTCGAGAGCAAGCTGTTCGCCAAGCCGGACGCGGCCAAGCTGCTGCGCGCCGAGCTCGGCAAGCCCGGCTATCGCGTCCGGCCGATCGCGATGGGGACCAATACCGATCCCTACCAGCCGATCGAGGCGACATGGCGGATCACCCGCTCCGTGCTCGAAGTGCTGGCCGAGACTCGCCACCCGGTGACGATCACGACCAAGTCGGACCGGGTGCTGATGGACCTCGATCTCCTCAAGGCGATGGCGGCGGACCGGCTGGTCAGCGTCGCTTTGTCGGTGACCTCACTGACCCCGGCGATCGCCCGAACGCTCGAGCCGCGCGCGCCGGCGCCGCGCAAGCGGCTGGCGGCGGTGAAGGCGCTGAGCGAGGCCGGCGTGCCCGCCTGGGTCGCGATCGCGCCGGTCGTCCCCGGCATCACCGATCACGAGCTCGAGCATCTCGTCGAGGCGGCGGCCGAGGCCGGGGCGCTCGGCGTCTTCTATCTGCCGGTTCGGCTGCCCTTCGAGGTCGCGCCTTTGTTCCGCGCCTGGCTCGACGAGCATTTCCCGGACCGCGCGGGCAAGGTCATGCACATCATCCAGTCCCTGCGCGGCGGGAAGGACAACGACCCGAACTGGTTCAGCCGGATGCGCGGCTCCGGACCCTGGGCGGATTTGCTCAAGGCCCGGTTCGAGCGCGCGGTGAAGAAACACGGCCTCAACGTGGAGAAACGGCCACTGCGCCGCGATTTGTTCGAGCCGCCGCAGGGCGCGCAATTGCGGCTGCTCTGAACGTCATTCCAGCGAAAGCTGGAATCTCGCTTCTTCGAGGCTGAAAGGCAAAGGGATTCCAGCTTTCGCTGGAATGACGAGTGGCTGGCCGGAAGAAGGCCAAGGAATTTGGAAAAGCGGGCGCCCGAGGGGGGCCGGGCGCCCGCTCCCCCCGGTCAGGCGGCGAGCGCCTCGGGCGCGCGCCAGCCATTCCTGAACAGCCCGACCCCGGTCATGCCGCCGTCGGCGAGCGGCAGCGCGGTCGCGCAGAAGGCGCATTCGGCGAGCAGGCGGCCGACGATCCACTGGCTGCGGCCGCAGCCCGGGCAATGGTTGCACTGCTTCGGCCGATAGACCGCATGATAGCCGCGCCGCGCCGGATCGTGCGGAAAGGCGGTGCCGCGGATGGGATGGGCCATGGTCAACATCGTCATTCTCCTGTTGACCGGACCGCTAGCGGCGGCCGCGATCCGCCGCGCGCCCGCGTCGACGAACAAACGGGGCGGCGCGACCGGGCCACCCGGCCCGCGACGAACGCGACAGCGCGCGCGACGAGCGGGCGCGACAGTTTGGAAAGTCAGGCTAAAGTTAGGCCAAGAACGCGATCCGACGAGAGGCCACAAAGGGCGCGAGTGGCACGACTGGCACGACTGGCACGAATGTCACATGGAATCGCGGGGGGTGCCCTCCCCCGAAACGCCAAACCGGGGCGCGCCGGGGCCGCGATCCAGGGACCGAGGCGGACGGATGGACGGGTTCAAAGAACGCTTCGGCCGGCAATTGGCGATGGGCCGATTCGCCCAGCCTGGCACGCCAAATCCTACATTGCTCCCACAAAATGAGGTGCCTTCGAAGCGGCCGGCAAGGCTTCAGCGCGCCTCTCCGGCGAAGCGCGGGATCAGCTTGCCGGCGCGGCCGCGATACGCCTCATAGTCCTTGCCGAACAGGCCGGCGAGGTGGCGCTCCTCATGGCCGATGGCGACCAGGATGTAGAATGTCATGCCGGTGGCGAGGAGGAGGTGGCCGGCGGTCATCCCCGGCGTCGACCAGAAAGCGAGGGTGTTAGGCGCCTGGGATCGGATGGTCGAATTCGCTTCGAGACTGTCGCGTCTAACCCAGAGCCTTCTTCAGCAGCTCGTTCACCACCCCCGGATTGGCCTTGCCCGCCATCGCCTTCATCACCTGGCCGACGAAGAAGCCGAACAGCTTGTCCTTGCCGCCGCGATATTCGGCGACCTTGTCGGCGTTGGCGGCGATCACGTCGGCGATGACCGCTTCGATCGCGCCGGTGTCGGAGGTCTGCTTGAGGCCGCGTTCCTCGACGATCCGCTCGGGGTCGTCGCCGGTTTCGAGCATGATCTCGAAGACCTGCTTGGCCAGCGTGCCGGAGAGGGTGCCGTCGGCGACCAGCGACAGCAAGGCGGCGCCCTGGACCGGGGTGACGGGGCTTTCGGTGATGTCACGCCCAAGGCGGTTGAGGGCGCCGAACAGGTCCGAGATGACCCAGTTGGAGGCGGCTTTGCCGATCTCGGCGCCCGACTTGCCGGTCGCGGCGAGCAAGTCCTCGAACCAGCGGGCGGTGGTGACGTCGGCGGTGAGGACGGCGGCGTTGTAGGCGGAGAGGCCGAGCTCGCCTTCGTAGCGGGCGCGCTTGGCGTCGGGGAGCTCGGGCAGGGACGCGCGGCAATCCGCGAGAAAATCGTCGCTCAATTCGAGCGGGAGCAGATCCGGATCGGGGAAATAGCGGTAATCGTGCGCGTCCTCCTTGGAGCGCAGGCTTCGCGTCTCGCCTTTGTCGGGATCGAACAGGCGGGTTTCCTGGACGACGATGCCGCCATCCTCGATCAGGTCGACCTGGCGGCGCGCCTCATGCTCGATCACCGCCATGATGAAGCGCACCGAATTGACGTTCTTGGTCTCGGTGCGCGTGCCCAATTCACAGCCCGGCTTGCGCACCGAGACATTGACGTCGGCGCGCATCGAGCCCTGCTCCATATTGCCGTCGCACGAGCCGACATAGCGCAGGATCGCGCGCAGCTTGCGGACATAGGCGCCGGCTTCCTCCGGCGAGCGCATGTCGGGCCTGGAGACGATCTCCATCAGGGCGACGCCGGAGCGGTTGAGATCGACATAGGAGTAATTGGGATGCTGATCGTGCATCAGCTTGCCGGCGTCCTGCTCGACATGGATGCGCTCGACCCCGATCGTCTTGGTCGCCCCGGCGCCGCCATTTTCTCCCGGCAGGTCGACAACGATCTCGCCCTCGCCGACGAGCGGATGGTAGAGCTGGCTGATCTGATAGCCCTGCGGCAGATCGGCGTAGAAATAATTCTTGCGGTCGAAGCGCGACCAGGAATTGATCTGCGCCTCCAGCGCCATGCCGGTGCGCACCGCCTGGCGGATGCATTCCATATTGGGCGTCGGCAGCATGCCCGGGAAGGCCGCGTCGACCAAAGCGACATGGGTGTTGGGCTCGGCGCCGAATTCGGTCGAGGCGCCGGAGAAGAGCTTGGCTTCGGAGGTGACCTGGGCATGGACTTCGAGGCCGATCACGACCTCCCATTCCCCGGTGGCGCCCTGGACGCGGTAGTCGCTCATTTCATCGGTCCCAGTCCTTGCCGCCAAGGAAGGTTTTCGACACGAACGCATCGGCCACCACCAAAGCGATCATCAGCACGAGCAATATCGCGGCAAGGGCCGCATTCGCCGCGAGGTCGGCACGCAGCCAGATGGCCCCCGCCAACAGGAAATAGCCGAGGGCGGCGAACACCCACCGCCATTTGACCTTCGACCAATCGTGCATGCCGAGAAGCCAGAAGATGGGAATCGCGCCGATCATCCAGGCGGACAGGAACGCGAAATGCGCGGTGAGCCAGCCCATCGAGGCGGAAAAATCGGTCAGCTTCGCGGACGCCGCGATCAGCAGCATGAAGGCGATGATGGTGCCGAACATCTGGATGATGGAATAGAAAGGATGAGCCTGCAGCTTCTTGAAGTTATTGTGATTTTCCGCGAAAAATTTTGCGGTCCAGAACAACAGGACCGACAGGTGCAAGGCCCGGGCGATCGCCGGCATGCTCCACTCGATGCCGCCATAGGCCTCCGCGATCTTCTCGCCCTGGGTGACGAAGACGCTGGTGCCGAGCGTGAAATTGATCGTCTGCAGGGCATTGAGCGTGGTGCCCTGCAGCATCTGCTCGTTCGGGACCGCCGGGTCGCTCACCACCAGGGCTCCGCGCGCGCGGTGAAGCCGGCGCGTTCCTCGAAGGCGAGGGCCGCGTTGAGCACGCTTTGCTCGTCGAGCGCGCGGCCGATGATCTGGAGGCCCAATGGCAGGCCCTGGCCGTCGAGGCCGGCGGGGACCGAGATCGCCGGCAGGCCGGCGAGGCTTGCGGGGACGGCGAAGACGTCGTTCAGATACATGGCGATCGGATCGGCGCTCTTCTCGCCGAGACCGAAGGCGGCCGAAGGCGCGGTCGGGGTGAGGATCAGGTCGACGTCGGCGAAGACCCTGTCGAAATCGCGCGCGATCATGGCGCGGACCTTCTGCGCCTGGTTGAAATAGGCGTCGTAATAGCCGGCCGAGAGCACATAGGTGCCGATCATGATCCGGCGCTTGACCTCGGGCCCGAAGCCGGCGGCGCGGGTCGCCTCGTACATGTCGTTGAGGCCGCCATGGTCGGGCTGCACGCGCCGGCCGTAGCGGACGCCGTCATAGCGGGCGAGGTTGGACGAGGCTTCGGCCGGGGCGATGATGTAATAAGCCGGCAGCGCATATTTGGTGTGGGGCAGCGAGATCTCGACGATCTCGGCGCCCGCGTCGCGGAGCCACTCAATGCCCTGCTCCCAGACCGCGTCGATCTCGGCCGGAACGCCGTCGATGCGATATTCCTTGGGGATGCCGACGCGCTTGCCCCGGACATCGGCGGCGAGGTTCGCCTCCCATTCGGGCACGTCGAGCCGGAGCGAGGTCGAATCCTTCGGATCGAAGCCCGCCATCGCCTCGAGCAGGATCGCGCAGTCGCGGACGTCGCGGGCCATCGGGCCGGCCTGGTCGAGCGAGGAGGCGAAGGCGACCATGCCGTAGCGCGAGCAGCGGCCGTAGGTCGGCTTGACGCCGGTGATGCCGGCGAAGGCGGCGGGCTGGCGGATCGAGCCGCCGGTGTCGGTGCCGGTGACGCCCGGCGCCAGCCGCGCCGCCACCGCCGACGCCGAGCCGCCCGAGCTGCCGCCGGGGGTCAGGGCGGTGTTGCCGCCGTCGTTGCGGCGCCAGGGCGAGAGGACCGGGCCGAAGGCGCTGGTCTCGTTGGACGAGCCCATCGCGAACTCGTCCATGTTGAGCTTGCCGAGCATGCCGGCGCCGGCGGCGAAGAGGTTGCCCGAGACGGTGCTCTCGTAGACCGGCTTGTAGCCTTCGAGGATGCGCGAACCGGCGGTGGTCTGCACGCCTTTGGTCGAGAACAGGTCCTTGATGCCGAGCGGCACGCCGGAGAGCGGCCTGAGATCGCCCGAGGAGCGCGCGGCGTCGGCGGCGTCGGCGGCGGCGAGCGCCAGCTCGGGCGTCTCGACGACGAAGGCGTTGAGAGCGCGCGCCTGCCCGATCGCGGCGCTGAACGCCTGCGCGACCTCGCGGGCGGAGAAGCTGCCCGCCTTCACGCCGTCGCGGATTTCGGCGACGCCGAGGTCGGTGAGCGCGGTCACAGCCCCGTCATTCCAGCGAAAGCTGGAATCCCTTTGCCTTCAAGAAGTGAGATTCCAGCTTTCGCTGGAATGACGAGAAGCGCGCTCATCATTCGATCACCTTGGGCACGGCGAAGAAGCCGTGCTCGGCCAGCGGGGCGTTGGCGAGGATATCATCGCGGATGTCGCCTTCGGTGACGACGTCCTCGCGCAGCCGCAGCTGGTTTGGGATGACCGCGGTCATCGGCTCGACGCCGGCGACGTCGACCTCGCCGAGCTGCTCGATCCAGCCCAATATGTTCGACAATTCGGGCGCGAGCGCGGCCACCTCGGCATCGCTGACGGCGATTCGGGCGAGCTTGGCGATATGGCGGACGGTCTTTTCGTCGACGGACATGGAAACCCTTGATGGCGCGGATCGGCAAGCGATCCGCGATGCCGCTAGCATCGCTGCTGCACTGCGGCAAGGCGGGGTCCGACGGCCGGGCGATGAGCGGCGCCGGGCCGCTCAGCAATTGGCGTCGCGGCTGAGCTCGCGGTCGCGGACGGTGGGCGGCGTTCGCGTCCAGTCGATCACCATCTCGACCGACGAATATTGCGTCCCGCAATTGATGTCCACGACCCCGCCGACCGCGATGACGAGCCGGTTGGGGGCGCTGACCGGGCCGAATTCGGTCATATAGTCGATCAGCAGCATCTTGGGCACCGAGCCCCGCCGCACATAGATGACGGCGCCGTTATTCGCCACGCCGGACGATTGGGCGAGGACCAGCAGGATCTCCTCTCCGGTCGGAAAGGATCGAGAGCCCGCCAGCACCGGCAGGCCGTCATATTCGCCGCCGCATTCGAAAAAGTGGGGCGAGGTGCCGAGGTCGTGCCGGCCGATGAACAGGTGGGGCCGGCCGCGCACGCACCGCGCCTCGAACCGGCCCGCGGAGGTGTCAGGCGACGGCGGCCGATATTCGTCCTCGATCATGGCAGCGGTCGGCGGCGCGGGCGGGACGGCGGCCTCGGGCTTGCCCTGGCCGGCATGAGCGCCAGCGGGCGACAGCAGCAAAGCGAGAATCGATGCACGCAAGCGCCACATGGCCGCTTCCTCCCGCGACGGACGATCCGAGACTGGCATGCGCGCCCGGGCCTGGCAAGGGAGGCGCGGCGGCGGCGCGGTCAGGCGCGCGGCGGCGTCTCGTAATGCATGGCGCCGACGTCATTGCCCTCGGTGTCGAGAAAGCGGACCAGGGTTCCGACGGTGGGGATCGGCGATTTCGGCATCGTGACGCGGCCGCCATTGGCCTCGACCGCGACGAGGATCGCATGACTGGCAAGACGGCCTGCCCGGGCAATGCGCGGCGATCGCCGTCTCGCCGCTGCAGCGCGAGCTCATCCTGCGGACGGCGCGCGCCGGGATGCTCGACGAACGCGAACCCGCCGAGGCCGCCATCGCCACCCTGATCGCCGACGAGTTCCGCCAATCGGGCGCGCCGCCCTTCGCGCTGCCGCAGCCGACGAGCCCGCCGACGCTGCGGGCCGCCGCTTTAATCGCGGCGGGCGCGCCCGAGGCGGCCGCCATCGCGGCTGGCCGGCAACGAACCGATCAAGGCGGTCGCCGCCGCATCCGGCTATGCCACGCCGAGCGCCTTCACCGCCGCCTTCCGCGCCGCCTTCGGGATCACACCCGCGCGCTACTTCCAACCCCGCTGAGCTTGAAAGATCGCTGCCCATGCTGTTGAGGGCGCGGGTGGCAAAGCGAAAAAAATCCCCGGCGGTCAAATTCCTCTGGATCATCTTCTGGCTGACTTTGGTCTTCATCGCGGGCGCGATCGGCTATCGCCTGTTCGAGAAGCAGCTGATGCGCTGGGCGCTCGTGCCGAGCGTCGAATATAGCGAGGTGCCGATGCCGCGCGGCGCCTCCTACGCGCAAGCGGGCCTGTGGATCGCGCGGCCGGACATTGCCGGCAATCCGTCGCTGTGGACGCCGGCCGGCTTCCGCCCGACGCAGGCGCCGCGCGCGTCGGTCTTCTTCGTCCACCCGACCAGCTTCCTCGAATCGCGCGGCTGGAACGCACCCCTCGACGACCGCGAATCGCAGGACCGCGCCGCCTTGTTCGTGCGCAGCCAGGCGAGCGCGTTCAATTCGGTCGGCGCGGTCTGGGCGCCGAAATACCGGCAGGCAACGTTCGGCGCTTTCCTCACCAGCCAGGACGATGCCCGGCGCGCGCGCGATCTCGCCTATCGCGACATACTCGCCGCTTACGAGGAATTCCTGCGCCAGGCGCCAGCGGACCGGCCGATAATCCTGGCCGCGCACAGCCAAGGCAGCCTTCACCTGATGCGCCTCCTCCAGGAGCGGATCAGGGGCGCGCCCGAGGCGGGGCGGATCGTCGCGGTCTACCTGGTCGGCTGGCCGGTGTCGGTCACCGCCGATCTGCCGGCCCTCCCCTTTCCGGCCTGCACAGGCCCCGCTCAGGCGCGCTGCATCCTCTCCTGGCAGAGCTATGCCGAGCCCGCCGATCCGAGCCAGTTCGCGGAGCTTTACGACGAGAGCGTCGGACCGGGCGGCATCGCGCGGCGGGGAACGGCGATGGTCTGCACCAACCCGCTGACCGGCGCGCGCGGCGGCGCCGGGGGCGCGGACCGCAATCTCGGCACGCTCGTCCCCAACGAGGCGATGACCGAGGCCGAATTCCGCCGGGCCGCGGTGCCGGCGCGCTGCGAGGGGCGCGGCCTCCTTCTCATCGGCCCCATCGAGACGCTGCCGGACATGGGCCCCTACGGCCTGCCCGGCAACAATTACCATGTCTACGATTACGCTTTGTTCTGGGCCAATATCCGCGCCGACGCCGAGCGCCGGCTGGCGGCGTATGAGCGGACGGTGCCACAGCCCCGGCCGTCACCCTGAACTCGTTTCAGGGTCCAGCGTGGCGCCGCGCGGGCGTTTGCGGCTTCGCGGGGCGGTTGAGCCTCGCCCGTCCCTGGATGCTGAAACAAGTTCAGCATGACGTTATGGGGGTCGCATGATCACCGACAAAGCCGCCGATTTCCGCGACGCCCTCCCCGGCGGGCGGCTGCTCGGGCTCGACGTCGGCACGAAGACGATCGGCACCGCTTTTTGCGACGCCCAATGGACGATCGCGACGCCGGCCGCTTTGGTTACACGGACCAAATTCGCCAGGGATCTGGAGAAGCTCAAGGCGGCGATCGCGGCGCAGGACGTGGCCGGGATCGTGATCGGCCTGCCGCTCAACCTCGACGGCAGCGATTCCCCGCGCACCCAATCGATCCGCGCCTTCGCCCGCAACATGGAGGCCCTCGGCCTGCCGATCCTGCTCTGGGACGAGCGCTGGTCGACCCAGGCCGTCACCCGCACCCTGATCGACGCCGATGCCAGCCGCGCCCGCCGCGCCGAGCTGGTCGACAAGATGGCCGCCGCCTACATCCTCCAGGGCGCCATCGACGCGCTCTGCATGGGCTGACTCAGCGGTTCGAATCGCGTGCCGGGGGGGCTGGCCCGTCCTTGGGGTCCGGCTCCCGTCGATCGGGGCACTCGGGCTTGGGCTGACCGAACAGGCCCTGGCTGAGCCGGAGCGTCCGGTCGCAATTGCGGTCGGGGGACATATACTCTCTCCTTATCGAAGCCTCACCATGATGAAGCGCGGGCGCGCCGCCGGCAAAGCCGGTGCGGCGAAGGCGACATATGCGTCGACCAGGAGCGCGGGAGGCCGCGGCCTTGCGGGCTGGACAGGATGAAACGAGGGATATAGCGAACTAATACACCTTAAGCCTCGGAAGCCTAGCCGAGGTTCCTGAACCAGCATCTCCGACGCCGACCGCGCCCGGATGGGACGCGGTGGGAGGCATGGGCCCTTGTCAAATGTGAATGCTGCTTTATTTCCGCCGCTCCACATGGGGGAAGAAGACCAATGAAATCGATTTCCGTCACCGCCGCGCTCCTCGCCTCGGCGCTCGCCGTCGCGGCCTGCAACAAGGGCGCGACGCCCGCCAACAATGCGGCCGCGCCCAAGCCGGCCGAAACGAACACCCCCGCTCCGGCCCCTGCTCCGGCCCCGGTCAACGAAGCCGCCGAGGGCGAAGAAGCCGGCGCCCCGACCGCGTCGGTCGCCACCGCGCGCCAGAATTTCTCGGTGGTCAACCGCACCGGCCACACGGTCCTGACCCTCAACGTCTCGCCGACGAGCGAGGACGAATGGGGCCCCGACATTCTCGGAACCCAGGTGCTGCAGGCCGGCCAGACCGCCCAGGTCACCTTCGACCGCGCCGAGACGCAGTGCAATTACGACATCCGCGCCACCTATGACGATGGCGACACGACCGACGTGCGAAACGTCAACCTCTGCCAGGTCGGCACGGTCAACCTGGTCGCCGAATAAGGCTTGACTGCTTGAGCTTGCCGGTGGGGGAATGTAGAGCGCGGCTTCGATGCCCGCCGCCTTCCCCCACCGCCACCTGCTCGGGATCGAGGGGCTCTCTGCGACCGACATTCTGACCATCCTCGACGCGGCCGAGCCCTGGATCGATTTCAACCGCGGCGCGCGCAAGGCCGACAAAAGGCTGACCGGCCTCACCCAGATCAACGCCTTTTTCGAGAACAGCACGCGCACGCTCTTCTCGTTCGAGATCGCCGGCAAGAGATTGGGCGCGCAGGTTTCGAGCTTCCACCCGGCCGCATCGAGCGTGCGCAAGGGCGAAAGCCTGATCGACACCGCCTCGACGCTGAACGCGATGCGGCCCGACATCCTCGTCATCCGCCACGAGGCCGAGGGCGCCGCCGCCGACGTCGCGGCGATCATGGACTGCCCGGTGATCAACGCCGGCGACGGCGCTGGCGAGCATCCCACCCAGGCCCTGCTCGACGCCTTGACCATGCGCCGCCGCTTCGGGCGGATCGCGGGCCTCAAGGTCGCGATCTGCGGCGACATCGTCCACAGCCGGGTGGCGGGCTCGAACATCGCGGCGCTGCCGCTGCTCGGCGCGGAGGTGCGGCTGGTCGGGCCTGCGGGGTTGCTTCCGGCGGGGACCGGCCTGCCACGCTTCACCGATCTCGACGAGGGGATAAAGGGCGTCGACGTGGTGATGATGCTGCGGATCCAGCGCGAGCGGATGGAAGAAACCTTCCCCGATTCGCTGATCGACTATCATGCCAGCTACGGCCTCACCCGGGCCCGGCTCGACGCGCATGCGCCGGGCGCGATCGTCATGCACCCGGGGCCGATGAACCGCGGCATCGAGATCGACGGCGACCTCGCCGACGACCCCGCTTGCTCGGCCATCCTCGAACAGGTCGAGCTCGGCGTCGCGGTTCGCATGGCCTGCCTCGACCTGCTCACCCGGGAGCGGCGCGGCTGAATCAAAAAGGGCGGCGGGGAAATTGGCCAACCCGCCGCCCTTCAGAGGGGACCCGAGGGTCCTGGGAGATCAGCAATCAGATGTTGCGCTGGCGCGGATTGGCATAGCGCGCCGCCCAGCGGATCGAGGCGTCGCCGGCCACGCCGCGGACGAAGCACAAGCCGCCCGCGCCGCGGATCTGGCCGCACAGGCGCTGGGCGTCGGCGTTCGAGGCGAAGCCCGACACCGAGACCCGGTGCAGGGTGCGGCCCTGATAATTGAAGGTGGTGGTGAGCGGCCGGCGGCCGGCGAGGCCGTAGCGGCGCGAAACCTGGCCCCAGGCGCGCTCGGCATTGGCCTCGGTGCGGAACGCGCCGAGCTGAACGACCACCGGGGCATTGCCGGCGCGGATCGCGCGCGGGCGCTCGAGGATCGGCCGCGGCAGCGGCGCGCTGGCGGCGGCGCGGACATAAGCGGAGCGGCGCGGTGTGCTTGGGGCGCGAGCCGGCGCGCGGGCGGCGGCGACCGGCCGCGACCGGGGGGCGGGGCGGGCGGGCGCCTCGAAGGCCGGCAGGATCGGAGCCTCCGCGGCGGGGCCGTCGTCGCTCGAGATCGGCGCGATGTCGTAGCGCGCCTCGACGGCAAAGGGCTCGGCGGCGGGGACTCGGGCGGCGGCGCGGGCGACGCGGCTGCGGCGCGGCGACGGCGCGCGGGCGCGGACCGGCTCGGGCGCGACGCCCTCGGCGATCGCCTCTTCCTGATAAGTGTCGGGGGCCACCCAGAAAGCGGGCGCCTCGGCGGGCCGCGCGTCCATGGCGGCGACCTCGATCGGGTCCGGAGCCGGCGTGCGCGCCGGCGCGAACTGGGCGCGCGACGGCGCCGGGGCGGCTTCGGCCGGAATCGCTTCGGCGACGATCGCGACGGCGACCGGGGCGGCACCGGACGGCGCCAGCGCAAGGCGAGCGGGCTGGCCCGAATCAGCGCCGGGCGCGGTGCCGAGCAGGCTGGCGATCTGGGCGGCGCCGGCGCCGGGGCGCGCCATCACGGCCCATTCGGCCATGCGCGCGTCGATGTCGGCGGGCGAGATGTCCTGCGCGGCGATCGCGCGGGCGCGCCGCCAATCGCCGGCGAAGGCGTAAGCGAGCGCGAGATTCTGGCGGGTACGCGGCGTCGCCATCGGCGAGCGGGCCGCCGATTCGAGGAGTTGCACCGCGCGGTCGGACTGGCCGGCCAGTGCATAAGCCAGGCCGACGTCGCCGGCCGGCGCGCGATCGGCGATGGCGTCGAGAATGCCGACCGCCGCGGCCGGGCGGCCCTGCGCGATCTGGATCAGGGCGACGCTGAGGCTGGCGCGCACGTTCGAAGGATCGAGCTCGATCACGTCCCCATAAGTGGCGCGGGCCGAATCGAAGCGGCCGCTCTTGAGATAGGCGTCGGCGAGCAGGATCCGGTAGCCGGCGTCGCGCGGGCTCAGCGCCACCGCCTGTTCCATCAGGCTCACCGCCGAAGCGAGCTGGCCCTGCTGCAGAGCGCGCGAAGCCTGGTCGTAGAGCTGCGCCGCCGCCCGGTCGGTGCGCGAGTCGGCCCAGACCGGCTCCAGGCGCCGGGTCGCGGCCGAGGGCGAGGTCACGCCCGCCATGGTCATCGCGACGATGGCGGCGGACGAGGCGATCTTGAAGGCGGTGCGGTTCATGTCTTTAGCCCTTCCGGGGTTCAGCTCCGCTTCGCCGTGGCGGGAGGGACCCGCTCGGCCAGCGCTTCGAGTTCGGGGATGGTCGCGAGCAGGGCGTCGAGCGCCCCGGTCACGATCTGCTGCGCCGAGCGGCCGGTCACCGCGGTGGCGAGCCTCAGGCGCAAATGGCGATCGGCGTCGAGCCGGAGCGTGAAGGCGGCCTTGCGCCCGTCGACGGACGCGGCCGGAGCCGGAGCCGGAGCCGGGACGGCCTGGCGCTTGCGCAGCGGCACCACGGCCGGCGCCGGCGGCGGCGACTCCTCCTCGACCTCGGCCTCGGCCTCGGCGGGGAAGCTCTCGGCGATGGCGCGCTGCTGCGCGACCACTTCGGGCTCGACAGGCTCGCCGGCGTCGCTCGGCGCGGCGCGGGCCAGCTTGGGCGCGGGCGTCAGCGCGGCGATCGAGCTCGGCACATGCTCGGGCAGGTCGCCCTCGAAAACCTCTTCGGGCGGGGGCTCGTGATGGTGGCCGCCCATGTCGTTCCAGCCGAGATCGTCGAAGCCGGCATGATGGCCGAAACCCTGCGGCCGCATCGCCGGCTTGGCCGCGCCCTTGCGGGCGAGCAGACCGGAGGAGAGCGAAGCGTAGCTGCGTGCGTCGTTGATCATCGCGCCCTCCCTCACTGACCGACCACGCGCCGGCCGAAGCCGGACGCGGGACGCTGCATGAGGCTCTGCGGCACCGGCCCCCCGCCGGGCGCGGAGAAGACGGTGCGGCGGAAATTCTTTTCGAGCCGGTCGGCGATATAATCCCACAATTCGGCGACCTCGCGGGCCGACTTCGAATTGGGATCGCATTCCATCACCGTGCGGCCGTCGATCATCGAGGCGGCGAAATCGGTGCGGTGGTGGAGGGTGACCGGGGCGACGGTGCCGTGCTGCGACAAAGCGACCGCGGCCTCGTAGGTGATCTTGGCCTTGGGCGTGGCGCCGTTGACGACGAAGATGAGCGGCTTGCCGGCGCGGTCGCACAAATCGACGGTGGCGCCGACCGCGCGCAGGTCGTGCGGGCTCGGGCGTGTGGGGATGACGACCAGCTCGGCGACCTGGATCACCGACTGGATCGCCATGGTGATGGCGGGCGGCGTATCGACGACGGCGAGGCGGAAGCCCTGCTGGCGGAGCACCTCGAGATCGGCGCCCAGCCGCGCGACCGTGGTCTGCGCGAAGGCCGGCATCTCGTCCTCGCGCTCGTTCCACCAATCGGCGAGCGAGCCTTGCGGATCGATGTCGATCAGGCAGACCGGGCCGTAGCCGACCCGCTGCGCCTGAACGGCGAGGTGGCCCGACAAGGTGGTCTTGCCCGAGCCGCCCTTCTGAGAGGACAATGCCAATACCCGCATGAATTTTCCCTCAATTCCCTCGCTTCACCCCGGGTTTTGCCCCCCGGCATGCTAAAATCTGGTTAACGAGAAGGTCGGGAATCTCGGCCGGTCAGGAGAGGGCCGATCTGGCGACCATGGCCGAATCTATGCTAAGCCCGCGTTAAGCAATCGCCTCTAGGCTCAGGGCCGAACGCATTGCCTACCGGAGGGGATTTTTCGATGAAGACGCAGGCCCGTTTGTGGATGCTCGCCGCCGCGACCGCGCTCGCGGGCTCCGCCGCCGTCGCCCAGCGGCCGGCGCCGGCCGGCACGAACGACGCGCGCGCCGGCATCGAGGCCTGGCGGTCGCAGGATTATGAAGGCGCGGTGCGGATCTGGCGCCCGCTCGCCGACCGCGGCGACGCCGACGCGCAATATAATCTCGCCCAGGCCTATTTCCTTGGCCGCGGCGTCCCGCAGAACATGACTTTGGCCGAGCAATGGTATGCGCGCGCCGCGCGCGGCGGCCATGAGGAGGCGCAGGCCAATTACGGCTTGCTGCTGTTCCAGAACGGCCGCCAGCGCGAGGCGATACCGTGGATCGAGCGCGCCGCCGGCCGCGGCGATCCGCGCGCGCAATATGTGCTCGGGACCGCCTTGTTCAACGGCGACCTCGTCGCCCAGGATCTGCCCCGCGCTTATGCGCTGATGAGCCGTGCCGCGGCGCAGAATCTGCCGCCGGCGGTGACCCAGCTCGCCGAGCTCGACCGCCGCCTGTCGGCGCAGGACCGCGCCCGCGGCGTCGAGATGGCGCGCGGCATCGCCACCGCGCCGCCGCCGGTCGAGATGGCCGCGGCGGAGCCGCCGCCGCGGCAGGCGCGCACCCCCGCGCCGCGACCGCCGGCAACGCCGCGCGCGCGTCCCGACAACCCGTCGGCGCGGACCCAGGTCGCCACCGCGCGGCCGGCGCCGCGCCCGGCCCCGGGCCAGGCGCCGATGGCCGCCGCCGGCGGTCGCTGGCGGGTGCAGCTGGGCGCGTTCAGCAGCGAGGCCAATGCGCGCCGCGCCTGGGGCGCGGTCGCCGGCCGCCTGCCCGGCCTCCAGCCTTATTATGTCCGCGCCGGCAATCTGATCCGCGTCCAGGCCGGCCCGCTCAGGGACCGCGCCGCCGCGCTCCGCGCCTGCGGCTCGGCCGGCAGCGGCTGCTACCCAGTGGCCCCATAGAAGTGGCCGCAATCGCATTGCCTCCACCCCGCTCATCCTGAGCAGGGACTGAGCGAAGTCGAAGGCCCGTATCGAAGGACCGCGCGCTTATGCGGTGCGTCCTTCGATACGCCGGTTCGACAAGCTCACCGGCTACTCAGGATGAGCGGATTTGGGTGCGATCGCGAACGACCTTAACCGAATTTTTGCGCGGCTCTGCTAATCGCGTCCTGAGCAGGGAGGGCGACACATGGCCGCGACGGCAAGCCTCAAGGGGCAGATTGGCATGGCCTCGCGCTGGCGGCGCCGGCGGATGTGCGTGCTGATCGCCAAGCATCCGGCCCCGGCCGCGCTGCGCCACGTCTCCGCGGCCGGCGCCTTTCTCGAAACCAATGCGCGGCCGGCGCTCGGCGACAGCGTCGAGCTCCACCATCCCGAAGCGGGCGCGATCCGGGCCGAGGTCAGGAGCCTTGCCGCCGACGGCATCGGCATCGCCTTCGTTTATGGCGAGCGCTCGGTCGCCTTCGCGCTCGCCGCGATCGCCGCCGACATGAGCAAGCCGGCGGCGTAACGGGGCCCGGGCCGGTCGGATGTCAATCTTCCGGTCATTCCAGCGGAAGCTGGAATCTCTTTTCCTTCCAACTCCTTGAAGAAGAAGTGAGATTCCAGCTTTCGCCGGAATGACGATTCAATCGTCGGCGACCCACTCCTTGCGCGAATAACCCTGGGCGTAGAGCAGGGCCGTGAGGTCGTTCGACTCGATCCGGGCGTCGGCGGCGGCGGCGGCGGCGGGCTTGGCGCGATAGGCGATGCCGAGCCCGGCCGCCGCGATCATCGGGATGTCGTTGGCGCCGTCGCCGACGGCGAGCGTGTCGGCGAGCGGAATCCCCCGCGCCTCCGCCGCTGCTACCAAAGCTTCTTTCTTGCCCGCCGCGCCGAGGATCGGGCGGCCGACCGTGCCCGCGAGCCGCCCGCCTTCGATATGCAGCAGGTTCGACACCGCGGCGTCGAAGCCGATCTCGGCGGCGATGCGGTCGGCGAAATGACTGAAGCCGCCCGAGACGAGCAGGCAATAAGCGCGATTGGCCCGCATCGTCCCCACCAAAACGCGCGCGCCGGGGGTGAGGCGGACGCGCTCGGCATGGCAGCGGTCGATCGCCGCCTCGTCGAGACCCGCGAGCAAGGCGACGCGGGCGTCGAGCGCGGCCTCGAAATCGAGCTCGCCGCGCATCGCCCGCTCGGTGACCGCCGCGACCTCGGGCCTGAGCCCGGCATAATCGGCGAGCTCGTCGATACATTCCTGCCCGATCATGGTTGAATCCATGTCGGCCACCAGCAGCAGCTTGCGGCGGCCGGCGCGGGGCTGGACGACGACGTCGACGCCCGCGATCAGGCCCTCGAGCGCGGCGCGCGCATCCCGAAGCCCGCCGGGCAGCAGCAAGTCGCAGGCGGTCCCCTCCTCGACCCAGTCGAAGCCGGGCGACCCGCCAAGCGCATCGCGCGCGGCGGAAATATCGCCGCGCGCCAGCCGCTCCTTTGCTATCAGGGTCGCGATGAACACCAAGGCCTCTTCCAGAATACCGGTCGCGCTTATCGCGGGGCCGACCGCCAGCGGCAAGTCGGCGCTTGCGCTGGCTTTGGCGGAACGGGCGAACGGCGTCGTGATCAACGCCGACAGCGCCCAGGTCTATCGCGACCTCGCCATCGTCTCGGCGCGGCCGGGGGCGGCGGAGACGGCGCGGGCGCCGCACCGGCTCTACGGCACCCGCGACGGCGCCGATGCCTGCTCGGCGGCGGATTGGGCGGCGGACGCCCGCGCCGAGATCGCGGCGGCGCACGAAGCGGGCCGGCTGCCGATCCTGGCCGGCGGCACGGGCCTCTATCTGCGTTCCCTGATCGAGGGGATCGCGCCGGTGCCCGGGATCGACCCGGCGGTGCGCGCAGCTGTTCGCGCGCTCACCGCCGGCGAGGCCCATGAAGCGCTGGCCCGCGAGGATCCCGCCGCCGCCGCGCGCATCCGGCCCGGCGACACGGCGCGGGCCCAGCGCGCGCTCGAAGTGATGCGCGCGACCGGACGGACGCTGAAGGACTGGCAGGCGGAGAAGGTCGGCGGGATCGGCGGCACGGTCGCGCTGCGCCCGCTCATCCTGCTGCCGCCGCGCGACTGGCTCCACGCGCGCTGCGACGAGCGATTCGAGAAAATCTTTTCCGATGAAGGGATTGAGGAAGTCCGTTTACTGCTGGAGCGAAGGCTGTCAGCGCTCGCCCCGGTGATGCGCGCGATCGGCGTGCGCGAGATCGCCGCTTTCTTGGGCGGCGAGATGAGCCGCGAGCAGGCGCTGGCCGCGGGAAAGATCGCGACCCGCCAATATGCCAAGCGCCAATATACCTGGTTCCGCCGCCAGCCGCCGGTCGATTGGCCGCGGTTCGAGGCCGCGCTCGATTGCGATAGGATGCCGGATGCCCTAGCGCTGCTCGGCTTCTGAAGGGATCCGCCATGCGCGTCTATTTCGATGCCGATGCCGATCCGGCGCTGGTCCGGGCGCGGCGCGTGGCGGTGCTGGGCTATGGCAATCAGGGGCGCGCGCAGGCGCTCAACCTGCGCGACAGCGGGGTCGCAATCATCGTCGCTGTGCCCGAGGGATCGAAAGGGCGCGCCCGGGCCGAGGCTGACGGCTTTGACGTCATGACGGCAGCCGACGCCTCCGCCCGGGCCGACCTTGTCGTGATGCTGGCCGCCGACGAGGATCATGGCCGCATCTATGCGCAGGAGATTGCCCCGCATCTCCGCGAGGGCGCGGCCCTGGTCTTCGCGCACGGCCTTTCCATCCGCTTCGGCCTGATCCAGCCGCGGCCCGATCTCGACGTGCTGCTGGTCGCGCCCAAGGGACCGGGGACGGCCCTCAGGCGCGATTACGAGCAGGGCTCGGGCCTGATCTCCCTGTTCGCGGTGGCGCAGGATGCGAGCGGCGGGGCGCAGGCTCTGGCCCTGTCTTATGCCGCGGCGATCGGCTCGGGGCGCGTCGGCATCCTGCCGACCAGCTTCGCCGAGGAATGCGAGGCCGATCTGTTCAACGAGCAGGCGGTCTTGTGGGGCGCCATACCGGAATTGATCCATGCCGGCTTCGAGACGTTGGTGGCGGCGGGCTTCTCACCGGAAATCGCTTATTTCGAATGCCTTACCGAAGTGAAGCTAATAGCCGATCTCATCTACGAGCGCGGCATAGCCGGGATGCGCGAGGCGATCTCCAACACCGCCGAGTTCGGCGCCATCGAAGGCGGCCGGCGGATCGTCACCGAGGAGACGCGCGCCGAGATGCGCCGAATCCTCGCCGAGGTCCGCAGCGGCGCCTTCACCGAAAAGCTGATCGCCGACGCCGGGGCCGGCTATCCCCGGCTCACCGCCTCGCGCGCCGAAGCGGCTTCGCATCCGATCGAAGCCGTCGGACGCAAGCTCGGGAATCTGAAGCCTTAAACCACAGGGGCGATCTTCAGGTTCCAATCACCCAAATAGTCCGCGCTTCCTCTCACAAATCTGTTACACTCGGCCTCAAGTCGGCGGGAGGGGACGCTTGCCGGACGGGGGGATTTGGAGTCAATATTGGCGTTACGACCGCATTGCGTCGTGCTTCGACGAGGCGGGCCGGGCGAATTATGACGAGAGCATCGCTGGCGGCTGGCGCGCCTTCTTCGCCGATCTGCCGAAAGCGGCCTGCATCCTCGACCTTTGCACCGGCAACGGGGCCGCCGCCCTGATCGCGGCCGAGGACAAGAGGGCGGCGAGGATCGTCGCCGTCGACCAGGCCGATATCGATCCGCCCGCCTTCGTCAGCCGCCATGCCGAGCTCTACGCCGCGATCGACTTCAGGGGCCGGACCGACGTCGAGGCCCTGCCCTTCGGCGACGGCGGCTTCGACGCGGTGGTGAGCCAATATGGGATCGAATATTCCGATCTCTCCAAATCGCTCCCGGAGGCGGTCAGGATGCTGGCGCCGGGCGGACGGATCCGCTTCGTCGTCCACGCCGCCGACGGGGCGGTGGCGCGCGACGCCAGAAAGGTGATCGCCGATGCCGACCTTTTGCTGAAGGAGATCGACCTCCCCCGCCATGCCGCGCGCTGCTTCGAGGCCGTGCTCGCGGTCGAGCGCGACGGCGGCGACACCGCTCTGGCCGACGAGAGCTTCGCCGCCTTCCAGGAGGCGCTCGCTCGCACCGCGCGCCATATCCCGCGGGCGACGGACCGGACGATGTTCAAGAATTCGGGCGCGGTCCTCCTCGACACCTTCCAGCGCCGCGGCCATTTCGACGTCGGGCAATTGCTCGCCAAGGCCGCTCAGGTGCGGGACGAGATCGCCGCCCATCGCGGCCGGCTGGCGGCTTTGGCGGATTCGTCGCTCGACGCGAACCGGGCGGACGCGCTCGCCGACCGGCTCGGCGCCCTGGGCGGCGTCGCCGCCAGCCGCCCGCTCGAAGGCCCCCAGGGTCTGATCGGCCATGTGGTGGCCGCGCGCTTTCCCGCCTAGTCGGCCCGGCGGACGACGGCCGGCGCGACGAAGACGGCCGGGATGCGCGCCGGCGGGACGAACAGGCCCGCGACCGTGAGCACCACCATGATCAAGCCGTCGACCAGCCGGTTGTCGCTGAACACGCCGCGCCGGAACGGCGTCCGGTCGATCCCGGCGAGGAGCAGGCGCGCATCCTCGGCCTCGGCCGCATGGACGCGGACCTCGATCCCGCCGAGCGCCAGCGTATTGCCCCAGGCCACCGAGGCGTGGCCGCGCCCGATCGGGAGCACGTAAATGTCCTCGTGGGCGAGCAGCGAGAGCAGGACGGCGAGCTCGCTCTGGCTGTAGACCCAGGCAATCGTTTCGAACCGGTCTTCATCCTCGCGCGCCATCATTTCCTCCCGAGCAATTCCCGATGTCGCCATGGGCGAGCTTGACCAAGGTGACGGCGCAGAGGCAAATCGCGCTTTCAGCGATAGCGACACCCCTATGGGACTGGCCTGAGATGCGCGCCAGTCGCACCATATGCGTCGCTCAAATCCAGCAGGAAATGCCCGAAGATTGTGCTCTCTCGCAGATCGACCACCACGACCAACAGCGTGTTGAACCGGCCCGTCCCGATTAGCACCTGATCGAAACGCTCCGCGGCATCCCGATAAACGTAGTGCACCTCGTTGAGCGACGGGATTGCGAGATCGTCGAGATCGAGGCTGTCCACATAAGGCCAGATATCGATGGCTGCGCCTGCCGACGCCGTTACGTCCTTCATCGGTGAGACGCAGCATGCCCGAAACTCTTCCTCGCTGAGCCTGCGATGGATTAAGCTACTCATTTCCTTCCAAAAAGCTTCTCAATGTCCGCGTGGGACATTTTCACCCAGGTCGGGCGGCCGTGATTGCACTGGCCCGAATGGGGGGTGACCTCCATCTCGCGCAGCAGGGCGTTCATCTCCGCAACCGAGAGCAGGCGGCCGGCCCGGACCGAGCCGTGGCAGGCCATGGTCGCGGCGACGAGGTCGATCCTCTCCTTGAGGCTGAGGGCGCTGTCGAAGGCGGCGAGCTCGTCGGCGAGGTCGGCGACCAGCCCCTTGACGTCGCCTGCGCCGAGCAGGGCCGGAGTCGCGCGGACCAGGATCGCGCGCGGGCCGAAGCGCTCCACTTCGAGGCCCATCTCCTGAAGCTCGGCGATGCGCGCTTCGATCCGGTCGCAGGCGGGCTCGTCCAGCTCGACCACCTCGGGCAGCAGCAGCGCCTGGCGGGCGACGCCGCCATTGGCCATGGCGCGGCGCATCCGCTCGAGGACGAGGCGCTCATGGGCGGCATGCTGGTCGACGAGGACGAGGCCATCCTCCGCCTCGGCGACGATATAGGTGGCCGCGACCTGGCCGCGGGCGACGCCGAGCGGGAAGCTCTGCGCCTGCGGGACGGCCTCGATGGCGGCTTCCGCGCGCGCCTGCGGGGAATAAGGCTGAAGGCTGTCCCAGACGCTGGACTGGCCCGGCGCCGGCATCGGGAAGCTCGGCGAGCGCATCGGCTCGGGCTGCCAATTGCCGAGCGCGGACATCGAAGGCCGCTGCGCGCTGCGGTGGCCGGCCTCGTCGAGCGCGTGCCTGAGGCCGCCGACGATCAGGCCGCGTATGCCGCCGGGGTCGCGGAAGCGGACCTCGGTCTTGGCCGGGTGGACGTTGACGTCGACCTCCTCGCCCGGGAGGTCGATGAAGAGGGCCAGCACAGGGTGCCGGTCGCGGGCGAGCAGGTCCTGATAGGCGGCGCGGACCGCGCCGATCAGCAGCCGGTCCTTCACCGGCCGGCCGTTGACGAACAGATATTGGTGGTCGGCGACGCCGCGATTGAAGGTCGGCAGGCCGGCGACGCCGCCGAGCCGCGCCGAGCCCCGCGCATAGTCGATGGCGAGGCTGTTTTCGACGAGCTCGCGGTCGGTGAGCGCGGCGACCCTGGCCGGGCGGTCCTGGCCGGGCTGCACGCTGAGCGTGCGGCGGCCCTCATGCTCCAATGTGAAGCCGATATCGGGCCTCGCCATGGCGAGGCGCTTCACGACGTCGAGGCAGGCGCCATATTCGCTTCGCTCGGAGCGCAGGAACTTGCGCCGCGCCGGCACCCGGGCGAACAAGTGCTCGACGGTGACGCGGGTGCCTGGCGGCAGCGCGGCCGGCCCCTCCCCGTCGAGCCGGCCATTGTCGACGACGCGCGACCAGCCGTCTGGCGCCGCCTGTCCCGAGCTTGTCGAGGCCTGTCCTGAGCGGCGGGCTTGGCCAGCCAGCCGAAGGGGGCGGACCCGGCTCTCGATCGTCACCCTCGCGACGCTGGCGATCGACGGCAGCGCCTCGCCGCGAAAGCCCAGAGTCGCGACCTCGTCGATCGAATCGGTGGGCAGCTTGGAGGTGGCGTGGCGCTCGAGCGCGAGCGCAATCTCGCTTTGGGCCATGCCGGCGCCGTCGTCGGCGACCTCGATGCGGCCGATTCCGCCCTGCGCCAAGCTGACCGCGATCCGGGTCGCGCCGGCGTCGATCGCGTTTTCGACCAGCTCTTTCAACGCACTGGCCGGTCTTTCCACCACTTCACCGGCTGCGATGCGGTTGACCAGATGCTCGGGCAGGCGGCGTATTGACATGGGATGCATCTCTATACGATGCCGCGCCGACCCGCGAGACGATGTTTCACTCTTTGGTGGACCGGGGGCGCGGGCCCATCCTATAGGAAATGCAACGGAGACGGCCGTTTCCCGGCCGCCCGCCCGATCAGCAAGCGAGCTTAAACCACTATGGGCATTTTCAATTTCCTGAGTTTCCCGTCCCATGACATGGCGATCGACCTCGGCACCGCGAACACCGTCGTCTACGTCCGCGGTCGCGGCGTGGTGCTGAACGAGCCCTCGGTGGTCGCGATCGAGACGATCAACGGCGTCAAGCGCGTCAAGGCGGTCGGCGACGACGCCAAATTGATGATGGGCAAGACACCCGACGCGATCGAGGCGATCCGCCCGCTTCGCGACGGTGTCATCGCCGACATCGACGTCGCCGAGCAGATGATCAAGCATTTCATCCAGAAGGTGCACGGCAAGCGCCGCTTCCCGCGCTGGCCCGAAATCGTGATCTGCGTGCCCTCGGGTTCGACCTCGGTCGAGCGCCGCGCGATCCGCGACGCCGCGTCCAACGCCGGCGCCCGCCAAGTCTGGCTGATCGAGGAGCCGATGGCGGCCGCGATCGGCGCCGACATGCCGGTCACCGAGCCGATCGGATCGATGGTCGTCGATATCGGCGGCGGCACCACCGAGGTCGCCATCCTGTCGCTGCGCGGGATCGCCTACAGCACCAGCGTGCGCGTCGGCGGCGACAAGATGGACGAGGCGATCACATCCTATGTCCGCCGCAACCACAATCTCCTGATCGGCGAATCCACGGCGGAGCGGATCAAGAAGCAGGTCGGGGTCGCCAAGGCCCCGCCGGGCGGCGCCGACGGCGAAACCGTCCACCTCAAGGGCCGCGACCTCGTCAACGGCGTGCCCAAGGAGATCACGATCACCCAGAAGCAGATCGCCGAGGCCTTGTCGGAGCCGGTCGGCACGATCGTCGAGGGGGTCCGAATCGCGCTCGAGAACACCGCGCCGGAGCTCGCCGCCGACATCGTCGACCAGGGCATCGTCCTGACCGGCGGCGGCGCGCTGTTGAAGGGGCTGGACGAAGTGCTGCGCGACGAGACCGGCCTGCCGGTCACGGTCGCCGACGATCCCCTGACCTGCGTGGCGCTTGGCACGGGACGCGCGATGGAAGAGGAAATCTTCCGCGGCGTGCTGCAGACCGCGTAGGGGATAGGAGCGGGTTATGGCGCCGCCGGGCAAACGGCGCCCCGGATTCTCCCGCAGGGCGCAATATGGGGTCTTCCTCGGCTATGTCGTGGCCGTGGGCGGCGTCATCCTTGCCGTCGTCCTGCTCGCCATCGCCATCATCGATCCCAAGGGCTTCGCCGCTTTGCGCGGCCTCGCGCTCGACATCACCGCGCCGATCAGCAGCGCGACCCGCTCGGTCGCGACCTTCGTCGGCGGCGTCGGCGAGGGCATAAGCGATTATTTCCGCGCCGGCTCGCAAAATGCCGGGCTGCGCCAGCAGCTCGCCGAGGCGCAGCGCGAATCGAACCGACGCCAGGCGCTCGAACATGAGAACAGGCGGCTCAATGCCTTGCTCGGCCTGGCCCGGCAGACCGACGACGAGGTCACGGTGGCGCGCATCGTCGGCTCCACGTTCGAGGCGCCGCGGCGGCTTGCGACGCTGTCGGCTGGGAGCGCGGCCGGCGTCGCCCCCGGCCAGGCGGTGCGTTCGCCCGACGGCCTGATCGGCCGCGTGCTGGAGACGGGCCAATGGGCCTCTCGAGTCATCCTCGTCACCGACGCCGGCAGCAACGTGCCCGTGCGGATGGCCCGCGACGGCACGCCGGCGCTGGCGGTCGGCCGCGGCGACGGCACGATCGAGCTGCGGACCCTGGAGGTCGGCCAGAATCCGTTCCGCCGCGGCGACCTCCTGGTCACCTCCGGCATCGGCGGCCTCTATCCGCCCAACATCCCGGTCCTGGTGGTGACGGGCTTTGTCGGCGAACGGGCGATCGGCCGGCCGGTCGCCGATCCGGCGCGGCTGGATTACGCGATAGTCCAGCGCATCTACCAGCCCGCCGCGGCCGGGCCGCTCGACCGGGCGCCGCCTGGGCAGCCGGCGCCGCCGGTCGCCGCGCCGACGCCAGCGCCCGCCGCCGCAGGAGCGCGGCGATGAGCAGGATCGCCGGCTCCGAGACCGAGGTCGCGATCCGCGACCTCAGGCGGCGCTTCGTGCCGCTCGCCTCGACGATCGTCGCGATCATGATGTCGCTGCTGCCGATCGTGGCCTCGACCCTGTGGATCCCCAATATCGGCTTCCTCATCCTCATCACCTGGCGGCTGATGCGGCCCGAAATCTGGTCGGCGCAGGTGGCGCTCGGGCTCGGCTTTGCCGCCGACCTGATCAGCGGCGCGCCATTGGGCCAGTCGATGCTGCTGTGGACGCTGGTCTTCCTCGGCCTGGATTATGCCGACAGCCTGCTCGGCGAACGCGATTACTGGCTCGACTGGCTGCTCGCCGCCGCCGCCTGCGCCTTCCACAGCGCCGGAATCTGGGTCATCGCCTTGCTGATGGGCGCCGAGATCAGCCCCTGGCTGATGGTCCCGCAGCTTTGCCTGGCCATCCTTTCCTATCCGCTGGCGGCGCGGATCGTGCTCAGGCTCGACCGCTGGCGGCTGACGCGATGAAGCGCCGGCGGTTCGGCGGTGGTCCGCCCGTCACCGAGGCGGGTCAGACGCAGAGCTTCTCGCGCCGCGCCTTCGTGCTCGGCACCCTCCAAAGCGGAGTCGCCGTCCTGCTCGCCGGGCGGATGGGCTATATCGCGATCGCCCAGAATGAGCGCTATCGCGACCTCGCCGAATCGAACCGCGTCCAGACCCGGTTGATCCCGCCGCGGCGCGGCTGGATCGTCGACCGCCACGGCCACCCGATGGCGATCAACCGCGCCGACATCCGCGTCGACCTCATTCCCGATTTCATCGAGGACAAGGACAGGCTGATCGCCGAGCTCACCCGCCTGCTCGCCTTGCCGCCCGAAGAGGTCCAGCGCATCCGCGCCGATCTGGAGCGCGGCGAGGGCTTCCAGCCCGTGCCCGTCGCCGAACATCTCACTGAGCAGCAATATTATTCGGTCAAGGTGCACGAGCCCGATCTGTCCGGCGTGTCGGTCCTCGAGGGCTATTCGCGCTCCTATCCGGCGGGCGCGGCGGTCGGCCATTTGCTCGGCTATGTCGGCACGCCCAACCAGCGCGATTATGACGCCGAGAATCGCAATCCCCTGCTGATCACACCGGGCTTCAAGGTCGGCAAGGAGGGGCTCGAGAAGGTGATGGAGCAGCGCCTGCGCGGCCGCCCGGGCGCGGCCCGGGTCGAGGTCACGGCGCGCGGCCGGCTGGTCCGCCAGCTCCAGACCCTGCCCGACGTCAGCGGCAACGCGCTGAGGACGACGATCGACGCCGAGCTGCAGGCCTTCGCGGCGCGCCGGCTCGGCGAGGAATCGGGCAGCTGCGTCATCCTCGACTGCAACAATGGCGACATCCTCGCTCTCGCCTCGATGCCCGCTTACGATCCGAACAGCTTCTCCGACGGGATCAGCCATTCGGAATGGGCGATGATGCGCGAGGACGAGCGCCATCCGCTGATCAACAAGACGCTGAACGCGCTCTACCCGCCGGGCTCGACCTTCAAGCCGGCGGTGGCGATGGCGCTGATGGAGGCGGGCGTCGATCCCGACGAGACGGTGAGCTGCGGCGGCGGCTACACGTTGGGCTCGCGCCGCTTCGGCTGCCTTGGCGTGCACGGGCCGATGAACCTCCACCGCGCCATCGCCAAGAGCTGCAACACCTATTTCTACACGATGGGCCGGCGGATCGGCATCGAGCGCTTCTCGGCCATGGCGAAGCGATTGGGCCTCGGCCAGCGCTACGACCTGCCGGTGGTCTCGCAAAGCTACGGCACCATCCCCGATCCCGCCTGGAAGCAGCGCCGCTACCGGCAGGAGTGGAGCCAGGCCGACACGCTCAACGCCGCGATCGGCCAGGGTTATGTGATCCTCAATCCGCTCCAGCTCGCGGTGATGGCGGCCCGCGTCGCCTCGGGCCGCGACGTCCAGCCGCGGCTCGTCCTCGACCGCTACCCGCCGGCGCGGCCGCTGCCCTTCGCCGCCGCCAGCTTCGAGGCGGTGCGCTCGGGAATGGCCGAGGTGGTCAACGGCAACGGCACCGCGGGCGCTAGCCGGCTCCCCCTCGACGGCATCCAGATGGCGGGCAAGACCGGTACCGCCCAGGTGCGCAACATCGGCGCCGATCGCGGCCGCGCCGGCGCCGCCTGGCGCTATCGCGACCACGGCCTGTTCGTCTTCTTCGCGCCCGTGGTGCAGCCCCGTTATGCCGGCGCGGTGGTGATCGAGCACGGCCTGGGCGGCGCCCGGGCGGCGGCGCCGGTGGCCTGCGACGTCATGACCTTTCTGTTCGACAAGGCCAAAGCGGAGGAAAGGTTGGCCCCACTCGAAGCGCAATGGGGCGGCAACATCGCCGAGCGGATGGCGCGCCGCGCCGCCGCATGGGCGAACAGGCCGGCCGGCGCGCCGGCGCCCGGGGATCCCGCCTGATGGCGCTCGGCTTCCTGCCCCGGCCGATCCGCGAGCTGCCCTGGCTGATGCTGATCTGCGTCGTCGCCATCGCCGGCTTCTCGACCCTGGTCCTCTATTCCGCGGCCGGCGGCCGGATGACCTATGCCCAGCCGCAGGGGATGCGCTTCGTCCTCTTTTTCGGCATGGCCATCGCCATATCGCGGCTGAGGCCCGAATGGTTCAAGAAGGCCGCTTTTCCGGCCTATGTCGTCACCCTGGTGCTGCTGGTCGTCGTCGAGGCGCTGGGCTTCGTCGGCGGCGGCGCCCAGCGCTGGGTCAATCTGGGCATCATCAACCTCCAGCCGAGCGAGTTGATGAAGCCAGTGATCATCCTCGCCTGCGCCCATTTCTATTCGCTGCTGCCGGCGCGCGAGATCAGGGGCTGGAGCGCGATCTGGCCCGCCGCTTTGCTGATCGGCATCCCCGCCGGCCTGATCCTGATCCAGCCCGATCTCGGCACCGCGACCATGGTCGTGTTCGGCGGGCTCACCGTGATGTTCCTCGCCGGCCTGCCGCTCCGGCTGTTCGCGGGCGGGATCGCCTTTCTCGCGGTCGCGCTGCCGATCGCGTTCAGCTTCCTCCACGATTATCAGCGCCAGCGCGTCTTCATCTTCATGAACCCGGAAACGGACCCGCTCGGCACCGGCTACCACATCACCCAGTCGAAGATCGCGATCGGATCGGGCGGCCTGACCGGAGTCGGCTTCCTCAACGGCACCCAGAGCCATGGCGGCTATCTGCCCGAGCCGCACACCGATTTCGTCTTCGCCACCATGGCCGAGGAATGGGGCCTCGCCGGCGGCATCTTCCTGATCCTCGCCTTCGCGCTGATCCTGAGATGGGGGATGCGGGTCGCGACTGATTCGCGCGACCGCTTCTCGCGGCTCGCCGCGGCCGGGCTCACCACCACCATCTTCTTCTACGTCGCGATCAATCTGATGATGGTGATGGGCCTGGCGCCCGTCGTCGGCATTCCGCTGCCGCTTTTCTCCTACGGCGGCTCGGCGATGATGACGGTGATGATCTGCCTCGGCGTCCTGATGGCGATCGAACGCCAGAACCGCCGCGAGGCGCGGCGCGGCTGAGGGCGCGCCGTCGCGGTTGCATTCCGCCCGGCCGCCCACTAGATGGCCTTCCTCCGCCGCACGGCGTTTCTTGGTTGTCGCGATTTCCGGGTGGAATCGCTTCGGACGCATAGCTCAGTTGGTAGAGCAGCTGACTCTTAATCAGCGGGTCCCAGGTTCGAGCCCTGGTGCGTCCACCATATTTTCTGCGGATTTCCCTATTCGCCCGGCCTGACGCATCAGGCCGAGCAATCACGGGCCCGAGGCTCTGAGAAAGTTCGACCATCCGAAACCAACTTCAGGCGACCTGGCGACGGGTCCTCGCGGCGGAGCGAGATCCAAACGATATGCCGCCGCTGGATTGCCGGACTTGCGATAATGGAAAATCGAGCAAGAGTGGCGACCTCTGTCGCAAAGCTCTAAACTCTCTCGGCGCGGATCGTGTGATCAGGTTATAAAACCAGCCCGAAGCTGCGCGCCGTGAACAATGTAGAACCTTGGCGCCGAGAGGAATTCTAGACACCCTGTCACAATATCCTAACGCCTTGCCGCAATCCGTAGACGAATTCGTTGCCTTCACATCATTGCACCTTTACCGGCGCCGCCTCGTAAATCGCGGCCGGGCCAATTGTCATCTCGATTTTAGCGCCGAAGGGCGGGCCGCCGGTGGTTTGCGCTCCAAAGGGAATGGGAAGAAGAGTGGAGTCGAACAGCAAGCTTATCGATGACCGCACATTTCCGCGCCGTGCCGCCATGGCGCTGCTGGTCTGTGCAGCCACCATTCCGACCGCGGCGACCGCCCCCGTCTCGGCCGGAACGGCAGGTTCAGTCGAGGGCCGGAATGTGGATGTCACCACGAACGCCGCGGAGGAACAGCCCTCCGTCGGCCTCAGGGCGCCCGTCGTGGCGCGACCGTCGTCGGGCGGGCAGGAGCTGCCCGTCCAAGCGGAAGCAGTGCAATCAGCCGCGAACGCGGATCGGCCCGACCAGTCGCTCGCCGGACCGCCGACCACCGAGCGCGTATTTCAGGCGATCTGTGCAGCGGGAATCCGGCATCCGGAGATCGTAATGCGGCAGGCCCTTCTTGAAACGGGCAATCTGCGTCATCCGATGCTGATGACCCGTAACAACCTGTTCGGCTTTCGCTCTCGTGCTTATCTCCGATTTGACAAATGGCAGGACAGTGTCGCCTATTATAAACGCTGGCAGGACCGCCATTACACTAATCCTTCGGAGAATTATTTCCGCTTCCTCGACCGTATTCGGTATGCTAGCCCGGGTTACCAGACGTATGTGATGCAGTTTGCGTGGGAGCGTTCCTGCCCGACGTGATCGGGCTCCATGGGGACGCCATAGGGCGGGCGCGTTCTCATCATGGTCTTCTCAAGCCTGATCTTTCTGTTCTTGTTTCTGCCCGTCACCCTGACCCTGTATTATGTCACGCCATGGCGGGCCGCCCGCAACCTTCTGCTCGTATCGGCGTCGCTGCTCTTTTATGCCTGGGGCGAGCCCGTGTGGGTCGTGCTGCTCCTGCTCTCGGCAACCGTCGATTACTGGAACGGCCGGTTCATCGAACACTGGCGCGGCACCTCGATCGCGTGGCTGGGGGTGGCGAGCACGCTGATCTTCAACCTCGGCGTACTCGCCGTCTTCAAATATAGCGGGTTCGTTGTCGAGAACTTGAATGCCCTGGCCGGCACCGCAATTCCGCCGCCCAGTTTCGCGCTGCCGCTCGGCATCTCATTCTACGTGTTCATGTCGATCTCCTACACGATCGACGTGTGGCGGGGAGAGGTCCGGGCGGAGCGCTCATACCGCGACTTCCTCGTTTACATTGCCAATTTCCACCATCTGGTAGCGGGCCCCATCATCCGCTTCGGCCACATCGCGCGAGAGATCCACGAACGCGTGTTCCGGATCGATGATCTCTCGAGCGGAGTGAGCCGCTTCTGCAAGGGCCTGTTCAAGAAGGTCTGCATCGCGAACGTCGCCGGAGAGCTCGCGCTGCCGTTCCTGGGGGCCGAGGCGGGAAGCGGCACGATGGCTGGAGCATGGCTTGGAACCCTGCTCTTCTCACTTCAGATATACTTCGATTTTTCAGGCTATTCGGACATGGCGATCGGCCTCGGACGCATGTTCGGCTTCCACTATCACGAGAATTTCGCTCACCCCTACGCAGCCCGATCGATCACCGATTTCTGGCGTCGCTGGCACATCTCCCTGTCCAGCTTCTTTCGCGACTATGTCTACATCCCGCTGGGCGGCAATCGTCATGCGCAGGTTCGTAACATCCTGATCGTCTGGGCGCTCACCGGCCTGTGGCACGGGGCCAGTTGGAACTTCCTCATCTGGGGCTGCTATTATGGCGTCCTGCTGCTGATCGAGAAGTTCTTGCTCGCCGGGCTGCTCTCCCGGCTGCCCGCCCTGTTCCAGCACGGCTATGCGCTGTTCTTCGTCGTGGTCGGCTGGACGATCTTCTACTTCACCGACTTCGGCGCACTGGGGCGGCACCTTTCGCTGATGTTCGGCCTGAGCGGAGTGTCGACCGACTTCGACGTGCTGTCCGTGCTGCAGGCGAATGCGATCTGGCTCGCAACGGCGCTCATCCTCTGCTGGCCGGTGTACCGGGCTGTACATGAGCGGCTGGTGGCGCGCCTTCCGGCTGCCGCGGTCGTCCTGTTCGATCTGACGCTGAACCTGCTGTTCCTCGGCTGTTCGATCGCGCTGCTGGTGGGCAGTTCGTACAATCCCTTCATCTATTTCCGGTTCTGAAGATGGCAGGCAGCAAGTCTCCCCGGCATCGTCCACCCTCCGGTTCGGGCCGCAAAAAGGCGGCTCGCGCCTCCGCGCGTGCCGGTTCCGTGGACGGCGGTCCGCTCGAAACCCCGCCCGAGGTGGTGCTGGCGGGCGATGCTGGCGGCCGGTTCATGCTCTGGATCAATGCCCTGGCGTTCGTCTGCATTCTTATTCTTGGCGGAGTGGCATTCTGGCTGACTCCCCAACAGTCGATCTCCGCGTCCGAAAAGCGCGAGCTCGCGCGAGTTCCCGATCTGACTCTCCGCGCCGTGTTCGACGGCAGCTATGAGCGGCGCTTCGAGGAGTTCTACAACGACAATTTCCCCTGGCGGGAGCAATGGGTCGAGTTGACCGCGACCCTCAAGCGCCTGCGAGGCGTTCACAACGCGCAGCAGATCGAGGTGTTCAACGAGGCCCCGGTGCCGCCGCAAGCACGCCGGCCAAGTTTTGTGCCCGTGGACGAAGAGTACCGCCGCGTGCGTTCGGTGATCGTGGTGGGCGATCGCGCCGTGCAGCAGTTCGGCGGAACGGCGGCGACGCTCACGCCGTTCGTCGACATGATCCGCCAGTACCACGAGGCGCTGCCGCAGGTCCGCCTTTACGTCATGAGCATCCCCGTCGGCAGCGACATGTTCCTGCCGCGGCAGGTGAACGACGGTCAGATGCTGGAGAAGCGGAACATCGATCTGCTCCACAGCCGGCTCCCCGCGGGCGTGGTGCCGGTGCGTGCCTATGACGCGATGCTGCCTCACCGCGAAGAATATATTCAGTTTCGAACGGATCATCACTGGACCGGACGGGGCGCCTATTATGCCTACCGGGCCTTTGCCGAGGCGGCGGGCTTCACTCCGCTGCGCCTCGATCAGATGAGCTATGGCCGCACGCGGGGCGAGTTTCTCGGCACGCTCTATTACCGGACGCGCAGCCCCGCTTTGTCGGCCAACCCCGATCATGTGGAATATTGGAAGGTGCCGGGCGAGACCCGGGTGACGGTGTTCACGAATTCGCTCGGGCAAGGCCGGCCGGGACTATTATATCATGAGCAAGCGAGCGGCGGGAACAGCTATGGGGTGTTCCTCGGCGGCGACTTCCCGTTGATTCGCATCGAGACGCAGCACAGGTCAGGTCGGAGCATCCTCGTCGTCAAGGATTCGTACGGCAATGCGTTCGTACCCTATCTCGCGGCGCACTATGACCGCATCTTTGTCGTCGATTACCGCCACTTCCGGGGAAACATCCCGCAGTTCATGGCCGAGAACGCGATCGGCGAGCTCCTCTATGCCCATAACAGCCTGTTCACCAATTCGCGCGGAACGGTGGCGCGAGGACTGACGATGCTCCAGCAGGGTCGGCGCTGACGCGACCGGCAACGGGTCGACCTACGCCGGGACCGGCCCGTCCAGCATGGCGTTGCGTCTCCCGATCCGCCCTGCCACGCCGAGAGCCATCATGAGCCGTGATCAACCCTCCCCTCCCCGAGCGCACCGGGCGAAGTCGCGACTGCGGCACGCGGCAGGCATGCTGTCCCTTCCCTTGCTGCTCCTCGCCTCGCTGTCCGCCGCCACCGTCGAGTCCCGGCGCGGAACCGAGGGATTTTCGCAAATCCGCCCGACGCCCTCGCCGGCCTCTCGCCGCGCTCCTGTTCCCCGGCCGGCGACGACCAGGGCTGCGCCCACCGATCCCGTTCCGCCACTGTCGATCGATCGTGGCCCCGGCAATCTGGTCGAATATGGCGACCGGCGCGCATTCGGCCGTTTCCTGACCCGCTGGCGCGCCGGCCCCGAGCGGCCGGTGGTCATCGCCCATTTCGGCGATTCGCATGTGCAGAACGGGTATCAGGTGAGGGCGATCCGCGACAGCTTGCAAAGCGTTCGCGGCATCGGCGGCCGCGGCATGGTGTTTCCCTATGCCATCGCACGCACCTATTCCCAGGAGGATTACAGCAGCAGCTTCACCGGTAGCTGGCGCACGGCGAACAGCATTCAGCAGCCGCCGCGCCTGCCGATCGGCGTTTCCGGATTCGCAGCGACCACCAGCGACCCTGCCGCTTCGGCGACGCTTACCTTCACTCGCCCGCCCGCCCGCGGCGCGCTGACCGTCAACCTCCACGTCAAGGCGGATGCGTTCTATCGGTTGACGCTGACCGCCGACGGCGTTCCGCAGACGAAGCTGATCTCGCCACGCGCCGTGCCGCAACAGCTCAGGTTCGAACTGCCGTCGCTGGCGAGCGCGCTTCGAGTGGACCTCGAGCTCGTGCGGGAGGAAGCTGCCCCGGCGGCGGGCACGGCAGCTCCGGCTCCGACGTTCACTCTGTACGGGCTGGACCTGCGCGACGCGGTGCCGGCCGGCTTGGTCTATCACAATCTGGGCGTGGGCGGTGCCAACTATAATGCGTTGCGCGACCAGCGCCTGTTCGAGAGCCAGTTTGCCAGTCTGGGCGCCGATCTCGTCGTGCTCGATTGGGGAACGAACGACGTTCTCTACACGAACAGTATCGCCCCGACCCTGGAGAACACCGTGCGTCAGACCATCCGCCGCATTCGGGCAGTCGCTCCCGACGTCGCGATCCTGATCAGCGCGCCGATGGACGAGCGGTTCCGTCGCCGTGACGTGACCGCGACCCGCCAGTTGGCGGAGCTTCTGCGTCGGATTGCGTTCGAGGAGAACTGCCTGTTCTACGACTGGTACGCAATCGCCGGCGGGGCCGATGCGATGCGCGCCTGGCAGGCGGAGAGACTCGCATCGAGTGACGGGATCCACCTCAATGGCCGCGGCTACAGACTGAAGGGCCAGATCTTCGCCGAGGCCCTGCTCCGGACAATCGGCCTTGCTTCAGGAGAACATGCCGCCGCGAGGGCGACGAGGCCAGGCCGGGCGAATTCGGTAAGGGCCGCCCCCCGCACGCCCTGACCGGTGCGAGGCAGATGCTAGCGCTGGGCGCGAGCCCATCGGCTCCGCTGGCGGCACTGGCTTGAGCGTTGAGCAGCGGCGCGCCGGCGCGCCCCTGCCCCATCCGATATTGCAGCAAATAGGTCTTGGCGCCCCTGGCCGTCACCTTGAGGCCGACCCCTTCAGATCCACGTCCCAGAGGAAGGTGTCCGTCGTGGACGGCGACAGCGCATCTTAATCAGCGGGTCCCAGGTTCAAGCCCTGGTGCGTCCACCACTCTCCCTTTGCAAATATAGGCCGACGACAGGATCATCGTTCCGGTTACGGCCCATCGTCCGATCAACCCCGCCGTTTCCAGTTCGGGACAGCGAGCGCATGCGTCGATCTGAAACCGGCCGGCGCGGCGATTGTCGGCAGCCGCGAAACGCAAGGAGACGTCGCGGAAATCAAGAATGGCATCGAGCATGAAGGACAGGCATTTGTACGCCGCCTCCTTTGCCGAGAAGGCAATTGCCGCCCAGTCGACGCCGTCGATGGCAGGGAGCTCCGCGAAATGGGAGAACTCGTCCTCGCGGCAGACCAGCTCCGCCAAGCCGGCTTCCATGCGCTGCGCCCTTTCGGCATCGATGCCCAGCGACACGAAGCGGCTGGAACGCGCGGCGACCGCGCAGACGAAATCCGCGCAATGCGTGATGCTGCCGACCGCGCCCTCGGGCCATGCGGGCGCGCGGGCGTCCCGACGCAGGATCGGCATCGGCGCGAAACCGAGCGCATCCAGCGCGGCGCGCGCGGCATTGCGTCCGCCGGCGAATTCCCTGCGCCGCTTGGCCACGGCTCCTTCGATCAACGCCGATTCTCCCGCCAAAAGCGGCATCTCGAACATCTGCTCGGTGGCAATGGCGACGCTGACCTGCGCTGGGAAAAGGCGCGCGACAAACCTTGCATCGACACTCGTCATGCTGAATCCGCTCTAGACCCAAATATCCCAGTGCACCCGAAGCGATGACTGCCAAAGCCCGAAAGCAGGACTTTCTCGTCACAGCCCAATTTCTCAAGCACCTGTGTTGAACCACCGGGTTGCATTTTGATATCGTGAAAAGAGCCTGCAGTGAGGGACCCGAAAGATTGAATCCAAGCCGACAGCCGTAACGTAGAGGCAGAGCATGCGGACCGTTGACCTCATTTTGTCCGATTTGCGCCGCCTGGGCGTGAAGCTCTCGATCGAGCAGGGGCAATTGCGTTGTCGGGCGCCTCGCGGCACGCTTTCCGCCGATCAGCTTTCCGAGATGCGCGCGATGCGCAGCCAGATCATCGAAGCGCTGGAACTGGGCGGCCCTTCCGTGCAGCGCGGCGAGCCTCTTGTCGTGGAAGCAAGACCCGCGATCATCCCGCTCTCCTTTGCCCAGAGCCGGCTGTGGCTGCTGGACCGGATGGGGCTGGGCGGATCGGCCTACAATATAGGTGTGATCGTCCGCCTGGACGGCGACCTCGACCGGCCGGCGCTTCAAAGCGCCCTCGACGCGCTGGTGGCCAGACATGAGGCGCTCCGGACCCGGCTGCCGGCGGTCGACGGCCAAGGCACGCAGGCCATCGATGCGCCCTCCTCCGTCCCGCTGCCCATAGTCGACGTTTCGGAAGCGCCCGACCCGGATGCGGAATCCACGCGGCTGGCCGACCGGGAAACGGAGCGGCTATTCGATTTGGCCGCGGGGCCCCTGTTTCGGGCGCTGCTGCTCCATGTCTCGCCGACCCGGCACCGGCTGGTTCTGACCATTCATCATGCCGTCTCGGATGGCTGGTCGGTGATGCGTATCCTGTTTCCGGAGCTGATCGAGCTTTATGCGGCCCATGCCGGGAAGCGCCAGGCCGACCTCCCCGCGCTGCAGCTGCAATATGCCGATCATGCCTTGTGGCAACGCAGGCACCTGGAAAGCGACATTCTGGAAAAGCAGGTGTCCTATTGGCGCGATGAGCTGGCCGGCGCGCCTGCATTTCTCGACCTTCCGACCGATAGGCCGCATCCGCCGAAGCGGAGCTTCCGTGGCGCGCGGGTTCCGGTCGCGGTTTCGAACGATGTTCTCGAAGGATTGCGAAGTCTGGCGGCAGCCGAAGGCGCGACGCTCTTCATGGTTGTGCTGTCCGCTTATGCTCTGCTCCTGGCGCGATGGAGCGGTCAGGATGATGTGGTCGTCGGGACGCCGGTGGCCGGGCGCAACTCGCTCGAAACCGAACGTCTCTTCGGCTTTTTCGTCAACACCCTGCCACTTCGCATCCGCCTGCGGCAGCCGAGAACGTTCCGGGAGCTCGTAAAGAACGTCAAGTCGGCGGCGCTCGCTGCTTATGCCAATCAGGATGTGCCGTTCGACGCTTTGGTCGAGGCACTGAATATCCCCAGAGACTCATCGCGCCAGACTTTGATCCAGGCGCTGCTCGTCCTGCACAACGAGGCGCGGCGGGAAAGCATCAAGCTGCCGGGGATGGAATTATCGCTCGAAGAGAGTGACAATGGCGGCGCCCAGATGGAGATCGCGCTTCACGTTTACGAGACGCCGATCGGGTTGCAGGGTCTGCTTCATTACGACACCGATCTGTTCGACGCCGAGACGGCGCGCCGCATGGCCGGGCATTTCGGTCATATCCTCAAGCAGGCGGCGGAGGAGCAGGAGCGGCCTCTCGGAGCCTTCGAGCTCATGGGCCCCGAGGAACGTCAGCGGACACTCGTGCAGTGGAACAGCACGGAGACGCGCTTGAGCGACACGCGATGCGCGCACAAGCGGTTCGAGGATCGTGCAGCCGAGCTTGAAGATGCCGTTGCTCTGTCTTTCGAGGGCGACGACTTAACCTATGGAGAGCTGAATAAGAGGGCCAATCAACTCGCCCGTCATCTGGTCGGGCTTGGAGTAGGACCTGATCTGGTGGTCGGGGTCTGCCTTGACCGGTGCCTGGAGATGACCGTCAGCATCCTGGCGATATTGAAGGCCGGAGGCGCCTATTTGCCGCTGGATCCCGAATATCCCCCGGGGAGGCTCGATTTCATGCTGCAGGACGCCGGAGCGTCCGTGCTCATCGTCGATGCCGTAACCGCCGCCATCGCCCTCACCAATGATGCGACGCGGATAGTCGTGGATCGCGACTGGCCGGAAATCGCGCGTCACGAGGTGAGCGCACCGCCGCTGACGGCGCGGACCTCCAGCCTAGCTTACGTCATCTACACGTCAGGGTCGACCGGCCGGCCGAAGGGCGTGATGGTCGAGCACGCGGCCTTGTCGAACCGGTTGCTCTGGATGCAGGCGGAATATCGGCTCTCGCGCCGCGACGTCGTTCTGCAGAAGACTCCCTTTTCCTTCGACGTATCGGTTTGGGAGTTTCTGTGGACGCTCTCAGAAGGCGCGCGGCTCGAAGTGGCTCGTCCGCGGGGTCATCTCGATCCGGCCTATCTGGCCCGCACGATTCAGGAGCGGGGCGTAAGCATCGTTCATTTCGTGCCTTCGATGCTGACGGCCTTCCTGAGCAGCGGAGCGCTTTCGAGCTGCGCAAGCCTGCGTCTCGTCTTCGCAAGCGGCGAAGCTCTGCCTCGCTCTGTCGCGGAGGCGTTTCTCGAGGCAAGCGACGCGGAGCTCCACAATTTGTACGGGCCGACCGAAGCCGCCATCGATGTAACCTCGCATCACGTGACGGTTGCGAGCGGCTCTCCGATCCCGATCGGCCGACCTATCTGGAACACGCAGCTCTATGTTCTGGACGACGAACGGCGCGCGGTGCCGCAAGGCGTGCGCGGCGAGCTTTACATTGCTGGCGACGGGTTGGCCCGAGGCTATCTCGGCCGTCCGGCGCTGACGGCGGAGCGCTTCCTCGACAACCCGTTCGCGGAGCCGGGTGCGCGCATGTACCGCACCGGCGATATCGTCCGGTGGCGGCGCGATGGAGAATTGGAATATCTGGGTCGGACCGACGATCAGGTGAAGCTGCGCGGGTTCCGGATCGAGCTGGGCGAGATCGAGGCGCGTCTGTCGGGCCATCCAGGGGTGCGCGAGGCAGTGGTGCTGGCGCGCGAGGACACGCCCGGCGACAAAAGGCTGGTGGCTTATTTCACGGCGGCGGACGATGTCGAGATCGCTTCCTTGCGAGCGCATCTGGCCGCGGCCCTTCCGGCCTATATGGTGCCGGCGGCTTATGTGCGTGTCGACAGCTTCGCGCTGACGCCGAACGGAAAGCTGGACCGCAAGGCGTTGCGCGCGCCGGATGAATCGTCCCTCGCGCTCAAAGCCTACGAGGCGCCCGTCGGAGAGATCGAAACGATCCTCGCGGCGATCTGGCAGGAGGTCCTCGGCGTCGACCGCGTCGGACGCCACGACAACTTCTTCGCTTTGGGCGGCCACTCGCTGCTCGCGGTCAGGGTGCTCGAGCGGATCCGCTCAATGGGATTGAAAGCCGATGTTCGCAGGATATTCGATGCCCCGAACCTTTCCGAATTCGCCGCCACGATGGAGACCGACGCCGGCACATCTCCGGTGCCGCCCAATCTGATAACGCCTGACCACGAGAAGATAACGCCCGATCTCCTGCCATTGGTTCAGCTGAGCCAGGAGGAGATCGACAGGATCGTCGAAACGGTTCCGGGTGGCGCGACCAACGTTCAGGACATCTATCCCCTGACAGCGCTCCAGGAAGGAATGCTCTTCCACCATCTGGTCGAAGATATCGGCGATACGTATCTGGTCTGGAGCCTCCTCAGCCTTCCCGACCGGCAGTCGGCGAACCGCCATGCCCAGGCCTTGGAAGCAGTGATAGGGCGCCACGATGCCTGGCGCACGGCTGTCGTCTGGGAGGGGTTGCGGAAGCCCGTCCAGGTCGTGTGGCGGCATGCGCCTCTCAGCATCGAGGAAATCCAATTTTCACCGGCGGACGGCGATATCGCGCGACAGCTCACGGAAAAGTTCAGTCCGCGTCATTACCGCATAGATTTGCGGCAAGCGCCCCTGATGCGGGGGTTCCTCGCTCAAGATGCGGCAAACGATCGCTGGTTGCTGCTTTTCCTCGCGCATCATCTGGTCGGCGATGCGACATCGATGGGCCTTCTGATGAACGAAGTTGGGGCTCATCTCGGCGGGGTGAAAGACCTGCCGGAGCCGGTGCCGTTCCGCAATTTCGTGGCGCGGTCCGGTGACGCGACCGATCAGGAAGAGCAGGCCGCCTTCTTTCGTCGGATGCTCGGCGGGATTGACGAGCCGACCGCTCCCTTCGGCATGCTCGACATTCGCGCCAGCGGCGCCGAGATAAATGATGCGGCATGCGAGCTGGAGCCCGCCATGGCCGCGCAAATCCGCGCGGTCTCGCGATCCCTGCATGTGAGCACCGCCAGCCTCTTCCATGTCGCCTGCGGCTTGGTGATCGGCCGGCTTTCCGGTCGCGACGAGGCTGTTTTCGGCACGGTCCTGCTCGGTCGCATGCAGAGCGGGGAAGGAGCGGACAGGGTGATGGGGGCGTTCATCAATACGCTGCCGATCAGGGTTCACCTTGGAGATATCGCGGTCGAACAATGCTTGCGCGACACGCACGGCGCGCTGGCTGGCGTCATGCGCTACGAACACACGCCCCTCACCCTTGCGCAACGTTGCAGCGATATCGTCCCGCCGGCGCCGTTGTTCACGGCAATCGTGAACTATCGTCATGGTGTCGCGCCCCTCGACAGCGATGTTCCAGGCGCATCGGCGGGAGCCAGGGAAATTCAGAACGAGGAGCGGACCAACTATCCTCTCGCCCTGATCGTGGATGATTTCGGCGACCGGTTTTCCCTGTCCGTGCAGGCGCGCTCGCCAATCGATCCCGCGCGCATGCTCTCGATGACGCGGTGCGCGCTGGCAAGCATCGTCGAGGCGCTTGCGTCGTCACCGCGCACGGAGATGGCGAGCATCGACTGCATTCCGGTCGAAGATCGCGAGCGCATTCTGCCCACGACGAATAGGCCCGTTGAATGCCCCGATCGGCGTCGCATTCATGAGCTCTTCGAACATTGGGCGGAGCGCCGGCCGGACGTGACCGCGTTGGTGTTCGGAAGGGAATGTTTGAGCTACGGCGCGTTGAACGCCGAAGCGAACCGCCTCGCCCATTTCATCATGGCGGCCGGGGTGCCGGCAGGCTCTCGGGTGGCGATTTGTGTGGAACGGTCGCCGCAAGCCATAATTGCGGTGCTGGCGGTTCTGAAGGCCGGCGCGGCCTACGTGCCGATGGATTCGGCCTATCCCGTCGAACGACTGGCCTTCATGCTTCGGGACGCCGCGCCGGCTCTCATCCTGACGGATGCCCGGACGGGGCCGGTGCTGCGCGAAGCGCTGACGCACGCCCAGTCTCCCGAGATCGAAATCGTGCATCTCGACGCGGACGCGCAGCAATGGGCCTGTCTCGATGCGGCCAATCCGGAGGCCCGAGCGGCGGGCGCCGCGCCGGCCGACCTCGCCTATATCATCTACACGTCGGGCTCCACGGGACAGCCAAAGGGTGTGATGATCGACCATCGCAATCTGGTCAGACTATTCACCGTCACGCAGAGCTTGTTCGATTTCGGCGAGGCAGACGTCTGGACGCTGTTCCATTCTCTCGCCTTTGATTTTTCGGTCTGGGAGATTTGGGGGCCATTGGCGCATGGCGGTCGGCTGGTTCTCGTTTCGCACGAATGCGCACGCTCCCCGGAGGAATTCTACACTCTCCTGTGCAGCGAGAGCGTGACCATCCTCAATCAGACTCCCAGCGCCTTTTTGAATCTGATGGGTGCGCAGGCGCGAAGTCCCAAAGAGCACGTCGTGCGGCTCGTGATCTTCGGCGGGGAAATGTTGCGGCCACATCTGCTCCAGCCCTGGATCGAGCGCAACCGGCTTGAAAAGACCGACCTGGTCAACATGTACGGAATCACCGAAATCACGGTCCATGCGACTTATCACAAGCTGTCTCTACGGGATTTCTCCGATCCGGACAGAAGCCGGATTGGAGTTCCACTGCCAGACCTGAATATCTACATTTTCGACCGGAACCGGCAATTGTCGCCGATCGGCGTGGCCGGCGAGATGTACATCGGCGGTGCCGGTGTAGCGCAAGGCTACCTCAACCGTCCGGAATTGACGTCGGAACGCTTCTTGCAGAGCCCCTTCATTGCCGGCGAGCGGCTGTACAGAAGCGGAGATCTCGGACGTTACGGGCCGGACGGCGACATCGAATATCTGGGTCGGACCGACGATCAGGTGAAGCTGCGCGGGTTCCGGATCGAGCTGGGCGAGATCGAGGCGCGTCTGTCGGGCCATCCAGAGGTGCGCGAGGCCGTGGTGCTGGCGCGCGAGGACACGCCCGGCGACAAAAGGCTGGTGGCTTATTTCACGGCGGCGGACGATGTCGAGATCGCTTCCTTGCGAGCGCATCTGGCCGCGGCCCTTCCGGACTATATGGTGCCGGCGGCCTATGTGCGTGTCGACAGCTTCGCGCTGACGCCGAACGGAAAGCTCGACCGCAAGGCGTTGCGCGCGCCGGACGAATCGTCCCTCGCGCTCAACGCCTACGAGGCGCCCGTCGGAGAGATCGAAACGATCCTCGCGGCGATCTGGCAGGAGGTGCTCGGCGTCGACCGCGTCGGACGCCACGACAACTTCTTCGCTTTGGGCGGGGATTCGATGCTGGCAGTCCAGGTCGCGCTTCGCGCCAGACGCCATCTGCCGGCCTTCTCCGTCGCCGATATCTTCGGCAATCCGACGGTCGGAGAAGTCAGCGCCGCCGTCCAGCAACGTTCCGAAACGAGCCAACCCGGCAAGATCCAGCCGCCCGTGCCAAGCGTCGGCGACGAGATCGTCGATCGTGAACTTTATGAGGACGCCTATCCGCTAACCACGATGCAATCGACCATGGTCCGCGAATATCACACGAACAGGGGGACCGAGCGCGGCGTCTATCACGCTCAGCAATGGCTGACCGTTCGCCACGAGGGCTGCTCCGGACATGCGATGGAGCGTGCGGCCCAGCTACTCGTCGAGGCGGAGCCGGTATTGCGGACTCGTTTTCTCGTCGACGGCGCCGGACAACCGATCCAGGCTATCCGGAAGGCGGACCATGAGCGAGTCGCCTTCCATGCGCACGACGTGGCGAAGCTGCGTTCGGCCGAACGCGAGCGCTATATCGCGGCGAAAATCGCCGAGGACAGAGCCGAGCCCCTGCCGCCGTTAAACGGGACCAGCGGGGCGCTGCGATTCGTCTGGTTCGATTGCGGTGACGACACGTTTATATTGCTGATATCGATCCACCACGCGATCGACGATGGATGGGGAAATCAATACTTCCTCTCTTCGCTCTTCGATTTGTATGAAAGAATAGGATGGGGAGAAGAGCCGTCATTGCCGCTCCGCGATAACGTCTTCAAGGAATATGTCGCGCTCGAGCGCGAGATTCGTGGGTCGGAGCAAGCCATCGAATTCTGGCGCGGTTGGGAGCTGCCGGTCACGAACGCGTCTACTTTGCCTGAGTCCGGGCAGGACGGGCTTTCGGAAACCAGTCCCATTGCCGTTACGCGCCTCCATCTCGTCGAACGGCTGTATCGGACGGGACGGGAGATGCGGGTGTCGGTGAAAGCCCTCGCCCTGAGCGCCTATATCGAGCTGCTGGAGACAATGGCCGAAAGAAGCGCGCCGACGACGATCGGCGTTGTCGCGAACGGGCGTTCCGACCGGCTTTCCGATCCGGTCACGGCCCTGGGACTGTTTTGGAACCTCGCTCCGCTTTGCGTGCCCTTTGACGAGGCACAGGCAAAGGACCACGCCGGCGCCGTTCATCGGGCACTTGTGGAGCTGGAACCATTTGCGACATATCCGCTGACCAGGATAGCGGCGGATCGCGGCGCGACGGAGCTGTTCTTCGCGACGTTCAATTTTCTGAATTTCCACCATGCGTTCCGAGGCGCGACGAGCGGCGCAATGGAGCTGATCTCCTATGACGCTTACGACAAGCTCCATTATCCTCTCAATTTGACCGTGTCGCTCAATCGCCCGAATGACGAGATTGTGGCGACCATCCATTTCGACCGGAAATATTTCTCCGAGGCGCTGATCGACACCCTCATGAAGCGCTATCTGGACTTGCTCGAGCAGCGGCTCGTGGCCTGACCAAATCCCTCGACGCGGGCCGGGATCCCGGACCCCTGCTTCGAGCTCACGATCGCCTTGTCGTCACCCAGCCGCGGCTTCTTGGCATGGGGATCGACCGGCAGCTCCGATCATGGGATTCAACTCTCTCTTTGCGCGATAATTAGCATCTGGCCCGGGGCCGTGCGCAACTTGATGGTCTTCATATGTCTACAGCCTGCGGCTTCCATCCAGGAGATCACTGTGTTGGCGGAATAGACGTCGCTGCCCGTGACGATGAAATAATGCAGCGACATCATTTTCAGAAAGGTATCGATCAAGGGCGAACCTTTCGCGTTGCCCGATTGATCGCTGACGATCATCATGCCGCCAGGCGCTAAAGCTGACGCTGCGCGCTTTATCAGCGCGCTGCATTCCTTAGGGGTGAAGTAATGGATCAGGTTTGATATCAGAGTCGCGTCGTAATCCGACCCGGGATCGTCGGTTCGAATGTCTCCGGGTCGCATAACGAGTT